>JACXTT010003589.1_pt1 | contig 23726 bp, 14 predicted proteins | sample 9270951 | NCBI WGS metagenome assembly JACXTT01 (sample SAMN15532306, study PRJNA645909) | rock metagenome | isolation source: weathered quartz diorite | place: Puerto Rico | collected 2017-06-21
CTTTGAATGGTGATAGTGCTGAAGCTCACTACGTCCTCGGGAACATCGCCATGAGTTACGAATTCGACTTTCCGAAAGCGGAGAGTGAACTTAAGGAAGCGATTCGGCTCGAGCCAAATAACCCGACCGCGCACCAGTGGATGGGCCAGTATTACATGGTGACAAATCGCATTGCCGACGCGCAGGCCGAAACAAGCAAGGCGTTGGATCTCGATCCCGTCTCTCCTATTTTCACCATCGCGCGAGCAGAAGCCTCCTACTACGCGCACGATTTTGATGCGACCATCGCCAATTCCAATCTTACGCTGGAGCAAGCTCCGCACTTTGTTCTGGCGGAGTTCTGGCTTGGTTCCGCTTATCGAGAAAAGCGCATGTATCCGGAGTCGCTCCAACATTTTCGCAATGCCACCGCTTTGCTACCAGATAATCCCGCCCTTCTTATGGCCTACGGGCACGCCCTCGCCGTCTCCGGAGATGCTCCGGGAGGGCGTAAGGTTCTTGCGCAGTTACAATCCCTCTCGCAACACCGTTTCGTGCCAGCCATCTACTTTGCCGGTATCTACACGGGCTTGGGTGACAAGGATTCTGCCTTTCAATGGTTGGATAAGGCAGTGACCGAACACAACGATCGTCTGATTTACCTGAAAGTGGATCCCATTGCCGATCCTCTTCGGGCCGACGCACGGTTTAAACGCCTTATGAATCAAATTCATGTGCCTTGACAGGTGCGGAGCAAATCCCGATGGTAGAACTAGTACCGCATAAGGGCGCAACAAAGCCGAATACTTAGCATCCAGCCCGCCCTGCAGCCCCGACTGTCTGCTAAATCCGTCTCATTCCCCCGCAAAACTCTCTTCCAACCGCGAGTGAGCGCGACATTGCACGTCAGCCAGCACCTGACGCCCCTTGTCGCTTGAGAGTAGTTCTGCGTCTCTCGTATTTTTGGCTCAGAGAGTTGATTATGTTTTTCCATCCCTGTCACGTTTCCGCAACCGGCGTCCTGCTCACCCTAGGCGCCTCTTGCGTCGTCGCTGAATTTGCCGGCTATTGGCTGCATCGTCTGCTTCATAGCGACAAATTTCCGTCGTTGAGCCAAGGCCATCTCATTCATCACTTCTTGATTTACGGGCCGGCGCAGGCAATGCGCCACGATGAATATCACGATGCGACGCACGGCCGTTTTTCTGTTGGCAATGTTGGCCTCGAATGGCTCACCCCCTCTGCTCTGATTCTTTTTTCCTGCTGGGGGATCATGCTCGCAGTCCGGATCGCACCAATTTATGAAGCAATCTCGCTCGCGACTCTTATCGCCTGGCCGGTCTTCATGTTCAGCTATCTCCACGACCGCATGCACTTGAAGGATTTTTGGATGGCTCGGACACCCGTCATCAAAATCTGGTTTTGCAAAGCGCGACGGCTCCATGACATCCACCACCGAGCCCTCAACAACGAGGGACGCATGGACGCCAATTTTGGAATCGGTTTTTTCTGGTTTGACCGTTTGTTCGGAACTATGGGCCGTCGCCACCAACCTTTCAATCGAACCGGCCTGCAACTAGCCATGGAACGCTACGGACTGCTGGAACGGGACGGGAAGCTGGAACCTTCTACGGAGGCGCGGATCCACGCAGCGGTGGGCAAACATGCGTAGCAGAAATTTGCATTTGCGTTTGAGACGAAAGTGGAAGCGAGCAGGCCGGGCGTTTTGCGGCACATTGTTTCGGAATGCGAGCGCTTGTGTAGCACCTGATCTTCCACTTCAGGTTATGTTCCGGTACTGGCAGACGCGATTCAGACTATGGATGTTCGCAAGGCAGAAAGATCTCGCGCGCATGGTGGTTCGTAAGCAAACTCTCTAAGAGTCACGCCCTTGATTTCTACGATGAGCCTTGCCCGCGCATCAGTCGCATGGCATCATTTAGCCCGCCGGCTTGCCGCCCTGTCCCATCGTCGTTCTTCGCTTCAGTCGCTAGGTCTTCCGTGGAATCACCTTCACCGGGCGCAAGAAACAGGTTCGTCTCGATTCCGTGTTGTCGTGTGTACAAATCGTAGTAACGCCCGCCCAGTTCGTAGAGCGATTCATGTGTTCCGCGTTCAATGATTTTTCCACCCTCGACGACCAAGATTTGATCCGCACGGCGAATCGTAGAGAGGCGGTGCGCGATCACAAACGTCGTTCGCCCGCGCATCAAATAGCGCAATCCTTCCTGAATCAGTGCTTCCGATTCCGAATCCAGGCTGGACGTCGCTTCGTCCAGAATCAAGATGCGCGGATCGGCCAAAATCGCCCGAGCAATCGAAACGCGCTGTTTTTGGCCGCCGGAAGGTTTTACTCCGCGTTCGCCGACGACCGTGTCGTACTTTTTTTCGAATCCTTCGGCAAATTCGTCCACGCGGGCAATGCGGCACGCTGCCAAAATCTCTTCTTCGCTCGCCTCAGGTCTCGCAAACGCCACGTTTTCGCGAATGGTTCCATCGAACAAAAACGTATCCTGCAGCACTACGCCCAGTTGCGTGCGATACGTTCTCAGCCGCACAGTGGCCAAATCTGTGCCGTCCACAATCACGCGACCTTGCGTCGGTGTATAAAACGCCGCAATCAGTCCAATGATTGTGGATTTGCCCGCACCCGAAGGCCCCACGAGCGCAGTCACCGTGTCAGGTTTCGCCGCAAAGCTCACGTCAAACAGGACCGGTTTGCTTGAATCGTATGCGAAATCAACTTGTTCAAATTCAATCGTTCCGTCCACGCGATGCATATCGGCAACCCGGCCCGGGGCCTCGTCTTCGACTTTCTCGCTGAGGATTTCTTTCGTCCGCTCCAGCCCCGTCAGAGCTTCTGTTAACTGCGTCCCAATAGCAACAATCTGGAAGATGGGCGCCACGAGCATTGCTAACAGAGCCGAATAAGCAATGAGCACGCCCGGAGTCATGGTCCCGCCAAGAATTTGCCGGGCCCCAAAGTACATAATGACGGCGCTGACGAGGCCCAACAAAACCGTTGCGGACATTCCCATGAGTGATGTGGCAGTGAGCGTTTTGAGTACGTTGTCCAAGAGACGCTGGACACCACTCGCAAAAACCTTTTCCTCGCGCTCTTCGGCGTGATAGCCCTTCACCACGCGGACGCCGCCCAGCGATTCGGTCAACCTTCCGGTCACTTCGGCCGTGATTTTCGGCCGCGCGCGGAATATCGGCCGAATCGTGGCGAACGCTTTGTTGATCCCGAAACCAAAAACAAGCAGGACTCCAAAAGCGACCAAAGTCATCACCGAACTGATCTTTAACATCACAACCAGCGCGATAATCGCCGTCAACAATCCGCCGGCAAGCTCGACCAAGCCCGTCCCGACAAGATTCCTGACCCCTTCTACATCCGACATGATTCGCGAAACGAGTGTTCCCGTTTTGTTCGCATCATAGAAAGAGATAGGCAAGCGCCCGATGTGCGCCTGTACCTGTTTGCGCAACTCCGTAATCATGCGCTGTGCCGACTTCGAAAAAAGCTGCGTCAGCGTAAAGGACGTGATTCCTTGAATGAGCGTTGCGGCAATCACGCAAAGAACGATCGGGATCAGGAATTGCACTTGATGTTTTGCAATGACGTTGTCAAACACGAACTTGGAAGCGGCGGGCAGCGCAAACCCAACCACTCGATTGACCATGATCAACAGGAATCCGAGAGCAAGGATCCCTTTTCTGGGCTTGAGCAACGCCCAGGCATCCGGCAGCGACTTCCAGGCCAGTTTCTTTTTTTCCGCCTTCTTGTTCGGCTTCGCTTCAGACACGTCCGCCATAGCCCGCCTCGAACTGCTCCTCTCGCCGTGCCAGGTTTGATGCCTCATGGCTCCATTTCACTATAAGCCAAACGGCCTGCTTACCGAACCCCTTGCGGGCCGTCTATCCGCTGGGGCCAGCGTCCATAAAGTTGCAATTTTCCTCTGAAGCGGCTGCTTTCTTACAGCCGAAGGAGATTCCATGCGCATTAATTCTCGCTTAAGTTTAGGTTTCTTGGCCGTGTCCCTGTGCTTGGCGGCAAGCGCCTCGGCGCAGTTCAAAAATGGCAGTCAGGCGACGGAACTGAATATTCCAACTTTGAGCCAGCACGCCGTCGTCACCCAGCGCATCGGTCTCACCGATGTCGCCATCAACTATCACGCACCACTGGTCGGCGGGCGAAAACTCTGGGGCTCGGCGGCTGTTCCGTATGACAAAGTTTGGCGCGCGGGAGCGAATCAGAACACTACGATTTCCTTTTCCGAAGATGTCTCCGTTGAAGGAAAGCCTCTCGCTGCGGGCACCTACGGCCTGCACATGATTCCCAGTGCGGATCAATGGACCATCATCTTTTCGAAAAACTCCACTTCATGGGGCAGCTTTAGCTACGACGAGAAGGAGGACGCGCTCCGCGTCCAGGTAAAGCCTCATGAAGCGGAGTTCCGTGAGTCCTTGGCGTATACCTTCGACGACGTCAAGCCGGACTCGGCCTTAGCCACGCTCCGCTGGGAAAAGCTCGCTGTTCCTTTCCGCGTCTCCACGGACGTCAAAGCCATCACCTTCCGCAGCATCAAGAACCAGTTGCGCAACACGGGCGGTTTCTCGTGGGCGGGTTACGACGAAGCCGCGAACTGGTGCCTCGATAACAACTATGAACTCGAGCAGGCCCTCAAGTGGGAAGACCAGTCCATTCAAAATGAGGACCGCTTCGAAAATAATCTAAATAAATCGGAAGTTTTGGCCGCTATGGGCAAGAAACCGGAAGCCGAAGCCTCCAAGAAAAAAGCGCTCGAAGTCGCTAATGGCATTCAACTGCATATTTATGGCCGCCAATTGCAGATCCAAAACAAACAGGACGAAGGCTTCACCATCTTCCAAATCAACATCAAGAAACGGCCTAACGAGTGGTACACCCACGGCGAAGTTTCACGCATTGCTTCAGCCAAAGGTGACTTTGATACGGCAGTGAAGGAAATGAAGCTTGCGTTAGCCAGCGCGCCGGACGGAACCAAAACGCAAATACAAGGTTTGATTGCGCGTCTCGAGAAGAAAGAGAACATCAATCCGCGTTAGATAACGCGTGGCTCTGCACGAAGCAAGCTAGGAAGTAATGCCGCCGAAGCACAGGTATTTGATCTCGACGTATTCGTCGATTCCGTACTTGGAGCCTTCGCGCCCAAGCCCAGACTCTTTTACGCCACCAAATGGCGCAACTTCCGTCGAAATCAAACCGGTGTTAATGCCGACAATTCCATATTCGAGCGCTTCTGCAACGCGCCAAACGCGCGCAATATCGCGCCCGTAAAAATAGGCGGCGAGCCCGAATTCCGTAGCATTGGAGAGCGCAACGGCGTCCGCTTCGCTCTTGAACCGGAACAGCGGCGCCACAGGCCCGAACGTTTCTTCGCGTGCGACCGCCATCGCCGGAGATACGTCCGTCAAAATCGTCGGCTCGAAAAACCTTCCGCCTAGCGCATGCCGGTGTCCCCCAACAAGAATCTTCGCGCCCTTTTCCTGCGCGTCGCGAATGTGGCTTTCCACTTTTTCCACGGCCGCATCATCAATCAGTGGCCCTTGCGTAGCGTCTAATTCCAATCCAAACGCAGGTTTCAATTCTTTCACTGCTGCCGCCAGCTTTTCCGCAAACGCATCGTAAACAGAATCCTGCACGAGCAATCGGTTCGTGCAAACGCATGTTTGTCCTGTATTGCGGTATTTCGATGCTACCGCGCCTTCTACCGCTGCGTCCAAGTCGGCATCGTCGAAAACAATAAAAGGCGCGTTCCCGCCGAGCTCCAGTGAAAGTTTCTTGATCGTTCCCGCGCACTGTGCCATCAAAACTTTTCCGATTTCCGTCGAGCCAGTAAAGGAAAGTTTCTTCACAATGGGGTTGGAGGTCAGCTCTCCACCGATTTCCCGCGCCGGTCCGGTAATTACATTGAACACGCCCTTCGGCACGCCTGCGCGTTCCGCTAGTTCCGCAAGCGCCAACGCAGAAAACGGAGTCTGCGCCGCAGGCTTCAGCACAACAGTACATCCCGCGGCGATGGCTGGCCCTGCTTTGCGCGTAATCATCGCCAGCGGAAAATTCCACGGCGTGATGCACGCCACGACTCCAATCGGCTGCTTGATTACGACAATTCGCTTGTCTGTCTGGTGTCCGGGAATCGTGTCGCCGTAGATCCGCTTCGCTTCCTCTCCAAACCATTCCAAGAACGATGCGGCGTACGCCACTTCGCCGCGTGACTCCGAGAGTGGCTTGCCTTGCTCCAGCGTCATCAGCAGCGCGAGGTCTTCCTGATTTTCCATCATCAGGTCAAACCACTTCCGCAGAACCGCCGCGCGCTCTTTGCCCGTTTTTTTGCTCCAGGCGGGAAATGCTTTGTTCGCCGCTTCAATTGCGTCGCGCGTTTCCGGCGCGCCGAGCTTCGGCACGGCGCCGATAATTTCTCCGGTTGCGGGATTGTCCACTGGAATGCTTCCGCCGGACTTTGCCTTCACCCACTGGCCATCCACGTAGCACGCTTCGCGAAACAACCGCGCGTCTCTCAGTTGCGTCGCAATACTTTCTGTTTTCGCCACTGTGTCTTGCATCGCCTAACCTCTAAACCGTCGCTTGCGCGAGCTGCTTCTTCTCCGCAACAGTCGCCAGCCCTGCTTCCAGCACGTCCATGCCTTCGTCAAACTGCGCGTCCGTCACCACAAGGGGCACCAGAATGCGCATCACGTTGCCGTAAGTTCCCGCCGTGATGTTGATCAATCCATGTTCGTAGCAATACTTGGACAGTTCCTTCGTTTCAGTGTCCGCCGGCTCTTTCGTACGGGCGTCGCGCACCAGTTCAATCGCGCACATTGCGCCTAGTCCGCGCACCTCACCGACGAGTTCCCACCTTTTCTGCCAGCCCCGCGCTCGCGCTTCGAATCGCTTCCCGATCTCCGTCGACCGCGCCAGCAATCCATCCTTTTCAATCGTCTCAAGACCTGCCAGCGCCGCCACGCAGGAAAGCGGATTGCCTCCAAAAGTTCCGCCGAGTCCGCCGATGCCTGGAGCGTCCATCACTTCCGCACGTCCCGTCACCGCCGCGAGCGGCATTCCTCCACCTAGTGATTTTGCGCTGACAAGCAAGTCCGGTTCGATGCCAAAGTGCTCCGAGGCGAACCATTTTCCCGTGCGCGCAATTCCAGACTGCACTTCGTCCGCAATAAATAGGATGCCGTGCTTCCTGCAAATGTTCTGTAGCAGCAAGAAGTAGTCGCGCGGCGGCACGACAAAGCCGCCTTCCCCAAGCACCGGTTCCGCAATCACTGCTGCCACAGACTCTGCCGCCACCTGCCGCTTGAACGCGCCCTCCAAGTGATGCGCAAATTCTTCAGCGGTCGTTCCCGCTGCACTGCGATATCCGTAAGCGTATGGAATTCGGTGAATGTCCGTTGCCATCGGTTCGAATCCGGCTTTATAAGGATGCGGTTTACTGGTCAACGACATTGCCATCAACGTGCGTCCGTGAAATGCGTCTTCAAAGCAAATCACGGCTGGCCGTTTGGTGTAAGCGCGAGCAATCTTGATCGCGTTCTCGACAGCCTCGGCTCCGGAATTCACCAGCACTGTCTTTTTTGCAAATTTTCCCGGCGCTAGCGCATTCAGTTTTTCGGCGACGGCGATGTAGCTTTCGTACGGCGTCACGCTGAAGCACACATGCAAGAACTTGTCGAGCTGTCCGCGAAGCGCGTCCAAGACTCGCGCGTCGCGGTGTCCCATGTTCAGGCAGCCGATGCCTCCCGCGAAATCAATGTAGCGATTACCGTCGACATCCTCGATCACCGCGCCTTCCGCCTTCGCCGCAAACACCGGCGTCGAATGAAATGGCCCCCGCGCGACCGCCGCGTTTCGCCGCTCCATTAGTGCTTTCGATTTCGGTCCCGGAATTTCCGTCCGAATCTGAATTGTTCCCATGTGCGTCATCCTTCCCGCTGAAATTCCTCAGTACCAGCCAATCGGCGCTTCGTCCAAGTTGACGAACACCTGCTTCGTTTCCAGATATTCCTCGAGACCCCAAGGCCCCAGCTCGCGCCCAAATCCCGACTGCTTGTAACCGCCCCACGGCGCTTCCACGTACGTCGGCTGCATGTGATTCACCCAAACGATTCCGGCGCGCAGCGACTTCACCACACGAAATGCCTTGTAGATGTCGCGCGTCCACACCGCACCCGCGAGCCCGTACGGTGTATCGTTTGCAATTCGAATCGCATCCGGTTCGCCGTCAAATGGAATCACCGAAGCTACGGGCCCAAAAATCTCTTCCCGTGCAATTCTCGCGCTGTTTTCCACGTCGTAAAAAATCGTCGGCTCGACGTAATAGCCCTTTCCAATTTGCTTCGGCCGACCACCGCCAATTGCGGTCTTCGCCTCTTTTTTCCCCACTTCCAGATAGGAATTCACGCGGTCGTACTGCTCTTTGCTCACGAGTGGTCCCATCTTCGTCTCGCGTTCCATCGGCGGGCCAAGCTTGATCCGCTTCGCCTTTTCCGTCATCGCTTCCACAAATTTCGAATAAATCTTTTTCTCGACCAGAATTCTGCTTCCCGCGGAGCAGACTTCTCCCTGATTGATGAACACGCCAAACAGCGCTCCATCCACCGCTGCTTCCCAATCCGCATCCGCAAAGAAAACGTTCGGCGACTTGCCGCCGAGCTCCAGCGTTACACGCTTCAGAGTGTCCGCTGCACTCTTCACAATAATTTTTCCGACCGCCGCGCTCCCCGTAAACGCAATCTTGTCTACCTTGGGATGCGCCACAAGCGCCGCTCCGGCCGTTTCGCCAAACCCGTTCAAAATGTTCACCACGCCCGGCGGCAATCCCGCTTCTTCGAACCAATTCGCAAACTCCAGCGCCGTTAGCGGCGTCTGCTCCGCTGGCTTCAAAACGCACGCACAGCCTGCCGCAATCGCAGGCGCCAATTTCCAAGCCGCCATCAGCAGGGGATAGTTCCAGGGAATAATCTGCCCCGCCACACCGACCGGCTCGCGCATGGTGAAGCTCAGTGCATTTGCCGGCACGGGATTCACGTGCCCGGTCACTTTGGTCGCCAGACCCCCGTAATACTCGAAACACGTCGCTACGTCCGCGATGTCGTACTCCGCCTCGACAATCGGCTTTCCCGTATTCCGGCATTCCAATTCCGAAAGCATCGCGCTGTTCTGCCGAACCTTGTTCGCAAGCTTGAAAAGAATTCGCCCGCGATCCTGCGCCGTCGTCGCAGCCCAGGGCCCCGAATCAAAGGCCGTGCGCGCCGCCTTCACCGCGCGGTCCACGTCCGGCGCTTCCGACGCGGCAACATGCGCGATCACTTCTTCCGTCGAAGGGTCGTACACCGGAAACGTCTTCCCGTTCGCCGCGCTCTCCCATTTCCCGTTGATGTAGTTCTGATACGTCCGCACGCTCGTTGTCGCTCCGCTCGACATAACTTCCTCCCGACTCCTAACTCATTTCTCTTACGCCGCAGCTTTCGCCGCCTGCTTTCTCCGTCCGTACACAAAAAAGAAAAACGCCGCGGCGCCAATAAACAGAATCGTTCCACCCATCATCCACACCTCATACGACAGCAGCGAAGTAATCTGCTGAGCGGGAAAAAATGCCAGCGCAATGCCAAGGCTCGTCGTCAACAGCCCGCTCACTCCTGAAGCGAGCAGCGTTCCTTTGCCATAGCGTTTCCGTTCAAAGCCCGGTTCCTGCGCAATTCGAATGAGCGCATAAAACATGTACAGAAACGGGATCAGTTGCAGCACCACTGCCAACGAAAGCAGCCTCTGAAACGATTCCTGCACGCCCGTGCTCCAGAAATTCATGATCACCAGCGCCAGTGAAACCGCCGCATGCACAATCAGCGCGGCATATGGCGTCCGGTACTGCGGATGCACTCGCCCAAGCCAGGCCGGCATGTACGAATCGAGCCCTGCCACAAACGGAATCCGTGCCGATCCACCCAGCCACGCCGAACCGATTCCCGCAATCGACAAACTCAGCAAAAACGCGAACGGCGCAACAATCCACGCCACTCCCACGCGCGCCGCCATGTGCGAAACCGCTTGTACGATTCCCTGCAGCACGCTGATCTCCGATTTGCTCACGGCAATCAGCAGCGTCAGTGTCGCGCCGATGTACAGCGCGCCAGACAGAATGCCGCCCCAAGCCACCGCGCCCGGCAGCGTCTTCTTAGGATCCTGAATCTCATCGCCCATCACCGAGGCCAATTCCAATCCAACGAGCCCGAAACAAATCACGCCAAAGGAATTCAGCACGAATCGCGGATTCGCAGGAATCTGAAAATCCGCCGCCGTCACTTTCGTCCCAAATTTCGCCCACACAATCGCGCCCAATCCCATCAACAAGGCCGCGGCAACGAACGTTCCAATGCCGCCGACGTTGTTGATCCATTTTCCGACGCCAAGTCCAACCACATTCAGTACCACAAGCACCACCAGCAGAAACAAGCACGCGCTCAGCGCAAACGCCCGGTTATCCGCAAGTCCGTGATGGCTGTCTCCCAGCACGAATACCGACACGCCCACGAAATACAGCAGCACCGTCGGTACGTACATCATGTTGTTCGTCCAGTAGCACCACCCGGACAAAAATCCGTGAAAGTCGCCGAACACTTCCTTGGCCCACAAATAGACGCCGCCCTCTCCCGGAAACCGTTGCGATAGCTCAATCACGGCAATTCCCTGCGGCCAGAAAAACAGAATCAACGAAATAATCCAGAGCCAAATCGTCACGCCGCCGTTTGCCGCAACCGACGGCAGAACATTCAAGTTGAAAACCGCCACTACAAAGAGCAGGACGAGATCTCGTCGCCCCAGCACGCGCTTCAGATGCGGCTGCGTTTCCGCAATCTCGTCCGCCAATCGTTCTCCTTTACAGGTGGCGCAGCCATCTCGGCGTCGCCCTTTCACTATACTTTTTTCTTCGCTACTGCATTTCCTTCTTAATGTCCCGCCGCGGCAGTCACCATTCCGCGTTCCGCTTGCGCTTTTGCAAGCGTTGGCGCCACCTCCTCGAACACCGCCAGGTGCTTATCAATGTCCGCCTCCGTGTGCTGCACGGAAATCGTCCACTGCTCATCCCACCAATAAGGCTGCGCAAGAACTCCGCGGTTCACCATCCCGAACCAGTAGTGCCGCCACAAATCCACATCAATTTTTGTCCAGTCGCGGTAGTTGCGAATTTCCTGTGGATAGAGCATCAATGCACCGTTCACTCCGGCGCTCGCCACATACGCCTTCAATCCGTTCTTCGCGACAATCGCGCGATAGCCTTCCGTCAGTTTCTTGCTGAGCTTTCCGACATGCGTATACGCATCTCTAGTCAGCACTTCGCGGAACGTCGCCAGTCCAGCCGCCATCGCCACACGATTCGTGTTGTACGTCCCGCCGTGAAACACTTTGTGCTCCGCAATCAGGTTCATTACCTTGCGGCTCGCGCCAAACGCACCGAGGGGCAATCCGCCGCCGATGGACTTCGCCAGGCAAATCATGTCGGGCTTCACGCCGAAATAATCGCTTGCGCCGCCCCATGCCAGCTTCGCGCCTGTTTTCACTTCGTCAAAGATCAGCAGTGAACCATTCGCATCGCAAATCTTTCGTAGGCCTTCCAAAAATCCTGGCTGCGGAATGCACAGGCCAACATTCATCAAAATCGGCTCGAGGATAATCGCCGCAATCTGCGCGGGATATTGCTTGAAGCGATTCTCCACACTGCTCAAATTGTTGAAGTTTGCAATCAGAACGTTGTCCACCGCCGCCTTCGGCACGCCTCCGCCGCCCGGCACTGAATTTGGCGCGAATTCGTCGCCGTACTGATCTTCTTTCGGCTTCACGCTCACCAGCGCCGTGTCGTGAAGCCCGTGATACGACCCTTCGAACTTCACAATTTTGTCGCGGCCCGTCGCAGCACGCGCAATCCGGCACGCGTGCATCGTCACTTCCGTTCCGCTCGACCCAAACCGCACCATCTCCACGGGATAGCGCTTGCAAATCTCCTCTGCGAGTTCCCATTCCTGATCGTGCGGCATGCCGAAGGTCGTTCCTATATCCAGTTGCTCTTTCACGGCCTTCACCACGGCCGGATGGCAATGTCCCGCCATCAGCGCGCCGAAGCAAAGGTTGTGATCCACGTATTCGTTTCCATCAATGTCGTGAATGCGGCCGGCTTTTCCGTCCTTTACAAAAATTGGATAAGGCTCGTAGTGCCGGTAGTTGCTCGCCACGCCAAGCGGAATCCGCTCCAGCGCGCGCTTGTGCGCCGCCGCGGATTTCGGCGTCCTCTTCTCGTAAGTTGCGATTTCTTTTTCGAGTGCGTCGTACATGACTTCTCTCCAAATCAAGCCCGCCGCATCGCAGCGGACTCTTGTGCAGGTCTCTTCCCTGCCGTCAGTATCTTTCCGAAACTTTTCTCCATGACGCGCAGAAGCGTCCCGACGCGGTCGGGACGCCTGTGGCTGCGCTTTGCTCCCAATCGCTAGAAAATCAACTTCAGGGCAAACTGAACAAGACGTGGATCGCGTACCTTTTGCGGCTGCCCAAAGGTCGTGTTTGAAGTTCCTCCATCCACTCCGTAGAACTGTGTGTGGTTGAAGATGTTGAAAATCTCCGTCCGAAATTCCAGGCGAAGCTTCTCGTTTACCGGGGTCGTCTTGAAGACACCGAAATCCCAGTTGCTGATCGGAGGATTGCAGCACAGCGTCCTCGGTGAATTTCCGATCAACCCCGTGCCGCTGTCCGTGAAGATAGTCAAATCAGTAAACACATTGCCGTCTATGCGCGGATCGTGCGTCTTGATCTTCCCTAGAAGATCCGGCTTGCCGGGGCATTCAAAGCCAAGCGTGCTCCCCTGCAACTCTTGATCGTCGCAATTGTTAATCAGAATCGGGAAACCGCTCTGATAAGTGTAAATGCCGGACACTTCCCAGCCGTTCAATGCTTTCCCCGCAAATCCTTCTTTCTTGGGAATCGGAAGTTCCCAAACATAGTTGAATACGAAGCGGTGCCGCGAATCAAACAGCGACGGTCCGTAGGTGCTGTTGAAATTCAGAGGATTCAGAATCTCCTCGAAGCTCGAAGCGTTGTCGAGGGACTTGCTGTATGTGTACGAGGCCTGGAACTGCAATCCATGCGAGAACCTTTTTTCAAAGAGGCTCTGCAGCGAATTGTAGTTGGAGTGGGCAACTGTATCCTCGGAGAAGATGCTGCTGAAGATTTCGTTGCCGTCCGCTGGGCATCCAATGCCTGTGGTCGGCTGACAATTGGGCGAAGAAAACGGCCGCAACCCAACCAATGTAATCGCAGGATTCCCCGGTCCGACGCTGGAAGCAGAACCGTACGGCAGATGCAGTGTGAATCCATTGGGAATGGTGTTCGCCGGCAGATTGAACGAAGAATCCTCAAAGAATGGCCCGCAGGCATAGGCGTTCGCCAGATTCTGGTTCGGATTCACGTTCGTGTAATAATCGGAAATCGCCTGCAAATCCTGGCATGGCTGAGCTGCAGCCGCGTTCTGGTCATGAATCGCCAGCAAACGGTGGCCTTGCGATCCAACGTAGCCGACTTGAAACAGCATGTTCCCAGGCAGTTCTCTCTTAATCGTGAAGTTGTATTGCGCCGAATACTGCGTGCGCAGCTGCGTCGGAAATTGTCCGAAAAGTACGATCGGGCGATAAAGGGACCAATCCACCGGCTGTCCACGCGGAGGATTCAGGAATTTGTCCGAAACGTTGGGCTTCGTCGAACCGTCTTGCGCAACGAATGGTGTGCTAAAGAGAGGATCAAATACTCCGTTGCTGATGCCGAACGGCGGCTCCGCGCTAAACTGTTCCAGCACCAACTGCTCAATCGGGTTGTAGAAAAGTCCCCATCCCATGCTGATTGTCGTCTTGTTTGGCCCGCCCGTCAGCTTCGCAAGAGCGTTCTCTTTCCACGCCGGACTCCAGTTCAATCCGAGCCTCGGCGCGAACGCCTTGTAATACGTCCCAATCAATCCGTTCGGTACTCCCTTATCTCCGGGAAAGACCAGGCCCGTCGGTGTTACGCCTTGATTGTCGCAATCGTTGCCCGTCCCGAAGAGATTGCTGGTCGAGCTCAGTTGGCAAGGATAAATCGTCGAATTCTGTCCTGGATTAAACCGTTGTACTTTCTTGCCGGCATCCGTCAACGGTGTGTTCATTTCCCAGCGCAAGCCGTAGTTTAGCGTCACGTTCGGCCGAATCTTCCAGCTGTCCTGTGCAAACAAATAGACCGATGTGCTGCGAACCAATTCGGTATTCGCAGAACCTTGCGAGTACGACACTGGCAGCCCCAGAAGATAATTGGCATACAAATCGGTCGCGCCGGTGTCATTGTTCCCGCCGGGACCGAAAATATATTCGCCGTTTACGTTGAAAAACAGCTTCTGGTCAAACTTTTGATAACGAATATCGCCGCCAAACTTGAAGCTGTGGTTGCCGATGATCTTGCTGAAGTTGTCGTTGAACTGAAATGTGTTGCCCGTCTGAGGAAGCTGTCCTTCAAAATTGTTTCCGAACAATCCTTGCGTGCCGTTGAAGGTGACGAACGGTACACCTTCAAATTGCGGCCCAAGACCAGGATGAATTCCGCATCCAAATCCTGGGCAGTTAGGAGTCTGTCCGAGAAGTGTCCCGTCATCCGCGATAAGCGAAGTGTCGGATTTTCCTGTAAAACAGAATGGCTGCGCGCTCGGGTCCTTCCCGCAAGAATCCACAACCGCATTTGTATGAAGCGGTGTGTAAAACTGCGGCTGCGCCTCACGGAAATATGTAAAACGAAATTCGTTTACGGACGTATTCCCAATCGTCCAGGTATGGCTGGCGTTCAACTGTTGTGCGTGAGTGATAATCCGTCCGCCGAAATTTCCCAGCGAACCGCCCGCAAGCTGAAAGATCGCAAACGGATCGAGCGTGTTGTCGTTGTCATAGTAGTAGTAAACGGATAGCTTGTGATCCTTGTTCAGGATGTGGTCAAAACGAATCTGAAATTGATCGCCGCGATCGCGAGACTTGACCACGTCTTGCGTTTCCGAATTCGCGCCGCCCGATCCAACAAGGAACTGCTTTGCCAGGTTGACCGCGACCGGGTCGAAACATTGCGTCGGAATCGTCGCCACCGGCGCGCCACCGGGCCCCCCGCTTGAAGGAAAAATCGAATCCCAGGGCTGAGGCGTACCTCCCACCGCGGCATTTAGGGCTGCTTGCCCGCCAGCCGTCAGCTTGCTTCCGCCGGGGCTGGCACTTCCGCACCGATTCTGCAGAATATTTGCCACCAGGGAATCATTCAGCATTCCGGGGAAAACCACTGGGTCCGTCGCCGCGCCCGTAAAAGTGCCGGAATAGTCGTCTGCCGTCGGCACAGGCACACTTTGCGAGACGATTCCGCGCACGATCCGGCGTCCCTCGTAAGAACCAAAAATAAACGTCTTGTCTTTCTTGATCGGCCCGCCGAGCGTTCCACCAAACTGATTCTGCTTAAAGGGCGGCTTCGGCGTAGGTTGGAACGTAAACCCATGCGCGTTCAGCAAATCATTCCGGAAGAATTCATAGGCACTGCCATGCAAGTCGTTCGTTCCAGATTTGGTTACCACATTGACCACGGCGCCGGAGTTGCGTCCATATTCCGCGTCAAATGAATTTGAAATCACGCGAAACTCTTCAATGCTGTCAGGCGAAGGCTGCACGGCTGGCAGGTTCGCAAACAAATCGTTGCTGTCGCCGCCGTTCACCGAATAGTTGTTCGAACGCCCGCGGCCACCGTTGACGGTCACGACGCCGGGCTTGTCCGACCCATAAAACAGATTGTTTCCGATTTGCGACTGCACTCCTGGTTGCAACTGCAGTAATTGAAATACGTCCCGCTGGTTCAGCGGCAACTGCGTCGACGAACGTTCGTTCACCACGGCGCCAAGTTGTGTCGAGGTCGTATCAATAATCGGAGGCGCGCCTGTAACTTCAACCGTCTCCGATCCGCCTCCCAGCTGCAAAGGAATGTCGACTGTCAGCACTTCGTTCAGGTTTAGCGGTATTCCCCTGCGGACGTATTTCTTGAAACCCGTCTGCGTTGCGGTAATTTCATAACTGCCTACCGGCACCTCGATAAAAATATATTCCCCGTTTTCGTTGCTCTGCACTTCGCGAGTCGCGTGCGTCGACTCATTGACCAGCTGAACTTTGGCCGCAGCAACTGCTCCGCCCGTTTGGTCTGTCACCGTTCCGCGAATTCTGCCGCCCGTGCTCTGCCCGCCTGCAACAGACGTGCATAAAAACAGCACCGCGGCCGGGCCTGCCAACCAGTACAACTTCACCCACAATTTCTTCTCGAAGGACTTCATAAAATCACCCCTGTCTTCGAAATCTGCTTCCCCACCGATTTTCGAGGTTGCTTGTGCCCCGCAAACCTTACTATAATCCTGTAAACTTAGGGGATGACGGTCAAAGTGTCAAGAAGAAAGAATTTATCGAAAGCATCTGCGCCGCAGGACCCCGAGCCCCTTCTCCGCATCAGCGAAGTCGCTCGCCGCGTCGGCATTTCTTCTTCCGCTCTGCGCGCGTGGGAGTCACTCGGCCTCGTCGCGCCGCAGCGCACTCACAGCAAATATCGCCTCTACAGCACGTCGGACGTTCGTCTTCTTCAACGCGCGATTTTTCTTCGTCGCGCTCGCGGCCTAAATCCTGCCGCCATCGTTCATGTTCTCAAACGTCAGGGCGTTGTTTCCGTTCCCGCCGAAAGCGTCCTTTCTCCCGGTCAGCGTTTTCGACGCCTCCGCCAGCGCCGCAATCTTTCTCTTGTCCAAGTCGCCAAAGCGACGGGCGTTTCTGTTGGTTTTCTTAGCGCCCTCGAACGCGGCCAAATGCGCGCCTCCGTCGCCACTCTGACTCGCATCGCTCGCTTCTACCGCACCAATCTTTTCTCCATCTTCGACGCCTCCAAGAAAAACTCCCGCCTCGTTCCGCCTGACGAACGACGTGTCCTCGAAACCACGAAAGGCGTTCGCATGGAATTGCTCGCCTGGGGCAACAAAGTCATGGAACCTCATCTTTTTCGAATCAAACCTGGCAGTGGCAGCGGCGAACCTTACACCCACGAAGGCGAAGAATTTCTCTACGTGATTCGCGGTACATTTGAAATTTGGATTGGCAGCGATGAGCACTATAAGCTCAAGCCCGGCGACAGCCTTTATTTCGAAAGCTCCACACCGCACCGCTGGCGCAATCCCGGTTCTTCGGAATCCTGGCTGCTCTGGATCAATACTCCGCCAACTTTCTGATCGGCTTTCTTTTCCGCTCGTTGTATTCTCCTTCGACGGAGCGGCCGCCTTCGGAGGCGTTCGCATTCTCAACGGGAGCTTTCATGGTCCGTAGATTTCTGCTCGCTCTTGCTTGTCTCTTTCCGATTGCACTTTCCGCCCAACAAAGACCTCAATCCATCGCCATCATCAACGCCCAACTGGCCGACGGCACCGGCGCTCCCCTTCGCAAAGCCAACCTCCGCATCACCGGCTCCCGCATCACACGCATCGGTAACTTCAAGCCCTCCAAATCCGATCAAGTTCTCGACGCCAAAGGTCTCGTCCTCGCTCCCGGTTTCATTGACATTCACAACCACTCCACCAGGGGCCTCGAAACCGATCCGCTCGCCGAAACCCAAATCGCCCAAGGCATCACTTCGCTCATCATCGGCGCCGATGGCGATTCCCCCTGGCCCATTCAACCTTGGCTCGCCGCCCGTTCCACAAATCCCATCTCCGTCAACGTTGCTGTCATCGCCGGCCACGCCACCATCCGTGAACTCGTCATGGGGAAAGATTTTCGCCGCGCCGCCACTCCGGAAGAGATCGCAAAAATGGCCACGCTCACTGCGCACGCGATGCACGAAGGCGCCATCGGGCTTTCCAGCGGTCTCGAATACGATCTCGCCAGCTACAGCAACACGGACGAAGTCGTCGCCATGGCCGCCGAAGCCACAAAGCTCGGTGGCTTTTACATGACCCACATCCGCGATGAGGGAAACAAAAGTTTCGAAGCGTTAAAGGAAGAAATCGAAATCGGCAAGCGCGCTCACATTCCCATTGAGCACTCGCACATCAAAGTCAGCACCGTTGCCGTCTGGGGCAAAGCGCCCGAATACATCGCCATCATCAACGACGCGCGCAAGCACGGCCTCGACTTTCTCGCTGACTGCTATCCCTACGAAGCCTGGCATTCCAACATCAAAGTCATCATGCCCGACAAGCAGTACACCAATCCCGTCAGCGTCGAAAAAGCCCTCACCGACACAGGCGGCCCCGAATCCGTCCTCATTACCGAGTTCAAGCCGAATCCTTCCTACGCCGGGCACACGATCGCCGACCTCGCGAAAGCCGACAACATCTCCGGCACCGAAATGTACATTCGCATCATCAAGGAAGGCGACGCGGCCAACACCGAAGCCAGCATCATCGGCAAGTCGATGATCGAATCGGACATCAAAGCGTTTTATCAGCAACCGTGGGTCATGGTCGCCAGCGACGGTGGCATCAACTCCGCGCATCCGCGCGGCGCCGGGACTTTCCCGCGCGTCCTCGGCGTTTACGTCCGCGAAAAAAAGTGGCTCACGCTTCCCGAGGCTATCCGCAAAATGACCTCGCTTCCGGCAAAACGTCTTGGCTGGAAAGATCGCGGCACGCTCAAAGTCGGAAATTTCGCTGACCTCGTCCTCTTTAATCCCGACACGGTCATTGACCACTCCACGTTCGAAAAACCCTTCGAACTTCCCACCGGCATCGAAAAAGTTTTTGTCAACGGCACTCTCACCTGGGACTCCGGCCGCCCCACCGGCGCAAAGCCTGGTTCTGTACTTACTTTGGGTGGAGTTAAACTTTAGGCCTCCTTACGTAATGGCTGGGTCATTTTGAGAAGCGCTTGACGGCCAACGCGATCGGCAATCCCACGCACACAATGTGCGTAATCACCGCAACAATCGTTGCTTGCCACGAAAACGGCCCACTCCCCAATTCAAGAACGCCGCCGAAATATCCATCGTTCCCGCAATCAACCCGCCCCATAGAATTCCCAATGCTGAATTCCCCTGTCCCACACTCACCCCCTAGGCTTTCATTGACTTCTCACAAATGCCCGAGTACTTTGACGCGCGGCTATCCGGAAATGTGTTTCAAGGAGTGTCTCATGCGCCCCAAGCGCTTTGTGCGTTACTTGTTCGTTTGCACGTTTTTCGCCGCGCCGAGCTTCGCTCAACAAAAACCCCTGGATCCCGCCGAAGCCCTCGAAGGCTTCGACGACTTCGTCAATCAAACCATCAAGGATTGGCACGGCGCAGGCGCTGCCGTTGCCATCGTGCAAGGCGACAAAGTCGTCCTTCTTAAAGGCTACGGCTACCGCGACATCGAAAAGAAACTTCCCATGACCCCGAAATCTCTTTGCGCGATCGCCAGCATTACAAAATCTTTCACCGTCACCAATCTCGGCATGCTCTTCGACGAAGGCAAAGGCACTTGGGACGCTCCCGTCCGCTCCGCCTTTCCCGCCTTCAAGCTCTACGATCCCGTTCTCACCGAACAAATCTCCGTCCGTGATCTCGTCACGCATCGTTCCGGTCTTCCGCGTCACGACATGGTTTGGTACAGCTCTGATTTCTCCCGCGACGATCTCATCCGCCGCCTGCAATATCTCGAGCCCAACAAACCGCTTCGTTCCACATTCCAATACAACAATCTAATGTTCATGACCGCGGGCTATGTCGCTGGGCTGCTCGACAACAAAAAGTGGGAGGATTCTCTCCGCGCCCGTGTCCTCGCTCCGCTCGGCATGAGCGCCACAACTTTCTCTTTGAAGGAACTTCAAGCCAGCCCTGATTTCGCTCTGCCTTATCAGAAGGGCCGTGACCTCAAAGCCGAACTAAAGCGCATGCCCTTCGAAGCCACTTGCCCGGACACCTGCGCCCTCGGCCCCGCCGGCGAACTCAACTCCAACGCCGAAGACATGAGCCACTATCTGCTCTTTCACATGAACAGAGGCAAATACAACGGCAAACAGGTCCTCTCCGAAAACAATTCTTCGCAAATGCAAACTCCCCAGATGGCTGTCGCTGGCACACCAGACTACCCAGAACTGGGCGAAGTCAGCTACGGCATGGGCTTTTTCATTTCCACCTATCGCGGCCACAAACGCATCGAGCACGGCGGCAATCTGGATGGCTTCAGCTCCATCTTCACTTTTCTTCCCAACGAGAAAATCGGCGTCGTCGTTCTCACGAATCTCGATAGCTCGCCGCTGCCTGACGTCATCGCCTTCAACGCTATCGATCGCCTTCTCGGCGTGGATCAAATCCCGTGGAGCAAGCGTTATCTCGATGAAGAAGTCGGTGGCAAGCAATCCGAGCAGGAAGCCAAAGATAAAGGCTATGACCTCCGGAAGAAAAACAAGCATTTATCGCACGATGCAAAAGACTATCTCGGCGAATACGAAAATCCAGGCTATGGAATCGTCTCTGTCGCGGAAGAACCCAGCGGCCTTCTGGTGAAGCTCAACAATCTCACACTCCACATGCAGCACTATCACTACGACATCTTCGAAGTTCCTTATGACCCGCAGGACCCTTTTTCGAAACAAAAGCTCGTTTTCATCACTGGTCTCGCCGGAGATATTTCTTCTCTCTCTATGCCGCTCGAGCCGCGCGTCAAGGACATTGTCTTCACGCGCATGGCGGACAAGCAACTTACCCAGCGCTCGTTTATTGAGGCATTTGCTGGACAATATGCGACTCCCGGCAACCCAACCGCGCTTACCGTCGAACTCCGCGGCGATCACACGCTTGTCGTGAGCCGCCCAGGCGCACCGGAACGCGAACTCATCCCTCGCCGCGGCACAACGTTTGACATCAAAGGTCTTGAGGGCTTTTCGATGGAATTCAAGCGCGACGCCTCCGGCAAAATCACCGAAGCCGTCTATTACACTCCGGACATCGTCCTGATCCTCAAACGCAAATAATTCTGGATCCCCACATTTGGAGCGCGGTGGCTTGACGCCGTTTTTGCGTTCTCAGGGGTGAAGTTGTCCTGCGAATCGCTTGAACTTGCGGCGCGTTTCCTCGAGACGTAAACTGTCTCGCGCCAATAGGGAGGCCCTCATGAACCGTTTCATCAGTTCTTTTTTCCTACTCGCCTTCGCGCCGGCCATCTCACTCGCACAAGCGGCTCCCGCGGCTCCCGTCGCCGACGCCCTTCGCGACGGTCTCGCCCGCTATTCCAAAAGAATGATCGCCGCCGCCGAAGCTATGCCCGCCGAAAAATTCTCCTTCAAGCCCACTCCCGACCAGATCACTTTTGCTCATCTCACCCTGCATATCTCCGAGTCCAATAACAATTTCTGCTCGAAAATCGCAGGCGTCGCCGCGCCGGAGGTTCCAAAACTTACTGAGGCAGACGCCAAGGACAAACTTGTCGCTGCCCTCAAGAATTCTTTCGATTTCTGCTCCTCCGCCCTCGCCAAAGTAGACGATTCTCACCTCGCCGAGTCCATCCCTCTTTTTAAGGGGCAAAACATTACCCGTGCCGGCTCCATGCTCATTCTCTCGAACTCTTGGGGCGACCACTATTCCGCTCAATCCATGTACCTGCGCCTCAACGGCGTTCTTCCTCCGACCGCCCAACCCGCTGCCCGCTAAGCTGCAGTTGCTAGCACGCATGTATTCATCTGTACAGGCAACTTCGACAATGTCGAAATGTTGAGATGAAAATGTGTCAATTTCCTAGACCGGACTTGGGCGAGCCGATTTCATTCTGCGTCATAGGAAATTCGGATAGGCGGGCCAAAAGGAGAGAGGCGCTCGGCAACTTCACAAGCGCCTCCTCTACTGCGTCAACGTAAACCGTACCTCACTGGATCACCTCCTTCTCGGCAAGAACGCCGATGTCGACAAGAGTGTCGAGTGATGCGAGTATAGCGCGAGAGCGGGGATAGTATGAACAGACGGGACTTTGTGATCTTATGTTCGCGTGCGCCGTTCGATTTTCCACAGCCTCTAGGATTGTTGGTCAACAGAAAGCAATCGAGCCTGATCTGGCCAAGCTTGCCGAAGGGAAAGCGTTGAAAGTCTTCAACCGTACCGTGAGTACCTAGATTGCCGAATCATCTGCAGAAATTTCTGATTATGAGCCTGAGCCTTCGAGATGCGATTCCCTTTAATCTGACCGACTACTTTGTGGACCGCCACATCAAGGAAGGCCGCGCTCAAAAAATTGCGATTCGGTGCGGCGAGTCCGTCTACACCTATGGCGTTTTGGCTGCCGATGTAAATCGTGCTGGGAATGGCCTGTTGCGTTTGGGGCTGCAAGATGAGCAACGAGTATTGTTATTGCTGCCCGACTGCCCCGAGTTTGTTGTTGCGTATTTCGCCGTGATAAAAATCGGCGCGGTAGCCGTTCCGACAAGTACCGCCGGACGAACAGCCGATTACGACTACTTCCTCCGCGAAAGTAAGGCACGAATACTCATAGTTCATTCGATGCTCTTTGCAGAAGTTGCTCCAATTTTGGGTTCGCAGCCTTCCCTTCGGCATGTCATTGTCGTGGGCGAACCTCGGCACGGGTACATGCATTGGAATGAGTGGCTTGCCCAGAATTCGCCCGAGCTGGATGCTGCTACGACGAGTGCGGAGGATGTCGCGTTCTGGCTGTGGACCTCGGGCAGCACCGGGCTCCCGAAGGCAGCAGTACACCTTCACTATGATTGGGTCTCCTGCTGCAGGAATTACGCCGTTGAGGTCCTGGGCATCGGCCCCGATGACACAACCTTCTCGTCGTCAAAACTCTTCCATGCCTACGGACTGGGCAATGGACTCATGTTTCCCTTCTACGCTGGGGCGAGCACGATATTATTTCCGGGCAAGGCGCAAGCCAAAGCGGTTTTAGAACTTGTTCAGACGGCTCGGCCGACACTCTTCTTCTCCGTTCCTACGCTGTATGCCCAGATGCTTCAAGAAGCCGAGAGAGAGTCGTACTGCTTGGACAGTATTCGGCTCGCTGTCTCCGCAGCGGAACCACTTCCGGCGGAAATTTTCCGCAGGTGGGAGCGCAAATTTGGCGTAGAGATTCTGGACGGTATCGGTTCCACCGAGGCACTTCATATTTATTTGTCGGCGCGGCCTGGCAAAGTGAAGCCCGGCAGCACGGGGAAGGGAGTTCCAGGCTACAAACTGCGCATCGTCGATTCGGAAAATCGCAGAGTCCCGCCCGGCACCATTGGAGATCTGCACGTGTCGGGAGACAGTATTGCCCCTCATTATTGGAATCGCCGACAGCTAACGGCGGGGCGCATGCTCGGGCCTTGGTTCTCCACCGGCGATAAATTCTGGATGGATGAGGATGGCTACTACTGGTATGCGGGTCGTTCCGACGATATGTTCCGGGTCTCGGGTCAATGGGTTTCGCCATTTGAGGTCGAAAGCGCCCTGATTGAGCACGAATGCGTCTTGGAGGCGGCGGTGGTCGCTTATCGAGAAAATACGGAACTTTACACTCCTAAAGCCTTCGTCGTGTTCCGGGAAGGCATCGCAGCAACTCCTGACCTCGCCCGAGAACTGCAGGAGTTCCTCAAACGTCTAAACACCCCATAAAAGTACCCGCGACACATGACATATAACGCCAAACGGCCCGAGACCGCTGCCTAAA
>JACXTT010003590.1_pt1 | contig 23715 bp, 26 predicted proteins | sample 9270951 | NCBI WGS metagenome assembly JACXTT01 (sample SAMN15532306, study PRJNA645909) | rock metagenome | isolation source: weathered quartz diorite | place: Puerto Rico | collected 2017-06-21
CTGCACTACTGAATGCTTGAATTCCTCATTGTAGCGCTTTCTACCCTTAGGTCCGTCTTGGTCCATGGTTGTCTTTCTCAAACCAACCAGCGGGTGTCCACTTTTTTGGGGGAAGGGCTACCTCGATAGAGCCGGTTTTCCAGCGCAATGCTGATGGTAGCCCCGTCAATCTGCCTCAGGGTATTCAAGCACTCAGTTGTTCGCTGCCCCTTTATTTTGAACGTGATTATAGCTGACACTATCGCAGCCCCAATCGTTATGATGATCGCGGCCGAGGCTCGCCGCGTATGAGACTTCATAAGCTGGAACCTGACGCTGAGCGGTGCGCCGCGAACGACGCACGAATGCAAACACAGGCTCTGTAGGCGCACCCGCTCAAGCAAAAGTTGTCAGGCCACGGGAGTTTCCTGGCCGTATCTCCCTCGGCTTCTCATGTCCGGGATGATATGCCGGAGTAGGTAGATGAGCTTGAACCAGCTCGAGGCCTCCAAAAGAAGCAACACTCCCCAGAGGTCACTATGCTGGCCTCGGTAGCGCGCCTTCCAGTGCAAAATAGTCAGAATGTACCCGTAGAGGAAACAGGGCAGGAGGGACAGCACACCCGCAACAAGGCAGAGCTGCGCCCACGGTCTGACGTTGTTGAGTATGAGCGCCAGCAGGAGTAGTGGGATCGCTGCAATTGCGAGTTTCGACAGCCTGGTCAGAGTCCTGAACTTGTTTGCGAATGGGTGCATTGGCGGTTGCGAGTGATTAAGCGGATCTGCATATCGTCCAGTCCGGGATGATATCCGAACGGCTGCGGCCGCTCAAGGGGTCATGGGCCGGCGAGGGTGGGGAAAGTTGAAGGTTGAGAGGTTGAGAGTTGAGAGTTGAGAGTTGAGAGGGGCGAAGAGAGGCCGGGTTCGCTGCTTAGGGTGATGCAAGGGCTGATCACGGGCCGCATGCGCCGCTCAGGGCAGCCACAAGCAACTCGGTCAAAGTGAACCCGCTTTCAGTGCGGTAATGTCTCACTTGACCCTCGTGGTTTGCCCTTGCCGGAGTTGGTTGTTCACAGTCTCAGAAATGTTCGCCGGATTCGCAGCCACAATCTGACTTTGGCGGTCTATTACGTAAGCTGTGGGAATCGCCTCGACATGGTAGGCCTTTCTGGCGCTGGTCCCCACCCAGACGTTGTGCGTCTGATCCCAGCCCTTTGCTTTCAAATGTTTGGCCGCCGCATCCTGGCCATCGTCAACGCTGGCAGCGATTAAAACGACGTTACTCTTCCAGTTCGGATTTTTCTCCACGTAGCCCTGAAGCTCGGCCATTTTCGGCTGACAAGGACCACACCATGTCGCCCAGAATTCCAAAACGATGACCTTGCCGGCGTAGTCCGCTAATCGCTCCGATTTCCCATTGGCCAGCCGCAGCATTTCAATGTCCGGCGCTTTCGTTCCATTGGTGAGCAGTACGCCATCTCCCCAAGCGGTCAGAGCTTTGAGTTCCCCTCGCACCAGCTTAATTACCCGGGCGCTGGAGTCATCTTCCCCGGCGGGAACAATCGTCAGACGAACCGTGGTCCCGATACGGCCCCGAAGCAACCCAACCGCCTGGGCCAGCTTCGCGCTCTGCAACTGAACTGGCGGTTCGTTGTCCTGCGCAACTGCCAGAATTCTGTCTCCTACGTGAATGTTCTTTTCCGCCGCTGCCGGCGAGTCCGAAAGGATGCCCCTCACCACAGTCGCTTGCCCCTCGGCTCCCAAAACGAGCCCCACTCCGCCCGTCCCGTATTCCGTAACTTCGGCAGCCTGGGACGTGAACCAGACAACCAACGTTAGATATTTTAGTATTCCCATTGGCGAGTTCGGGCTTCGCGCGGTTAACCCTTACGGCGCTGCCCCTGCTGTGGCAACAACTGGGGCTACTATTTCCGTCGTCGTCAGCTCGATGGGCATCTCGCTGACAGGAAGATCAACGGATAGCTTGGCTTTGCCGGCCACTGCGCCCTTTGGCACTTGAAAGTCGGTCGTATAGAACTCCCAGTAACAACACCGGTTGGTCAAATCGTGAGAGGTGCGCACCGGCACACTGCCGCTAGCCGCCGGCCATTGAATGCTCAATCTTGGCACCACAGCACTCGGCAAGGCGTCGATGCTGAGCCGTGATTCCGCGCCTGGACCCGACCCGGGATTAAGAAAACATAAGCTCAACCGCTCTCCCTTTTCGCCAATGCTGAATTGCTTTCTCCGAAGCAGCTTCGGCGTGAACGGCCCTCCGAAGTGAATGACCGGAGCCTGCTCCCGACTGGTGGACCAGAAGGTGCCAAACCAGCCGGCATACATGGGCATTTTACCGTTTACAGTAACCGATAATCCGTAGCTATCTGTCTTGTCGTGGTAATTCCAGCGTCGCAACACGAAGTTGGTGTGCCACGGCCCTTTCGCCGGCATAATAGCGTCAAGCGAGTATTCGAAGTCCCATTGGTTCGCACCCAGGTCTCGGACCTTGCTCGGCTCGATCGGCGGCCCGTCATCGGTCAGGTCGCCATTGGCATTCTTGTCCACGATTAATCGCCTGCGGTCCTCAACCATCCACACTTTCACGTCGCCGCTGTCGCCCAGGGTGAGCAGGCAATACTTCGGCGCGGTTTGGTAGCTCGGCTCCTTAAGGATGGCGCGATCAGGCTGGCTCGCCTGGTTTGTCGAAGCGCATGCCATGTCCGCCAGAGGCAGTTCGAGGCAGATCGTGATTGCCAGGAAAATAAGCAAACGGCGCATGTATGTTCCTTCAGTTTCTCCTGCGGGTCATTTGAACTGCGTGAACAATTATAGCGTTCAAGATAAAAGAGCGCCAGCCCTGAGCTTACTCTGTTGTCTGGGTGCGGCTGCAGTGCCAGTGGTGTCGCATGCGTGAAGCCTCCAAATGAGTCAATCTTCTCGTGTCGCGCTTTTGGCAGGCGAGGGTAATTCAGAGGAGGGCCTCAAGGTCGTCAAAATCTTTCTTTAAGAAAAGTTGCGAGTGTTTGCAATTGTTCTGCGACTGTCTGCAACTCGTTTTGGGTTGTGATTCCCCGTCGGCCAATTCCTGAAAAAACCGGTGCTAAGGTGGGGCAAAAGCAAGCACCGATGAACACAATTCCTGATCTGATTCCACTGCACGATAACCGGCGTGGGCTGCGGAGCCTTCTGCAGGTCGAAGTGCGCGAGGCGAGTGGCGCGACTGCGGGTGGTGGTGAACTGAGCGTCACGCCTTGCCTCGATTTCGTTGCGAGCACGGCGACGCTCGATCGGTATCAGGAAGTTATCGAGCCGGTCGGCTGGCGGCTTGAATCGTATCGCAGGAATCCGGTTTTCCAGAATGCCCATAATTATGGGGACATTCTTTTCACTCTCGGCAAGGCACTGACGACAGAAGTGCGAGTGGTTGGAGGCAAGCCGGCCTTGTGCCAGAGGATCGAGTTCGCGACGGAAGTGAACCCGGTGGCCCGGATAGCGTATGGCCTTTACAAGGGCGGGTTCCTGAATGCGGTGTCGGTGGGCTTCATTCCGTTGAAGTGGGAAGACGGGGGTGAGGAACGTGGAGCGGAGGAGGCTGGAGCGTTGGAGCGTGCGGAAAAAGGAGCGGTGCCGAGGAGGAGGTATCTCGAACAGGAGCTGCTCGAGGTTTCGGCGGTTGCGATTCCGGCGAATCCGGATGCGCTGGCGCTTGGAGTGAAGTCAGGCGCGGTCGCGAAGGATGATTTGCGGGACGCGTTGGAGTTGTTGAGGGCGATCGCGGGGGCGGAGGCAGAGAACCCCTCACCCCTGCCCTCTCCCGCAGGGAGAGGGGGAATCGACGGCGGCCCGCTCGGAGAGCGAGCCCTACCGTCGATGTTGCATTTAGCACGCGAGCTACGGCGCGTTATGCAGAAGGCATAAGCGCCATTGAACCCGACCGGTTGGCGTGCGGCCGGTCCAGCAAAGGAAAATCGAAATGATGAACAACACAACGGCTCTCAGTGAGGAGCAGGTGAAAGAATTCCAGACCGTGCTCGGAGAGATCAAAGGCGGCTGGGCCGAAGTCAAAGCTCTGCCGGCCACTTTCAAAACGATGCAGGACGAGACGGCACAGCTCGGGCAGCAAATGAAAGATGTAAGGCGTCTGCTGGCCGGGCGAGGAGGGACAAATCCGCGCAACCGGGCGCCAGGCCTGGTGAGCGATGAATGTGCGCGTCACCTCGCGGCCCAACTGGTTGTGCACTGCCACAAGAGCGATCGATTATCGGGTCTGTGCTCTGTGCCGGCGCAGAGGGACGCGTTGATCGATTTCGCCTGCAATACGCTCAATGTCTCGAGTCGGGCGGCGCTGAGCACGGGCGATATTCCGCTACCTACGGAATATGGAGGCGAGATCCGGGAGTTGATCTCGGAGTTTGGCGTGGTTCGCCGGCGGATGTCGCCTTACCCGATCGGGATGGGGACGAGTCGTCCGGCGCGGATGGGGACGCGGCCGGCGTTCGGATCGATTGCGATGTCGGCGGCATTCAGTGAGAAATCCCCGACCGTTACGTTTGCTTCGCTCGAATCCCACAAGGTCGGCGGGATTGTTCGACTTCCGCGAGAGATTGATGAGCAGAGCATCGTGCTGATGGGGCAGTTTCTCGCTCGTTACGGCGCGGTGGAGTTCGCCCGCGCGGAGGATAACTGGGGGTTCATGGCGGATGGCGGCGGCACTTACGAGAATGTGAAGGGCATCGTCCAGATCGCGCGCGACAACACGAAGACGGTGGTGCTGGCGGCGACAAAGACGAAGCCGAGCGACGCGACGCTGGACGATTTCCGGACGCTGCGGACGAAGGTGAACAAGGCGGCGCTGAGCGGGCGACTGTCGGCGTATTACCTGGATACGACGTGGGAGACGCGGCTGCCGTCGTTCCGGACGGCGGCGGAGCCGAATGTGTATCAGCGGTTGCCGGATGGGAGCGCGTTGCTCGACGGCTATCCGATCGTTTGGACCGATGTGCTGACGGCTTACGGGACGAGCGCGAATGCGGATGCGCCGCTGGCGGTGTTCGGCGCGCTGTCGTTCTGGTGGATGGGCGAGCATGGCAGTCCGCGGATCGATACGAGCGAGCACGTGTGGTTCGCGAATGATCAGCTGGCGGTGCGGTTCATCGAGGAGATCGATTTCGATTACGCCGCTGTGGATTCGACGGCTGCGCTGATCACGGCGGCGAGCTAGGGAGGTGAGAGGTGGGAGGGGCGAGGGGTGAGGGTTGAAAGCAACAGATTCCCCTCACCCCGGCCCTCTCCCGCGGGGAGAGGGAGAACCTTCAGAGGATGCTGACGCAACTTGCAACGGTCAAAGCGCGGCTGGAAGTCAGCGTCAGCACTTATGATGACCTGTTGACGCGGGCGATTGATGCGATCGGCGCGAGGTTTGATCGGGAGTGCAATCGCACGCTGGCGCGGACTGTTGGCGCGACGCAGGAGTTTCCGGCGTCGGATAGGGAGATCCTGGCTGGATGCTAGCCGGTTGAGACGGGGAGCAAGTTCGAGCTGAAAACGACTGAGGCGGAGGGATGGGTCGAGCAAACGGGTGTCAACTACCTGCTACGAAGCGCCTGCATTATCTCGCTCATCCTTCCGCTGTCGTTTGTGCCGCAGGCGGTCACGCCGCAGAGGGCTCGTGTGACTTACACGGGTGGTTACGTGATGCCGGGGACGTCGCCGGGGGCGGGACAGACGGCGCTGCCAGCGGAGCTCGAATGGGCGGCGGTGGAGCAGGTGGCCGTCTGGTTCCAGCAGCGGGACAAGCTGGGCCTGCTGAAGCATTGGCCGAGTGGAGGCACATTCCTGGCGTTCGCGCAGGAGCCGTTGCTTCCGCAGGTGCAGGCGGTCATTCGCAGGTATCGGCGGTGGAGCCTGTAGGGCAAGGCTGAAGGCTAAAGGCTAAAGGCTGAAATGGGAATATTTATGAGTCCGACAGATGTAATCAGGAGCGTTGATCATGTCGCATCGGAGAATGACCGCTGGCTTTTCATAGCGAGTCTGGTGCTGCTGGGGTTGTTCGGTGTTTGGGTGGTGCGTTACTTCGTGAAGCAGCATGAGCGGCTGCTCGAAGATCATAGGCAATCGCGAGAGTGCTACCAGGAGAGTTTGCGAGGCGTGGTGGCGGAGCAGAGCGCGACGAATGCGAAGCTCGTGACTTGTCTGGAAAACAACACCAAGGTTTTGGGCCAATGCAGGGATGAGCTCAGGGCCAGGCGAAAAAAGTTGAGGGTTGAAAGCTGACAGAAAAAACGAGCGTGCTGATGCGCGCAGAATTGGAAAGGAAACAGATACCAATGGTGAGCAACAAATGCGTTAAGTGTCTTGTCGCCGTAATTCTATTTGCGGCTGTGGTGGTGGTCGGCGGCTTGAGCGGGTGCTCGACGCTGGACCGAGCGTACAATCAGGAGGTGACCTGGACGAATGCGCCTGTGGTGCATGTGTTCACGAACACGGTCGTGGTTACAAATACTGTTCCGGTGGTAACGGAGCGGACGAACATTGTTTTCGTCACGAATGCGGTCAGTGGAGCTGTGTCTGGCTACGCGGCTCGCGAACCCGTGGCGACGAACATGGTCACGGCGGTCGTGACGAATTTCGTCCCGGTGTTCATGACGAACGTGGTGGCCGTGCCAGTGCCTAATTTGGTCGAGAAGCCGGGAGCCACAGCGACAATCGATGCGACGGGATCGATCATTAACACGTTCATGCCTGGCGTTGGGAGCATCGTTGCGCTTGCGCTTGGAGGACTATATCACGGTTATCGGCAGGTTCGGAATCGCAAGGTGAACGAAGCGCTCGTGCAGGGCGTGGAAACGGCGCGGGCGGTTCTTACGACTACGCCGCAGGGGCAGGCCGCTGACGCGCAGTTAGTGAAGTGGCTGATGGAGCATCAGAAGGAGGCGGGTGTTTTCGCGACAGTCTCAACGTTGGTGGATCAGCTCAGCGATAATCCCGTGGCGAAGATCACTGCGCAGGAGATTGCCGACAGGTTGAAGCAGGCGAAGCCGCAGGCGGCATAAGGAAGGAAGGGCTGATTATGAAGAAGCTGTTACGGCTCGTGTCCTGCGCGCTGACTTTGAGCGCTGTAATCTTAGTCGCGTTGAAGACCGCAACTGTTCTGGCGCAGACCGGTGCCGGCAGGCTGACTATACAGCTCACCAATGTCGTTGATGAGCCAATTGTGGATTATGACGGGGTCGTCGCCCCCATGGTTCCAGCGGAAGGTGGCACATTCGCGGTGCCCATTATTTGTTACTGCGGGGTGGCGGTCGTGCTTGGAATAGAGGGTTGCGATACCAACTCTTTGCGCATCGAAAGTTCCAGGGAGCTTACGAACTGGTTCCCGTTTCCGCAGCCAGGCTTCCAGTTGAGACTCGGGACCAACTCGCCGGCCGTAATTCCGATAACTGGGACAAATCAGTTTTTTCGGGCGGCGGGGGAATGATGCAAGGAAGTAACATGGCTCCGTTTATTGTTCATGATCGGCGATGGCCCGCGTGTGTTGGGGTGGAGGAGGCTGCCAAGATTTTCGGGTGGCCGCTCTATTTCTTCCCGCTGTTGATCCGCTCGGGTCATCTCAAGCCACTTGGTAAGCCAGCTCAGAATGGCCGAAAGTGGTTCGCCAGCGTCGAGCTTGAGCGTTTGGGCCTGGACAAGGAATGGCTCGATAAAGCAATCCGGATTGTCGAGAAGCATGTGCACGACGCAAATCTAAAGCAGAAAGGCAAGGAACCGGTGGTCCTTGCCTCTCAGGTTGCGCTGCCGGCCGCTTAGGCCGCGGCCGTTGCGTTTTCGGCTGCGCGTTTCTCGTATTCTTCCAGGGAGGGAATCTTCACCAACGCTCGTTTGGCGTAGGCACGATGAACGGCTTTCGAGCAGTGACCCAAAGCTTCCTGGGCGAAGCGTTCAGGGTAGCCAGCAGTTTTTGCTCGCTCGGCCCATGCATAGCGATAGCTGTGGAGGGAAACTCCGCTTATTTTCACCAGACGGCAGCGACGGATAAACGCTTTGGCCCTATCGGATTCCTTCATCCCAGCGATGTTGGGAAGAAGGTAACCTTCGCTTGGGAGGTCGCTCAGAATTTGTTCCGCTTCACCACCGAAATGAAGCTGCACGACTGTGCCGGTTTTCATTCGTGAAAAGCTGATCACTTTTTGATTCCAATCGACATTCTCGGCCCGGAGGGCGGCGACGTCGGATTGAGAGCCGCCGACGTGCCAAAGCATCTGATAGTAAGCGCGCCACTCCGGGTTCTGCTCGCCGGCAAGGATTGCCTGGTGCTCGCTGAGTGTGACGGCTCGCTTCTCTTTGAACTGAATTTTCGGCCATTGCCGGCGCACGATGATCGGAGTGGGGAGCCAGTTCATATCGAGCGCGAAGTTGTGCAGGCGGCGCAGGAAGATGTTTGTACAGACCGTGCCCCGATCGAGCATTGCGATGAAATGCTCAGCGCGGGTTTCTATCACTGGGAGGTTGCGGATGAGGTCGAAGGGCTTTTCCCTCATTCCTCGCACCCAGCGAGACTGAGCTTCTCCTCTCTTTGTTTTCGCGGCTTCGTCCATTACGTTCTGCCAAGTGCGCGAGCTGAATGCGAGATCGCTGTGCTGCAGGTACACTCGAGCAAGCCGCAGGTTCATGGCCGGCTGCTTATGTGCCTCGTTCATGCCGAGCAGTAGGCGTTGGGCTTCTGCGCGAACTTTTGTGTTGAGGCTCTGGAAGTTTTTGGTGCTGTTGTCGAAGGCGTAGTAAACGCTTTTTCGGCGGAGGAACAGTCGATAACGATCTTTCATGTTCAGCGTTATCGAGACTAGCCTTTGGACCATCCGAACGATTAAGCAATTTCGGCGCAAGAACGCCGAAAGGTTGAGAGCATTGTCCAAGCAAGCTCGCAACTGTTAGCCAAAACCGTTAGCCATTGGGCTGGCCATCCTCCTAATCCTTTGCCGCAGAGACGGTAAGGACTGGAGCCAATGGCCGGGATTGAACCGGCGACCGACGGTTTACGAAACCGTTGCTCTACCGCTGAGCTACATTGGCACCACAGGCCCTGAACACTCAGGGAGGCCGGCACATGTCAGGCCATTTCACTACGGCGGAGAGCATACATGCCCGGTCGCGTGGATGCAAGCAGATGCAGAAATTTGCCTGGGGGCGCAACCTCCCCTGAGCAACTATTTGGCTGATGGCGGAGCGTGTGGTGGACCGCTCTCAGCTCGTCACTGCGAGCTGTCGCGCGAGCGGGCCTCTTACCGCGTGGACTTGTCGACATAAACCTCCCAGCCCTTCTCCGCAGGGAGAACCGGGAAGATGTCGAAAATCAGTTCCGGCCAATCCGCAGTGTACCGCTGGATAGATTCGGCAGTGTCGGTCTCGAAATGGACCACGGCGCGGCCTCCCTGCACATCCATATAACTCTGCGTGTTCTTGAAACCGGTAGGATACGTGTAGTGCCGACGACGCAACAGCAGCTCCTGAGTGGTCTTGCCGTCCCGCGGAAAAGTAACGATGGCGACGTAGTGCATACGTGGCATTATTCAAAACTCAGCCCACGATGCAATTCTTCGATTCGCAGAAGACTTTCAGGTTTCCGGCGGCGGAGGCACGTCCTGGCCGGATCGGTAGTGAATAACCTTGACCTTTTCGAGCGTCACCAGGCCGCCCTTCATCATTTCATCAAGGACTGGCAGGAATTCCTTTATCTTTTCCTCGCTGTCCACGATTTCAATCACCAAAGGCAAGTCCATTGAGAGCCTGAGAATTTTGGCGGTGTGCAGCCGGCTGGATTTGCCGAAGCCCATCGCGCCACGCAGCACGGTCGAGCCGGCCAGGTGCAGCTCACGCGCCTTAAGCACGATGGCCTCGTAGAGCGGCTGGTGTTGCCAGCGATCGGTTTCGCCGATAAATATCCGCAGCAACATGGCGTCCTGGGGCAGGTGCATACTTATTGTCCTTTCATTGAGTTAAGGCTCATCGCCAGGACGTGACCCAGCCAGACTCCAACCAGGCATAACACAAGCGAGAGGGCCGCATTTGCACCCGCTTTGAACCACTCGCCGTCCTCGACCAGACTGAGCGTCTGCAAGCTGAACGAAGAAAAAGTCGTGTAGCCTCCGCAAATGCCGAGCATGAAGAACTGGCGGAACGACGCCGGTGCCAGCCAGCGCCCGTCAGGCCCGGTGAGCGCGGCAAAAAGTCCGATGACGAACGAGCCTGAGACATTCACCAAGAGTGTGCCCCACGGGAACGTTTCGCCGAACCGTTGGGCAATGATGCCGGACGCCCACCATCTGGCCAGGCTGCCCAGTCCTCCGCCGAAAAATATCCAGATCGCGTTCGCCATCATCCTGACTCTGCCACAATTCATTGTAGGAGACGACGTGAGGAGTCTCCAATTATTCTTTCGGCACAGAGACAGCCAATTTTCAAACTCCGCCCTTGACCATGCTGCGGAGCCGCGTAGGTTCACGCGCGTCACCAGAACATGAAACCGCATCTCCTTCCACTTGCCTTGCTATTCACAGCCAATCTCTCGGCTACAAATTGGCCGCAGTTCCGCGGTCCCCAGGCCAGTGGGCTGGACACCAACGCTCCGGCGCCGGTGCAATGGGAAGTTGAGAAGGGTGAGAACATTCGATGGCAGGCAGCAATACCCGGCCTGGGCCATTCGTCGCCGATCCTTTGGGCCGAGCGCGTCTATGTGACCACGGCGGTGCATCCGGGAAAAGCAGATCTGAAGGTCGGCCTCTACGGCGATATCGGCTCGTCCACCGACGTCGGACCACAGGAGTGGCGATTGCTGGCCGTGGACAAGGCGACGGGCAAGATCGTTTGGGACAAACTCGGCCTTTCGGCCACACCGCGGGCCAAGCGCCATCCCAAGGGCAGCCATTGCAGTTCTACGCCGGCTACCGATGGCCGATTCATTGTCGCCATTTTCGGTTCCGAGGGACTGTTTTGTTTCGACATGGAGGGCAAACTTGTCTGGAAAAAGGATCTCGGGCCGATGGACTCCGGCTTTTATATGGTCAAAAGCGCCCAGTGGGGATTCGCCAGCTCACCCGTCATCCAGGGGGACAAAGTGGTGGTGTTGTGTGACGTGGAAACGAACTCGTTCCTCGCCGTTTTCGATCTCAAAAATGGCAAAGAACTGTGGCGCACGGTGCGCACCGATGTGCCCACCTGGGGCACACCGACCCTGACCCGGTCGGGTTCGAAGATGGAGATTCTGGTAAATGGATGGCATCACACGGGCGCGTATGATTTCGCCGACGGCCAGGAAATCTGGAAGCTGGATGGGGGCGGCGACATTCCTGTGCCGACACCAGTCGTGGCCGATGGATTGGCGTACTTCACCAGCGCGCATGGACGGGCCCGGCCCATGCGCGCGATTCGCCTCGACGCGACCGGCGACATTACGCCGCTGCAAGTCGGGGCGACGAATGCGGCGATCGTCTGGGCCCACGAACGCCAAGGCAACTACATGCAAACGCCGATTGTGGTCGGCGACAAAGTGTACGCGTGCTTCGACAGCGGCGTGCTGAGTTGCTTTGCGGCCAGGACTGGCGTGATTGCATATAGCCAGCGTTTGGGCAGCGGCGCTGAAGGGTTTACGGCCTCACCGGTGTCGGATGGCCGGCATCTCTATGTGACGAGCGAAGTAGGCAACGTCTTTGTGGTCCCGGCCACGAGCACATTTTCGGTCAGCGCCACCAACAAGCTGGGCGAGACGTGCATGGCGTCGCCGGCACTTTGCGATGGGACGCTTTTCTTCCGGACGCGAGACAAATTAATCGCCGTGGGCAAATGACGCGCCTATCACCGACGCCATTCCTTTTTCGGCGGCTCGGGCAGGCCTTGCGCCCGCAGCGCCGTGCGAAAGTGCATTTTCGACACTTTCGACAGCCCGTCAGCGCCGTGTTTGCTGACGAATTCCCTGGCCGCGGCGTCCACGGCCGCCGACGCACCGCGCGGCAATTCCATTTCGAACTGTTTTTCCAGCGCCCCGAGTCTCGTCACAAATTCATGCCGGGCCAGAATTGAGGCCGCTGCCACCGCCAGATCCTCCTCGGCCCTATGCTTCTGCACCAACTCGATTTCGCGACCCAGGCTCATCAAGGCTTTGGCGACTGTGGCTTTATCGGAGGCAAATTGATCGCTGATAGCTCGTGCCGGCGGCGGATTCATTCGGTGCCGTTGCTCCATCAGATTTTCAATCACGCGCGCATGGCCCCAGGCCAGCAAAGTGTTCACGCTCCGCATCCTGGCATAAAGCCGGTTGTAAGCCTCGTTGCCGATCGGCACGACCGAGGTGACACATCCTGGCGTCTTCCGAATCAACTCGGCCAGCTCCCTAATTCGTTTGTCGCTGGAGATGTTTTTTGAATCGCGAATGCCGGCGTCTTTCCACGCCTGGACGACAGCGCCGTTCACGTACGCTCCGGCGATGCAGAGCGGCCCGAAGAAATCGCCCTTGCCGCTTTCATCGACCCCGAGCCGTGGCAGAAGCAGTTCCGGATTCAACACGCTCTCGTACCCAAGCCGCGCCTCTTGCAAAATCTCTGGCTCCAGCACAAATTCGATAAACTCCTGCGTCCCTTTGCCCTGCACCACGAGCTTGCCGCTCTCGTAAAACACCAGGTTAGTCTTTTCCTTCTCGGCAGCAAAACGCGCATACGGGACTTCGCGAAATTTGTAGTGCCGCGCCTCCAGCAGATCTTTTAACGCCGCCGCCTGCAAGTCGGTCAGCTTGCAGGTATAGGAACTCAACGGTTTCGCCACAGTTGTCGGATCGTAGGATTTTGCCCTACACTCCGCAACTGTGAGCGAGTCGCGTGTCGAGAATCCAGTGCCGAGTGTGCGATTCTCCCGCCTCGTGCGGAGGTTGCTCCCCTGGTTCGCGGCCAATGCCCGCGATTTGCCCTGGCGCCGCACGCGGGATCCGTATGCGATCTGGGTTTCGGAAATCATGCTCCAGCAAACGCAGGTCAAGACGGTCGTGCCCTACTGGCGACGCTGGATGCGGGCGCTGCCGAGCATCGAAGCTGTCGCGTCGGCCCGGTCGGAGCGGATTCATAAATTTTGGGAAGGCCTGGGATACTACACGCGCGCGCGGAACCTGCAAAAGGCCGCGCAGGTGATTGTTGACAAGCACGGCGGCAGGTTCCCGCGGACTTTCGACGAGGTCTTCGCGCTGCCGGGGATTGGACGCTACACCGCCGGCGCCATCTGCAGCATCGCTTTCAACCAGCCTGAAGCAATCCTGGATGGGAACACGATTCGCGTTCTGACCCGGTTGTTTGGTCTTGGCGGGAATCCCCGCCATCCGAAAGTGAATGACAAACTCTGGCACCTCGCAAAGCGGTTGGTGTTCGAGGCCGCGGCGCTCCAGGGCACCAACCACGCCAGAGCTCCACGATTCTGCTCAATGCTGAACCAATCCTTGATGGAACTGGGCTCACTAATTTGCACGCCGCGGCAGCCACAGTGCGGGATTTGCCCGGTGGCGAGTTGCTGCGCAGCTTTGAAGCAAGGCCGGGTGCACGAACTGCCGCATCAGAGCGCGCGCCCTCGATTGGTCTCGCGTCGGTTCATCGCCCTGGTCGCACGGCACCGCGGCCGGTTTCTCGTCCGCCAGCGGCCGGCCGGAGTCGTTAATGCGCACCTATGGGAGTTTCCGAATGTGGAAGTCGCGCTGCAAGAATCGGACCCGCAGAAAGCGGCGCAAAAGTACCTCGTTGCCGGGCCGGCCAAACTTGAGCCGCTCTGCACCATTAAGCACTCGATTACGCGGTACCGGATAACGCTTGAGGTCTTTCGGGCTCGGCTCCAGGGTGCTGCCAAACGCGAGCCTATGAACGCACGATGGTTGGGCCGAGGCCAATTGAGGCGGCTCCCTTTCGCCAGCGCCCATAAACGGATCTTGCCGTTGGCGATTGATTTGCCCGCGCGCGTTAGATAGCTTCTGCAAATGAAGGCGCGTTTCGCCGCGTTCCGAGCCGCATGACTTACTTTGACCACAATGCCACTTCGCCCGTTATGCCTGTGGCGCGACAGGTCTGGCTGGACGCCACGGAAAAGTTCATTGGCAATCCTTCCAGCCCTCACAGAGTCGGCGCCCGCGCCGACGCCGCGCTGACGGAGGCGCGCGAAAAACTGGCGGCGATACTCGGCTGCGATCCGCTCGACATCGTCTGGACGTCCGGGGCGACCGAGTCCAACAACGCCGCGTTACATCATTTTGCCCGAGCGCTTGACACAAGAGAGGAAGTCTGGATTTCCGCCATCGAACATCCATGCGTCCTGGAGGCTGCCCAATATTATTTCCCGCGTCGGCGGCGGCTGATCCCGGTAACGCACGATGGCATCATCGACCTCGACTGGCTGACCGTTGAGCTGGCTGAAAAGCGCCCGGGCGTGGTGGCCGTCATGGCCGCCAATAACGTCACCGGCGTGCTGCAACCGTGGCGCGAAGCGCTGGCCATCTGTCAGCAATACGAAGTTCCATTTTTTTGCGACGCGGTGCAGTGGCTGGGAAAGATGCCAGCCAACGGTTTGGGTGGATGCGACCTGGTCAGCGGCTGTGCGCATAAGTTCGGCGGTCCGCGCGGCATCGGTTTTCTCAAGTGCCCCAGCCGCGGGCGTGTCCACTCCCTGATATTCGGTGGCCCGCAGGAGGAAGGCCGTCGCGCGGGAACCGAAAATGTAGCGGGTGCGGTTGCGTTCGTGGCGGCGCTGGAGGCTCGCGAGCAGGCCATCGCGGCCGCCGAGGCCAAACCACGCCTGAGTTGGCGCCAGGAGTTTGAAAACCAGCTTCGCCAAACGATGCCGGATGCTCTAGTCGTGGGAGCAGCCACCAGGCGCCTCTGGAACACCGTCGCTGCCCTGATGCCCGAGGTCGCCTCGCACACGCGCTGGGTGGTGAAATTGGACAAACTCAGCTTCGCAGTATCCATCGGCTCGGCCTGTTCAACAGGAAAGGAGGAGCCATCGCACGTGCTGACGGCGATGGGTTTCAAACCCGCGGAAGCCAGCCGCGTGCTCCGCTTCAGCAGCGGCTGGGAAACGACTCCGGGCGAGTGGACGGCGCTTGCCGATGCGCTGTCCAAAGTCTATTTTGACGCGCATCCCATGAATACCCGGACTGCCGCATAAACCATCAATTAAAACTATGATGACCCGACGCCACGCTCTGAAAGCTACTGTACTTGCCACCGCCGCCTGTGCGGCCGGCTCCACTATTCTTCCGGCCCGCGGCCAAGCCACGGCCACGCCGCCCGCGGGACCCTTCACCTTGCCACCGCTGCCATACCCATTTGACGCGCTGGAACCGCACATCGACGCTCGCACGATGGAAATCCATCATGACAAGCATCACGCCGCCTACGTTACGAATCTGAACAAAGCCCTCGTCGATTTTCCTGAGCTGGGCAAAAAGAACGTCGAAGAACTACTTAAGGAATTGAGCACACTGCCGGAAAAAGTCCGGGTCGCAGTCCGCAATCAAGGCGGTGGCCATTTCAATCACACGCTCTTCTGGCAAATGATGAAGCGCAACGGCGGCGGGCAGCCGAAAGGAGAATTGGCCGGCGCCATTGACAAGAACTTCGGCAGCTTCTCGAGTTTCAAAGACAAACTGACCGATGCTGCGACCAAAGTTTTCGGCAGCGGTTGGGCCTGGCTGGCGCTGCAGGGCGGCGAGCTAAAGATCGAATCGGCGCCCAATCAAGACAACCCGGTGAGCCAGGGCAAGCAACCGCTGCTCGGCCTCGACGTTTGGGAACATGCTTATTACCTCAAATACCAAAATCGTCGGCCAGAGTACATCGCCGCCTGGTTCAATGTGATCAACTGGGATTACGTCTCCGAGCGCTACGCAAAATTCAAAGCGTAGGTGCGGATCTCAAAATTATAGAAGCCGGCATAAGGAATTGCGACAATCCGCCCGATGCCGGCCTATGCGCTGACGATTTTCATCGGGGCCTTCCTGCTTTTCCAGGTTCAACCACTGTTGGGCAAGTATATCCTACCCTGGTTCGGCGGCGGACCCGGTGTGTGGACTACCTGCCTGCTCTTTTTCCAGTTGGCCCTGCTGGCCGGTTACGCGTACGCATACGGGTTGTCACGCTGGCTCAAGCCGAAGCGCCAGGTAATTGTCCAACTGGTGCTTCTCGGAGCGGCCCTGGCATTACTACCCATCACGCCGGACGAGATCTGGAAGCCGCGCGGGGATGGCAGTCCCGTCATGCGAATACTTTGGCTGCTGACGGCAACGATCGGTCTGCCGTATGTCCTGCTCTCCTCCACCGGTCCTTTGATGCAACAATGGTTCAGTCGCACACACGCCGGCGCTTCGCCCTACCGCCTCTACGCGCTGTCGAACACCGCTTCGCTGCTCGCCCTTGTAAGCTATCCCTTTTGGTTCGAGGCGCACCTCACGCGCAAGACCCAAGCCCTGACCTGGGGCTGGGGACTCGTGGCATACGCTCTCGGTTGTTGTTGGTGCGGCCGGAAGGCGTGGAAGGCCGACCAGGAACAAGGGTCGAAGACTAACGGTGAATCGCTCACCCCTCGCCCCTCGCCCCTCGCCCCTCTCAAACCGCCCCCCGAAACCTTTAACTCCCCCCTCGCCACTCTCAACTCTCAACTCTCAACTCTCAACTTCCTGTTGTGGCTGCTGTGGCCTGCCTGCGCTTCGGTGCTCCTTCTCGCCACGACGAACAAGATTTGCCAGGACGTCGCATCGGTCCCGTTTTTGTGGGTGCTGCCGCTGGCGCTATATCTCTTAAGTTTCATTATCTGCTTCGATAGCCCGCGCTGGTACAAGTCGAATCCGTTCGGCTTCGCGCTGGCCGCGGCCTTTGGCGGGATCTGTTGGGCGCTCTTTCAAGGCACCCACATCTCGCTCCGAGTGCAACTGGCCATCTACTTAGCGGCCCTGTTTATCTGTTGCATGGTGTGTCACGGCGAGGCTTATCGCCTGAAGCCGCATCCGCTCTATCTGACCAGGTTCTACCTGATGATTGCAGCGGGAGGCGCAGTTGGTGGCCTGTTCGTGGCGCTAGTTGCGCCGATGCTTTTCACTTCTTATGCCGAGTTGTACTACGGATTGTTTCTTTGCGGGCTGTTGTTCACGCTGGTCCGCACACGCGAACAGATTCTCAGGGTCCTACGCCGCCGGAGATTATTCGCCTGCGCCGCACTCTGGCTCGGGTTAATTTCGCTAACCTTTGCTCTATGGGTGCAGGGGCGAAAGTCCGATCCGGACATCGTCTATACCTCGCGCAACTTTTACGGCGTCCTGACAATCTTCGAACACAAAAAGGACAAGCCCGACGATCATCATTTCCTGCTGCAGCATGGAGTCATTACCCACGGTCTGCAATTCGCCGATCCCGAGCAAGCCAAGTGGCCGACGACCTACTACGCCGAGCAGAGCGGCCTCGGCCTGGCTTTCAATGCGCTCCCACCCGGTTCCAGGCAAATCGGTGTTGTCGGGCTCGGCGCGGGCACAACCGCGGCTTACGCTCGAGCCGGGGATTGGCTCCGTATCTACGAAATCAACCCGGAAGTCAGCCGCCTGGCCACTTCGTGGTTCAAGTATCTGACCAACTGCTCGGCCGAGGTGAAAGTTGTCCTGGGCGACGCCCGGATGTCACTCGAGCGAGAGCCCCCTCAGGGTTTTGACTTGCTAACGCTCGACGCTTTCAGCAGCGACTCGATTCCGGTGCATCTGCTGACGCGCGAGGCTTTCGCGCTCTATGAACGGCACATGAAGACGAATGGCATCATCGCCGTTCACATCTCGAATCACTATGTCGATTTGCAGCCGGTTGTCACCAGCCTAGCCCGTCAGTTCAATTACAAGCTTGCCATCATCGACTATGACGAGCTCGAGGGGGATTGGTGGCTCTATTCCTGCACGTGGATGCTGCTAACTCACGATGAAGGCATCGTTAACGCGCCGGCGATTCGTTGGGCCGCCACGCCCCTGCGGGCGAACTCGATCAGTCCTCCGCTTTGGACGGATGACTTCGCGAGTTTGTTTCAGGTGCTGAAATAGGTCTTGGATCAGAGTTGGTCGCTCCGCAATAGTTTGACACCAGCCCGCTTCAGTTCCGCGAGTGCTTCGGTGATATCTGACGGCTGCAAATTAATTCCTCGGCAAGCGTCTTCGATCACTGAGGTCTTGAAGCCGAGTACACCGGCGTCCAGAGCGGTGAACTTCACGCAGTAGTCGGTAGCCAGGCCGCAAATGAAAACCTCATTCACCCGTTTGCTTTTCAACCAATCTCCCAGACCGGTAGCGCGAAGATGACGGTTATCGTAAAACCCACTGTAACTGTCAATTGTGGGATCGATGCCCTTTTGGAACACACGAGCGATTCGCTCCCGAACCAAACCTGAAGCAATCTCAGCACCTCGGGTGTTTTGCACGCAATGGACCGGCCAGAGAGTCTGGCTCATTCCGTTCAGCAGGATTTGCTCGAACGGTTTTTTTCCGGGATGATTCGACGCGAAACTGCCGTGGTTGGCGGGGTGCCAGTCCTGTGTGGCGACCACAATCGGGAATTTTTGTTGCAGCCGGTTCGCGACCGGAATCACTTCGTCTCCTTTCGGAACGGCGAGCGCGCCGCCCGGCAGGAAATCAATTTGGATATCAGTCAGGATCAACGCGTTCATGCTGCGTCGGCTTCTGCCTGCCTTGAAGGATCAGCCGCGTCTTCAGTTCGTGCAATCCTAACTCTAGGCCAGCCGGGTACGTATGTGGGTTGACCAAGCGCTTGATGCCTACGTGCAGCATGGCCAACTGGTGCCGCGCTCGCCCGCGAGCTTCGGCCAACGAGGGCCGCGGGTAAACCAGTCTGCCTCCGCGAAAAACAGGAATGAGCAAGTCCTCCCAAGCGGTGCCGGGCGGGAAGTTTTTTCGACGGGTCGCATCCAGAGGATCCACGATCGTGAAGCTCTCAGGCGTGGGACGACTGATATCGTAAATGGCGTCCCCCACGAATTCATTCTCCGAGCGAAACCGGCGCACCTGGAGAATGCCGGGATTTGTGGACTTGGTGGCCTGTTCCGATCGTTTGACCTTTGGCTGCCATGCGCCATCGGGCAGGCGAATGGCGGAGAGCTTATAAACTCCGCCGAGCGCCGGTTGGTCGTATGCCGTCACGAGTCTCGTGCCCACACCCCACACCGTGATCCGGGCGTCTTGTTGCTTCAGGCTCTCGATAATGTGCTCATCCAGATCATTGCTCCCGACGATCACAGCATCCGTGAAACCGGCTTGGTCGAGAATTTTGCGCGCTTCGATGCTCAGGAATGCCAGATCTCCAGAATCGAGCCGGATGCCGGCTAGCGTGTGGCCCTGCTGGCGCAGTCGCTCGCCGATCTTAACAGCCTGCCGGACACCTTCCAGCGAATCATAAGTGTCCACCAGAAAAATGCAGTTGTTCGGCAGAGCTGTGGCGTAGGCCGCAAAGGCCTCCAACTCGGTATCAAACGACAGGACCCAGCTATGGGCATGAGTGCCGGAAACCGGAATGCCAAAGGCCTTCCCCGCCAGCACGTTGGAAGTGCCGGCACAACCGCCCAGGTACGCCGCCCGGCTGGCCGTCAGCGCCCCATCGCTGCCTTGAGCTCGCCGTAGTCCGAACTCCACCACGGGTTCGCCTCTCGCGGCCAGACAAATGCGCGCCGCCTTCGTGGCGATGAGCGAGGGAAAGTTCAGCAGGTTCAGCAAGAGCGTTTCCAGCAGTTGCGCCTGGAGGATTGGGCCCTGCACGCGCAGCAACGGTTCGTGAGGGAAGACCGCCGTACCTTCGGCCACGGCGTCCACATCGCAGGTGAAGCGCAGTTTGCTCAGGTATTCGAGAAAGGCCGGCTCGAACAACGGCCGCTGATCGCGTCCTTGAACCGTCGCCAAATAGGCCAGGTCGTCGGGCGCAAACCGGAACTCCTCAAGAAAATCGATTACCGCCTCCAGGCCGCAGGCGATTGTAAAGCCACTGTGGAAGGGAGCGACGCGAAACGAGACGTGGAAGGCCGCTTCCTTGTCCATCGTGCCCGATTTCCAATAAGCGCACGCCATCGTCAATTGATAGAGATCTGTCAACAAAGCGCGCGATTCGCATTGCTGACTCATCGACTGAGAATGCTTGGTCATTCCGCTGCGTACGCTGAAATCATGCATGGTTTGAGTCAACTGGAATTGCTTTCGCCGCTGGCTTTGCGGATTATCTTGTCCCCGTGCCTGAACTGCCTGAAGTCGAAGTACTTGTCCGCCATCTTTCTCCGCTGCTCCGAAACAAACGGATCCGAGCTGTCGAACTGCGCCGCCCCAAAGTGCTCCTGCCGACCTCGGTCCGTCAGTTTAAGCACGTCGTGCGCGGGGCGAGATTTTTCGGATTAACGCGGCGCGGGAAATACCTGGTGTTTGAGCTTCAGCCCGCAAACGGCACCGTTCCGATTATCATGCTCGGACACCTTGGAATGACCGGCCGCATGTATTTGTTGCCGGCAGAAGCTCCGCTTCCCAAACACGCCGCAGTCATCTTGTGCTTGGGGCACGAGCAATTCGTATTCGAAGACACACGCTACTTTGGCAGACTAACGCTGGACTGCAGCGCGCTGACAAAACTGGGACCGGAACCTTTGGGGCCGGACTTCACACGCGAAGCGTTTGCCCGCGCACTGAAGCGCTCCCGCCAGGCGATCAAAGTCAAACTCCTCGACCAAACGGTATTAGCCGGCCTCGGTAACATTTACGCCAGTGAATCGCTCTTTCGCGCCGGCTTGGCGCCGACGTTGCCTGCCAGCCAACTCACCGCGGAGCAGGTTAAGCGCCTCCGCAAAGCCATTCGTGGCGTCCTCACGAAAGCCATTGAGTGTGGTAGCACCGTGCCGCTGGACTTTGATGGCAGCGCTGGCCGTGACGGCTTGTATTACTTCGGCCGGGCACGCGAAGCCGAGGACTCCGACACTGAACGTCTCCAGGTTTATGACCGTGCCGGAGAGTCTTGCCCGCGGTGTGGTGCCCTCATCCGACGCCGCGTGCAGGCGGCTCGGAGCACGTTTTACTGCCCGCGTTGCCAGCGACGATGATGTCTTCAGGGTTAAGCCGCCACCGCACAGATGGGATGCGGCAGAATGCGTTTGACCGGGGCGAGATTGACTAGTAGATTCTGCTCCCTCTGAGCTTCAGAGTAGCTCGATGGTAGCGTCCCGAATCGTCGGGAGTAACCGGCGAGCCAGGTGATTTTGAGTTCCAGAGTAGCTCAATGGTAGAGTCCCGACAGGTCGGGATTAACCGGTGGGCAAGTTGAGTTTGAGTTCCAGAGTAGCTCAATGGTAGAGCAGCCGGCTGTTAACCGGCGGGTTGCAGGTTCGAGCCCTGCCTCTGGAGCCATTTATTTAAGTCGTTGCTAACCAACGAAAGCTACAACTAACAAAGAGGCAAAAGGGGCCAAAACGGCCCGACTGAGAGGGAAACTGAGAGGGTACTGGAGCGCGCGTGACTGAATCCCGCACAATTTGCACGTGCTCTGCCACCGCTCTCCTTCCACTCGGTAACCCAATTCGGCTCGTGTCAGCTAGCCTGAAAGCTGACTATGAACCATCGATACTGGCTCTTCCGTCGAAACGGAATTTACTACCTTGAGGATGCACAGACCGGGCACAAAGAGAGCTTGCGCACCAGCGACCGACGTGAAGCGCAACGCCTTCGCGAAGTGCGGGACGACGCAGCGCAAAACCCGAATCTAGGTATCGCGCTTGCCAAGGCGTATCTCTCGAACCGCGACCCGCAGATTACCAAACGGACTTGGCAGGACGCACTCGACGAGTTCTGCTCACGTGGCCAGCCGCAGACTCAAGCGCGTCGAAGGCGGGTGGCGGCAAGCAAACCTTTCGATGCTATTCGTTCTCGCAAAATCCTGGAGACTATCGCCCAGGACTTTTTGTCGGTGCTGCAGGCAGGGGGCGTCATGGTGAGTACTTATCTGCGCTGCGTCCAAAACCTGGCATTGGGGCTGGGATGGCTACTGTGGCCGGTGTTGCCCTCGAAGTTGTGGCCACCTGTGCGAACCAAGCCAAAACGAGGGATTACTGCCGCCGAATACCAGAGAATCATGGCAGTGGAAAAAGATAGTGAGCGACGGCAATATTATCAGTTATTGTGGGAGATTGGCGCGTCGCAGAGTGACGCGGCCAGGTTGCGAGCCGAGAATATCGATTGGTCTAACCTGCTTCTGAGCTTCCAGCGGCAAAAAACAAGTGAATGGTCCTACCTCAAGATTGGTCCGCGGCTGGAAGCGTTGTTGCGGAAGCTGCCAGCCCAAGGAGCTCTATTTCCAAGACTGGCGCAATCGACTGCTGGTCGACGTGCGGCCGAGTTCCGCCGGCGTTGCCGCTTGTTGAAGCTAAACGGGATTAGTCTCCATTCGTTCAGATACGGTTTTGCGGAACGGGCCTCCGAATCGGGATTCCCCGAACGATATGCACAAGCTGCGTTAGGGCACGGGAGCCGCTCTGTACATCGGTGCTATGCCAAACGGGCCAAGGTGATCGTTCCTTCCTTGGAATTGTTTGAACACGGTAACTCGAAGCCCTTGGATCTTGGCAACCCTGAGATTGAACATTGTGGGCGCAAATCGCAACAAGAGAGCACATGATCGGATGCGTCGAAAAGCCGCTAATCGAGAGACTGAATCCTCATGGCGAGTCGGCTAATCAATCATTCAAACTCAGCCAAATTTCGAGAACCGTTCACCGATCCGGCGAGTGCACACGTGCCTTCAAGCTCACAGTTGCTTAATAATCCGCTCGTATTCCGCTTCGTCCATCGGCAGTTGACCGGAGTCTGCTCGCAACTGCCCTTCGCAATTGCTAATGCGGGTTCCGCATAAAATACGGAGCGAACGAGTTGCCTTCTCCTGGCCAGCCAGAACGACCGCCGCGACGAGTTGTCGTTCGGTCGTCCGACTGTTTGAAATCATTGAAAGCAAATTCACCCGTTTGGCACGAATTGTCTGCGTGGGATGAGATAACCAAAGATCGAAGTTTGCTTGCGCAACTGTCGTGTCGGCGATCCGGAAAACCAAGGTGCCGTGGAGCATCATGTTCGGTGCCAGCGGGTTGGTCCGAATCGTCGTGTCAAGATCGATGGCCGGCTGATCGCTCAGAAAGATCGAACTGGGATTGCGCTGCTTGCGCCCCGATTGGCTAGTTGCCGCGACAACGAGGTCAGACACGCCCACGCAAGCCAGCACCTCCGATTCGGAAAGGATCTGAAACGAGAATTCTGTTATTGACCGTTCCCCGATTTCCACCCCGAGCCGGTATGAGCCCGGGTTGGAGCCGAGAAAACCTTCACCAATCTTGACCGCGAGGTTGTGCAACGGCAGCGGCCGGCTGGAAAGAGTAACCGGCAACGTGAGGAGGCTTCGCCTCTTGTCGCCCTCTCCTATGAGTACTAGATGCAGTTGGGTTTCGATCTCGGGCAGGATGGAGTTGTAACCCGAACTGCGGATCATGAACTGCGGCAAAATGAAATCGCTGCTGTCCGGGATTTGGCTGGCTTGGTAGCGGATCCCCCTGCTTGGATAAGCAGTTGAGGGTTCTCCGCACGAACATTGCTCAGGATAAGTTGCCTGGTGTAAGGGGCAATTTCCTCCATAGCCAACATCCGGAACTGGAATTCTGTGAGCAC
>JACXTT010003591.1_pt1 | contig 23714 bp, 18 predicted proteins | sample 9270951 | NCBI WGS metagenome assembly JACXTT01 (sample SAMN15532306, study PRJNA645909) | rock metagenome | isolation source: weathered quartz diorite | place: Puerto Rico | collected 2017-06-21
GATTAGTGAGGAGGTGGCCCAGAGGCTGGCGCGTGGCCACATCCCACAGGATCAGAGTTCTGTCGTCACTGCCCGAGGCCAGGGTCTTGCCATCGGGACTAAAAGCCACGCTGTACACGGCGCCGGTGTGGCCAGTAAGAAACGTGATGAGGCGCCAGCTGTGCAGTAGTCCATTCAGTAAGATCGTTCTCGCCTCGACTGTTTGAGCGAAGCGGTTGGCCTCCACACTCAGTAACAACGCCAAGTCCAGTTCTCCGATATGATTGAGAGCCGTTGCCGCGAGGCTGCGTGAAGTGGCAAGATTAGTTTGTTGTTCGGCGATGTCTTTCTGTTCTTTAACACGTTGGGTCTGCCAGATTGCCAGCAGAGCTGCTCCTACAGCGCCGGCAAACGCTACCGCTAGCACGATTGTGAGCCAACGAAGGCGTCGACTCGCTCTGGCCTGTTCTTCCGCGCGTCGCCGTTCGGCCTCCGCGCGCTGTTGTTGTTCAGCCGCCAGCGCTTGCGCCTGTTCCAGGGCACGCCGCCGTTGGATTTCTCGCTCTTGCCGCTGGGCTTCTTGCTCACGCGCCTCTTCGTCACGGCGCGCCACGCTCGCCTGCAGAAAGCTTATCGCTTGCGTAAACCCCTCATGGTAGCGTTTCGCCCACGCTTCGTTCGGCTGCTCTTTGTCCCGCCAGTCCAGGGCTACTTGCAGCTCTGGGTCACTTAACAGACCCGTGTCCCCTACGGTATACTGCTCCGCGGTCTCGGCCAAGCGGCAGTATCTGCGCACTGATTGGGCCTCTGCCTCAGCCCAAGTATTCAATTTCTTCCATACCCGTAGCAAGCTTTCGTGCGAGATATCAACGACCGAATCGGCTCTGAGCTTGGTCCCAACCGGCGGCACTAAAAAGGACGAGCCTGGCTTACGAAACGCCTCAATCACCGTTCGCACCTCGGCCTCGGTGGCCGACGTCACAGCGCAGAGGTCCTCTAGTCGAGTTGGGCGGCGGAGGCCTCGATGGTCCGTATCGGTATCCGTAAGAGCTCTGAAAAGTTTCTCTGCCACCGTGCGGCTGCGGTCGTTGGGCAGTGCAGCAAAAATTTCATCCGCGTGCTGTGACAAGGCCTCAGCCATACCACCGATTGCTTCATAATGTGGCAGGTCAAGCGCTGGGGCTCCACTGTCTTGCCAATTCTTCCAAGTCCGCATCAAGGCGTGCTGCAGAATGGGCAATTGGTCCGGGTTGTCGCCGACATCATTCAGCAGGCGCTGGACCAAGCGCGGGGTCATGACGGCGGCGCCTACGGCGACCGGTCCCTCAATCGCTTGCCGGCGTTGGTCGCGGGTCATGCGGGGAATGAGAAATTGTCCATCGTTTATGGCCTCGGGCAGATCACGAAACTGCGCGCAGTCCCCGAGAAAGTCGGAGCGCATGGTCAACATTATATAGATCGATGGTAGGCGGACGCGGCTCGCTTCCAGGAGCAATTTCACAAACGCAGCGGCCTCATTGCTGCCTTGTCCGCTCGACGCCGTGGCCTTAAAACGGAACAGCTCCTCAAACTGATCGACCACCACCAACAGATTATCCTCGGCTGGTCGACGCGCCTGCTGCACCACCTCGACAAGACCCAAGGCGCTGCGACGCAAGGTCGTTTCGATAATGACCGTCTGGGGAATAGCTTGAGCTTCATCCTCACTGGCAGTTGCGCCAAGGACATGGGGTTGGCTGAGCGCGCGGGCCAACGCCCCGATCGGGTTGTTCCCCGGGCGCAAGAGCGCCACTCGCCAGTGTGAGCCAGCTTGGGTCATCACGCCGCCGTGTAACGCCGGTAGCACTCCGGCCAGGACCAGAGAGGATTTGCCGCTGCCCGACGTCCCAACCACTGCCAGAAAGCGTGTCTGCCGAAGCCGGCGCAGTAACTCGGCGCTCTGCGCTTCACGACCGAAAAAAAGATAATCTTCCTCTTCGGTAAACGGACGCAATCCAGGGAACGGGTTGAAATGCTCGGAGGCTTCGCTCATGAGCCTTGACTCCCTTTCTTCCGCACCACCGTGCTCAGAAATGGCCCCAGCGAGTCGTAAGCAAACTCCGCGAAATTCTTGATCACCGTATCCACTTCACGCGTGCGATACCCCTGTTTCTGGGGAGTGGACGGACCAGCCACATAGACGGCCGTGGCCAGGAAGGGAGTTCCAGATCTATAGCCACGGGCTTTGACCAGGTCGCGAAGCTTCCCTCGCAGCCATATCTCCTCGACCTGGCCATAATAAATGAGGGCCACGTCACAGTCACGGAGGTTCATCTGATGTTCTGCACTGACCTGTGCTTCATCTCCAGCAAAGAGTGGCCGCAGCACTTCGCAGTTGTGATCGAAGAGGTAATCGTCAAGCGGCTGGACTGCAGCTTGGTCCTGCTGATCGTGAATGAGGTAGATGCGAGTTGGTTCCGAAGAGCCTGCCTCTAGAGGTGATGCTTTCTGCTCTTTTGGCGGTTCCAATTTGTCCTGAATGACGGTTTTCAGTTCCTCCAGACTGGTCTGCAAGAGGTCATCACCTACCTGCAGGGCAGGGTCGTTCTGCAGAGCGTCGAGAAACGCCTGTTGGCGGTTGTCGGTGGTACGCACGCCAGGAGGCAACCAGACCAATCGGGAAAAGCTAGCGTTCTGCTGGCTGTGCGCCGTCGCTAGGGCATTTTGCAGCTCCGCTACTGAGTGGGCAGCTGCTTCCGGTACGACCCCATACCGCTCTCCGATCAGGTGAATAGACAGACGGCAGCGCTGGAGCATGGCCCGCACCGCGTCTTCCAGTTCTGATCCCGTGAGCGGTAAATGTTGATCCGGCAGTACGGTGTGGCCGCGGGCTTGCAGATCACGGCGAATTCGATCGCGCTCAGCACTCAAGTCAGACGTGGTTTCGGCCAGGTATACGGTCATGCCGGAGGAAAACAGTGTAGAATCTGATCCTGTGCTCTGGATCTTGAGCATGTCCAGTAGCTGGCGGATGTCGTGGGCCAGGTCTTCCAGTCTGGTCCAGTATTCCGGCTCTACTTCACGACCAAATCCCGTGACGAACTCATGGAAACGGCGGGTGGCAGGGTCTTCGCGGAAAAACTCGTAGCCCAATAACCCCTCGATTTCGGCAGGGTGCTGGTCGCGAGGGATAGGGGTTTTGACGACTTTGAAGATGCGGGCCTTATTATTGATGAAGACGCCGCCGCTCCGCTCGGCTGCGTGTATGAATTCTTGGAGTTCTTTGCGACACCAGTCCGATTTGACAAAACTGGGGGATAGCACCGAGACCAACACTCTTGCTTTCAAGAGGTTATCGGCGATCTCCTGGTTAAAGTCATCATTGCCTTGCAGCCTGGGATCGCGCCAAATTTTGGGATCCTCGCCCAGCAATACACCCAGGCGGAGTTCCAAGGCGCGATGGAGCATAGAGATCCACCCTTCCTGCTCTTTGTTGAAGGTGGCGTTGTCCCTATGCGCAAAACTGATGAATACGTCGTACTGGAAAGGCGTCTCTCCCATATCTTCACCGACCTCTACGTGGATACAACAGCAACTCCCACGAACACAAGAGTTCTACGGTGGAGGAAGAGTAGGCTCTAAAGTGAGTCAGATTATGGGAGACAGATCGCAGCAATGGTCAACAACACGATGTTCGTTGTCTAAAGGAGACGAGATAACCTGTCAAGAGATAAACACAGAGTGAGTGCATAACAAAAGCGTGGATTCCGGGTCGTGGCCTGCGGCCCCCGTATCACGTACGGGGCAAGCTTGCCCGGAATGTTCATGGATCTGCGATGCACCCTTGCACATGAAAAGAGTACAAAGGGTTCCTTCTCTTTACCCCTCACCCTCTCTCCCAAGGGGCGAGGGGATTTTCGGGGGAATGACGAGCAAGGCAGGATCGTCATTCCGGCGCAAGCCGGAATCCAGGGAGAGCCGAGTGTACTTTTATCGAGAAATTGTTATGCACCTACACAGGGCTTGAAACCTGTGTCTCAGAAGATTAAGTCGCATATCTATTCGTCGTTTGCGCAAAATATGTCTACGAAGTTTATAATTAATGCGGGCTCCCAGCCGCATCGGCTTTCTATGGATGTTCCTTTTTGGCCAAGAGCCCACGCTAGACAATTGGTTACTTGCTCACGCCAACGGTTCCGGCGCGTGGGGAATCTCCTTCCACTGGTCAGGGTCGTGTCCATAGATAATCGTGGCGCCTTGTTTGTCGCGTAGGTCGCGCAGTTTGCCAAGCGAGCGGTACATCTCGTCTCGATCGATAGCTACCGACGGAAGTAAATTCTGATCCATATTGGTCTTGGTGTAACACGCGTCGCCAGTCAGGACGACATCAGTCCCTTTGGAGACTTGAATGCGCAACGACTGGTGTCCCAGAGTGTGGCCGTGTGTAGGAAACAATACGAGCGATCCATCGCCAAAAATGTCGTATTCACCGTCGACTTCCTTGTAGTTCAGTTGATGATCGTAGTCTTTCGGATCAAATCCGGACTTTTGCCGTAGCGCCGGGTCACGCGCGGCATTCATTTCATTTTTCTGAATCAAGATAGTGGAGCTCGGGAAGAATTCGTTGCCGCCACAATGATCAAAGTGGAAGTGCGAGTTGATAACGTATTTGACATCCTTAGGTGTGAGATTGAACTTTCCGAGTTGCGTGACAATCTCTTCCCCAGGCTTCGTACGGCTCACGAACATACGAGACACTTCTCCTAACCGTCCAAAGGGATCGGTAATCGCTTGACAATGTACCCCGGTGTCGAAAACGACATTGCCCTGTGGATGGGTAATTAAATAACTCGGCACTGGAATAATAAACATCTGCCCTTTTTCTCGGTCTGGAAAAAAGAGTTTGCTATCGAATTCGAGAAATCCGCAGGGCATGGAAAAAACTTGTAACATTGTTCATTCCTCCTTTTTGGCTTTTAGCTCTTAACTCTTAGTTATTAGCCAAGGGGTTTGAAGAAAGGACTCGTTCTTTTCCCTGCCTGGCTAACAGCGAAAAGCTGATTACTGACTGCCAAAATGTCAGGAACGAGCAGAAACGTCCAGCGCCTCCCGGCCTCTACAGCCTCTCTTCGTAACCTGCTACAGTCGCCCTCCAAGGAGAGGGACAATATGCAACAAGCACGACGAAAATGGTTACCATACGCGATTCTCAGTTTGCTCGCATTGCCGCTTAGTGCGAAAGCGCAAACAGAAAAAAAACTGGACGGCTTGCAGCCCGTCACACACGAACGTTTACTAAAGGGTACAGAGGACACCTCGTCTTGGTTAATGTACGGTGGGAGTTATCAAGGGTGGCGGTTTAGCCCGCTCAAAGACATCACTCGACAAAACGTCAAGAAACTCGCCCCTGCATGGATTTTGCAAACCGGCGCTCCCGGGCAGCTCGAAGCCTCGCCGGTAGTCGCTGATGGCGTGCTCTACCTCACCGCAGCGTACAACAACCTATTTGCACTCAACGCTGAAACTGGCGAAACGCTCTGGAAGTATGCGCATCCCCTTCCTGACGATATGCGGGTCTGCTGCGGTCCCACCAACCGCGGGGTAGCCGTTGTTGGCGACAAGGTCATTATGGGCACGCTGGACGCCCGCCTTCTCGCGTTCGACCGCAAAACCGGCGCGGTCGTCTGGAACAGTAAAGTCATTGACTATGCCGACGGCTATAGCGTCACGGTGGCGCCATTGGTGGTGAAAGATAAAGTCATCGTTTCTATCGCCGGCGGCGATTATGGGGCGCGCGGCTTCATTGACGCCTACGATGTTAAAACCGGCGAACGCAAATGGCGTCGGTACACCGTGCCAGAGCCGAACGAAAAAGGCGGCGATTCCTGGTCCGGCGATTCGTGGAAGAGCGGCGGCGGGCCAGCGTGGGTCACGGGCTCCTACGACGCCGAGCAAGACACTCTGTTTTGGGCCACGGGCAATCCCGGACCGGACTGGAACGGAGACGTGCGCGAGGGCGACAATCTTTACACCGACTCTGTGTTAGCGCTGAATCCGGACACCGGTGAAATTAAATGGCACTTCCAGTTCACGCCGCACGATGTATGGGATTACGACGGCAACACCGATCTTTTCCTGGTGAACGTTTTACGTAATGGACGTCCAGTCAAGGCCTTGGCGCAAACGAATCGTAACGGCTATCTGTACGTGCTTGACCGCACGACCGGCGCATTCCTCCACGGGGCGCAGTATGTTGACAAGTTAAACTGGTCCACAGGGCTGAACGAAAAAGGCCGCCCTATGGTCGCCCCTAAGTTTACGCCGACTGCAGAAGCCAAAGACTTCATCTGTCCTGGCTCGGCTGGCGGCAAGAATGGCTCGTATACGGCTGCGTACAGTCCGCTCACAAAACTGATGTACGTCCCTGTCATTGAGAGCTGCATGCAAATGAAGAAATCAGCAGCGATGTTTATTCAAGGCATACCGTACTGGGGAGGAGGCCCGGGCGCGACGCAAGGAGAGGACCAATCGTCCTACGGCCATTTCTCCGCCATCGACCCAACCACCGGCGCGGTCAAGTGGCGACATACTGAGGGCTATCCCCTCATGGGCGGCACGCTGGTCACGGCGGGCGGCGTCGTGTTTACGGGCAATCTCGAAGGCTACGCGCTGGCGTTTGATGACACCACCGGGGAACTCCTGTGGAAGTTCCAAACTGGTGCGTCGATGCGCGGTCAGCCGATCACGTACAAAATTGGCAAACGCCAATACGTCGCCATTCCGAGCGGCGGCGGCGGTATTGCCGCTTCTATGGTTGGTGAACCGCCGCTCGCTAGTACGGGCAGCGCCTTAGTGGTTTTTGCTTTACCGCAGTGAAGAGGAAGAATCGTACAGTGAAGGATTGCATCATTAACATCATTGCGCCATTGAAGACCTGTTTTTATCAATGGTCCGATGACCGGATGAAACAAGGCGGCAATAACTGATAAGGAGGAACAACAATGATTCGCAACATTCACCACACTGCTATTTCCACTGGCGATATCGAGCGCTCGTTACGGTTCTATAAGGATCTGTTTGGGTTCTCAGAAGTCTTCTCTTCTGCATGGAAAGTTGGCTCAGAAATAACGGATAACATTGTTGGCCTCAAAGATTCTTCGGCGCGTGTCATTATGCTCAAGCTCGGGGACACGTATCTGGAACTTTTCCAGTACGCGACCCCGACGCCAAAGCCGGGAGAAGCTCGGCGACCGGTGTGTGATCATGGCATCACGCATTTTTGTGTAGATGTCACTGATATTGACGCAGAGTATGCACGCTTGAAAGCAGCTGGGATGGTCTTTCACTGCCCGCCGCAAACGGTGGGAAAAGGGGTGCGGGCTACGTATGGGCGCGACCCGGACGGCAATGTTGTCGAACTCCTTGAGCAGGAGAGCCCCACAAGTCTCTCGTCAGTGATGCTCGAATAACTGTGTAGGCGACAGAAAAATAGAAGAAGGGCTGTATTCCTGTTTTGCAGGCTTGCGAGTCCCACCTTGCAAGCCCACTCGTGTTACGCCGTTTTTGTTCGCTTTAACAGCTCCATCGCAGCCTCAATGATCACGTCGCCTTTTAGCGACGTCTCATTAGCGACTCGGAAAACTTGGCGAACTACCACCAAACACCAGATGTTCACCAGGATTCCCAGCGCGATTAAGACCCCGAGCAGTTGCGTATCACTCATTTGTTTGCGCCTTCCTTTTGTCAGTGTACCCTGTCATAAATATCTATTGTAATAATAGCGGTGTCGGCTCAAGATCACAAACGACGAGCGTCTCTCCAGAACGGAAGGCCACGCTCATAGCTGGCGCATTGTGGGCGTAGCCGATCCGACCCAGCGCGTCGATGATAATCAGACCCGCTTCACTATTAGTGCGTTGTTGTAGCAATTCGATAGCTCTGCGCGCCGCCTGGGCGGGGTCGACACCTCCACGTAGAGACTCCACGGCCGTCCGCGTGAGCGTCATGCGTATGATCGCTTCTCCCACTCCGGTTGCAGATGCGGCCCCGAGCGTGTCGTCGGCATATGTGCCGGCCCCAATGATAGCGGAGTCTCCCACGCGGCCAGGACGTTTATCAGCCATCCCGCCCGTGGAAGTCGCAGCCGCGAGCCGTCCAGCTGTGTCGAACGCTACTGCGCCGACCGTACCGGGCTCGCCTTTGGTTTGAGCCTCCTGCCAGTGCTGACGCTGACGTGCGCTGATCAAAGCTTCCGGTGAAACAAGAGGGACGCCTTTTTCACGAGCAAACCGTTCTGCGCCTTCGCCTACAAAGAAGACGTGCTTTCCATCTTCCATGATGGTTTTGGCGAGCAAGATCGGATTTTGTACAGTGCGCACCGCCCCCACCGCGCCCGCACGCAATGTGGAGCCCTCCATCAACGAGGCGTCCATTTCTACGGCGCCGTCTGTGTTCAAGCATGATCCAAAACCCGCGTTGAAACCGGGATCATTTTCCAGCTCTACGTTTGCTCGGACGACCGCGTCGAGCGCAGAGCCGCCTTGCAACAAAATAGACCACGCGATTTCAAAGGCGTGACGGAGACCCAATTGGCGAGCTTCGGTCAGTTGGGGGTCCGGGGACCCAGCCCCGCCGTGGATTATGAGAGAGGGACGCATAGGAATACTAGTAGTCAGTAGTCAGAATTCAGTAGCCAGTAGAAGGGCTCTCACTCGTCAGAGACAGTAGACATTTTTTCTACTGACTACTGGCTACTGACTACTTAGAGATTGAGTGACTGCGCGACAACTTCGCGATGGACTGGCGCGCTGCCAAACGCGGCTTCGGAAGCAAGACCGCGCCGGTAGAACAAATGCATGTCATGTTCCCAAGTGAAGCCGATGCCGCCATGTACTTGAATTGCCTCGCTGGCGACCGTCTTACACATGTCGCTGCAATAAGCTTTCGCCATCGGCACAGCCTGGCTCGCCTCGGGCACGTTTTCATCAACTGTCCATGCCGCGTAATACGTCAACGATCGCGCATTTTCCACCTGCACCATCATGTCGACGCATTTATGTTTGACGGCTTGGAAACTGCCGATGGGTTTGCCGAACTGCACGCGCTCTTTGGCGTACGAGACCGCCATGTCCAACGCTTTCTGGCCTGTCCCTACTGCTTCGGCGCAGAGGCCGGCAACAGCTTGATCCAATACACGCCGGAGGATCGTCCATCCTTTGCCCACTTCGCCAAGGACGTTTGCCCGAGCGACACCAACATCTTGGAATGCGACGTGACATTGCCGTCGCGTCATATCCACCGTTTTGAGTTGTGTGATCGTAACGCCAGGTGCCTTGGCGTCGACGAGGAACAACGTGACGCCGTCCTCAGGGTTGCCGCCTTGAGACGTGCGCGCCGCGACGATGATTTGGTCCGCGACATGTGCATCTGGCACGAAGAATTTCTCGCCGGAGAGAACAAAATCGTTGCCTTTCGCAGAAGCAGCAAGGGTGACGCCAGCGGCATCGTAACGTCCGCTCTTTTCGGCGAGAGCGAGCGTCACAATGTGGTTGCCTTCGACAATTTTGGGGAGCAGGGTAGATTTTTGTTCAGCCGAGCCGCCGCCAAGAATAGCCGTCGTGCCAAGCAAGGCGGTGGCGAAGAATGGTCCAGGCAAGAGTGACTTTCCCGCTTCTTCGAGAATCACGACAAGATCGAGAAAACTGCCGCCGACGCCGCCGAAATCTTCTGGAACGATGATGCCGAGCCAACCAAGTTGAGCAATTTTCTTCCACAGCTCGGTGGCGTGAGCCGTGTCATCCGCCATCATTTTACGTACGAACGTGGTCGGACATTCGTCATCGAGAAATTTACGAGTAGCCTCACGCAACGCTTCTTGATCTTCTGTGAAACCGAAATTCATATTCCCTCCTTATCTAGTCTGTCTCTCGAATATAGCCCGCTCCCCGCATTCGCTTTATAGCAGATAGGAAAAGCTTTCTTGCCATGGAGTGAATAAAGCGAGCGGGCCCTATGCTATCTGCTCTTAGCCTTTCGGCAATGCCAGCACGCGGTCGCCGATGATATTCCGCATGATTTCCGAAGTTCCACCAGCAATGGTGTACAGGCGAGACGCCAGCGCGCGGCGCGACCAATACCCGCCGTCAGGTCCATTCATTTCTCCCAGTGCGAGTTGGCCATAGGGTCCAAGCAGTTCGGTAGCAAAATGTGCGATCCGCAGGTGAAGTTCACTTGCTGCTAGTTTGCCAATCGAACCTTCTGGCCCCGGAGGATCGCCGTGCAGTTGTCGGGTCAGCTGGCGAAAGCTGTTGTATTTGACTGCTTGCGCTTCGATGTAGAATTGCGCGATCTTCTGGCGTACGGCGGGGTCTTCCGCCGCCGTGTGTCCGTTCGCCGACAAACGCTTAGCCAGCTCGGAGAGCTGTTGAAGCAATGGTCCCATCTGATGGCCGATGCCGAAATTGACACGCTCGAACATCAACGTGGTGACGGCAACCTGCCAGCCTTGGTTCTTTTCGCCGACGAGGTTGGCCTTGGGGATGCGCACGTCTTCGAAGAAAACTTCATTGAACTCGGCGTCGCCGGTGATCTGCACAAGCGGGCGGACAGTAATGCCGGGCGTTTTCATATCCACTAAGAGATACGAGAGACCCTTGTGTTTTGGGGCGTTCGGGTCCGTACGCACAACTAAGATGCAGCGGTGGGCTTTGTGTGCGTAGCTGGTCCAGACCTTCTGACCATTGACGACGAAATAATCACCGTCCTCGACCGCACGTGTCTGCAAAGAGCCGAAATCAGAGCCAGAGCCGGGTTCGGAGTACCCTTGGCACCAAATCTCGTCACCACTGAGAATACTGGGGATGTAACGTTTCTTTTGCTCTTCCGTGCCCCAGTGCATGATTGTTGGACCAACGATATTGATGCCCAACGTGTTAGCGACGCCGGGAGCACGCACGTGAGCCATTTCTTGCTGATAAATGGATTGTTCGATAAGCGTCGCACCGCGCCCGCCATACTCCTTTGGCCAATGGATGCCGACAAGGTTGGCGGCGTGCAGTTTCTTTTGCCAAGCGAGTTGAATATCGAAACGGTTGTCCTGGTCGAGTTGCTCAAAAGTTTCCGGGTTATAGTCTTTCGGTACATTCATGCTGAGCCATGAACGTAGTTCCTGACGGAACGCCTCTTCCTGCGGGGTGTAATCGAAATCCACAGTTGTGTCCTCACTATGCGGAGAGTAGCGGGCGGATTATAGAAAAAGAAGCGATTGGGAGCTAGGGGTTGAAAACCGAATGGGGGAGATTCCTTCGCTGCGCTTGCAAGGACTGCATACTCTGTCCCTGCAAGGAGTCGAGAGGAGGTTCAGTTCAATTCCTTCCTCACAATCTTCGCTCCCTCTACCAATGCGTGCAGCTTGGCGCGGGCAAGACCGCGTGAAGAGGCAGAGAAGCCGCAATCGCATGTGAGATAGAGTTTCTCCGGCTTGACGTGTTGGAGAACCGTACGAATACGTTCGGCGACATCCTCAGGGGTTTCTATGTACATCGACTTGACATCGACAATTCCAGCCGCGAGTTCACGGTCGCCGCCATATTGGCTCCACAATTCAAGTTCCGCCATTTCACGGTTGGCGTACTCCAGCGCGAACTGGTCGACTTTGGCTTCTAGAATTCCGGGGAACAACGGCTTATAGGTGCGTTTCATGGCCGGGCGGCCTTGGTTGTTGCCAAAACAAATATGCAGCGCGATCTTGGCGTTGACGCCTTCAACAGTTTTATTGAATAGCTTTACCGCTTCTGCGACCGTGAGCTGCGGAGTGCGGCCGGCGGCAGAGGGTTCATCAACTTGGATAAATGTGGCGCCGACGGCGACCAGCTGTTTGAGTTCACGATTGACTAGCTCCGCTAGATCGTAGAGCAGTGGCATATAATCATCACCCGAATAGCCGCCTTTCGGTGTGATAGGGAGGCAGATCGTGAGCGGTCCTGGGCAACAGACTTTGAGCGGCTTATCGGTCAGAGTGCGAACATACGTGTATTCTTCGACAAGACCGAACCCGCCAGGAGCCGAAACGCGTTCAACGGTTTCGAACCGCGGCGCGCTGTCATAGCTCATGACGCCAAGTTTACGCTGCGCGGGAATGAGTTTGAGACCCGAGAGTTTTTCGACGACATTCCACAAGAACCGCTGTCGTCGGATTTCTCCGTCAGTCAAAATATCGAGCCCCGCTTCTTTCTGATCCCAGACGGCGATCTTGATCGCGTCCTGAATGGCCTCTTCCATATCCGCTGGTCCTGCGTCGCCCGCGCGGAGCACGCGCCGCGCCGCGAGCAGCCACGAAGGAGAGGCGTAGGAACCGACGCCCATCGTCGGTAATAACCCAAGGTCTTTTCCGTTTAGTGTTGGCATGAGCCCTCTCCCGTGCAGCGAGCTGTTACAGCGATTCTGGAAACAATGCCAGCAAATCGGTCCCTTTCGGCGTTTTCCAGGAACCGCGCACCATGTAGCTTTGTAGGCATTCCACGCGAAAGCCCATTTTTGTTAGCTCGACCAGCAATTCGTGATGGCGGACAGGAAATCGCATGCGCAGTTCTGCATCGGCTTCTTTCTCTATGACATGCGAGATGAGCGCTTTCAACACTGCCGGGTCTGAAGCCGCGGCCGGACCAAGGAACACTGATTTCCCCATGCGCAACTGGCACAAATAGCCGGCAAGTTTACCGTCAAGGAATCCCAAGAGCTGCGGCGTTTGCTCAAGAAAATAGTGAATGTCTTGCGATCGTGCGATTCCGGTCAGTTGGGTGTCAAGCTTCGCGATCCGCGCAGTATCGTCCACGGCTGCTTCACGCAGCGCAATGCCGCGCGGACGGGTGGCTGGACGCAACTCCTTTCCGTGCAGAATCGCTACAAGACCATGGGTCGCAAAGCCTAGCTTACTATAGAGCAGAAATGAAACGGTATTAAACGTATCCTGCACGAGCCGGAGCGAGGGACAATGTCGACCAGCGCGCAAGACCGTCATCATGAGTTCTTTACCGACGCCTTTGCTCTGGTTGTCTGGAGCTACCGTAATCGGACCAATGCCAGCAGTCGTTCCACGGAGATGGAGGAAGCCCGAGCCCACCACTTTACCGCCTTCTTCCGCTACGAAGCATTCCTGTGGTTCAAGGCGGAGATAGCCGCGAGCAATCCCGACTCCAACTTCCGACGCGGGAAACGGTGGTGGAAAACCATGACGAGTACAGAGGTCGCTAAAAGCAGCAACGATGACCTCCCCCGTGCGAACGACATCCCGCTCTTCCATACGACGAATCATGTTCCTAGTCTCCCGTCTCTCGCCGACGATTGTGCCCTGAACTGAAGATCTGACCTCTGTAGCAAAAAAACTAAAGAATGTCTGCGGCATCCCTACGGCGCTTTCCTCTTTGGGTCGATTTCCTTCTACTCTTTTCCCTCTTCCTTGACCGTGGTAACGTAAGCCGGTTTTGCAAAAGGACAGCTGATGTGAGGAGAGTTGACGATGGAAACTGCTGGTGAGCTTGCGCCGTCTTCCCGTATTCTGCTAGGGCCTGGACCAAGCAATGTGCATTCTCGCGTGTTGAAAGCGATGTCCACGCCTTTGGTTGGTCATCTGGACCCGGAGTTTTTACGGCTGATGGAAGAGACCAAGGCTCTGTTACGCTCCGTGTTTCAAACGAAAAACACCCTGACCCTACCGATTTCAGGAACGGGCAGTGCGGGTATGGAAACCTGTTTCGTCAATCTCCTTGAGCCAGGGGATGAGGCCGTTATTGGCGTCAACGGCGTGTTTGGCGCGCGCATGGTGGATGTGGTCGAACGCTGCGGCGCGAAGCCCGTCAAGATCGAAACGGAATGGGGACGCGTCTTTGCGCCAGAACAGGTACAAGCCGCGCTGCAACAGTGTCGTCATCCCAAGCTTGTGGCGCTTGTCCATGCTGAAACCTCGACCGGCGCTTGGCAACCGTTAGAAGAAATTGCAAAGCTCGTCCATAGCGCAGGAGCGCTGTTTGTTGTTGACGCTGTCACCTCCTTGGGGGGATGTCCGGTGAAGGTGGATGAGTGGGGCATTGACGTTTGTTACAGCGGCACCCAGAAGTGTTTGAGCTGCCCGCCGGGTTTGTCTCCGGTGACATTTGGACAAGCGGCGCTCGACGTCATCCGTGCGCGGAAAACCAAGGTCCAGAGCTGGTATCTCGATCTCACGATGATTGAAAAGTACTGGAATGAAGAGCGCGTGTATCACCATACTGCGCCCATTTCCATGAACTATGCTCTGCGTGAAGCATTGCGGCTCGTGCAAGAAGAAGGTCTGGAAACGCGCTTCCGGCGGCACGAACGCAACCATAAGGCGCTTGCCGCTGGGCTAGGGGCGATGGGTCTTCCACTTGCAGCGCAAGAAGGCCATCGTTTGTGGACGCTGAATAGCGTGACGATTCCCGCCGGAGTGGATGACGCCGCTGTACGACGGCAATTGCTTGATGATTACAACATTGAAATCGGCGCTGGTCTTGGTCCGTTGCGCGGGAAAATCTGGCGCGTCGGGCTCATGGGCGAGTCGAGTTCGCGGAGTAATGTTTTGCTGGTGTTGAGCGCACTGGAAGAAATTCTCCGCAAGCAGGGATATGCATGCTCGCCCGGCGCAGGGGTAAGTGCAGCGCAAGCCTCTTATGCCACAGGCTAAATCGGACCACAGACATTGCACAGATTCTCACCACTTGAGCGCATCCTCCTTTCTCCCGGAGCTGAAGCTCCGGGCTACACTACAGCGCCAGCTCAAGCTGGCTTTGTCAGCCCCATTCATGGGGCGCTGTTCTGTAGCCCGGCGACTTTAGCGCCGGGTGGAGGCTGAACGAATGCTTTGCCCCTCTCCACCTTCGTTGAGAAAATTCTTATCGCGCTGGACTCTTTTTCTTCTCGCTTTGCTCTGCAGCTGTAGTTCCACCATCCATGCTCCCGCTCCTCTCGAACAACTTGCCTCTAACACGCTTCCATCTTTTCGCGATGATCTTGATCGGACTTCCTTAAAAACTGCAGTGACGCACAGCCTCACCGCGCTGCAAAATAAGCGCGACAGCGAGACGCTCGCCGTCGCTGGTCAGCGCGTTACGGTTGCGCAAGTTCGTGAGAGCCTGGCGTCTTTTCTAACAATTTTAGAGAGAGGCGGCGACGTACAGGCTGTTCTCAACCGTAAATTTTCTATTTACAGAGTAACAACTCCGGTGCTCTTCACGGGCTACCACGAGCCGGTATTACGGGGCAGTCGGATACGTACTGGGCGCTTCCGGTACCCGCTTTATCGTCGCCCGGACGATCTGGTAGAGCTCGAAACCACTTCTGCAATGGGAGGAGGAGAAAAACAATTCGGCCGGATGGTAAACGGCCAGTTCTCACCTTACTTTTCGCGAGAAGAAATCGATGGCAAGGGAGTGCTAAATGGGAAACACTATGAGCTGCTGTGGGTAGATGATCCCGTTTCCTTATTCTTGTTGCATGTCCAAGGATCGGGACAAATTCTGTTGCCGGACGGGACACGCCTACGCGTAGGTTATGCCGCCTCGAACGGCAGGCCCTACAAAAGTATTGGCAAGCTCTTGATTGACCAAGGTAAACTCGGTCCAGGAGAGGTAACAACACCAGCCATTCGTCGCTATTTGCAGGCGCATCTGGACGAACAGAATGCCGTGCTCTTCGCTAATCCACGCTACATTTTCTTTCAACTGACGACCGCAGAAGGACCGCGTGGCAGCCTGGGGGTTCCGCTCACTCCCGGCCGCTCGCTTGCCGTTGATCCAAAGCTCTATCCAATAGGTGCATTGGCCTTCATGCGAACGAGAAGACCGGTTGTCGACTCGGGTGGTCGGGTAGCGTGGAAAGAATTCTCACGATTTGTGTTATTGCAAGATACCGGTGCCGCCATCAGCGGCTGGCGGCGTGCCGATCTCTTCTGGGGCGCGGATGCGGAAGACGAGGCTGGACTGATGTCGCAAGAGGGAGAGTTGTACCTCCTCGTAAAGAAGCCGTAAGCTTCTTTGAGCAACTCGCCCTTCTGCCCTATTTTTCCTTTTCCCAATACGGCTCATTGTTAAGGGCGGGCATAGTCTCGGCCAATTGAAAGAGTAGCCCACAGCCGCTTTTAGGAGAAATAAAAGCCTCAACCGTGCGGTCGCCTTCTTCGTGTTTGTCGACGATGCGCAGCCCCTGCCCTTCGAGCATGGAGACTTTTTCCTTCAGGTCCGGCGTCTGCAACGTCATGTGATGCACTCCTTCGCCGCGCTTTTCGAGAAATGTGGCGACGAAGTTGTCTTTTCCCACAGGTTCGATGAGTTCGAGAGTCAATTCATGCAGATCAAACACCGCGTAGCGGAAGCCACCGCCACGGCCTTCTTTGATGTAACGGAAGATAGCGCCAAGCGCGTTTTCAAAAAACGGGCGAGCTTTGTCGATGCTATGAACGGCGAAGGCGATATGATCGAGGCGGCCAATTGGGTCTGACATAGTAAATGCTCCTCATTGCTGAGGGGTTGTAGCGTGTGCTCGTGGTCACATGCAAGATTCCAGGACTGATATGGTGTTGCACGGTTTGCCCCTTTGACCTCTGGGGCATGGGCGTCATAATAGGGGGGGAGGGATAAGGCATGGCGACAGGACAAACACTCGCGGCAGGATCAGACCGGAGTCGGCTGTCGATTTGGATTGAAGCAACCCGGCCATATTCGTTCACGGCGTCGGTGACGCCGGTATTGATCGGTTCAGTGTTAGGAGCGGCTGACGGTCCGTTCTCCTTTGGTCGATTCATACTGGCGTTGATGGGGTCGCTGTTTCTCCAGATCGGCACCAATATGATTAACGACTATTACGATCACCTGAGCGGCGTGGATACCCTGGAGTCCATGAGCGGGAGTCAAGTCATTCAGCGCGGGATGCTCACTCCAGGGGAAATGTATTGGGGGGGAATAGCTGCCTTTGCGATTGGCAGTGTGTGCGGGCTGCTTCTAGTCATATTGTGCGGCTGGCCGATCCTCGCGCTTGGGCTGGTCAGTGTGCTGGCTGGATATTTTTATACGGCGAAGCCTCTTCCGCTGGCGTACCTCGCCCTCGGGGAGGCCACAGTGTTTCTCTTCATGGGACCGGTCATTGTCGTCGGCGCATATTACGTGCAACGGGAAACGTTTGCGCTTGCTCCGTTCCTGATCTCCTTACCCGTAGGTTGTTTGGTCGCCTCGATTCTCCACGCTAATAATATACGTGATCTCAAATTTGATATCGAACATGGAAAGAACACCCTCGCTACAGTGATTGGCCGTAATGCAGCAAACTGGGAATTAGCTTGGCTTGTGTACGGCGCGTACGTCATTACAGCCATATTGGTGGTGTTTGGGTATGCGCCGTGGACGGTGCTGTTGACCTTTCTGACTTTGCGTCATGCTATCCCCGCCGTACGCATCGTCTTTACGACGGACAAAGTAGAAACGCTAAATGAAGCGTTGATGTGCACGGTCAAGGCGCATCTAGAGTATGGCGTGTTGCTCATTGTAGGTTTACTGTTGAGTCGCTTTCTTTAAGCTTCGTCTTAGATTGACACTCTGGAAAAGCAGTCTTACCGTACTGAGAAGTAACGGAGGTTTGTCTTTATGTTACGCACGACTATTCTTCTTGGATCCCTCACCGGCATTATTATGGCGATAGGACAGCTGTTGGGAGGATCGCAGGGGCTCACGATCGCGTTCATTTTCGCCATTATCATGAATTTCGGCAGCTATTGGTTCTCGGACAAGATTGTCTTAGCCGCGTATGGCGCACGACCAGTGAGTGAGGCCGAAGCGCCGATGGTATATCGCATTGTACATAACCTGACCCTACGCGCTGGCATGCCGATGCCGAAAATCTATCTTTTGCCTTCTGATGCTGCGAACGCTTTTGCTACGGGACGCAACCCGCAACACGCTGCAGTGGCAGTGACCGAAGGTATTATGCGCATGATGAATGAACGCGAATTGACAGGAGTGCTAGCGCACGAACTGAGTCACGTCAAAAATCGGGACATTTTGATTAGTTCGATCGCTGCAACTCTGGCTGGCGTGATTATTCATGTGGCTCATATGGCGCAATGGGCGGCGATGTTTGGCGGGTTCCGGCGCGATGATGATCGTGAAGGCGGAGGCGGCGTATTGGGGTTGATCTTAATGGCAGTTCTCGCCCCGTTGGCGGCGACCATTATCCAGATGGCGATCTCACGCACTCGTGAGTTTGCTGCGGACGAAACCGGGGCTAAGCTGGCTGGTGATCCTCTAGGGCTCGCGTCGGCGTTGAAAAAACTAGGAATGGCGTCGGAGCGTATTCCTCTGGATGCGTCACCACAAAGCTCGCACTTATTTATTGTGAACCCGCTTTCTGGGCAGTCGTTTGCTCGACTCTTTAGTACGCATCCACCATTGGAAGAGCGTATTGAGCGGCTCGAGCATATAGCTGGGGTGCGAGCGTAGCTTCGCGGTAAACGCTTTACCGCAAACTTAGCCGCTTCATTAGCCGAGACAAATTAGATTGCGGCAGCCCTAACCGTTTTGCGGCTTCGGTTTGGCTGCCGTTTGCCTTTACTAAAGCTTGACGGACTCGCGTCCTCGTAAACAAGTCAACTGCTTCGGCTAAGAGTAGTTCCTCATCAATCTCTCCCGCCTGAGCGACATCCGATAAAGCAGCAACGCTCGGAGCTTGCTGTCGCATATCCGCGGGGAAGTCAGCGGTCGTAATGTCAGACTCGGAAGAGAGCACCACCGCGCGTTCTATCGCATTCTGCAGTTCCCGTACATTGCCTGGCCATGCATAGGCTTGGAGGCTTGCCATTGCGGCATCCGTAATACCCATAATGGCTCGGTTGACTTCGCGGCAGTAATGCTCGACAAAATAGCGGGCGAGAGGGGCAATATCCTCGCGACGCTCGCGCAGCGGTGGTAATGTCACTGCGATGACGTTCAAACGATAATAGAGATCTTCCCGAAACGCGCCGCGCTGTATGGCTTGACGCAAGTCGCGATTGGTAGCGGCGATGATCCGTACGTCGACGTGAATATCTTTCGTTCCACCTACCCGTTGAAACTCTTTCTCCTGCAAGACACGTAAAAGTTTCACTTGCAGGTTTGGAGCAAGATCACCGATTTCATCCAGGAAGAGCGTCCCCCCATCGGCAAGTTCAAAGCGTCCTTTCTTTTGGGCGATGGCTCCGGTAAAAGAGCCTTTCTCATGGCCAAAGAGTTCGCTTTCGAGCAATTCAGGCGTCAACGCTGTGCAGTTGATAGGAACAAATGGTTCATGGCAACGTGGACTCCATTGATGAATCGCTCGGGCAACGACTTCTTTTCCCGTACCGCTTTCTCCTAATAGTAATATCGTGGTTGGCCGCGCCGCCGCCGTGCGGGCGAGCCGAATTGGGGCCTCCATGCTTGGACTGGAGCCAACGATCAGGCGGTAACGATCTTGAATCTTTTCTTGCAGCACCACCCCTGCATTACGAATACTGGCGAACGCCTTTGCCTGCATAATCGCTGTCGCGGCGATACTGCCGAAAGCCAGCAACAGCTGAAGATCGTCTTCTGTAAAGCCGGCAGGGTTTGTGGTGTTGAGCGCTTCAACAATGCCAACAGTGCGATTGCGCACACGCAACGGCGCGCAGAGAGCAGAACGTGTACGAAAGCCAGAGCGGGCGTCCACGCCGCTGAAAAACCGCGGATCTTGCGAGACATCGTTGCTGATGACCCCTTCGCCGGTACGCGCGACCCATCCCGCAATCCCCTGATCGAGATTGATGCGAAACTCGTCCATTGGAGATTCGCCAGTCAGAGCAAAGAAGACAACTTGGCGGGCAGCGTCATCGATCAACCCAAAGCTACATCCTTCCGCTGAGAAAAGGCGAATAACCGTCTGCAGAATCTCCCGGAGCAAATCATCAGGTTCGACCGTGCTCATCAGGAGCTGGTTAATCTCCATAAGGGTCGTGAGGCGGGCGCGTAGCTGGTCAACTGAGCTCATAGCCACCTCATATAGCATGATCTCAAGAAGATTTAATAGCTCTGGAAGCAAATACTTTGTTGCTTGATTCTTGCGCAAGATCTCTCGAGCGAGAGATGTAGGCTGTTTAGGGTGGAAAACTTCCTTGCCGTTCCTACCTTTCTTTTTCTATTATTTCTTTGCTTGCTAGTGGTTGACCTTTTTTACTTCCCCTACCTGATATATATCCTGCTGGGACGCAATGTTTGCCAGAGGGCTGTATGTGAGGAAGGCATGGGACGAATCTATTACCTGATTGTCGAGAGACCGAAAACCGTTCTTTTTCTACTCCTCCTGCTGACAGGCTTTCTAAGCGCTTATGCTTTTCATCTCCGCATCGACAGCTCCGCTGAACATCTCCTCGCTACTGACGACCCCAACAAAAAATATTACGACGACGTGCGCGCGATTTTTGGCAATGATGATATCGGCGTCATCGGTCTTGTCACTGACAACGTGTATACGTCAAGCACGCTGGAGAAAATTCGTCGGATCACTACCCTCGTAGAAAAAATCGACGGGGTCCAAAGCGTTCGCAGTCTCACGAATCTTCCTGATCCTATTGTCGATCTGTCGTATCCTCCGCTCCTGATCCCGAAAATTCCTACCGATCCGGAAGCCCTGGCTGCACTGAGGAAAAAGATTGAGGAAGACTATCCTATCTATCTGAATCTTGTCTCCAAAGACGCCAAGGGCGCGGCTATTGTCATTGCCTTCAAGAGTTTGAGCGATGACGAGTTTTTGCAAAAAGGCATAGATGAAAAAATTCAAGAAATCATCGACCATGAGCAAGGGCCAGAACAACTGTACCTCACCGGTATGCAGCATATTAAGGTCAGCTCTCTCAGGCTCATGCAAAAAGACTTGCGTACGTTTCCCCCCTTGAGTCTGCTCGTTATCATCGGCGTGCTAGGCGTCTGTTTCCGCAACGTGCGCGGCGTGCTCTTACCCATCCTCTCAGTGCTCTGCGGCGTAGCTTGGACATTAGGCATCATGGTGCTGCTTGACTCTCCCATGACGATAGGCACGCTCGTCTTGCCTTCCCTCCTGATAGTCATTGGCAGTACGTACTCCATCTACGTCATCGCGCAATATGAAGAAGAAGCAGAGAAAGGCGGCGCGGCAAAAGAGGTCGTCCTGCGGTCGCTCAAACGGGTAAGTTTACCCGTCACGGTTGCGGCCCTCACCACTGTCGTGGGTTTTGTCGCCTTATTGGTCAATCGTATCGGAACGATTCGCGCGTTGGGTCTCTATGCCGCTGTGGGTTTTGCCAGCATCACGATTATCGTGTTGACGTTGATCCCTGCCACTTTGGCGTTGCTTCCACTGCCTCGTCGTAAGAAGGTCGCCGGAGAAGGAAGACGGTTGACCGAGTTGCTTCGGCTGGTCGGTCAGTTCAATCGCCGTTATCAGCGGCCCATCATCATTACCGCCCTGCTCTTGGTGATTCCCTGCTTATGGGGCATGAGTCGCATCAAAGCCGATTCTAATTTTCTGCAATTTTTTAAACCGAATTCGCCCGTGCGTCGCGCCAACGAAATCATCAGTGAAAAAATTGGCGGGGCGCAGATCTTCTCTATTATTGTGAGCAGCAGTGAAAAAGGCGGCGCAGCAAGTTGGGAGGTGCTCAAACAAGTCAAAGAACTCCAGCGTTATCTCGCGACCCTCCCTGGCGTCGACCAAACGATAGCGCTCACGGATTACTGTGAAATCATCGACCGCGGCATTCGCAAAAGTCCAGAGAGTGAAGGCGACATTGTTGTCCCAGAAGAGGAAAACGCTGCGCCAGCGGAAAACGCCAAGGCCGATGCCCCAGAAGCGCCCTTTTGGGAGCAAGAAGAACGCTTTAATTCGGTCATGCGACTGGTAAAGAACGCGAACCCGAAGACCTTTGCTGCGTACGCCGACAAGGATTTCGACAAGCTCAGCATCACCGTGCGCACTCGGCTGACGAGTTCGAGCGACATTGTCCGCACGGCGGAGAATATCCGCCAGTACGCGAGAGAACATTTTCCCCCCCAAATCGAAGTGCGCCCAACGGGTAGCTTGATTCTCCTCAATGAGGCGACCGAAGACATTGTCTGGGGACAAGTGCAGAGTTTGGGGCTGGCGCTAGTAGTAATCTTCGTAGTGCTTTCCCTTATGTTCTTGTCCACCACAGTGGGCTTCCTCTCATTACTACCAAATGTGTTGGCTATTCTTATTTTCTTTGGCGCGATGGGGTGGACCGGTGTAACGCTCAACTTAGGGACGAGCATCATTGCCTCTATTGCTATTGGCATTGCCGTTGAAGACGCGATTCGCTATCTCGCACGCCTGAGTGCGGAGATTCAAGCCACGCACGACCAAGAAGTTGCTATTTTCCAAACCGTCGCCACGGTCGGAAAGCCGATCATTTACGCTTCAGCAGCATTAGGTCTTGGGGTCCTCACCCTGCTTTTTTCGAACTTTGTACCCATCCAGAAGTTTGGTACACTTACTGCGATCACCATTGCTGCAGCTTTTATCAATGATCTCGTGCTCTTGCCCGCGCTGCTGGCTACGACACGCATCATCACTCTCTGGGATGTGATTTCACTCAAACTGGGTGAAGACCCAGAGAGGACAATTCCTCTGTTTAACGGCTTGCGTCCTTCACAGGCGAAGATCGTTACCCTCATGGGAGAGCTCAAAACGTTTCCGCGTGGGGAGCCGATTGTCCAAGAGGGAGAGATTGGGAACGAGATGTACGTGTTGATCAAGGGCACGGCGGACGTTTTTATTAATTCAAAAACACAACGGAGGATGGTGCGCACGCTGGAGAGGGGAGACGTCTTTGGAGAAATGGGTCTCATTCGTCACCACGAACGCACGGCGGACGTGGTCGCTAATGAAGACGTAGAGGTCATTGCCGTGAATGAAAATTTCCTGGACCGCATGCAGCGTCGTTACCCGCGCATTGGCGCAAAAATCTTCTTGAATATTGCAAAAATATTGAGCGATCGTTTGCAGGACTCGCAACGACCCAAATAAATCGCCGTCCTACCGAAGACACAAAGCACGGAGTGCAACGCTATGACTTGGAAACCCGAAAGTGAAGAGATTCAACTCCGTAGACAACGCGTGTTGGAGATGGGCGGTCCAGAAAAAGTCGCGCGTCAACATGCGCAAGGAAAACTGACCGCTCGCGAACGCATCGCGCGCTTGCTCGATAGCCATTCGTTTACGGAGCTGGGCATGTTAGCCACGCATCAAAGCCAGCGTCCGGAAATGCAAGGGGTGTACACGCCAGCCGATGGCGTCATTATCGGTTACGGCCGCATCGATGGACGCGAGGTGCTGGTAGGCGCTGAGGACTTTACGGTGATGGGCGGGTCGGTGGGCATGACCGGCATCCTTAAGCGCGAGCGTGTGCTTGAACTGGCGCACCAGACGAAAATTCCGACGGTCTGGCTGCTCGACGGTTCCGGAGCCCGAGCCAACGAGTGGGTGCGCGGCGGATGGGTAGGAGGACGCCATTTCATGTTGATGTCGCATCTCTCGGGCGTCGCGCCACAGGTTGTAGCAGCGATGGGTCCCTGTGCTGGCGATCCTGCGCTCATGGCCCCGCTCGCGGATTTTGTAGTAATGGTCAAAGGCACGAGCATGCTCGCGGCTGGTGGCCCGCCTATTGTGGAAGCCGCCATCGGAGAGAAGGTTTCAAAAGAGGAGTTAGGCGG
>JACXTT010003592.1_pt1 | contig 23712 bp, 19 predicted proteins | sample 9270951 | NCBI WGS metagenome assembly JACXTT01 (sample SAMN15532306, study PRJNA645909) | rock metagenome | isolation source: weathered quartz diorite | place: Puerto Rico | collected 2017-06-21
CGGCAGCAGGGGGGACCGGCCCTGCGGGGCATGGGGTCCGGGGGACCGCATGCAAGCCGAAGGCCTGTCCCCAGCTTGTACTCGCCAACATCTAGCGTCAGAGAAAACGCCTTAACTGAACGGCATTACTCCTCAGCTGGTCATTTTCACCACGCATCCCTCAAACTGAAGCGCTTTCCCCCGTATGCTCGACCCTAGCGGGCGCGACGTTGCGCGCGATAATGGTGTATGTTTTCTGCATTGGAAGACACTGTTTAACGATTAGCTTGCGAGAACGACCATGGAACCGCTGCAGCCCCACGACGACACCGATCTGAGCATCGACCTGCCCGCAGGCCGGCGCCCGGCTGCCGTCGTGGCTGCTGCTGCCCCTGTGCCAGTCGTTCCCGCTGCCGATCCCGCCGCCGCCGAACGGGCCCAGTTCGAAATGCGCGCCATCCACGAGGGCATCGCCCGCGTCGAAGCGGAAGCGAAGGCCTCCTGCGCCGCCGAAAGCCGCGCCCATGCGGAAGCGCGTGCGCGGTCGCTGGCCGAGGAACGCGCCGCCATGGATGCGGCTGCCGCTGCCGCCGCACTCGACCATGCGCAGGCGTCGGAAGAAGCCATCGAAGCCAACCGCGACCGCCTGGAAACCTTGCGGGCCGCCGCCCAGGCCAGCGCCGAGCGCCTGGAAGCGGTGCGGCAGGAAACGGCGGAACTGCGCGCCCGCGTCGAAGCCGACACCCGCATCAAGCTGGCGGCCGAAGCGCGCGCCCGCATCGAGGAAGAGGCGCACCGGCGCGCCGCCGAACGCATCGAGCAGGATGCCGCCATGGCGCTGGAGGCCGAAAAGGCTGCCCAGGATCTGGAAGTGCAGACCGAGCAGGCAAGATTGCAGGCGGTCGAACGGGTGGCCGCCGTCCACGCCGCCAAGGAAGAGGTGCTGCACATCGCCAGCGCCGACGCCCGCATGGCGATCCTGGCGCGCGAGCGCGAGCGGCAAGCCAAGGGCGCGCGCCAGACCGCCGAATTGCTGGCCGAAGCGGAAGCCGAGGCGCTCGAATTGACCGTGCAGCGCGAAAAAGCCGACCAGGTGGCGCTGGCCTCCGCCTTTGCCCGCGCCATGGCCGAGGCGCGCGCGCTGGAAGAGGCGAGGGCGCTGGCCCACGTCGAGCAGGAGCGCGAGGCGATCGCGCTGGCGCAGGCCGAGTCCGAGCGAATGGCGGCCAAGTCCATCCATCTGCGTTTGCAGACGGAGAAGGAATTGCGCGATGCCGCCGTGCACCGCGAGCGCCTGGAACAGAAAGCCGCCGCCGGTGCCGAGGCGCGGCGCCAGGCCGAAGCGAGAATCATGAGCGCGACCGAGGGCCGCATCGAAGTCGACCGCCAGTTGCGCGAAGTGGCGCTGGCACGAGCCCTCGCGGAAGAAGAGGCCGGCATCGAGGTGCAGGCGCGCATCGACGCCGAGACCGCCGCCGCCGAGGCTGCCCGCCAGCGCGCCGCCGCCGACCGCCAGGCCGCCACCGCCGCCGTCGACAAGCAGAACCGGGAACAGCGCGCCGCCGCCCTGTCGCTCGAACAAGCCGCCCTGATCGAGCAGGCGGCACAATTGCAGGCGCAGACCAATAACGCGCTTGAAAGCGAACGCGACGCCGCCGCCGCGCAGGTGGAAAAGGCTGCCGCCGCGCGCGACGTCGCCGTGCGCGCAGCGCAGGAAGCGCAAGAACTGGCGTTGGCCGAGGGTGCGCGCCTGGAAGCGGAACAACTGGCGCTGGCCGCCTTGCAAGAAAAAATCGCCGCCGAGCAGGGTTTGACGGCTGCCGCCGAGGCGCGCGCCCAGGCCCAGCAGGCACATGCCGAATTGCTGCGGCAGAAGAGCGAAGCGGAGCAAGCCGCCGCCGCCGCGCAGTTGCAGGCCAACGAAGCTGAAGCAGCCCTTGTGGCCCAGTCCGGCATCGAAGCGGCGCACCAGCAAAGTGCGCACGACGCCATCGCCGCCCAGTTGAAAGCGGCGGCGGCACTGGTCGAGGTGCAGGCCGAGCGGGCGCGCATCGAGCAGGACAAGGCGGCCCTGGCCGAACAGGAACTGGCCGCCGCCCAACACGCGGCCGGGCAAGAGCGTGCCGCGCTCGAGCTGGCGGCGCAATTGCTGGGCGCCGGCCGCGATGCCAGCGTTGCCCGCGACCAGGAAAACGCGGCGATTGCCGCTCGCATCGCCGCCGAGGAAGCGACTGCCGTGGCCACCGCCGCGCGTGCCGCTGCCGAAGTCGAGAAGCTGGCGCTGGCGCGCGAAGTGCAGGCCGCCGAGGAGGCGGCGGCCGAGGCGATGGCCGACAAGGTGGCGGCCCAGCGCCTGCTGCTGGAATCGGCGCAGAACCACGCCGCCCTGCAAAGAAAAGTGGCGGCCACCACCCAGGCGATGGCCGAGTCGAAACAGCAACTGGTCGACCTGGAAACATCGAGACTGGCCGCCGACCGCCGTGCCCTGGCAGCCTCGGGCGAAGCGGTGGCCCAGCGCGCTGCGGAAGCGCACCAGCGAGTCGCGTCGGAGCACATGACGCGAGAAGTGCTGGGGCGCCTGCTGACCCAGCAGTCGACGCAAGCCGGGCAAGCGGCGGCGGCGGGTCCCGATCACCCTGCCAGCAAATAAGCGCTCATCGCCCCCCGTTCAGGCGACAGCCGGCGCAGGCTGGTGTTTCGTGTTTGCCCCGCAAACATGATCGGGCGGGCGCTCATGAAAGGCGATTGCTACAAACGGTTACTTTTTAAATTTAACCTTTGTGGCACAATGAATTTTCCTCCAACGGTGTTATTACCGCCCCGAAACGCGTACCATCCGCACTTCTTGCCAGCTTCGCTTCTCTCCCGTCATGCTTGTTTCCCGCCGCTCGATCTTCTGCGCTGTCGCCGCCTTGCTGGTACAGGCGTGCGCCGTCGCTGCCAACGCCGCCCCCGTGCCGGCGCCAGGCGAGCTGGTCGTGCTGGTCGACACCGCCACCGACATGCCGATGTCGCGTTTCGATCATTTTCAGCTGGTCGATGGCATTCACAAGAATGTCGGCGATGCGCTGGCCGCGGTGCTGGGCAAAAAAGTGCGCTTTCTCGCCTTGCCCCGCAAACGCATCGCGCTGGCGCTGGAGAAGGGCGATGCCGATGTCTTGTGCGGCTACCAGCCTGAGTGGTTGGCCGGCAATTTTTTGTGGAGCCAGCCCTTCATGACCCAGGTCGAGGTGGTGCTGACCGACCGCGGCGCGGTGCGCCCGCCGGTGATCGGGGCGCTCGCCAGCCAGCCCATCGGCACCGTGTTCGGCTACCGCTATCCGAACCTGGAGCACGAGCTGGGTGACGCCTTCGTCCGCGCCGACGCGCCCAGCGTGGACCTCAATCTGGCCAAGATGGCGGCTGGGCGCCTGCACCATATGTCGGCCATCCTGAGCTGGTTCGAATACCGCCAGCACCAGGGCGCCGTCAAGATCGCCCTGCATCCGCCGCTGGTGGTGGCCACCCACCGCACCCGCTGCGCCCTGTCGACCCGGTCGAGGCTGACCCAGCGCGAGCTGGACCGGGCGCTCGAAAAGCTGCTCAACGACGGCACCATGGCCGCCATCGAGGCGCGTTACCGCTAGATTTGTTCAAGGCGTGGCTTTGACGCTGGCCGCAAAATATTCCGTCTCGCCGAAACAGTCGGTCGGCACGCCCTTGTGCTGCTCGTAGCCGAGCTTGACCCGCTGGCCCATGGCCGCCATGAACTGCTTGGCCAGCGCCTCGTCGCGCACCGAAAAATTGAATTTCTCGGGAATCGCCCCCGGCATGCTGGTCAGCAAAATCTCGCCTTCCCAGGTTTTGCAGATCCAGCCCTTGCGCGAAAATTTCTGCAGCAGGCCGGCCCGCTCTCCCTCGGCATACGAGATGTGCAGCGAGGCCCAGGTGTAAGCGGCGAACACGGCAATGGCGATGGCCAGGATCAGCAGGGCGACGGTGGAAACGCGGCGTTTGGTCGGCATGAATTCTCTTTTAAGTTGAACAGGGGATGTTTTAAAGCGGCGCGGTGATTGCCTGCTCGCTTTTGCGGTAGCGAATCGACGACCACAGCGAAACGGCAATGAAAGCGACGCCGGACAAGCCGGTGAACCACTCGGGAATCTCGTAGCCGATGCTGGCGAACATGATGACGGCCAGAATGCCGATGGCGTAGTGGGCGCCGTGCTCGAGAAACACGAATTCATCGAGGGTACCCTTGTGCACCAGGTAGACCGTGAGCGAACGCACGAACATGGCGCCGATGGCCAGGCCCAGCATGATGACGACGACATCGTTGGTGATGGCGAAGGCGCCGATCACGCCGTCGAAGCTGAACGAGGCGTCCAGCACTTCCAGGTAGATAAAGCCGCCGATACTGCCTTGCGAGATCAGTTTGCCGACCGCGGGGTCGCTGCTTTCCTCGCTTTCCAGCAAGCTGCTGATCCAGTCGACGCCGACGTATACCAGCACGCCCACCACGCCGGCCGTCAGCACCGCCAGTTTGCGGGTTTCCGGCACCAGGGTCATGCCTGCGAACACGGCGCCCATGGTCAATAAAATGGCCAGGCCTTCGGTGCCGTATTCGCCGATTTTCTGCTCGATCCAGCCCAGCCAGTGCAGCTCTTTTTCTTCGTCGAACAGGAAATTGAGAAACACCAGCATCAGGAAGGCGCCGCCGAAGGCCGACACTTCGGCATGGTGCGAAATCAGGTTGCGGGCGTATTCGTCGGGCGTGTTAATCGCCATGTGCCAAACATCGAGCAGACCCAGGCCGGTGGCGACCGCGACGATCACCAGCGGAAAAAGCAGGCGCATGCCGAACACCGCCACCAGGATGCCGACGGTGAGAAACAGCTTGCGCCAGAACGCATTCCAGTTACGTAGCACGGTGGCGTTGACCACGGCGTTGTCGAACGACAGCGAGACTTCCAGTACGCCGAGAACGGCGGTGATCCACAAGGCTTGCAGCAGGCCCGCCGAGCCGCCGTGGGCATAGCCCCACCAGCCGGCCAGCGCCATGAGCACCACGGTGACGACGATGGAAATTCTGAAGTGTTGCATGACTTGCTCTTTCATTATTGGTGAAAACGCCACAATGGAGGGGAGTTTAACGCGAACTGGACCGGCCATGCGTTTACATGGTCGCCGCTGGCTACGCCTTCTGCGATAATTCCGCTCGGCACTCTGCCAGCGGCATTTTTCATGGAAGTTCGATGGACATTTCTTATCTCGTCACCCCGGTGATCACCTGGCTGGTGGTCGGCCCGATCAAGTTTCTCATCACCAGCGTGCGCCAGCGCCGCCTGGCCTTCGACCTGGTCGGCAACGGCGGCTTTCCCAGCAACCACAGTTCGGTGGTGACCGCCATGGCGACCCTGATCGCCTTGCGCGAGGGAATCGGCCACCCGGCTTTCGGCGTTGCCGTCACCCTGTGCTTTATCGTCATGATCGACGCCAACAGCCTGCGCCAGCACGTCGGCCGCCAGGCCGCCGCCATCAACCGCCTGGGCGGGGCGGGACCTGGCGTCAAACCGCTGCGCGAGCGCATGGGCCACACCCTGGTGGAAATCAGCGGCGGCATCGTCACCGGCATGCTGGTGGCGCTGGCGATCAACGCCATCTCCAAGCACTTTTAAGAACGGGAGCGGCGCTGGACCTTGCATTTTTGAAACGTTCAAAATGCAGTTCATCCGCTCCATATGCATTTCGCCCCTCGATTTCGGCATTCCGAAACACATCGATTGACCGCTTGCCGCCGCTCCGGGATACTTCGACGCTGCTGTAGTGCTGTATGTATGGCCGACCACATATTCAACCCCGGAGAAATTCAATGCTGCGTAAAACCCTGCTCGTCCTGGCCATTGCCTCGGCGCTTGCCGCCTGCAAGGGCAAAGATCCCAAGGCCGATGCCGATGCCAAGCCTGTGACCTTGCAGATCGCCCCGGAGGATGTCCTCACGGTGTCGAGCAACTCCCTGGTGTCCGGTCCCGTCATCACCGGCTCGGTGCAGCCGGAGCGCAAGGCCGATCTGCGCGCCGAGGTGTCGGCCGTGGTATTGCAGGTATTGAAAGAAAACGGCGACCCCGTCAAGAAGGGCGATGTGCTGGTCAAACTCGACGAAACCTCGATCCGCGACAGCCTGGATTCGTCGGAAGCGTCGTCGACCGCCGCCGCCCAGTCGCTGCAGCAGACCGAGCGCCAGCTGGAACGTCTGAAAACCCTGCGCGCTTCGGGCATGACCTCGATGCAGGCGCTGGATGACGCCGAAATGCGCCGCAATGCCGCCCAGAGCGAACTGGCCGGCGCCCGCGCCCGCGCAGTGCAGGCGCGCCAGCAACTTCAAAGAACGCTGGTGCGCGCGCCCTTCGACGGCGTCGTCAGCGACCGCAAGGTGTCGGCCGGCGACACCGCCGCCATCGGCAAGGAATTGCTGAAAGTGATAGACCCGACCAGCATGCGCTTCGAAGGCCGCGTGTCGGCGGATAAAATTTCGGCCGTCAAGGTGGGCCAGCCCGTGAGTTTCCGCGTCAACGGTTATGCCGAGCAGGATTTCCACGGCGTCGTCAAGCGCATCGACCCCTCGGCCAACGACGTCACCCGCCAGGTCGAAGTGCTGGTCGGCTTCGTCAACAATGTGCAGCCAAAAGTGGCCGGCCTGTACGGCGAGGGGCGCATCGATTCGGACGTCAAGTCGGCGCTGATGCTGCCGGAAGGCGCCGTGGTCAAGGCCGGCGACAAGGTCTATGTGTGGCGCCTGAAAGACAAGACCGTCATCAAGACCACGCTGGACGTGGGCGCGCGCGATCTGCGCACCGGCAATTACGAAGTGCGCGGCGGCCTGGCCGCCGGCGACCTGGTATTGCGTACGCCGAATTCCACGCTGAAGGATGGCCAGAAGGTGGAGATGGTGGCGCCCAAGCTGGCCTCGGCGGCGGCCGCCACACCGGCGGCGCAAGTGGCAACCACGGCGCCTGCGCAGGCCAAGGCCGGCGCGGCGCCCGCACCTTAGGGGAAATAACATGTTCTTGTCCGACTTCAGTATCAAACGGCCGATCCCGACGATCGTGCTGATCCTGGCGATGATGTGCCTGGGCTTGCTGGCCCTGAAAAAATTGCGCGTCAATCAAAGCCCGGACGTCGACATCCCCTTGATCGTGGTGACGGTGCCGTATCCGGGCGCTTCGCCCGACACGGTCGAGCGCGAGATCATCAACCGCCTCGAGAAATCGATGCAGAGCATCACCGGCGTCACCAAGGTCAGTTCCTCGGCCAGCGAAGGCAGTGCGCAGATCTGGATGGAATTCAATTTCAGCCGCAACCTGATCGAGGCGTCGGACGACGTGCGCAACGCGATTGCCGCGGTGCGCTACAAGATGCCGATCGAGATGCGCGAGCCTATCCTGCGCCGCCTGGATCCGTCGGCGCAGCCGATCATGACGCTGGCGCTGTCCTCGACCTCGCAAAGCCACTCGGAAATTTCTCGCCTGGCCGAAGACCAGCTGGCCGACCGCTTCCGGGGTATCGACGGCGTCTCCACCGTCACCGTCAACGGCTCCCTGAAGCGCGAATTGTCGGTGCTGCTGCGCGCTGAAAAACTGCGCGAATACAATGTCTCGGTCAGCGACGTCACCACCGCCTTGCGCAATCAAAACACCAATGCGCCGGTCGGCAAGGTGCGCGGCAGCCTCGACGAGAAGAGTATCCGCCTGGTCGGCCGCATCGAGCGGCCGGAGGACTTCCAGCAGATCGTCGTCAAGCGGCGCGGCGAGGAAATCGTGCGCCTGGCCCAAGTGGCCGATATCCGCGACGGTTTCGCCGACATCGACAGCCTGTCGATCCGCAGCGGCAAATCCAACGTCGGCATCCAGATCGCCCGCTCGCGCGACGCCTCGACCGTGTCGATCGCCGTCAAGGTGCGCGCGATGGTCAAGGAAATCGAGAAGGAACTGCCGGCCGGCACCCGCATCGAAATCACCCGCGACGGCGGCGACGAATCGCAGAGAAGTTTGAACAACGTCATCGAGTCGCTTGTGCTGGGTGCGGTGCTGACCATTTTTGTCGTCTACGCCTTTTTGAATTCCTGGCGCTCGACCCTGATCACCGCGATGTCGCTGCCGACCTCGGTGATCGCCGCCTTCATCGCCGTGTGGCTGTGCGGCTTTACCTTGAACTTCATGACCCTGCTGGGGCTGTCGCTGGCGATCGGCGTGCTGATCGACGATGCCATCGTGGTGAGGGAAAACATCGTGCGGCACATGCAGATGGGCTCGGACCGCCGGAAAGCGGCGCTGGAGGGTACCGCCGAAATCGGCATGGCCGTGGCTGCCACCACCTTTTCGATTATCGCCGTGTTCATCCCGGTCGCCTTCATGCCGGGCGTGTCGGGCGAATGGTTCCGTCCGTTCGCGCTGACGGTAGCCTGCTCGGTGATCGTCTCGCTGGGCATTTCGTTCACGCTCGACCCGATGCTGTCGGCTTACTGGGGCGATCCGCCGGATCACCACACCGCGCCAAAAACCGGTATCAGCAAGGTGCTGGGCCGCTTCAACGACTGGTTCGACCACCAGGCCGACCGCTACGGCCGCGTGGTGAAATGGGCGCTGCACCATCGCCTGATCATGCGCATCCTGGCACTGCTGAGCTTTGTCGCCGCCATCGCCATCGGCATGATGGGGGTTGGCTCGAGCTTCTTGCCGGCGGCCGATTCGGGCAACCTGGTCATCAATGTGCGCTCGCCGGCCTCGTCGTCGGTCGAATATTCGCGCCTGAAACTGGCCAAGGCGGCCGAGATGGCGCACAGCATCAAGGAAACCAAGGAAACCAATCAGACCGTGCGCGCCGATGGCGGCCGCATCTATATCGACATCGGCAAGCGCGCCGAGCGTACCCGCAGCGCCAAGGAAATCGCCACCGAGCTGCGCGAAAAGCTGCGCACCCTGGTGGGCGCCGAATACGTGGTGCAGGACGATTTGAACAATGGCGGCCAGAAACCGGTGCAGATCGATTTCACCGGTCCCGACTCGCGCAAGTTGCTGGAAATCACCTCGGCCTACATGGACAAGCTGCGCCAGGTGCCGGGCGCGGTCGACGTCAGCCTGTCGCAGCAGGATCCGAAGAACGAGCTGCAGATCGACATGAACCGCGGCCTGGCCAACTCGATGGGCATTTCCGTCAACGACGCCGCGCAAGCCTTGCGCGTCTCGTTCGCCGGCGTCGAAGTGGGCGACTGGGTCGATCCGACCGGCGAAACCCGCGACGTCGCCGTGCGCCTGCATCCGGAAGACCGGGTCAACGCCGAGAACATCGAGCGCCTGCCGATTTCCGTCACCGGCACCCAGCAAATGGTGCCGCTAGACCAGATCGCCAAGATCACCATGGGCAAGGGACCGTCCGGCATCGACCACACCAACGGCAAGCGCACCATCACGGTGTCGGCCAACGCCCAGGGCCGCTCGCCTGGCGAAGTCACCAAGGACGCCATGAAGCTGGCCAAGGAGTTCGACTATCCGCCAGGCTACGGCCTGTCGCTGGGCGGCGCCGGCCAGGACCAGCAGGAATTGTTCACCGAAATGCTGATCGCCCTGTTGTCGGGCATCGGCCTGATGTATCTGATCCTGGTGATGCAGTTCGGCTCGTTCACGGCGCCGGGCGCCGTCATGATGTCGCTGCCGCTGTCCCTGATCGGCGTGGTGCTGGCGCTGTGGGCGACTGGCAATACCCTCAACCTGATGAGCTTTATCGGCATCATCATGTTGATGGGCCTGGTCGCCAAGAACGCGATTCTGCTGCTCGACGCGGCCAGGAAGCGCGAGGCCGAAGGGTTTGACCGCGAGGAAGCGCTGATGGACGCTGGCCGCATGCGTCTGCGCCCCATCCTGATGACCACCTTCGCCTTGATCGCCGGCATGTTCCCGGTGGCGCTGGGCCTGGGTGAGGGCGGCGAATTCTACCGTCCGCTGGCGATCGCCATCATCGGCGGCACCATCACCTCGACCTTGCTGACCTTGCTTGTGGTGCCGACGTTCTACTACAGCATCCAGTCGGCCCGCGAGCGCACCATCGCCAAGACACGCTACCGCATCGCCCGCTACAACCTGGCCGTCGCCCTGTTGCTGACGACGGTGGAAATCATCCTGACCCTGCTGCTGATCCGCTTTATTTTCCGCAGCATCATGTGGGTCGTGCATCTGTTCACGGGCGGCGGCAAAGGCAAGTCCGGTACGCCGATGTCGCCCAAGGCGCCGGTTTCTCCGGTAACCCTGGAAAAGGTGTAAAAGCGGCGTGCCGCGCAGGCAGCAGACGCAGAAGGCGCGTCCGCTGCCGCTGGCGCAGGCCGTGAAGTATTTTAGTGATGTGTTTGATTGACTCGCTTCATTGTGTTGTTTGATTGAGCTGCTTGAATGACGCCTTTGCAACTGGGCCAGGATCGTTTGAAACTGGCCTTTTTTCATGGGCAAAGGTGAACGCACCAAGCACGCCTCACCCAGTGCCGAGCGCATCGCACCCTCTTGTTCCTTTCAAAGGCCGCTGACTTTTTCCTTTCTGCCGTTTCCCTTGCCAGCCTTCTCCTGCTTGCCTCTTGTTACGCGCGGTTGATCCCTTGCGATCCCAGCTCTCTCGATCCTCGATCCTTATCGCCAGGACGCATCGCGTCGACGGAGCAGCGCGCGTCAAGCGAGCGGCGTTTGCAAACTAGCGGCGTTCGCGTCCCTGCCGGCACGGCAGACTTGGCCCGGCAGACAGGGGATGGCAGCCCTGGCATGGCATTCCCGGCCCGGCGCACCCGCGCGCCTTCATCATAAAAAAAACAGGGCCGATCAAGCCGACCAGCCCGCTCGCGGCAGCATGGCGATATGTGTTGCCATGCTGATTTTTCGACGCAGCTTCACCGCTTCGCATCTGCATATCAAGATGCTGCCGCAAAGCGCCCCACGCCGCGCGAGAAAACTTCCCTGCGAGTGGTGACGCGGGTATTAACTGCCGTTGGTCTTGCCACCGCTGCCGCTGGTGCCGCTGGTGCCACTGCTACCGCTGCTGCCTGCCGGTGGCGTGGCTGGCGGGGTTGTGCTGCCCGGCGTGGTGGTGTCAGGCGTGGTGGCGGGCGGTGTGGTGTTGGCCGGCGGCGTGGTTGCCGGCGTGTCGGTACCGGTGCCGCTGGTGCCGGTCGTGCCGCTGGTGCCGGTGCTGCCGGTGGTGCCGGTGGTGCCGGTGGTGCTGGGGGTGGTGCTCGGGGTGGTGGTGCCGGCGGTATCGCCGGTGGTGGTGGTAGCGGTGGTGTCGCTGCGCTTGCAGCCGCCCAGCAGCGCCGCCAGGACGGCCGCGGTGAATACGATCTTCGTTGCGTTGGTGATGGTTTTCATTGTGAACTCCTCGTTGTCAGGTCTGATGCACGTCCAATTTTGACGCCGCACCGTGCAAAGGCAGGTGACGGCGACACCATGTCAGTCCCGCGAAGCGCCTGCCGGCATGGGACCGGGCAGGGAACAACGCAGCGAAAAACGCAGCTTTAAAACGCGCTTGCAAAATGCTTTGCAACACGCGATCCGAAGCGCGGCCCCGTTCAATGCATGAATTCGACTGTAATAATTAGACTGGCAACAAGTGAGTGGGTTCGGTGAAAATCGGCCATCCGGTCGGATTCGGCAAGCTTAAATTTCGTGCTTGATAAATCTCAATCGGACGTGTCACCAAGGCGGGAAAAACGCTGCATCAAGGCGGGAATTTCAGCGGGAATTTCCCGTGCGAGATATCCGAGCAGGCCCATGCGCGCTGCCAGCGCGTCGCCGGCCGCCGCATGCAGGGCCACGCCCCAGCAAGTTGCTTGCGGCAAGGTGGCGCCGCGCGCGCACAGGCCGGCGATGATGCCGGCCAGGGTGTCGCCCGAACCGGACGCGGCCAGGCCGACATTGCCGCCTTCGTGCCCCCAGCGCTCGCCCGCGCAATTGACGATCAGGGTACGCGCACCCTTCAGCGCCACCACCGCATTCCAGCGGGCGGCGGCCGCTGCCGCGTGGCGGTCGGGATCGTCTGCGATTGCTTCCTTCGCGACGCCGCTCAAGTGCGCCATTTCTCCAGCGTGCGGCGTCAGGATGACCGGCTGCGTAAAACGAAAATGGCCGCCGCGGACGATGCCCATGGCCTTGGCGTCGAGCACGATGTGGGTAGCGTTGCCGTCCAGGCGCGCCAGCAGGCCGGCCACCAGCTGCGCGGTCGCCTCTTCGTCCTGCATGCCGGGACCGATCAGGATGGCGTCGATCTGGTCGGCCACAGGGTCGAGCCGGTCGAGGGCATCGGCGGCAAACCCGCCTTGCTGGTTTTCCGTCAATCCCAGCACACGGGCCTCGGGCATCGCCATCGCCACCAGCTGGGCCACGCTGTTGCCGGTGGCGATGGTCAGCTTGCCGGCGCCGGCGCGCATGGCCGCAGTGGCGGCGAGAATCACCGCGCCCGGCATTTCGCGCGAACCTCCCAGGATCAGCACGTGACCGCGCACTTCCTTGTCGCCGTCGCCGGACGGCATCGGCAAGGGCCAGGCGCGCAGCAGCTCGGCATCGACCCTGATGCAATGCGTGGTGGACTGGGGCGCTTGCATGGGGCCGCTGCGCCTACGCTTTCGGAGCAGCGGGCACATCTTTGGACACGGTCACCGGTGTGCCAGCCGCTTCGAGAGGGGCGACAAAATTGACCTGGTCGAGCACCAGCTTGCCCCGTTTGCCTGCCGCGGGATCGAAGCGGTAGGAGGTAACGGAACAGTTCGGCACGTCACCGCGGCGGTCGTAGTCGAGTATGGTGGCTTCGTCGAGACGTTCGAGCAGGTAGCGGAAGCAGTTGACGGTGACCTGGTGGCCGACGATCAATACCCGCTCCTGGGCGAATTCGCGGGTGATGGTGTCCAACAAGCTGCGCAGCCGCAGGATGACATCGCACCAGCTCTCGCCGCCGGGCGGGCGGAAATAAAACTTGCCGACATGCTGGCGCTGCTCGTACAGCTCCGGATATTTTTCGGAAATGCCGTGGGTGGTCAGGCGGTCGAGAATGCCGAACTCTTTTTCGCGCAGGCGCTCGTCGACGGTGGCCGTCAACAGGCTGTCCGGGTCGATGCCGGATTTGACGATGCGCGCCGTGTCGGCCGCGCGCAAATACGGCGAGTGCAGCACCACGTTCGGCTGCTGATCTTCCGGCAGCGCGGCGAACCATCCAGCCAGCGCCTGCGATTGCTGTTTGCCCAGGTCGGAGAGGGGCACATCGACGTCGCGCTCGGCGATGTCGATCATCATGCCCTTGGCCGCTTCGGCCTGGTCGCGCGCGACGTTGCCGGCACTTTGACCATGCCGCACCAGCCAGATCTGTTGCGGCCACTTCTGTTCCATGCCCATCGCCGACCCGCTTGTTTCGTTATCAAGAGGACATGATAAACGGATAGTTCAGGTCATCCGCGCACGTTACCGTCAGTCAACCGCCGGGCTTCAGGCGACTAGCTGCTCACTATCGAGCTCGACTTCGCGGGCAATATTGAACACTGCCATATCCGTCTGTCCCATCACGCGGCTGGTGATGGTGCCGGCGGTGATCGAGCCGCTGACGTTGAGCGCCGTGCGGCCCATGTCGATCAGGGGTTCGATCGAAATGAGCAGCCCCGCCAGCGCCACCGGCAGATTCATTGCCGACAGCACGATCAGGGCGGCGAAAGTGGCGCCGCCGCCCACGCCGGCCACGCCCACCGAGCCGATGGTGATCACGCCCACCAGCTGGGCGATGAAGGGGACCGTGAATGGATCGATGCCGACGGTGGGCGCGATCATCACCGCCAGCATGGCCGGATAGATGCCGGCGCAACCATTCTGGCCGATGGTGGCGCCGAACGAGGCGGCGAAGTTGGCGATGCCTTCCGGCGTGCCCAGGCGCGCGGTCTGGGTCTGCACGCTCATCGGAATGGCGCCGGCACTGCTGCGCGACGTGAAGGCAAAGGCGAGCACGGGGAAAATCTTTTGCACATAGCGGCGCGGATTGAGGCCACTGGCGGCAATCAGCACCAGGTGCACGCAGAACATCAGCAGCAGGGCGCTGTAGGAAGCGGCCACAAAACTGATCAATTTTAAAATGTCGGCGATGCTCGACTCCGATACCACCTGGGTCATCAGGGCGAACACGCCGAACGGCGTCAAACGCAGCACCAGGGTCACCATGCGCATGACGATGACGTGGGCGACTTTGACGAAGTGGGCGAAGGATTCGAAAATATCCGGCTTCTTGACGGCGATGCCGGTGGCGGAGACGCCGACGAAAATCGAGAACAGCACCACCGCGATGGTCGACGTCTTGCGGGCGCCCGTCATGTCCAGAAATGGATTGGCCGGGATAAAACTGAGTATCATCGACGGCAAAGAGATGGCGTTGGCGTCCGGCAGTTTGCCCTGTAGATAGGTGCCGCGGGCCAGTTCGGCGGCGCTGGAGGTCAGGCCGACCGCCGTCAGGCTGAACAGTTTCGCCATCATGATGCCGATCAGCGCGGCCACCATGGTGGTCGCCATCAGGGTGCCGATGGTCATCACGCTGATCTTGCCCAGTGAGGTCGCGTCTTTCAGCTTCAGGATGGCGGAAATGATCGACACCATAATCAGCGGCATGATGATCATCTGCAGCAGCTTGACGTAGCCGGTGCCGGCGATATCCAGATAGGCGCTGGTGGCCGCTACCACCGGCGAGGTGGCGCCGTAGATCGCCTGGATGGCGCCGCCCAACAGCACGCCGACTCCCATGCCGGTGAATACCCGCGTGGTGAAGGAGACGTGCGCGGCCTGCATGCGGTACAGCCCGAAGCAGACGATGAGCGCCACAGCAAGATTCAGGATCAGCGGAATATTCATGGGTTTCCTTGAAAGGGGCGGCCGCGCGCATGAGTGCGGCAGTGCATCAATTGCATTTTATCTAGTATTGAGCGCCTGTGCAGGCCAGCCTGCATTCCACGGCGAACTGTGTTTACAGCAGGCGTTGCCAATAGCCGACGTCGCGCCACGCGCCGAATTTGAAGCCGACTTCCTTGTAATGGGCGACCTTTTCAAATCCGCATTTTTCGTGCAGGGCAATGCTGGCGGGATTGGGCAGGGCGATGCCGCCGATGGCGAGGTGGCAGCCGGCCTGTTTCAGGCGCTCGAGCAGGGCGGCGTACAGGGCGGCGCCCAGGCCGCGGCCGGCGGCATCGGGCGCCAGGTACACCGAGGTTTCCACCGAATAGCGGTAAGCGTGGCGCACCCGCCATTTGGTCGCATAGGCGTAGCCGAGAATTTTCACGCCATCGTCGCCAGGCCCGCAGGCCACCAGCCACGGCAGGCCGGCGGCCTGAACGTCGGCGATGCGTTGCGCCATCGCCGCGGCGGCCACTGCCTCTTCTTCGAAGCTGATGGCGCTTTCCAGCACGTAGTGATTGTAGATGGCGGCAATGGCGGCGGCGTCGTCGCTTGTCGCCTCGCGCAGGGCGGTGTGGAAGGGAGGACGTGACGGTGCGGTATCCAAGTGCGGTTTGCCTCCAGGTGAACGCGCCGGCGGCGCCGGCTTATTAGACTAAATATCGGCTGTGCTGGCAACCGCAATTGAACAAACAGGGCTTCGTATGCGGCCCGAAAACTAAATTTTTTCCGACCCGGAACCTTTGGCACGCAACTCCACTCTGAACTGATCCGTCGCAAACCCGCGTCAGCCGGTCCGGTTCGCGCGCAGCCGCGATGGGAGATCATGGATGCATGGCGCATCGCCATCTGTCCGGTTTCTTTGCCGCCAAGGCGGCCCATACCTACAACGAGGGAGTCCTTTCGATGCCTGCTACCGCCAACCGAGTAAACCGTTTCCGCCTTTCCCCCCGCCGCTTCGCCAGCACCATCGCCGGCGCCAGTGCCCTGGTCGCTTTGGCCGCAGCGCTGCTGCCTGCCAGCGCGCAAGACCTGGCGCCGGCAGGCGCGCTCGCCACCGACAGCCGTCCGGCGCCGGTGCGCTACCGGGTGGTCAACCTGGGCGCCGGCGACCTGTCCGCGCTGCCGCTCATCAACGCCAGCGGCCAGGTCGCCTTTTCGCTGTTCGACGGCCTGTCGTCGTTTGCCTCGATGTTCGACGGCAAGCGCGTGCGCGACATCGGCTCGCTGGGCGGCACCCTCGCCATCACCACCGGCATCAACGACAGCGGCCAGGTCAGCGGATATTCCTCGGGCGATTTCAACTCGGCCTATCATGCATTTCGCTGGTCGGCCGCCAGCGGCATGCAGGATCTGGGCACCCTCGATGGCGGCGAATCGGTGGGACTCGCGCTCAACGCCAGGGGCGAAGTGGTCGGCTATTCGGGCGGCATGCTGCGCGCCATTCACGCCTTTCGCTGGAGCCCCAATCGCGGCATGGAAGATCTCGGCACTCTGGCAAACGACCTGTCGTCGGCCGTCGCCGTCAACGACAGCGGCTTGATCAGCGGTTTTTCCAATACTGCCGCCGGCAACGCCCATACCTTCGTCTGGACCCGCGGCGCTGGCATCGCCGACATCGGCACGCTGGGCGGTACGGTCTCCTATCCGCAGGCGGTGGGCGCACGCGGCGAGGTGGCGGGCTACTCGGACATCGCCAGCCCACCGGGCTATTATCACGCTTTTCTGTGGACCAGGGCGGGCGGCATGCGCGACCTCGGCGCCTTGAACGGCACCGAATCCTTCGTACTGGCCATGAGCCCGCAGGCGCATATCGCCGGCGTCATCAACCTGGAGAGCGGCGAGCAGCGCGCCATGTCCTGGACCGCCGCCAGCGGCATGGTCGACCTGGGCACCTTCGGCGGACCCGGCGCGCGCGCGCAGCAGGTCAACAACAAGGGGCAGGTGGTGGGTTCGGCGCAGGACAAGGCATTGAATTTGCGCGCCTTCCTGTGGAGCGCCCGGCAGGGCCTGGCCGACCTCAATCCGCGCCTGGTCAATGCGCCGGCCGGCCTGGTGCTCGACGACGCCGTCGCCATCTCCGACAACGGCGCCATCGTCGCCACCTCGAACGCCGGCCTGGTTCTGCTGCGACCGGTCGGCCAGGATACCGTCGCCGCGCCCGTCGTCGGCCCGATCAGCGCCCCGGCACTGGTGCGCGTCGGCAGCGCCGCCACCCTGAGCGTGTCGTTCAACGATATCAATACCCGCGAGTTCCACCGCGCAAACCTGCAGTGGGGCGACGCCACCGCCGAGACGGCGCTGGTCAGCGAGAAGGGGGGCAGCGGCAGCGTATCGGCCAGCCACGTCTACAGCGAGCCCGGTGTCTACACCATCATCGCCACCGTCACCGACGCCGCCGGCAACGCCACCAAGGTCAAGCGCGAACTGGTCGTGGAAGCGGCCAGCCTGCGCGCCGCCGGCAGCGGCCGGCTGCTGCTGCCGCACGGCGCCAACCGCCTGTCGCCGGAGCAGGCCGGTCCGGCCTCGTTCAGTTTCGTCGCCCCCGGCGCCCAGGCCGCCGCCGGCAACTTCAGTTTCAGCACCGCCCGCCTGAACTTCCGCAGCACCGCCATGAGCGCCGCGGCGGCGAGCAAGAGCAGTGGCCAACAGCTTAGCCGCCAATTGACCGGCACCGGCAAGCTCAATGGCAAAGACGGCTACCGCTATGCGCTGACGGTCAGCGCGGGTGCGGCAAACGCTGTCAGCCAGGGCCGCTTCGGCCTGCGCATCTGGCACAGGGATCCCGCCACCAGGGCCGATGTCGTCGACTTCGACAACCAGCAAGCCAAGGCGGCGGCGCGCGCCACGGCGGTGGTGGAGGGAGCCATCGCGGTCGCACCTTGATGCGAAATCGCGGTAATTTGACGAGACGGGGCGGGCGTATGCCTGTAATGTAGCGCTTCCATCACCGCTGCCGAGGAGGCTTATGAACCGCCACGTTTCGCTGTATTACGCGCCCCAATCCCGTTCGCTCGGAGCGCTCGCCCTGCTCGAAGAGCTGGGCGCTGATTACGAGCTGCAAGTGCTGAACATTCAAACCGGCGAGCAGCGCCAGCCCGGCTACCTGGCGGTCAACCCGCTCGGCAAGGTGCCGGCAGTGCTGCACGAGGGCGCGCTGGTCACCGAGCAGCCGGCCATTTATCAGTACTTGGCCGAACTGTATCCCGAAGCCGGCCTGTCGCCGGCACCCGGCACTGCGCTGCGCGGTCCCTATTTGCGCTGGCTGGCCTTCTACGGCAGCAGCTTCGAGCCGGCCCTGATCGACAAGGCCCTGCAACGCCCGGCGGCATCGCCGTCGATGCTGCCCTACGGCGATTACGACAGCGTCATCAACACCTTGAACGCGCAATTGGAAAAGGGGCCGTTTCTGCTGGGCGACACCATCACCGCCGCCGACATCCTGTGGGGCGTGGCGCTGGGCTGGACCGTGTCGTTCAAAATGGTGCCGGAAACCCCGGCGATCCGCGCCTACATCGACCGCATCGATGCGCGGCCGGCGGTGCTGCGGGCGCGGGCGAAGGAGGCAGAGATCCTGGCTGCGCGCGGCTGATTTACAAGCTGCCCAAATCAAGCCGCGAGGGAGCGCTGTTTTTCAACTTGCGCCTTGATGTCCACGAGATCTTGCAGCAGCGCTTTCCTTGCCACGCTGGTGAAGAACAATCGCATCGGTATCGCCATCAACTTGGTGGCGAGGGTCTGTGGCTGCGAATCGTGAACGCTGCTCAACACGACGCCATTCGCGCTTTCGGTCAGGCGAATCGTCGACAAAAAGATAAACCCATCGCTTTCCGCGCGGGTGCTGAAGTGGTCATTGACGACCGCTTCGGTGATCCATTTTTCGGCCGTGGCCGGCTTGCCGAACAACATACGCGTTTCGCGCCAACGAAGACCGATCAGGCCGCTCGGTGGCTGGTTGACGATTTCGATAAGGTCGATGCCGCTGATGAATTGCGCGGCATTGGCGATGTCGGACACTACGTTCCACGTCGCTTCCTTCGATCCCTCGATTGTGACCTGCACTTCGACCAGCATGGCGTTTCTCCGATGTAGGTTTTGCGCATTGGACGCCGCGCCCGCATGGGCGGACTCTACCTCAGTTGCAATCGGTATTATTTGCCTGGAATCTCTTGTACGCAACTGCGGCTCCGCAAGGCCTCAATCGACGCTCGCTGGCAAGCTGCCGATCAGTTTGCACCCGCACTCCGTAATACATCCCTCGACCGCAACGGCCACCCCGTCGATTGTGAGTGTCTCGTGGGCAGTAACGATCTTGTTAACCCCGTGTGGTTTTCCGCCGGGGTAGGGCAAAGGACAGTCCACTTTGTCGCCCAGTCGGGCGATTGCCCGTCCTCTGATATCATGACTGGGCGAACCGCTGATGACTGTTCCGCCATGATCGGTTTTATCGCCGACTGTAATGATTTTCAATGACATAGCTATTTAATCTCCAATGACATTTGGCCTGTGGCGAATTCCTCGTTCAGGAATCGAATTAGCTGTTGCTTCTCGGCGAAGGTCACGTCATCTCGGTGGTGACCTACCGCCTCCCATTTTGCAATACTGTCAGAATAGAGCACGAAATCGGGCGATCCAAACCCTCTCAAAAGCGCTTCACCGTATATAGTGATTTTCCTGGTACCTGCTGTCACCCGAAGGTGTCCTCGTGCAAGTTCTGTGAGTTGCATTTCACTCATCATTCAGTTTGAAGCGTCCAGCGAAGGGTACGGTTTTCATTTCACAAGGGTTGCGGGAAGGAAGTTCGGGACACGCGCGTGCTGTCCCTCCAAGGAACTGCTGAATTCTCCTCACAGCCCGCTTAGTCAATCGATGAAAGGATCGCTGGCTGTGCTTCCGTCGTGCGTTTGCTCGTGCGGGGCCGGTGACGCAAAATCAAATTGCAGACAATTGCCACTGCTACGATCTATCCGATACGCGTTGTCGATCATTCGTCGTTCAATCAATCATCGTTCTAGGATCAATAAAGTGCGTCGTCGGCTTCGTCCTGCTGACACCAATCGTAGCTCAGCTACTTTTTTCGTTTATGCCATCTCTCTAAAACCGGTTTGTGTGACAGTAAAACTATTCGAACTCAATATCCGAGCCGAGATCCAAAAAATGCTTCCGAATTGCGTTGACGACGTCCTGCTTTTCAGTTTCAGTCAAAATGACGCCTGCTGGGACCTCCCAACTGTTCAATGAGTTTAAATAGATGATGTAGCTAGTTTCGTCCGGCCCTGCCGCTATGAGCGCTTCGCCTAGAACGCGAACAGAATTTTCTTCGCTCTTCAAACGAACGTCTCCCCGTGACACATGAACCACTTCAAGATTCATACACTATCGCCTAATTTCGCCCCGCCTCACCCATTATATCTTTAGCTAATCGCCACACATTAATATTTTCCGCTAGCTGAATCTTCGATAGCATGCAATAGATATTCACAAGCATCATCCTCCTTATCAAAATATTGGACACCTGTTTTTATGCCCTGCTCGGAGTAATAAACAATCCATTTGCCGTTTTCATCATCCAAGCAAAGTTTTTCATTAGGCAATCCACCTTCTAATGAATAATAAGACGGCGATATGCCCTTGGCAATTAAAGTTGAGCGTAGTTTTTCTTTTTTCATTTTCGACGGTGCCGGCGGAAATGTGCGTGAAACGTGTCTGACTTAGGCTGCTGGGGTGATCTGCAATACTCGAAGCAAGCGTTCGTCCCTGGCACCGGCCCTTCCGGCATCAACATCAATGGAAATATTTCCGCAGACGCAGTTTTGATTGTCCGATGGTTTTGATTGGAGGATGGTCCAGCAATTAGTGCATTGATAAAACGTCCGGTCGGAAACTGGTAGGGGAGATTCGACAGCATGGTTTAAATCTACTATAAGGAGCTTGTTCTTTGACATAATTTATATCTGCGGTGGTCGGCGGCTGTTTGGCATTGCAACTAGGTCTCCCACAATAATGTGTGAATCAACACTTTGCGGAGGTTAATATAGAGTTTCATTCCCTGGCCGATTAAGCCAAGCTTCTGCTGGTCCGCCTCTACTGCATCTAAGAAATTTCTTCACTTCGCGGACGCTAACGAGAACTTACTTAGGTTTCATAAAAATGGCGACATCAAATGAACGCACTTCATAACTGACATCTAGTTTCCCCCACTTAAGTCGCCACGTTCGTGTTCCGGTTCTTTTATTTTCGGGAGGAGTTTTAACATGTTCTTCCACAAAATTTGATATTTTATGATATTCATCGGTCATTGCTTTTTCGCTTACGTCATCCCAACTTTTCATCGGCCGGTCCAACCAGCGTAGTAGTAGCCACTCAATCCGTTTCTCTTTCAATCTGATGAAAACTGCGAATCTCATACTTCCCTCCTCAGCTTCGACGTAGTAATAAAGCCTACCTGCACTCGTCTGTCTTCGTTCAATGAACCCTTCCTCCGCGAGAATATTCAAAGCGTCATAATTAGATGCGACAGAAAGCGTTCTTTCGCCGAGATTAATTGTTCCTTCAATGAAATTAATCATGGGTTTCTCAACTCCGTAAGTGAACTTTTTTTGATACTTCCACGATCTTTGGAAGCGATGTAATACTGCGTTCCTCCGCTCCGCTCATATTGGCCATTGGCCAATTCAAGAGCTTTTGCTACGCAAAGCTCGCACTCTCTCCATGGTGCCGATCACGAGTTTGACGCGCTTCATCGCTACGTTCCTTCAATGAAATTAATCATGGTTTTTCAATTCCGTAAGTGAATTTTTTTCTATCAACGCCTCCGAGGTTCCATGAACGAATTCGTATGGTTGATAGCCTCCCGTGACTAAAATCAGTTTGCCAACTTAGTTTAATAAGTAACGCAGAGAACAACAGTCTTGGTTGCGATGCAGTTGGCGCCCGCTCCGAGTGGCTTTTCTCAAAACAGTTGAAACTGTTAATGAACATAAATCATTCATTAAGGCAATGTGGTGGAGTTGCATCCGATCCTACTCGGGTTTCATATAGATTTGTGTAACAAAATCACGTGAATCATAACTCACATCAACTTGCCCCCACGCGAAGCGCCACGTGCGCTGCCTATCTCTTTTATTATCAGGTGGACGTCCGACCATTTTTTCTACAAAATTCAGTAGGAGACGATATTCCTTTTTAAGCGCCTCCTCGCTGACGTCGTCCCACCCCTTGCTGGTGCAAGGGCCGTCTAGCCAGCGCAAAAGCAACCACTCTATTTTTTTCTCTTGTAAAGAAATGATCACGCCGAATTTCTTGCCTTCCGCCACAACTTCGGCGTAGAAATAAGGTTCTCCTCCGCCTGGGTCTGTTCGTTTCTCAACTAAACCTTTTTTGTTAAGAGCGTTCAGATGTGCATAATCAGACTCGACGGAGATATTTTTCGTGTCGAGATCAATTCTGCCTTCAATTAGATTAATCATGGGGTTGTTAACTCCGTTATTGCGCCTTTTTTCATAGTTTTACGGTCTTTTGTAGTGATATAATACTGCGTTCCGCCACCCGGACCATATTGATCATTAGCTAACGCATAAGCTTTCGCGACGCAACGATCTTCTCTTAATGTGAATGCCTGTACACGAGTCCTCGCACCGCGCGGGAATAGCTTGGAATTTCCAGAGTGGCCTACTTGTGTTGCTTCATGATAAGCACTAATCGATTCCTTTGACGCAGCAAGAGTAGACTCGTCAGCAAAGAAGCCACCCAGCTTCTTACCGTAGGGATATAGTGTATAGACAGTGGTTCCTTTTGGTAGTATCACATTTGACCAACGGTCTTTGTTAGGGTACGGATCGCCGCTTTGAAATCTTGCCGCACCGCGAGACGGGTTTTGCTTGCCTTTACATGGCGTGCCGCTACATATAGGACAACTGGCTTTATTTCTAGCCGGCCTCAGCCCTAGCGTATCAATCCAACCTGTCGGATTGGGCGCGAACTGATAAGCGTTCGTCCCCCCGAGCAAGCCGATTGGATCAGCCGTTATGAAGCGCGCGTTGTCCGGGTCATAGTACCGATACCGGTTGTAATGTAGACCAGACTCTTCATCAAAATACTGCCCCTGAAACCGTATTGGGTTGCGCATTCCTGCCTTCAGCGCCGCCTCGCTGATCGCCTCCTTCGCCTGCCCCCACGCCCTGTACTGCGCCGACCACACAACCTTGCCATCATGGTCGGTCAACTCCTGCGGTGTGCCTAGCTGGTCGCATTGATAGAAAGCGATTTCCTGCTTCCCGAACGGTTCCGCTTCCTGCTCGTGTTCACCGTTCCAGATCCGATCGAGTGCCATGTCGTATTTGCCGCCGTTGCCGGCCACCATCGCTTTGACATCGGTGGTCGGCGCCAGTTGCAGCGGCGTCCGTCGCGTAGCCTGCATCAACGGCACGAAACTGTCGCGCTCGTACACGTAGTGCACGGTGCGCGCGCCATCCGCGTGTCCGCCACGCACGCTGCTTTCCAGCGCCAGCGTGTCGCCATCCCAGCCGAACAGGGTTTGAGTCGCCTGACCGTGTTTGGCAATGCGCCGTCCAAGCGGATCGTAGGCATAGGTGGTGACGCCATGCCGGGTGGTAGAACGCGTCATTCGATTGAACGCATCCCATTCGAACGTGTCGCGCTGGGCATTGTTGAGGCGTTCAATGAGGTTGCCGCGTTCGTCATAGCGATAACTGACGCCGGCATATTCCTTGAGCAGGTTGTCCAGCAGCTTCGGCAACGCTAAGCCGCGGGTGATGGGCGGCCGCTGCGCGGTATTGGACTCCCG
>JACXTT010003593.1_pt1 | contig 23707 bp, 23 predicted proteins | sample 9270951 | NCBI WGS metagenome assembly JACXTT01 (sample SAMN15532306, study PRJNA645909) | rock metagenome | isolation source: weathered quartz diorite | place: Puerto Rico | collected 2017-06-21
GTTGATGGGGCGTCGGTCAGCGGATTCCATCAGGGATCGCGGGCATGAGCCCGAACGAAATCCGGATACATGGCTGCAATCTACCTCTTGGCCATTGACCTCGCGTAGCGCTTGGCAAACCGGGGGCGTCCATACATGTACCAACGCACGAATCGCTGCGTCCATGCGCGTGCCTCGTCCACGCTGTCGAACGCCTGGTGCGGGTAGTCCGGCCGGTATTTGCGGGTCCGGAACAGCGACTCCGCGTAGGGGTTGTCATTGCTCACGCGCGGCCGGCTGAACGAAGCGACCACCCCCAGGTTTTCCAGGGTGGCCAGCATCGTCGCGCCCTTCATTGGACTGCCGTTATCCGAGTGCAGAACCAGAGGACGTCCAGCCAGACCTTCGGCCAAACTTGCTCGCCGCATGAGCAGCGCCCGGCAGTTCCGCCGACTCCGCCCGATGCACTTCATGACCGACGATCTTGCGGCTGAACACGTCAAGCATCATGTACCAGTAGTAATACTGTCCCTTGATTGCTGCCGGCATCCAGGTAGTGTCCCAACTCCACACCTGATTGGGTCCGGTGGCGCAATGGCTGGTCACCACCCGGGCCGAGGGCTTGCGCGCACGACCGCGGTGATGCTGCTGCGACGCGCTACGCAAGACACGACAAAAGCTCGACTCCGAGGCCACGTACTGGCCGCGGTCCGCCAGCGTCGGGTGAGACCCTGCGGCCGGCACAACGCTGCCAGACTCGCCCACGTTGTCATCAAGAAAAATGGTGGTGGGCGCCGGAGACGACCCCGTTCCACTCTAACTTCTTCAACGCGAGTTCGCCGTCGTCACACAAATTGCGGAAGACCCATCTTTACTTATATGGTCGCCTCCCTTTTGCAAGGGATATTTGTCGATAGCCAGTAGGGTGGTTGCGGACTTATATTCGGACTCGATCGCGGATCTAAGTCCGCCGGCCCCGATGGATTTCGCCACAGAGATCCTCATCTACACTTCGGACTCAAGGTCCAAGTAAAGTTTCAGGTTTGTCTCTGCGTGGTCCAACCTGTCTTGCCATCATTCAATATCAACCTATGCAACCGTGAAAGGCTGGGATGTGCTAGCGGTGTCAGCGTGGCATTGGTAGCGGGACGGGTGGTTGGTACGTGCGCCCATACGCCAGCAATGCCCAAATGATCCTTGCCATCTTGTTGGCCAGCGCTACGGCCACGACGTTTGCCGGTCGCCGTGCAAGCATGGACTTGAGCTGGTCAGTCAAATGACGCGCATGCGAAAGCACGGCTCGCGCCCCGTGAATCAATAAGGTACGAAGGTACACATCGCCCCGCTTGCTGATGCCGCCGAGTTTGACTTTACCGCCGGAGCCATTCTGTCGAGGCACAAGTCCGAGATAGGCAGCAAATTCTCGTCCGGACTTGAAAGTCTGGGCGTTCCCGATGACGGCGACCGCGGCTGTGGCCGTTAGCAAACCAACGCCGGGGATCTCGGAGATACGGCGGCAGGCTTCGTCACTGCGGCGCCATGCCGTGATACGTTGCTCGATCTGTTCGATTTGCTCGTCGAGTGCCAGTAACCGGGAAAACTGGTCTTGTAGGCTGTCCACCAGCATCGAAGGTAGCTGCAAAGCCAGTTTTGCCAGGGCCAGTTTGGCCGCTGCGACGCCAGCACAGCGGCCTTGAGGAAGGACAATACCGAATTCGTATAGCAAGCCGCGCAACTGGTTGACCTGCATGACGCGAAATCGGACTAGCTGCTGGCGGATGCGGTGAAGTGCAAGCACAGCTTGCTGTTCCTCGGTCTTGACTGCTACGAAACGCATTCCAGGTCGTTGGGCGGCCTCCCATATCGCAGCAGCGTCAGCTTGGTCGTTCTTGTTCGACTTGACGAAGGGACGCACGAACTGGGCTGCAATTAGCCTGACATCGTGACCAAGCGACGCCAGCTTGCGCGCCCAGTAGTGGGCGCTACCACAGGCCTCCATGACAATGCGTGCCGGCGGGAAGTTTGCAAAGAACGGTAGCAACTGATCGCGCCGGATTGGCTTGCTGCGGATGGCACCAGTCTGCGGTTCGACGAAATGAACCTGAAAGATGTGCTTAGCGAGGTCGATGGCTACTACTGTGGTCGGTTCCATGTGGATCCTCCTTGGCAGGTTGCGACGACAGAGTTAGCACTGTGGCACATGCAACAGTAGAGCGTGGGAAAGCTCTGCAGGCCAGGGTGGACGTTCTGCCGAGGCGGGAGGCGACCATTCCATCTACACTTCACGCCTGCCGACCCGCTCCCTCAAACTCCGCCCTGCCGGGGTCCGGCGCGCCGCGCAATAAGGGCCCGTTATCGGACCTTATCGCCATGTCCACCGCGACCGCCCTGCCCGATCCGGCGATTCGGTCTTGCCGGATGCTCTCTCCCATGCGGCAGGCGGCCCGCCCCGGCTTTCGCAGAGGCCGTTGATGGATAGTTGATAAAGAAACAGAAAGTCGCGACGTCCATGTCGCCGGCGCTTCGCGATGGTGCACTGCAACTCCCCCCACTGCTGTCACCTGCCAAGTGCGGTCGCCCACCACGTGGATGTCGGCCACGCTAGTGCGCGTACACAGCCTCCCAGGTCTTGAATCCCTTCACTTCTATCGGGTTACCGAAGGGGTCAATGAAAAACATCGTCCACTGCTCGCCCGGCTCGCCTTCGAATCGCACTTGTGGCGCCAGTACGAAATCCGTACCGGCCGCCGTCAGGCGGTCGGCCAGCGCGTGCCATTCAGGCAGCAGCAAGATAATGCCGAAGTGCGGCATCGGCACGAGGGCATTGCCGACGCGCCCGGTGCGCGCGGTCTCGAACGGCTTGCCGAGGTGAAGCGAAATCTGGTGGCCAAAGAAATCGAAGTCGACCCAGGTGTCGGTGCTGCGGCCTTCCTTGCAGCCGAGCACGCCGCCGTAGAAGCGGCGCGCCTCCTCGAGATCGGTGATATTGAACGCCAGGTGAAAAACAGATTGCGTCATGATTCGTCAGGTGCTGGTTTAGCAGTGGGATTATGCGCGATCGCCGCGCCGGATGATGGTACCGGCACGCGTGCCGGTGGTGGCCCCTTCACGCCATGCCATGTCTCCATTGACAAAGACACAGGCGATACCGATGGCCTGCGCCACCGGCTGCTCGAACGTCGCCGTATCGATGATGCGCGCGGCATCGAAGACCGTGATGTCGGCGAAATTGCCTTCGGTGAGTACCCCACGGCCGGTCAGGCCGAAGTGCCGAGCCGTCAGGCCGCTCATCTTGTGGACCGCCGTCTCCAACGGAAACAGTCCAACATCGCGGCTGTAGTGGCCGAGCACGCGCGGAAACGTCCCCCACAGTCGTGGATGCGGCACCGGATCGTGGGGCAGGCCGTCGGAGCCGATCATCGTCTGCGGAAAGGCGAGGATGCGCCGGACATCGGCCTCATCCATCAGGAAATAGATCGCGCCCGCCGGCTGCAGCGCATCGACCGCCTCCTCCGGTGACAGCCCCATCGCGGCGGCAATCGCGTCGAGATCCTGGCCCGCATACTCGGGATGCGACTGCGAGCGGGTCACGATGACGTGGCTCGACACGGCGAGACGGTCCTTGCGCAGGATCGTCGAGCCTGCCTGGTATGGATAACAATCGAGGCCGACGCAGCGGTGGCGCATTGCCTGGGTGAGGTGGCCAAGCGTTTCCACCGAGCGCCCGTGATTCTTCGGTCCGATCAGCTTGTGGTGTGACACCACAGTGCCGCCCCTTCCCGCTGCGCCGATCGCCACGGCTTCGTCGATGGCTTCGCACACGCGATCGCCCTCGTCGCGAATGTGGCTGGCATGCACGCCGCCGAAGCCTTGCAGCGCCGTGGCGATGCGCGCCATTTCACTGGTCGGGGCGGACGCGGCCGCCGGATAGGCGGCGCCGGTCGACATGCCACGGGCACCGCTGATCATGGCAGCACGCAGCAGCGCCTGCATTGCAGAAATCTCGGCGTCGGTCGCGGCACGGTCCAGCCGGTCCATCACGGCCACACGCAAGGTGGTGTGGCCCACCAGGCAGGCCGCATTGACGGCAGGCGCGGCACGCTCAAGCGCATCGAGGTAGTCCCCGAACCCAGGATAGCGAAAGGCCAACGGGTCATCGCCCAGCAGGTCCAGCGGCGGCGGAACGGCCTGCCCCGGCGCCGCGGACCATGGCGCCAGGCTGATGCCGCAATTGCCGGTGACAACCGTCGTCACGCCCTGGCTCAGCTTGGCCGGCATCAGCGGATTCTGCATCAGGTAGCGGTCATCGTGCGTATGTGCATCGATGAAGCCGGGCGCGACGATGCTGCCACGCACGTCAAGTTCGCATCGCCCGCGCGACCCGGACAGGTCGCCGATGGCCGCGATCCGATCGCCGTCGATGCCCACGTCGGCCTCGAAGCGCGGCGCTGCGGTGCCGTCGATGACCGTGCCGCCGCGCAGTACTACGTCGAAATCGGCCATGAACGTCAATCCACGGTCGCGCCCGACGCGCGGATTACCGCGGCCCAAACCGGACGCTCCTTCTTGGCCAGGTCGAACAGTGCGCTGCGCGGGCCCGTGGTGACCTCGTAGGCCATGTCGGCCAGGCGCGCCTTGATGGCGTCGGCGTTGGCCGCCTTGTTGAACGCGCGGTTCAGCAGGTCCAGGATCTGCGGGCCAGTGCCAGCGGGAGCGACGTAGCCGGTCCACGCCACGGCCTGGTAGTCCTTGAGGCCGCTTTCGGCCATCGTCGGCAGTTGCGGCAGACGGCTGTCGCGCTGCCTGCCTGTTACGGCCAGCGGAACGATGCTGCCATTCTTGAGGTAGGGCGAAATCGACGTGATGTTCTCGAACACGAGATCGACCTCACCGCGCAGCACCGCCAGATCGGCTTCCGGCCCGCCCTTGTACGGGACATGCGTGATCGATACACCGGCCATCGCCTTGAACATCTCTGCGCTCAGGTGTCCCGTGGTGCCGTTGCCGCCAGACGCCACCGCCAGCTTGCCAGGCGCGCCTTTGGCCTTGGCCACGAGCTCGGCGACGCTCTTGACGCCAAGGTCCTTGCGCACGGCCAGCACGTTCTGCACGAAGCCGGTCAGTGCCACGGGCGCGAGCTGCTTGTCGGCGTCATACGGCAGCTTCTTGTAGAGCGACTGGTTGATGGCCAGCGTCGCCACATTGGCAAAGCCGATCGTATAGCCGTCGGCCGGCGCATTGATGATGGCCTGCGTGCCGATAATGCCGGACGCGCCCACGCGGTTCATGACCACGATCTGCTGGCCGATGTCGCGGCCCACCGCATCGGCCAGCAGGCGCGACACGATATCGGGCGTGGTGCCGGCGTTGAACGGCACGATCAGCGTGATCGGCCGGTCGGGGTACGCAGCGAGGGCTTGGACGGACAGCAGCAGCGACGCGGCGGCGAGTGCCATGCGCGCGAACGCGCGGAGCGGGGTGGACTTGAGAGACATAGCGAGCGATTTTAGGATCAGCGGGGGGTGGCGTAATCTGGCGTGCCTGAATGCACACCGGCATGGGCAGGGAAGTCTCAAGTTCCGTGCGGAGCGGTTGCAGTGGGCTGCAGCATCGTTTGTAGAAGCGGCAGGTCGATATTCCCGCCTGACAACACGATCACTGCATCGCGTCGCGCCAGGTCAAGCCGACCCGCGAGCAGCGCGGCCAGCGCCACGGCGCCGCCAGGCTCCACGAGCAGGCGCAGCTCTTCGAGCGCGAAGCGGATCGCGGCGACAACCTCGTCATCGCTGACCGCATACGCCGCATCGAGATAGCGGCCATTGATCGCGAATGGCAGTTCGGCTGGCGTGACCGCTTGCAGGGCATCGCACAGCGACGCCGCGCCCGGCGCATTGGTCTCGCGCCGGCCGCTGCGCAGCGAGCGAACGGTGTCGTCGAATGCGGCAGGCTCGGCAGCCACGAGCCTCGTTTCCGGGCTCATGGCTTCGATCGCGAGACCGCAGCCGGCCAGCATGCCGCCGCCACCGCACGGGGCGACAAACGTGCCGAGGTTCCGGCGCGCCGCTTGCGGCAGGTCCTGCAGCGCCTCGAGCGCAAGCGTGCCCTGCGCCGCCAGCACGTCGGGATGGTCCCCGGGCGGCACGAGCGTCCCGCCGGTCTCATCGAGCAGCCGCATGCCGATGGTCTCGCGGCTTTCGTGGCGGCGGTCGTAATGCACGACCCGTGCGCCCTGCGCCAGCGCGCGTTCCACCTTATTGCGCGGGGCATCGGCCGGCATCACGATCGTTGCATCCACGCCGAGTTGCCTGGCGGCCCAGGCGATGGCCTGGCCGTGATTGCCGGTCGAATAGGCGATCACGCCGCGCGCCCGCGTGGCGTCGTCCATCGCCAGCAACGCATTGAGCGCACCCCGCGCTTTGAACGATCCCGTGACCTGCAGGCATTCCGGCTTGATCCAGACCGGCGCGCCGGCCATCGCGTCGAGCCTGGCATTGCGCAGCAGCGCTGTCCTGACGATATGCGGGGCCAGCGCCCGTGCGGCCCGTTCGACATCGGCGAATACGGGTACGCGCATCTCGCCCAGCATTTCGTGGCGGATCGTGGCCGGAAGCGCCGGCCTGGCGCTGGCTTCAATGGTTTGCATGGCCAGCCCCTTCAGAGCGACGCGGGCGTCCATACCGGCGGCGCCTCGCTGGCGGTCTGTGCCGTGATGCGGCCATAGGCCTCGACCCGGCGGTGCAGCCCGAAGTTGAAAACCGTGGAGCGGCCCAGTTCGCAGAGGTCAAGGTTGCAATCGGCCACGACCAGTTCGTCATCCCACGTGGTGGCCTGCGCCAGGATCTCGCCCTGCGGGTTGACAATGATCGAATGGCCGAACATCTCGTGACCGTCCTCGGTGCCCGCCTTGGCCACGGCCACGGCGAACGTCGCGTTCTGATAGCAGCCGGCCTGGATCGAGAGTTGCGAGTGGAACACGCGCAGGTGATGGGCCTCGAAGCCGCGGTTTTCCTGGTTCATGCTTGGCGTGTTGTAGCCCAGCATGACCAGCTCCACCTGCTGCAGGCCCAGCACCCGCCACGATTCGGGCCAGCGCCGGTCGTTGCAGATCATCATGCCGACGTTCACGTCGACTTCGCCGATCGGCGCGCGCGTGACCGGGAAGCCGAGATTGCCGATCTCGAAATAGCGCTTTTCCAGGTGTTGCACCTTGCGATGCGGAGCATATTCGGCGTGACCGGGCAGATGAACCTTGCGGTACTTGAGCACGATCTCGCCGGAAGGCGCGATCACGACCGAGGTATTGAACCGGCGCTTGCGCACCACGCCGGTCTCGTCCGGCTCAAACGTGATTTCCGCATAGCCAAGGGACACGGTCAGGCCGTAGCGGCGGATCGCATCGAACAGGGGCTGCGTGGCCGGCGACGGCAGTTCGGTCTCGTACCAGCCGTCGGCCTCGTCCAGAGCCTCGTGATACCAGCGCGGGAAAAACGTGGTCAACGCCAGTTCGGGGAACACTACAACCTGCGCCCCACGCTGGTGCGCGCGTTCGAGCAGCCGCACCATGCGACCGACCGCGACATCGCGGCCCTCGTGTTTCTGGATGGGGCCGAGTTGGGCCGCCGCTGCGGTGATGAGTCTGGTCATGAACCGGGGGGTGCTGGGAGCATCAGGCGTTGAAGACAGCTCCAGTGTAGGGAACGCGCCGTCGCGCTGAAAGCGCCCGACTCTCGCGCCGCGCAGCGCTGCCCGGTTTCGCATCTGGCGCGCTATGCTCTTGATTGACAAGGCAAAAACAGGCGCGCCTCGGGTCTTCGCCGCGTACACTCCATAACCGCGCGTTATGGGTCCTGGACAAACGTTCATGCCGCTGCGCGCGCCGTCGTCGCAACGCCGCCACACTCAGGCCGGGCGCAATTCGAGCAGGTGCGACAGCGTTGCGACAAAACCCTTGGCCAGCGTCGACATGGCCTGTTGCCGCGAGTGGATCAGATAGATCTTGTGCGTGAGGGCTGGGCGAATCGGCTTGAGCACGATATCGCCCGCGCCTTCAGGCGTGTACCCGAACGACTCCATCAGGGCCAGGCCAACGCCTTCGCGCACGAGTGCCATGGCCTCGGGTGTCGATCGGATCTCAATATCGGGGGCCAGCGTGCCGCGTTCCGACGTCAGGAACGGCACCGACAGCCTGCCAAACGGCGTATCGCCGCCGTAGCCGATAAAGGTGGAACCGCGCAGGTCGTCGACGGTCAGCTCGCCACAATCGGCCAGCGCATGGCCGCGCGGCACTGCGCACATGATGTTGCCCTCGCCGATCTCGCGCGCACGCAATTGCGAGCCTTCGGGCGGCGCCATCGACGCGATGCAGAGGTCGGCCTGCCCCTGCTCCACGAAGGGCAGCAACGCGTCGAACGGCAATGGCCGGTAGTGAACACGTACCGAGGGATGCCGCTGCCGGAAGCGCTGGATTGCGCGCGGCATCAACCATTCGCTGTAGCTCGGGCTCGACACGATCGACAGCTTCCCGTCGCCATGCTCGGCCAGGCTGGCCGCCACGGCGTTGAAGCGGTTCACGCCATCGAGGATGGGACGGACCTCGGCAAACAGCCGGTGGGCTTCAGGCGTTGCATGCAGGCGGCCGCGCTCGCGGTCGAACAACGTGAAGCGCATGCGCGCCTCGATCGTGGCCAGTACACGGCTGATGGCCGGCTGCGAAACGCACAGCATGCGGCCGGCTTCGCTAAGCGAGCCGGCCACCATGATGGCGTGGAACACTTCGATCTGGCGCAGGTTCAGCGGTGTGACGGATGGCCTGCGCGGCGGTGGAGGGGAGGACATGCGAGGACAGGATTGCGGCTCAGGACCGCCAGACCGACGCAAGATCCACGCCACCGAATACAGCGAACAACAGCGAACTACAGCGCCGCCATGGCCGCGAGCGCCCCGTCCAGCATGTTTCGCAGCATCGGCTGCACGCGCGCCGCGGCATCCTGCAGGTACGAGAACGGCGCCTGCTCGTCCATATAGACTGCCTGCACCATTTCGAGCTGGATCGTATGGACGCCGTTGGCCGGCTGGCCATAGTGACGCGTGATATGCCCGCCCTTGAATCGGCCGTCGGCCACCCATGTGAACGGACTGCCCGCCGCCGCCGCGATCACGGCTTCACGCATGGCCGGCGCGCAGCTTGCTCCGCTGTGGGTACCGATGTTCAGGTCGGGCAGCCTGCCTTCAAACAGCCGTGGCAGCACGCCCGCGATCGAGTGGGCCTCCCAGATCAGCACATTGGCGTGCTGCTCGCGCAGGCGGGCAATCTCGGCGGCGAGCGCGTCGTGGTACGGCTGCCAGAAGTCGCGCTTGCGCGTGTCGATCTCTTCGGCCGAAAGACCATGGCCCTGCGCATAGAGCGGTTCGCCGCGGAAGGTCTCGGTCGGGCACAGCGTGGTGGTGGTCTGCCCCGGATACAGGCTGCTGCCGTCGCCGGGCCGATTGACGTCGATCACATAGCGCGAATAGCTGGCCTCGACCACCGATGCGCCCCGCTCTGCCGCAAACGCATAGAGCCGCCGCAGATGCCAGTCAGTATCGGTGCGCTGGCGCGCCACGGGGGTCAGCCGTGGCGCAAGCCAGTCGGGCAGCAGCTCGCCGCCGTGCGGGATCGAGACGATCAGCGGCAGCCGGCCCCGCGTCACCTTGCAAGCGGGCGCGGTCATGCCTGCACCTCCATCGCGCGTTGCGCCGCCCCGTGGCGGCGGCGCGCCCAGACCGACGGGTCGAGCATATGTCCGGGCTGGCGGCCGGCGAACACGTCGATGATCTGCGCGGCGCACTGGCTGGCCGTGTCGGCTAGCGCCTCCTGCGTCGAGCCGGCCTGATGCGGGCTCAGGACGACATTGGCAAGCGTGGCCAGTGGCGACGAGATCGGCAACGGTTCGCGCTCGAACACATCGAGTCCCGCGCCGAAGAGCCTGCCTGAGCGCAGTGCGTCGACGAGCGCCGGCTCATCGACCAGTCCGCCGCGTGACGTATTGACCAGGATCGCGCCCGGCTTGATCGCCGCCAGTGCTGCGGCATCGATCGTGTGCTGCGTGTCGGGACGCAGGGGGCGATGGAGCGACACCACGTCGGATACCGCAAGCAGCGCCTGCAACGTATCGACGCGGGCTGCGCCATGCGCGGCCACCTCTGCCTCGTCGACACGCGGCGACCAGACCACCACCTGCATGCCGAACCCGGCGCGCGCCATCTGGGCCACGATCTGGCCCGTACGGCCGAAGCCGACAATGCCAAGCGTCTTGCCATACAACGAATGCATCGGCACGGTATAGCGATGCTGCCAGTCGGAGCGCCGCGCGGCCGCATCGGCCTGCACCGTGCCGCGCGCCACGGCCAGCATCAGCATCATGGTGTGCTCGGCCACGGCGCGGACATTTGCAGCGGGGGTGGAAACCACCGGAATGCCGCGCGCATGGGCATGCGCCACCGCGATCTTGTCGGTGCCGGTGCCGTGGTTGCTGATCACGGCCAGGCGCGGTGCCGCGTCGATCGCGGCGACCGAGATGCCTTCGCGGACGATCACCGCATCGACATCGCGGACTTCGGCAATACGTTCGGCTTCGTTCGTGGCGGTGCTGTGGCGCACCTCGATGCCCGCGACGCGCATGCGTTCGGCGCCAATCGGATGAATCGGCTGGGTAATCAGACAGACTGGCATGTATTCTAAGAGACAGTGGAAAGGGTGGCACCAGACCGTGCGCCCAGCACACTGGCGAGCACGCGCGTGGCCCGGGAGAAATCATCGAGCCGCATCGACTCGTCGGGGTTATGGCTGCCGTTGGCATTCCGGACGAACAGCATCGCGGCGGGCACACCCTGCGCGGCAAATAGCGCCGCGTCGTGGCCCGCACCGCTGGGCATGGCACGTGCTGCCACGCCGGCCTGCGCGGCGGCATTCGCCAGCATGGCCTGTAGCGCCTCATCCATCGCGGCCGGCGCGCTGGACGTGACCGCACCAAGGTCGATGTCGACGCGGCACGCCTGCATGATCTCGGTCCGTGCAGCCTGAACCGCCGCATCCATTGCATCGAGCGTGGCACGGCTGCGCGAACGCATGTCGATGCTGAAATTGACGCGTCCCGCCACCTTGCTGAAATCGGCCTGCGCTGCATCGGTCATGCATTGGCCTACCGTGACGGTCAGCTCGTGGCCAGCGCCCTCGAGCGCCACCCAGGCGCGCTGCAATGCAGTGACGAGCATGGCGGCCGCCACCACGGCATCGCGGCGATGACTGCGGGGCGTGGCGCCCGAATGCGCGTACTGGCCGCGGATCGTGGCGTGCCGATAGCGTTGGCTGCCGCAGATGCCGGTCACCACGCCAAGCACATCGGCGCTTCCGTCGAGCACAGGGCCTTGTTCGATATGGAGTTCGACAAAGCAGTCAATCTCGGCGGCATGCAGCGCGGGGATTCCGGCCGCAACCTTGCCGGGGTCACCGCCCGCTGCATGCAGGTGGTCCGCCAGCGTGCGGCCGGTATCGGCTCGGCATAGTTCCAGCGCGCTGGCATCAAGCAGACCGAACGCGGCCTTGCTGCCGGCGTAGGATACGGGAAACCAGGCGCTTTCTTCCGCGCGGACGGCCATGACGGTCACGTCGCGTTCCGGCACGACGCCAGCACGGCGCCAAGCTGCCAGGATCGCCAGTCCGGCCACCACGCCGGCGGCGCCATCGAAGTTGCCGCCACGCGGCACGGAGTCGAGATGCGAGCCGGTCATCACAACCGGCGCGGTGCGGTCGCGTCCCGCCAGGGTCATATAGAGATTGCCGGCGGCGTCGCGGCGCACTTCCAGCCCGCGCGACTCGGCTGCTGCGCCAACCAGCGCATGCGCGGCGTTCTCGCCCGCGCCATAGCTGTCGCGCGTAATGCCCACGCCGTCGTGGCCTTGCTTGGCCAGTTGCGCGAGCAGCGATGCCGCCAGCGCCTGATCCGGTTCCGCTGGCAGGCTCATGACGCCTCCATCGCTTCGGCTTCTGGCACGTTCAACGGCTGCACGGCGTGCGGATCCCATGCCTTGCCGGGCATCGCCTCGATCAGTCTGCGCGTATAGCCATCGCGCGGCGATTCGAAAATTTCGGCGGGACTGCCCTGCTCCACCACGCTGCCACGGTGCATGACGAGCACCTTGTCGCAGATCTGCGCGGCCACGCGCAGGTCGTGCGTGATGAAGATCAGCGCGATGCCAAGCCGCTTCTGCACATCGGCCAGCAGCTTGAGCACCTGCGCCTGCACCGAAACATCCAGCGCCGAGACCGACTCGTCGGCCACGATCAGACGCGGTTCCATCGCCAGCGCCCGCGCAATACCGATACGCTGGCGCTGGCCGCCGGAAAACTGGCTCGGATAGCGGTCGAAGGCGCTGGCTTCCAGTTCCACCAGCTTGAGCAACTCACGGGCGCGCGCTTCGGCCTGGGCACGCGGCACGCCGCTGGCCATGGGTCCGTCGCAGAGTATCCGGCCCACGGTATGGCGCGGGTTCAGCGACGCGAACGGGTCCTGGAAGATCATCTGGATATGGCGGCGCAACGGGCGGAATGCCTGCTCGCTCATTGGGGCGATGTCGCGCCCTTCGAATGCCATCACACCGCCGTCGTTGGCGGTCAGCTTCAGCAGGCACTTGCCGATCGTCGACTTTCCCGAACCGGATTCGCCGACGATGCCCAGGGTCTCGCCGGCACGGATGTCGAAGCTCACGCCCTTGACGGCCTCGACCACGCGCTTGCGCTGGAATAGGCCACCGGGCGTGGTGTAGGTCTTGCGCAGCCCTTCAACGCGCAACACCGGATAGCCATTGGTGTCTTCCGCAAGCGCCGCGGGCGGCGGGCGGTGCGACGGTACGCTGCCGATCAGCCGCCGCGTATACGGATGCACGGGCCGGTTCAGCACCTGCGAGGCCGGGCCCTGCTCAACGATGCGGCCCTTCTCCATCACGATCACGCGGTCGGCGATCTCCGCCACGACACCGAAGTCGTGCGTGACAAACATCACGCCCATGCCCTTTTCTTTCTGGATCCGGGCGATCAGCGATAGGATCTGTGCCTGCGTGGTCACGTCCAGCGCGGTGGTCGGCTCGTCGGCGATCAGCAAGGCCGGTTCGAGCGCGAGCGCCATGGCGATCATCACGCGCTGGCGCTGTCCGCCGGACAGCGCGAAGGGATAGGCGTGGTATAGCGACGGCGGATCGGGCAGGCCAACGAAGGCCAGCAGTTCAAGCACGCGCCCGCGGCGTGCTGCTGGATCGCGCTCGCCATGCACACGCATGACTTCGGCGATCTGGTCACCCACCCGATGCAACGGATTCAGCGCCGACAGCGGCTCCTGGAAGATCATCGCCATGTGCTTGCCGCGCATGCCGCGCAGCGTGGCTTCGTCCTGCGTCAGCAGATCGCGGCCCTGGAACAGGATTTGGCCCGACTCGGGTTTCAGGTAGTTCGGCAGCAGGCCCATGATCGCATTCGCGCTCATCGACTTGCCCGAGCCCGATTCTCCAACGATGCAAACGAGTTCTCCCGCGCCGATATCGAACGTGGTGTCACACACGGCATAGGGTCGGTCACCGCCCTTGGGCAGGGCGATGCTCAGGTTGCGGATCGACAGCAGCGGCGCCTTGTCTCGGGATTCAGTCATGGGTCAGCTCCCTCGCTTGCGCAGTTGTGGGTTCAGGGCGTCGTTCAGCCCCTCGCCGATCAGGTTGATTGCGAGCACCGTCAGCATGATCGCGATGCCGGGCCACAGGCTCATCCAGGGGGCTTCGCGCAGCATCGTACGCGCGGCACCGATCATGAAGCCCCAACTCATCAGGTTGCGGTCGCCGAGGCCAAGAAAGGACAACGCCGATTCGGTCAGGATCGCCGTCGCCGTCATGAGCGAGGCCGTGACGATGACCGGCGACGCGGCATTGGGCAGGATCTGCGTGAAGATGATCCGTGCCGGCGACTGCCCGATCACGACGGCGGCCTGCACGAACTCGCGCTCCTTGAGCGTCATGAACTCAGAGCGGACCAGCCGCGCCACGGGTGGCCACGACACGATCGCGATTGCGCCCACGATCGAGTAGAGCGACGGCTTGAAGATTGCAACCAGCACCAGTGCCATCGCGAGTTGCGGAATGGTCTGGAAGAACTCGGTGCCGCGCATCAGGCAGTCGTCGACGCGGCCGCCGTAATAGCCGGCCAGCGCGCCGACCACAATGCCGATCAGCACGGCGACCAGCGTCGAGATCACGCCGATCATCAGCGAGACACGGGCGCCATAGGCAATACCCGCGGCGATATCGCGCCCGAGCATGTCGGTGCCCAGCGGATAGGCGCTGTCCTGGAACGGCGCCAGCAGCGGGTCCGCCACCATCATCCACGGCGGATCTTCGTAGAACGTGGTCGCCAGTGCCGCAGTGACGATCACGACCAGCAGCAGCACCAGGCCCACGGCCGCGCCGCGGTTGGCGCCAAAGCGTTTCAGTAAGGACATCTTGCAGCTCCTCAGGCCCGGCCGATGCGCGGGTCGATCAGGCGATAGACCAGGTCGGTCAGCAGGTTGAAGACGACCACCATCGTCGAGGTGACCAGGAAAACGCCAAGCAGCAACTGGTAGTCGCGCTGGATCAGCGCATCGAACATCAGTCGGCCGATACCGGGCCAGCCGAACACGGTCTCGGTCAGCACGGCGCCGCCGGCCATCTGGCCGAGCTGGATCCCGGCAAACGTCACCACGGGCAGCAGCGCATTGCGCAAGGCGTGGCGGCGGATGGTCTCACCGAGCGGCACGCCCTTGGCGCGCGCGGTCTTGATGAAGTCCATGCCAAGCACTTCGAGCATCGACGCACGGGTCAGCCGCGCGTAGACGGCCATGAAGAAGCAGCCGAGCGACACCGTCGGCAGCACCAGGTGGTGGGCGATATCGCGCGCGCGCGCCCAGCCCGACAGGTTGCCGCCCACCGCCTCCATGCCATACGGCGGCAGCCAGCCGAGATGGAGCGAGAAGAACAGGATGGCCAGCAACGCAAGCCAGAACTGCGGGGTCGCATAGATCAACAGCGATCCCGTCATCAGCACGCTGTCGAGCCAGGTCCGCCGCCCCGCATAACGCGCCCGCGACGCAATGACGCCGAACAGCACACCGAAACTCAACGCAAACACGAACGCACACGACATCAGCAGCAGCGTGGCCGGCAGCCGGTTGAGGATCAGGTCGAGCACCGGCAGGCGCTCGCGATACGAGTAGCCAAGATCGAGGCGGGCCACGCCCCAGAGATAGCGGCCGAGCTGCACCGGCAGCGGCTGGTCGAGGCCGAACTCCTTGCGCAGTTCTTCCACATAGGCCGGATCGGACGCGCCGGACTCGCCGGCCAGCACCGCGGCCGGGTCGCCGGGCGCCATGCGCACCAGCATGAAATTGATGATGACCACGCCCAGCACGACAAACAACGCCTTGCCTAGCCTGGCCATCAGGATGGAGAGTGCCTTTTCCACGCGATCGTATCCTTACTGGGACTGGAACATCCGATGCACCGCCGGCCAGGCGGTGCATCGACCTGCAACGGGCATTACTTGCTGAGATAGACGTCGGCGAACGTGTCGTTCAGGCCAATGGCCGTCTGGATCAGGTTGTGCACCTTGCTGCTATAGAGCGTGGGCAGCTCCATCTCGAACAGGTAACCGTTGGCCACCTCCTGCACCAACGTCTTCTGGATATTCGAGTAGAGCTGCTGCCGCTCACTGTCCGAGGATGCCGCGGCAGCCTTGTCCCACAGAGCATCCATGGCCGGATTCACATAGCCCTGGTTGTTGACGAAGGCCGAGCCCTTGACCTGGTTGCGTGCGAGGTAGAGCCGGGACACACCCAGCGCCGGGTCGCCATACTGCGACGTGAAGCTGAACGTCAGGTCGAAGTCGAAGTCGGACACGCGCTTGGCCCAGGTGCCTGCATCGGCGGACTCGATCTCGACCTTGAAGCCGAGCTGCTCCAGGCACTGGCGCGTGTACTCGCCGAGGCGGTCCCACGTTGCGCCGTACGGATAGGACAAGATGCGAATCGTGTTCTTCGACGGATCGATGCCCGACTCCCTGATCAGTTCGCGCGCCTTCTTGAGGTCGAAGCCGTAGGTCGGCACCTTGCCGTCATAGAACGGCGTCGTCGACGAGATCGGGCCGGTGGCCACCTTACCCAGCCCGAAGAAGATGCTGTTCACCACGAACCTGCGATTGATGGCCTCCATGATGGCCTGGCGCACCTTCACGTTGTTGAACGGGGCCTTGCGCTGGTTCATCTGGATGTAAGCCAGCTTCGAGAACATCTCCCAGCCCTTGGTCGTGTACTGCACGTTCGGCAGCGCGCGCAGGCGCTTGATATCCACGTTGTCCACGTCGCCGGCGCTCACCACCTGCACGTCGCCACGCTCGAATGCCACGGCACGCGAAGCTGCATCCGGGATCACGTTGAAGACGATTTCGTCCAGGTAGGGCTTGCCCTTCTGCCAGTAATTCGGATTGCGCGTGAGCACGATGTAGGCGCCCTTCTTCCATTCCTTGAACATGAACGGACCGGTGCCGACCGGCGTCTGGTTGGCCGGGTTCTTGGCGTAATCGGAGCCGTCATAGATGTGCTTCGGCACCATCGGCATGTTGTCGCTGACAAACGACTTCAGGAACGGCGCGAAAGGCTCCTTGAGCGTGATGACCACCTTGTTCGGGCCCTGCGCTTGCACGGACTGCACGAACTGCTCGATCACCACGCGGGCACGCGGGTGCACCGTGCGCAGGAACTTGTCGATCGAGAACACCACGTCGTCGGACGAGAACGGCTTGCCGTCGTGCCACTTGACGTTCTGCTGCAGCTCGAACGTATAGACCTTGCCATCCGGCGAGATGGTCCACGACTTTGCCAGGCCCGGCTGCGGCTTCATGTCGGGCGACCACGTCAGCAGGCTTTCGTAGATCTTGCCCGCCACGTACTGCGTGGGCGTCTGCTGGTTCAGGCCCAGCATCAGCGTGGGCGGCTCGGGCTGGGCGATGGCGCGCAGCGTACCGCCGCGGGTCTGGGCGTGGGCAGCGGCGGCAACGCCGAGGGTCAGTGCGAGCGAACATGCAGCAATCTTGAGCAGGCGCGTGGCGGGCAGGGGTAGCTTGGAGGACATGGATCGGTTACCTGTGGAAGCGGGGACGGGGGGTTAAAGCGGTTGGACAGCGATGCCGTCGGCGGCGAGGGCCTTGCGCAGACGCTCGGCGAACAGCGCGGCGCCGGGCTGGTCGCCGTGGATGCACAGCGTGTCGGCCGCGATCGGCACCGACTTGCCGGACAGCGCAAGCACGCTGCCAGCGAGCACCATGCGACGCACCTGGGCGATCGACGCCTCGACGTCTTCGATCATCGCGTGCGGCATCGAGCGCGGCGTCAGCGTGGCATCGTCCTGATAGGAGCGGTCGGCATAAACCTCGTTGGCCACGCGCAGGCCCGCGGTCCTTGCGGCCTCGGCCATATTGGCGTTGGCGACATAAATCAGCGAGCCCGGCACCACGTCGCGCACGGCCTCGGCCACGGCGGTGGCCAGCGCGGGATCGCGGGCAGTCATGTTGTAGAGCGCGCCATGCGTCTTCACGTGGTGCAGCGGCACGCCAACGGCGCGCGTCACGCCGAGCATGGCGCCCACCTGATACACGGTCAGCGCGTAGACTTCGGCCGCGCTCATCGCCATCGCGCGGCGGCCAAAGCCCTGCAGGTCGGGCAGGCCCGGGTGCGCGCCAACGGCCACGCCGGCATTGGCGGCAGCGCGCACCGTGGCCAGCATTACGTCCGGGTCGCCGGCGTGGAAGCCGCAGGCAATGTTGGCGGAGGTGACGTGGCGCAGGATCGCTTCGTCGTCGCCCATGCGCCAGGCGCCAAAGCTTTCGCCCATGTCGCAGTTGATATCGAGAGTCGGCATCGATTGGTTTCCTCGTGTTATTGGGGGGAAAGACCGAGCAGGCGCGCGGCCTCGTGGGCAATGGCGCACAAGCGGTCTTCCGTGGCAAGCAGTTCGCGTTGGGCGGCCTCGGCCGTCACGGCACGGAAGCGCAGCGCCATGCCGGGCATGGCCTGGGCCAGCAACGGCAGGTCAGCGCTGATCACGTAGGCGATCTTCGGGTAGCCGCCCACGCTCTGGCGGTCGGCCATCAGCACGATCGGGGCGCCGCCCGGCGGCACCTGCACGGTGCCGAAGCTGACCGCCTCCGACACCATCTCGAGCGGTGACGTCAGCGCAAGCGCTGGCCCCTCAAGGCGATAGCCCATGCGGTCGGACTGGTTCGACACCGTGAACGCCGCCTGCTCGAAGGCCTTGCGTGCCGCCGGCGTGAAGCGTTCCCACTGCGGACCGGGCAGGAAGCGCACTGTCTCGCCGCCCTCTCCGGTGGCGCAGCCGAGCGCGCCGGCAGGCTGGGGTGCCGCCACCCATGACATGGCGCTCTGGACCATCATGCGGGCGAGCGGCAGCATTTCACGGTATGGAGAGGCCACGGCAACGCGGTCGCCGGCACGTAACGCGCGGCCCTCCACGCCGCCGAACTTCGCGCGCATATTGGTGCTGCGGCTGCCCAGCACCGCTTCCGGTGCGAAACCGCCGCGCACGGCGAGGTAGGCCCGCGCGCCGCGACGGCAATGGCCGAACGCGACCGGGACGTCGTGCCGCACCATCACGGCGCGATACATTGGCAGCGGAGCACCACCTACCGTCACGGCGATGTCGGCGCCCGTCACGGCGATCAGCGTGTCCTGCGAAAAGCGAACGGTCGGACCGTTGAGGGTGATTTCAAGCGCGGCGCTTTCGGGGTCGTTGCCGACCAGCACATTGCCCAGCCGGTGCGACCACTCATCCATCGCACCATTGACCGGTACGCCGAAGCGCTGGTACCCGTAACGCCCCCCGTCCTGGAGCAACGACAACATGCCGGGCCGTTCCACGCGCATCGTATTCATGGCCGTGGCTCCAGCAAGGCGTCGAACTCGGCCGGCGAGATCGGCACGAAGCGCAGCTGGTCTCCGAGTTGCAAGCGCGTTGGCGGCTGGCGGTCGAGGTGGAACAGGTTCCACGGTGTGCGGGCGATTACATTCCAGCCGCCGGGTGACGCGTCCTGATAGATCGACGAGATGCCATTGGCAATCGCCACCGAGCCGGCCGGCACCAGCGTGCGCGGCGTACTGCGGCGCGGCACGTTCAGGCGCGGATGCAAGGGCCCGGCAAACGGATTGCCCGGCGAGAAGAAGAATGTATAGAGCACCAGCGGCGTCGCGCTGTGCAACCGGATCACTTCATCGGTGTCGATCTCGCAGGCACGCGCCACGTCTTCGAGGTCAGGCCCGTATTCGCCGCCATAGCAGGCCGGCACTTCGACCACGCGGCCGGCATGGACAACGGCCGGCACGCCGTCGACCAGCACGTCCCGGATACGCGCCGACAGCTGCGCGAACGCGGAACCCTTGTCGCGTTGGAACATCTCCGGCCGGTAATGCACGGCGACCGTGGTGAACGCGGGCACCACATCGCGCACGCCATGCCATCGCTGCCGCAGCAGCCATTCAGTCACGGCATGCACGGTCTGGCTGACCGCCACGCTGACCTGATCGCCCAGGCAAATCTGCAGGCAACGGTCGCCGACCGGCTCGATGCGCCAGTCCGTCAGCCCCATCGTTGCGGGGTCTGGTTGCGCAATGGCCATCACGGGCGCTCCAGCGCGGCGCAAGCGCCTACGATGCGCTCGCACGCGGTGCGCAGGCGGTCGTCGGACAAGGCATACGCGAGCCGGACGTAGGGTGCCAGGCCAAATGCCGAACCGGGCACCACGGCCACGTTGGCGGCATGGAGCAGGTACATCGCGAAGTCGGTATCGGCTTCGATGCGCGCGCCATCTGGTGTGCGCATGCCGATCGCCGCGCTGCAGTCCGCATAGAGATAGAACGCCGCGGGCGGACGGCCCGTGGTCAGCACCGGCGCGGCATCGGCAAGGATCGACAGTGCCAGGTCACGGCGCGCGCGCAGCCGGGCACGCCAGCCATCGAGAAATTCCTGCGGACCGTCGAGCGCGGCCACCGCGCCGGCCTGGCTGATCGCGCTTGGATTGCTGGTGCTTTGCGACTGCAACAGCGCCATGGCCTTCACCAGCCAGGCGGGGCCTGCCGCATAGCCCAGGCGCCAGCCCGTCATCGCATAGGCCTTCGATACGCCATTGATGGAGAGCGTGCGGTCGCGCATATCGGGCGCGGCCTGCGCAAACGACACGAACTCGCCATCGAACACGATCTCTTCGTAGATCTCGTCCGACATCACGAGCACATCGGGATAGTCGCGCAGCACACGGGCCAACGCGCGCAACTCGTCGGCCGAGTACAGCGCACCCGAGGGATTGCACGGCGAGTTGAGCATCACCCAGCGGGTACGCTGCGTGAGCGCCTCACGCAGCGCCGCGGGCGTGAGCTTGAAATCGTCCGCGGGCGCGGCCGTGACCAGCACCGGCGTGCCGCCCGCGATATGCACCATATCGCTGTATGACACCCAGTAGGGTGCCGTGACCACGACCTCGTCCCCCGCATCGACGGTCGCCAGCAACGCGTTGAACAACATCTGCTTGGCACCCGTGCCGGCGATGATTTCTGCATCGTCATAGTGCAGACCGTTGTCGCGTGCCAGTTTTCGTGCAATCGCTGCCTTGAGTTGGGGCGTGCCGGCCACGCTGGTATAGCGCGTCTGGCCGGCAATCATTGCCTGGATCGCGGCCAACTGGATATGGGCGGGCGTGTCGAAATCGAGTTCGCCTTCGGACAGGCTGATGACCGGCTTACCCGCGTCGGCAAGCCGCCTGGCGGCTTCAGACATGGCGCCGGTGGCGGAAGGACGCGCCATGGCGAGGCGCTGGGAGAGTCGGGAAGCAGTAGAAGTCGGCATGAAAATCGCGTGTCATCGATACCGGCATTCCGAGTGAATGCCATTGGTATACCACTGGCATTCAAGCAAGCCCCGTGCCATACTTCGCCACATGACGAAAAAAACTGCCCTCGCCTATTCAGCGTCCGCCATGGAGACACTGCCCGACGCCGATCCGCTGGCCGACGAGGTGCCGAAGGAACGCGCGCTCGGCAACCTTGCCTACGAGGCCGTGCTCGACCTGCTGGTTTCCGGTGAACTGCATCCTGGAGACCCTATCCAGGAACGCGCCCTCGCCACCAAGCTCGGTTTCTCGCGCACGCCCCTGCGCGAGGCCTTGCATCGGCTCGAAGGCGAACGCCTGCTCGAGCGTGGGGCAAACAGCCGCCTGTTCGTGCGGCAGGTGACGGTGCAGGAGATCCTCGAAGCCCTGCATGTGCGCCGCCTGCTGGAACCCGATGCCGCGGCACGCGCGGCGGGTCAGGTTCCAAAGGCGGAACTGGCGAGGCTGCGCCAGCGAGTGGAGGAACTGCTCGAGCACAACGAGCCAGGCAATCCGGAGCACCAGGTGCTCGACGCCGACCTGCACGGCGTCATCTGCAAGTACTGTGATAACGAGATGTTGGCCAGCATCATTGCGGAAGTTCGACGCAAGACGCGCATGTTCTCGCTAAAACGGCTCAACAGGCGCCTGGGACCCGTCTGCCATGAACACTTGGCCATGATTGGCGCCCTTGAACGCGGCGATGCCGAGGAAGCGGCGGCCCGCACTGCCGAGCACATCGATAATATCCGTACGTCCATTCTTGAGAAGCTTGCGCGCTGGTAGGCTCGCGTACAGTGCCAGCATTGGTATATGCGCACCTTTGTGAACCGACGTCGAGTGTTGCAATCTTTGCTGAGGCAGCGCATTCAAAATGCAATAGAGATGCGGAATTTTTGGCCACAGCTCGGGTCGTCAAAGCAGGAAACGAAGCGCGCCCAAAATCCTCAGAGCTTCCGGCAGTTGACAGCCCGGCAGCTCCACGCGAACAGCGTGAACTGCTGCCGGATCACGCGCTCTCCGCGCTCAGGACTCCCGACAATGAGCGCCGCGGGGGCGCGTCAGCATCTGAAGTGTCGGAACCGTACAGATTCTGAAGACGGTGGTGCATCGTCTCGCAGGTGATCAACATCATTGCCGCGGGTTCCTCATCCGCGCCAGCTAAGTCAGCGTCCGCGGCGACTCGCAGATAGACTTGCCGTGAGACAACGGCGATGATCACCATGATGGCGCCGACGCCGAGCACTCGGACGGCGATGCGCAGGTATGGCGCCATGGCGAAATTACACTGGATAAGCAAGAGGCAATGGGCTGCGAGCCTACACGAGGCTGTCTCGCGACGATGTCACGCCTTTGCAGGATTGACACGATCCGTTTTTGCCGCGGCGGCAGGCGTGTGCATGACGTGACACCGCGCGGCGGTGCTGAAAGGTATGTCCCGGAAAGCGATCGAAGCCCTACCGAGCGGCCACTACTGGGCCGTGCCCCACGCCCCCTTCCCGCTGGACGCTGGCAATGGTCATGATGAGGTGTTTCCCGGCGCCCATTGCATCAGCGACGGCAAATGGGTCACCTTCTACAAGAACGGCGAGGAAGTCTGGGCGTGCAATGCCCTGTATGCCGCCGCGCATTTCGATTTTTCTGCCCTGCCCAACGCTTGCGTGTCGACGGCCGGCTGAGATGCCGGCGGCAAGTAATGTAGAGGCTAAATTAGAAGGTCCGCTTCCAGCTAAATCAGAGTGTCCTCTGGCAAGACCTATACTGGTAGCGCCTGAGGCGGAAGCGGAGCGCGCCATGAAGGATCGAGGACTGATCACCATGAGTCTGCGCGAAGCTGACCGCTTCAAGGTCATACAAGCCACGGCCGAGGGCCTGCTGCAGCAATGGCGAGCGGCCGAACGGCTCAACCTGACCACACGTCAGGTCCGGCGCCTGGTCCAGCGCTGGCGTATGGACGGCCCGACGGGGCTTCTGTCGCGTCAGCGCGGGCAGCCTGGTCATCGGCAGCTTCCCCGCCTGCTCGAAGCGCAGGCACGCGCTCTGATTCAGGCCCAATACGCCGATTACGGCCCGACACTGGCTTGCGAGAAGCTGCGCGAATGCCATGGCGTGGATCTGGCCAAGGAGACGGTACGCCGGATCATGATCGACGCGGGATTCTGGGTTCCAAGGAAACAGCGGCCGCCGAAGATCCATCAGCCTCGCAGCCGCCGGGCGTGCCTGGCGAACTCGTGCAGATCGACGGCAGCGATCACGCCTGGTTCGAGCAGCGGGCGCCGGCGTGCACGCTGCTGGTGTACGTCGATGACGCGACGGGCCGGCTGATGCAGCTATTGTTCGCGCCAACGGAATCCACTTTCGCCTACTTTGCCGCGACCCGTGCCTATCTTGAGCGTCACGGCAAGCCTGCGGCGTTCTACAGCGACAAGTTCAGTGTCTTCCGGGTCAATGCCAGGAGTGCCACGGCTGGCCGCGACTATACCCAGTTCGGGCGCGCGCTGTATGAACTCAATATCGAGAGCATTTGCGCCAATTCGAGCCAGGCCAAGGGGCGCGTCGAGCGGATGAACGGCACGCTGCAGGACCGGCTGGTCAAGGAGTTGCGCGCGCACAATATCAGCACGCTGGAGGCCGCGAATGCGTTTGCGCCGGTCTTCATGGCGGACTTCAACATGCGCTTTGCCAAGATTCCCCGCAGCGACTTCAACGCGCATCGGCCGGTACGGCTCGAAGAGGATCTCG
>JACXTT010003594.1_pt1 | contig 23702 bp, 18 predicted proteins | sample 9270951 | NCBI WGS metagenome assembly JACXTT01 (sample SAMN15532306, study PRJNA645909) | rock metagenome | isolation source: weathered quartz diorite | place: Puerto Rico | collected 2017-06-21
GACGTGGCCGGGGCCCCGCAGAACGCCGGAGTGCCCGGCACGGCTTCGAATCTGCCGCGCCCGATGGTGCGGGGCACGGGAACTTCGAACGGGATCTCCCGCAAGATGGAGAACACCACCTACCAAGCCAGCCGCGTCGTGCGCCGCGTGAGCCTCCCCCGAGGGACGGTCAAGCGCATCTCGCTTTCGGTCCTGGTCGCCCAGTCGGTTCGCTGGCAGGGCGTGGGCGCCAAAGCCATGCGCGTCGTGGAGCCTCCCGCGCCGGAGCGGCTGCAGGCGATCAAGGACCTCGTAACCGCCACAGCGGGCCTTTCCAAGGAGCGCGGCGACCAGTTGACGGTGGAAAGCCAGCCGTTCGAAGCGGCTTTGCACATGGAGCCCCCCCAGGAGCCGGCACCGCCGGCCGGTCCGGCGGCGCCCAGTCCGTTCATGAAATGGCTGGAGCCGTTCCTCACCAAGATTCCGACGCCTGTCCGGATCGGAGCGGCCGTGGCCGCGGTTCTCATCCTGCTCGCCCCGATCGTCTGGCTGGTCTTTCGGTCAAGAAAGAGAAAAACGGCTTCGGTCGCCTCCGCTCCAGAGGAAATCTCCGGAGAGCCGGGCCGCCCTGAGATTCCCCACGGTGGGAGTTATGAAGATCAGTTCGCCGCCCAGCAGGCCGAGCAGAAGCGGATGGAAGCGGAAGCGCTGCATGCCTTGCAGTTGGCCCCCGTCGAATCCGCCCGGGGCGAAGTCCTCACCAAACATCTGCGCCGCATGGCGCAGAACGATCCGAAGGCCACCGCCCAGATTCTGCGCGGCTGGATCAACGAGAAAGTACGCTGAGAGATGGGTCCTCCGTCCGACCAACCCGTTTTGCCCGGCATCCGCAAGGCGGCCATCCTGATCGTTGTCCTGGGCGAAGACGCCAGCGGGGATGTGCTCCGGGAAATGGACGAGGACGAGGTCCAGCGAATCAGCCGGGAGGTGGCCAAGCTCCAGGCGGTCAGCTCCGAACAGGCCGAGGTAATTCTCGAAGAGTTTCACCAGATGGCGGTGGCCCACGACTTCGTGCTGAAGGGCGGCATCGATTACGCGCGCAAGCTGCTGGTCAATGCCTACGGCCCGGAGCAGGGCCGGAAGGTGCTGGACCGGCTGATGAAGACTCTCGGAACCGAGACGGTTAATTTCGACGCCCTGCAGAAGGCCGATCCGCAGCAGCTGGCAAAGTTCATCCACAACGAGCATCCGCAGACTATCGCCCTGGTGCTCTCGCACCTCAACCCGACGCAGGCCGCTTCGCTCCTGCTCTCGCTACCCTCCGAAATGCGCGGCGACGTGGCGCTACGCATGGCCAACCTGGAGCAGATATCTCCCGACGTCATCACCAAGATCGCCACCGTGATCGATCAGAAACTGAAGGCGCTGGGCGAATTCAGCCGGGAATCCTACGGCGGCGTGCGGGCGGTGTCGGAGATGTTCAACCGGCTGGACTCGGCTTCAAGCAAGGAGATTCTGGAGACGATCGAGCCGCTCGACACGAACCTGGTGGAAATGATCCGCCACCTGATGTTCGTCTTCGAAGATCTCATGATGATCGACGCCGGCGGCATCAAGGAGCTGCTGGGACGCGTTGACCGGAAGCTGCTGACGCTGGCCCTCAAAGGCACCAGCGAAAAGCTGAAGGAGCATTTCCTGCAGTGCATGTCGCAGCGCGGCGCGCAGATGCTGCGCGAGGACATGGACGCCATGGGAGCGGTGAAGATCAAGGAAGTGGAGGGGGCCCAGCAGCAGATCATCGCGGTGGTGAGGCAGTTGGAATCCGAAGGCGCCATCAGCCTCAAGGGAACCGTGGGCGAGCAGTATGTCAGCTAGCAGCACGCCGGATAACTCGGCGAAGCCGGTCGCCATCTCTTCGCACATTCTGAAAAGCGAGGAAGCCGGCGCCGTCAAGCCGTTCGACTGGTCCCCGCGCCAGGTCGATGACGCACCCCCGGCGCCCCTGTACCACACACCCGCCCGGAAGGACGCTCAAGAATCCTCCGCCGAAAGCGAAGCCGCCCTGGCCGAACGGATCGAAGAAGCCTACCGGCGGGGCGTCCGCGACGGCGAGGGAGCGCACGCCCGGCAGGGCGCAGCGCTGCTGGACGCCAGAATGCAAGAGTTCGCCGCCGCCATCGGCCACCTGGCGAGCTACCGCCCGCGCCTGCGCCGCGACGCCGAGCACGACCTGGTACGGCTGGCTCTGACGGTAGCCCGGCGCCTGATCCGCCGCGAGCTCAGCGTGGATCCGGAAGCTCTGCTCGGCGTGGTGCGCTCCGCGCTCGACAGGCTGGGCGCAAAGGAAGTCTACCGGCTTCGCTTGCACCCTTCGCAGGCCGCGGTTGTGGGCAGGCTCACAGCGGGCCGGGTGGAAGTGATTTCCGATCCCGAACTGGAGCCGGGTGCGCTGCTGTTCGAAACGGTGGGAGGAACGCTGGACGCCGGCCTGGAAACTCAGCTCCGCGAGATCGAACGCGGCCTCACGGACCTGCTGCCATGAGCGACCCTAAACCGATTACCGGCCGGATCGACCTGGGCCGGATCGACCTGGAACGTTACCTGCGTTCGGCCGCCACAGCCGATCCGTTCGTCCTGTCCGGCGCGGTCACTGAAGTAGTTGGGCTGGTGATCGAGTCGGACGGTCCCGGGGCGGCGGTCGGGGACTTCTGCGAGATTGTGACGCGGGACCGCAGCGTGCGGGCTCAAGTGGTAGGGTTCCGCGGAGGACGCGTTCTTACCATGCCTCTCGAAGAGGTGGGCGGAGTGCGACTCGGCGACCGGGTCATAGCGCGGCCGGCCGCGGCGCGAGTTCCGGTGGGGCCGTGGCTCCTGGGACGCGTCCTCGACGGCTTCGGCTGCCTGATGGACTCCGGCCCGCCGTTCGAAGCCGAGGCCGCATATGACCTCTACGCCCCCGCGCCCGGTCCCCTCGAGCGCGAGCATATCGTCCAGCCGCTGGTGACCGGCATCCGCGCCATCGACGGCTTGCTGCCCTGCGGCAAGGGACAGCGGGTCGGCTTATTCGGCGGCAGCGGCGTCGGCAAGAGCACTCTGCTCGGCTCCATGTGCCGCAACAGCTTCTGCGACGTCAGCGTGGTGGCTCTGATTGGGGAACGCAACCGCGAGGTTCGGGAATTCCTGGATCACGATCTGGGTCCCGAGGGGATGGCGCGCTCGGTAGTGGTGGTGGCCACGTCGGACCGGCCGGCGCTACTCCGCGTCCGCGCCTGCTTCGTCGCACTGGCCGTCGCGGAATACTTCCGCGACCAGGGCGCCTCGGTGCTACTGGTGATGGATTCGGTGACCCGCATGGCGATGGCGCAGCGGGAAATCGGCCTCGCCGCGGGCGAGCCCCCCAGCCAGAAAGGCTACACGCCCAGCGTGTTCAACCTTCTTCCCCGGGTTTTCGAGCGCGCCGGCAATTTTCGCAAAGGGTCGATCACCGGCTTTTTCACCGTGCTGGTGGAAGGCGACGATTTCAACGAGCCCATCGCCGACGCCGTACGCTCCATCCTGGACGGGCACATCGTGCTCTCGCGCGAAATGGGCTCGGCCGGCCATTATCCGGCCATCGATGTGCTGGAGTCCGTGAGCCGGCTGGCCAACCAGGTCGCCGCGCCAGCCCACGTCGAGGCGGCCCGCAAGATCAGGGAGCTGCTAGCCACCTACCGCCGCGCCGAGGACCTGATCAATCTGGGGGCCTACGCCGCGGGCTCCAATCCGCGCATCGACGCGGCGCTCCGCGCCCGCGCCGGCCTCGAAGGCTTCCTCCGCCAGACTCCGGTGGAAAAGAACGCTCTCGCCGACACGCTGGCTCGCATGAACTCCGTCGCCGGCTTCGCGGACTAGTCTTGTGAAACGCTTTCGGTTCACGCTCGAACCCGTCCTCCACCTGCGCCGCCTGCAACTGGAGCAGGAACAGGCCGCGATCGAGACGCTCCATGCCAAGCGGCGGGCGATCGAATCCGAGACGGCCGCCCTCGAGTCGGAAACCGGAGAGGCGCGGAGCGTGGTGGCTGGCTCGGCTTCGGTGGAAGCCCGCGACTTGTACGCGCTAGCCATCTACCTGCCGCAGGCCGGCCGCTACCGGGAGGACCTCCGCCGGCGTCTTGCGGATTGCCGGGCGCGCATCGAGGTCCAGCAAGAAAGATTTGCCCTGGCCGGCCGCCGCGTGAAGCTACTCGAGCACCTGGAAGAGGCGCGGCGCGGCGACTGGCGCAAGGCTTTCGAGCGCGAGATGGAACTCTCCGCCCAGGAGCTCTACCTGGCGCGCTGGAAACGCTGACCAGCGGTGGTAAGCCGGTCGCTTGGCTGGCTCCCGCGGGGGCTGTGCCTCGCAACGAGGCATTCGCCCGAAAAACGGAGGGGCGGACCCTCTGAGGGGTCCGCCCCTTGCACAACACAGACAGGAATGTCTGTGTCACTCAGCCCGGCTACTTGGCGTGGACGCGGGCGACGGAGAAGTCGGCGGCGGCGCTATGGCATGTGGTGCAGCTTTCGCCGAGTGTAGTAGTGTTGGCCAGCGCGTGGGACCAGACATCGATCGAGGCGTGGCATCCGGTGCACGCGGCGGTGATGGCGCCGACCGGGTTGAGCGGCCCTTGCGCGTTCTTCAGGGGCTTGAGGCCGAGCGGGAGGTTCTGCTCCGAGCCGCCGACGTGACACATGGAGCAGTTGTTGGTGAGGCCCGCCTCGCCGGTCTTGCTGAACGCGGGATAGCGTACTTCGGAGAAGTCGTTGTGGCTGCCGCCGAAGCCGACGACGGTGTAACCGGCGCCCTGGGCCTGTAAACGTTCACCGGTGTGGATGCGGTGGATCATGAAGGCGAATCCTACCGCCTGCGGAGGCGTGTTCCTGTCTTCGGGCACGGTGGCCATGGGACGCCGCACCACGTCGGTTTCGGAGTTGTTGTGGCAGGTCACGCAGTGCTCCACCTGGTTCCGGTTCTCGCCGTGAAGCGAGAGGAAGGTGTGGCACTGGTTGCATTTCGCCGTGTCGACGACTTTGCGCCGCGGCTCCATCTTCGAGCCGTCGACGGAGAAGTAGACGACCTTGTTTGGCGCCCCATATTCGGCCTGCACTTCCTTCTTGGTGCCCTGCAGCAGGAAGACGTCGCGCCGGGCCTCGATGCCGATGGAGTAGGTGCCCCTGGCGTCGGCCGGAATGGCGTGAGTGAAGGTGTAGGTGCACGTTCCGCTTGAATCGCAAGTGCCGTTGGTGGCATCTTCGGCGACATAGCCTCCAGTGGTAACGTCGGCCCCGAAATTCGTATAGCCGTAGTCGTTGGCGGGACCCGCCAGCACGAGCCCGACGCGGTTGCGGAGGGTCTTCATATCGGGCAGCGGAATAGGTTGGCCGGCGTTGTCCTTAAGCGTCCAGGTAACCACCGGCTTCTTCCCAGCCGATCCGTCGGATACTTTCAGGATGTCGACGACGATTCCGGGGTGTGACGGCGCCCGCTCCGCGATGACGTGAGCGCCCTTAATGGAGACGTCGAAATCCAGTTCGCCTTGCGGGGTATGGCAATTGACGCACTGATTGTCGGAGACCTGCGGCAAGTCGGCGTGATTGGCGCCGGTGGCGAAGTTGACGTTGTCGTGGCAGGCGCCGCAGGCGGCGCGGTTCGGCTTCATGTACGCATTGGCCTGGGCGGCGCCGGTGTTCGGCTCATGGCAGGATTCGCAGCGTTTGGGGTTGGACGGAAAGGCGACGCTGGACCAGTCGCTGACGCTTTGACCAAAGCCGATGATCTGATAGGGCTTTCCAGCCTGCACGCTGGGGAGTTCTTCGCCCATGTGGATCTTGTGCACCATCACCGGCAGGTCGACCGTGTTGCCGGTATCGGGGTCCGTGGTCTGCGGCGTGTGGCAGAGGACGCATAACTCGATGCCCCGCCGGGAGCCGCCGTGGAAGGCGAGGTCGTCGTGGCACTTATTGCAGCTTTCGGTTTTGATGACGTCCCGGATGGTGGTGACTTTGGAGCCGTCGGGGACGAAGTTGAAGACCGTGGAGGCGTAGTCGGTGCCGAGGTCGAACTCGGTCAAATTGCGGCTTCCGTAGACGCCGATGGTGTGGGTGACGGTGCGGTCATAGCCGGTGGGCGCCTTGGTGCGGAAAGTATAGGTATACTCGCTGTCCGCATTTTTCGTGAAGACACCGCCCGCCGCGTCGGCGCCGGCCTGAGTGGCGGCGACGTTGGTGATGGGGCTGGTCTGGACCCGGGTTGTGTACGCGGTGTATTGGGTTTGCCCCTTCGGGATATAGGCCGCGATGAAGCTAAGGGCGACCGCGCCAGGGGTCATAACTCCGTCGCGGTCCAGTGCGACGCCCTTCGGGTCGGTGATCTGGACGCGGGTCTTGATCGTGCCGTCGGTGGCGATTTCGGCGGAGAGGATCTTGATGGTGAGTCCGGGGCGGACGAAGTTGATGAGATTGGCGTCCGCGTAGTAGGCCTTGTCGGCCGGGGAATAAGGAGATTGGATGGAACCCGCAGTCAGGAGCGTGGCCAAAGCGATGACCACCAGTGCCAGCGTGCGTGAGGTTCTGCGCATGAAAGGAGGAATGCCCATTTCGATATAAACCTCCACCCGGTGGGAGCAATCGCGGTTCCATCGGGGGAGTGATGTAAGTGTTTTCTTTGTAATGTTTATGGGGTGTGGGTGGGGCAAATCTGTGCCTCCTTTCCGGCAAATCACCATTTGGGTGGGGGAAAACCCCCTGGCCTCGGGCAATGCGTAGTTTTTTGGCGCTGTGAGGAATGCGGGCGACCTGGAACCTTTGCGGACTGGCGATTCGACATCCCCCGGCACAGCCCGAGCGAGATTCTCATCGATGGGGAAGCGCCCTAGAACAGTCCTATCCGCACTGCTGATCCGCGCACCGCCGCCTCATCCCAAACCTGCTTGCAGCGAAGGCGCGGTATGCCACGTTGACGGATAATGACTAAGCGGAAACGCGGATGCTCGAGAACGTCAATCTGAAGAAGAAACTGGGACGGGAGGAATACAAGCGGATCCTTCCGGGACTGCAGCGGCGGCTGTACGATCTGGAAAAAGCGTGCTGGGACAACGGCGTTTCGAACATCGTGGTGCTGGAGGGGTGGGATGCGTCCGGCAAAGGAACCACCATCGCGGCTCTGACGCAGCGTCTGGATCCGCGCGGGTTCCGGCTGTATTCGATTGAGGAGCCGCGGCCGGACGAGCTGCAGCATCCCTGGCTGTGGCGCTTTTGGCTGAAAGTGCCCGACCGGGGCAACATGGTGATTTTCGATCACAGCTGGTACGGGCGGGTGATGGAAGAGCGCGTGGAGAAGACCATACCGGAGAAGGCCTGGCTGGACGCGTACCGCGACATCGTGGAGTTCGAGCGGATGCTGGCCGACGACGGGACGGCGATTCAGAAATTCTTCCTTCACATCAGCCGTAAGGAGCAGAAGAAGCGGTTCAAGGAGATCGAACAGGACCCGCTGGAGGCCTGGCGGATCACGCCGGCGGACTGGGTGCGGCATAAGAAATACGATCAGTATCTGGAGGCGGCCGAAGAGATGCTGGAGCTGACCGAGTCGGAATACGCTCCGTGGACTATCGTGGAGGCGACGTCGCGGTGGTATGCGCGGCGGAAGGTGTTCGAGACGCTGATCGCGGCGCTGGAGAAACGGCTGGGGACCAAGGCGCCGCCGCGCGGGGAGTCGACGGAGGCGGCGGTGATGGACGCCGATCTGCGGGCCGCGATGGAGTCGATCGCGGGCGATGGGGACGGAGACGCCTGATGCTGGACGCGCTGGATCTAACGCAATCGCTGGACCGCGACACGTACGTCCACGAGCTGACGCGGCGGCAAGTGCAACTGCGGGAACTGGGGAGCCAGGTGTACTTGCAGCAGCGCTCGGTGGTCCTGGTGTTCGAGGGCTGGGACGCGGCGGGGAAAGGCGGGGCCATCAAGCGGATCACCGAGAAGCTGGATCCACGCGGGTACGTCGTCTATCCGATCAGCGTTCCGCAGGGAGAGGACAAGACGCGGCACTACCTGTACCGTTTCTGGCGGAGGCTGCCGGAGCGCGGACAGATCGCGATCTTCGACCGGTCGTGGTACGGGCGCGTGCTGGTGGAGCGGGTGGAGGGATTCGCCAAGGAGTATGAATGGAAGCGGGCGTACAAGGAGATCAACTCCTTCGAGCGGCAACTGCGGGATTACGGGGCGATCGTGGTGAAATTCTGGATTCAGATCTCGCGCGAGGAGCAGTTGAGGAGGTTCGAAGAGCGCAAGGCGATCGGGTACAAGGCGTGGAAGCTGACCGAAGAAGACTGGCGGAACCGGGCCAAGTGGGGCGTGTATGAAGAGGCCGTGGAGGAGATGCTGCTGAAGACGTCGACGCGGAAGGCGCCGTGGCGGCTGGTGGAAGGCAACGATAAGTACTGGGCGCGGGTGAAGGTGTTGTCGGAGCTGGTAGAGGTACTGGGGCGGGAACTGAAGCATGAGCCGTCAGATCCGCTGGGCAAGGCCGTGAAGAAGAAGCGCCGCGGGCGGCGGGAGGACTGAGCGACTGCTACCTCTCAAATCCTGCTGAGACCGCGCCTGCTTCAGCTCATCCGAACTACCACTTCAGAAGGTCAAAGTCTCTGCACCGCGAAGCCATTGCCAAAACTCCGGAGACGGGGCGAGACAAAATTGAAAACACGCGCTCGGCGCCTGTTTGGGATAAGCTGTCGTCGTGCTCAATCGCCGAGAATTGATTTGCTCGCTGGGCGCGCTGCCAGTGATGGCGGCGCAGTCGGTTCCGAGGGGGAAGCCGGCGCGGCTTCGGATTACGGAAGTGGAATCGTTCGTGGTGCGGACGCCGGCAAGCGAAGGACGGGCGGCGTACCCTGTGACGCGGGTGCACACCGATGCCGGGGTCACCGGGACTTCGTTCCTCGGAACGCCGGAGGAGTTGCTGAAGCGCTGGGTGCGGCCGACGCTGGTGGGCGAGGACGTCTTCGCGATCGACCGGCATCTGAAGCGGTTGCAGATGGAGCGGGGCGAATCGGGCGTGCAGGCCTGGTCAGGCGTGGAGCACGCCATGTGGGATGCGGCGGGGCGCGCCTGCGGGCTGCCTGTGGCGAAAATGCTCGGCGGCTCGCGGGACCGGCTGCGCGTTTATCGCACGTGCGTGTTTCCCGGCAAGCAGGACCAGTCCGACGTCCCCTACGAAACGCAGGCCGCCTTCGCGGTACGGCTGAAAAAAGCCGGATACACGGCGATGAAAATCCGCGCTTGGCGTCCACGTCCGATGGACGACGCCGACGCGTGCGGCGTGATCCGGCAGGCGGTGGGTTCGGATTTTTCCATCATGTTCGACCGCACCGCTGTGCGTCCGGGATGGGTCTGGGATTACCGGACGGCGCTGGAAGTGGCTCGCGGGCTGGAGAAGCACGGGGCGCTGTGGCTGGAGGAACCATTCGACGGCTACGATCTACAAGGGCCGGCACGGCTTGCGGCCGAGGTCGATATCCTGATCACGGGCGGCGAGCTGGGCAAGAGCATCCACACGTTTCTGGCCTACCTGATAAACAAGACTTACGACGTGGTGCAGCCGGACGCGCGGATCTGCGGCGGCATCTGGATCTCGCGCAAGATCGGTGTGCTGGCGGACGCGTTCGGCGCGCCGTGCATCCAGCACGGAACCTCGGGTCCGGCGCTGGCGGGCTACATTCAAGCCGGATGCGCGATGCCGAACTGCGAATGGCAGGAGATCATCGGCGGGCCGCAACTGCCGGAGGAGGAGTGGGCGCCGGCGCGCAAGCTGTTCAAGACGCCGGATGTGTTCCGAGTGGAGCGCGGTTATGTGTATTTGCCGGAGCTGCCGGGCATCGGCCTGGACGTGAACGAAGACGCGCTGAAGGAGTACCGCCGTGCTTAATCGACGGGAGTTTTTGCAGGCTTCGGCTATAATTCTGGCGCCGGTCCGCGCAGTGGCGGCGGCGGTGAAGCCGGTGCGGATCACCGGCGTGGACGTGTTCGGGATCAAGCTGCCGGGTCCGCCGGAAGACGCGGCGGCAGGGAAGGTGGACCGCTACACGGTGTGCCGCGTCTCGACCGATGCGGGGGTTCGAGGGTACTCCTTCGCCGGGCCGAACCCGAACCTGACGGGGACGATCCGCGCGGCGCTGGTGGGCAAGGACCTCTTCGCGGTGGAGGAGCACTTACGCTACGGCCTCGCGCGATGGGCGGGCGTGGAGCACGCGATGTGGGACGCGATCGGCAAGATCGCGGGGCAGCCAGTGTACAAGCTCCTGGGCGGGGCGCGGAACAGCGTCCGCGTGTACCTGACGACGGTGTGGCCGGGTAGGCTGGACCAGAGCGGCATCAGCTACGACGAGCAGGCGCAGATGGCGCTAAAGGAAAAGAACGCGGGCTTCAAGGGCATAAAGATCAGGGCGTGGCGTCCGAATCCGGTGCACGACGCGGATGCCTGCCGCGTGATCCGGCAGGCGGTGGGGCCGGATTTCGCCATCATGTTCGACCGGACGGCGCACGCTCCGGAGAGCGTGGGACAAAAGGTGTGGGATTTCGAGACCGGGCTGAAGGTGGCGCGGGCGCTGGAGAAGGCCGGGGCGTACTGGCTGGAGGAGCCGTTCGCGCGGGACGATTACGAGTCGCATGCGCGGTTGGCGCGTCAGGTGGACATTCTGATTACCGGCGGGGAGGCTTATCAGGGGATGGAGCCGTACCAGAAGGCGCTGCAAGCCAGGGCTTACGACATCGTGCAGCCGGACGCAGTGAACTGCGGGGGGATCTTCATGGCCCGGAAGGTGGCGATGCTGGCCGAGGCGTACCACGTGCCGACGATTCTGCACGGGTCGATGGGCCTGCGCGTGGCGGGGTTCCTGCAGGCGTCGGCTGCGATCGGGGCGGAGTGGCAAGAGCTGGTTTTCGTGACGCCGCCGCTGCTGCCAGAGGATTTATGGAGTCCGGGATTGCAGGTGCTGAACACGAAGACGATGTACACGTTCAGGGAAGGCGAGCTGCAAATACCGGAGATTTCGGGGCTGGGCCTGGACGTGAACGAAGAGGCGCTGGAGCGGTTCAAGCAAGCGTGACGACGTCGCCGGAGGCGGCCGAGCGGTAGGCGGCGAATAGCGCTTCGAGGATGCGTACGCCGTCGGCTACGGTGCATTCGGCCTCTTTGTTCCTGTCGAGGCAATCGAGGAAGACGGACTGGTCGGAGAGGACGGGCGGTGCTGTCAGCGTCCACTCCGGCCCGCCGGTTTTGCGCTGATCGGTGGAGGCCCAGAAGCCCATGGGGTCCTCGGGGTTTTCGGCGGGGACGCGCCACCAGGACTGGCTTTGGCTGGTAATTTCGCCGCGCGCGGAGAAGGCGTCGATCAGGATGCTGCCTCGCGAGCCGGCCAGGCGCGTGCGGTGGTGGCCGGCGCCGGGGTGACTGCGCCATCCGGTGCGTCCGCAGGCGATGGTGGCAGCGATGCCTCCGTCGAGCGAGAGCGCGAGCACGCCGAAATCCTCCATGTCGCGGCGGCGGTTGGTCTCGAAGAAATAATTGCCGGTGACGGCGTGGACAGTGCGGAAGGGCTTGCGGGCGCCGGCGGCACGGATCAGGGCGAGAGCGTAGACGGCGATGTTGAACATTTCGCGCTTGGCTTCCGGGACGAGGAAGGCGCCGGGCGCGGGGGTAGTGGTCTCCTTGCGGCGGGCCAGCGGGACGGCGGCGGGGTGGCCCTTGGCGAAGAAGAGGTCGCAGTGGATGGCGCGCAGCTCACCGACGTCGCCCCTGGCGGCGGCGCGGAGGACGCGGCGCGCGGGCGGCTGATGGAGCGTGGTGAACATCTGGCTCTTGAGCTTTTTGCGGCGTATGGTTTCCTCCAGGCGGCGGGCTTCGTCGAGCGATCCGGCGAGCGGCTTGTCGATGTAGATATGCTTGCCGGCTTCGGCGCAGACGAGGGCGACGCGGCCCTGGCGGTCGTGCTCGGTGCAGATGGAGACGAGGTCTATGTTGGGAAGCCGGAGTGCTTCGTCGAGGTCGGGAAGGTAGGGGACGCCGAGTTCGCCAGCAAGGCGTTGATTGAGGCGGGCGCGGCGTTCGGTGACTTGCGCCTCGTCGGCGACGGCTGCGATGCGGCAGCGCGGGTCGGCCTGGAAGCCGCGGGCGTAGTTTTCCTGGTGGCTCATGCCACCGGTCACGATGAGGACGCCGTAGGGCATGGGCTACTCCTTCGTTACGACGATCGGCTTGCCTGTGGCGAGCGAACGGGCCACGGCAGCGGCGAGCGTTTGGCCGGGGGCGGGAGGCTCGCGGAGTTGAAGCGGCTCAGGCTGGTCCTGAAAGCGGAAGGAACCGCGCTGGCCGATCAGGAGCAGGTCGGCGGAGCCTTCACCCCCGTGGGTCAACTCCGAACTGATGAGCGCGGTTTGGCCACTGTCGAATTCAGCCAGGACGCCGAGGAAGCCCTGGCGCTCGCCTCCATGGGCGTAGATGCGGCGGATGGGCGTAGCCATCCAGCGGGCGGCGGCTTCGAGTTGGGCGGAGAGAATGGGTGCGAGCAGGCCGTGGTCGGCGGTGAGTTGGAGGAAGGCGCGGAGGAAGACGGGGCGGCCGATGGGGTCGCGGGCGAGTTGGGCGGCGATGGTGGTGTCGAGCCAGGCGAGGTAGGTCATTAAAGGCGCCGGTATGAACGGTATCAGATTTTTTGGCCGGTATGAACGTCCGGTGCCACGTCCGGTGCCAGGTTGCGATGTAGAACTATTTCGGGCAGCCTGAAGGCTGCCCCACCTGAGGGCAGTGAGAAAAGGGAGATTGGGCATTTGGATAGATATGGGCTGGTGATGCTGGGCGCGGCCGTGGGTGGGCTGGCGCGATACGTGATTGGAACGGCGATTATGCAACGTGCGGGCGGACGTTTTCCACTGGGGACGCTGGTGGTCAACGTGTCGGGATGCTTTCTCATCGGAATGCTGATGACGCTGCTGACGGAGCGGTGGGGCGCACATTCCAACTGGCGACTGCTGCTGGTGGTGGGCCTGCTAGGCGGGTACACGACGTTTTCCAGCTTTGGGTGGGAAACCTATCAGGCGGTGCGAGACGGGGCGTGGCGCAGCGGGTTGCTGAACGCGGTGGCGAGCGTCGTGCTGGGATATCTGGCGGTGTGGTGCGGCGTCATTGCGGCGGGACGCCGCTGAACGGAGTTAGCGCAATGCTGTCCAAAGGTCCAGCGAAGAAAGTCGTGATCTACCTCAACGAAGACACGCGGCACGGGATGGGAACGCTGTACGAGGCGATCCTGGAATTCCTGCGGCACAAGGGTGTCGCGGGCGCGACGGCTACTCGGGGGCTGGCCGGATTCGGCGGCCATCATACGATCCATACACCCAAGATCGAAGCGCTTTCGGAGCACCTGCCGGTCCGGGTGGAGTTTATCGAGACCGCGGAGAAGGTGGACGAGGTGCTGCCGACGCTGTATGAGATGGTGACGGACGGCCTGATCGAGGTGCAGGATACGACCATTGTGAAGTCGGCTATGAAGGACCGTAAGGCGCCGGCGGAGGCGCGGCGGCGCGAGCGGCGGCAGGGGCCGGCGAAGATGCTGCGTGTGTTTCTTGGCGAAGCCGATCAGTGGCACGGCGAGCCGCTCTACGACGCTATTGTGAAGAAGCTGCGGCTGACGGGCGTCGCCGGGGCTACGGTGTACCGCGGCATCCTGGGGTACGGGGCGAAGGGCGCCACTCACAAGGAGAGCTTCCTGCACCTGTCGCGCGATCTGCCGGTGATGATTTCAGCCATTGACGTGCCGGAGAAGATCGTAGAGGCGGCGGCCGTGGTGGAAGAGATGCTGGGCGACGGGCTCATCGTTCTGTCGGACGTGGAGATGATCCGGCTGGTGCACGCGCCGGAGGCGGCCGGGGATGCCGGCCGGTAAGCTGGTACGGATTTACCTGGCGGAGCACGACCGCCGGCTGGGCAAGCCGTTGTACGAGGCGATCGTGGAGAAATGCCATGAGATGCGGATCGTGGGGGCAACTGTGTTCCGGGGGTTGGAGGGGTACGGCGAGACGGCGGAGATGCACCGGGCCGGGCTGATCCGCCACGATCAGCCGATCGTGATTGCGATCGTGGATTCGGCGGAGAAGGTGGAGCAGTTGATTCCCGTTCTGGAGGAGATGCTGGACACGGGGCTGATCGCTGTTTCGGACGTGGAGGTGAGGCGCGTGCGAAGTTCTATCGAGGGCTGAGTCTGTCTCCCGAGCGCCGTCCAAGCCGCAGACATGAATGTCTGGGCCACTCCTGGTACTGTAGCTGGCAGGATGAATAGCGGCAACACGCAGTGGATCGGCCGCCGTCCGGGCAGCGGCGAACTCTCGGTATCCGCCCACGCCGTCCCGGACGATCTACTCAAAGAGGCATCGCAACGCCTGGGGATCCTGTCGCTCCTCGAGGCTTTCCTCTGGACCATCGGTACGATCCTCTATCATCTCGCGCTCACGACGGGAAGCTTCGGCGGCCCGCAGGCGCCGAGCCTGGTGGCCACGGACGCGATCGCCCTGGCCGGCGCGCTGGTCTCCGTCGCGCTCTACTTCTACACGCGCCGGAGCACACAGAATCCTGGGTTCATTCTCGATCTGGGGCTGGTGTACATGGTGCTCTCCTCGTTCGCGCTCGGCCTGACCTTCCATTGGTATCCGGCGCACACAGGGGTAGAGCCCATCATCACCTGGATCGGGGCCATGGTGGTGATTTTCGCGGCGATTGTGCCCAGCACTCCGGTAAAGATGCTGGCCGCGGGGCTGATCTCCGTGTCGATGAGCCCGCTCGGCATGCTGATTGCCAAGGCCCGCGGGACGTGGGATTTCGGCCCTCCGATCAACGTGCTGCTGATGCATTATCCGGACTACCTGCTGGCGGGCACCGCCGTGTTGATTTCCGGGGTGGTGACGAAATTGGGCCGGCAGGTAGCCACGGCTCGGGAGATGGGGAGCTACCGGCTGGTGGCAAGGCTGGGCAAGGGAGGGATGGGCGAGGTGTGGCGGGCGAACCATCGCATGCTGGCGCGGGACGCGGCCATCAAGCTCATTCTGCCCGATCTGTTAAGCCGCGGCTCCGGGCAGAGCGCCGCGCTGATGCGACGCCGGTTCGAACAGGAGGCGCGGACCACGGCCTCCCTGCGGTCTCCCCATACGGTGGAGCTGTATGATTTCGGGGTCACGGAAGACGGCGCTTTCTACTACGTGATGGAGATGCTGGACGGCATCGACCTGGAAACGCTGGTGAAGCAATATGGGCCGCAGTCTCCGGAGCGAGTGGTGCATATCCTGAGCCAGGTGTGCCGGTCGCTGGCCGAGGCTCACGATCGCGGAATGATTCATCGCGACATCAAGCCGACCAACATCTTCCTCTGCCGCATGGGAAACGAGTACGACTTCGCCAAGGTTCTGGATTTCGGTCTGGTCAAAGTGCTGGACGACAGCAAACTACAGATGACCGGGGACGGCGTAACGACGGGCACGCCGGCTTTCATGCCGCCGGAGCTGGCGACGGGAAGCGCTGAGATCGACGGACGGTGCGATGTCTACGGGCTGGGCTGCGTTGCGTACTGGCTGCTCACCGGCGGGCTGGTGTTTCAGGAGAGCGGCGCAACGCCGATGATGCTGGCGCACGTGCAGAAGACGCCGGTTCCGCCTTCGGAGAGAACCGAGCTTCGAGTGCCTGCATCTCTCGATCGCGCGATTCTGATGTGCCTGGCAAAGGCTCCGGCCGACCGCCCGGCGAGCGCCGAGGCGCTGGCGCGCATGCTTGGCAGTTGCGATGGCGTCGGCGCGTGGACCACGGAGGATGCGGCGCAGGTGGCGAACCCATATGCCCGCGCAGGCCGACCGGCAGGTTCGCCCGGACCACGACCCGGACAGTCCCACCAAAAGCTTTTGAAAGAGGGGTCCCCTTCCGATCGGAGGGCCCCTCACCATGACTGGAGACGGCTGACCTCCGTGGCGCGTCCGGAACTGGCTTTGCTATTGCCCGGCCGCCGTCACTACTCGTTCCTCCGCCCTCGACCGGCTACCGGCTTCGCGGAGATCGATCACTGTCCCGACCCGATCTTTGCAGGTACTTGAACCCCTCATCCGTCGGTTGGGCGCTTCGATAGGCATGCTCGTCCACCTGGTGGAAGTTCCCTATTCCCGGAACTGCCGAGCCGGCAAAGGCAGGCAGGGCCAAAGTGAACAGGAGGAAAAGGCGGCGGCAGAAGGTTACCAGTTTTCATGATGAGCGCTGCTCCACTCACGGGCGCTTGGCCGGCGCCACGCAGGCGAAGCTGCCCGCATCGTCCGGGCTGCCGCTCCCTTGATGTCTGGCCACCTGCGGATACGGGCAGATCGGGCGGGTCCGCACCATGGAATTCGCCTGGCCAGGTCCCGAGGCTACCTTGGAAGCGATAATCGCGCCCGGCGCCGCGCCCGTCTCTACCCACCGCTCCAGCGCCAGGTTCATGTCGTGTTCCGGATCGGATTTGGTTCCGGCGGCTCCCCAGAACTGGTCCGTCCCCGGGCCGCCGGCGCAATGCTGGACGCCCGGCACCATGTAGAGGCGCACGAAACCGGCGGCCTTCTTCTTGCCGATCTTCTTGACCACTTCCTCGTAATAGCGGATCGTATTCAGCGGCGTCAGCGCGGCATCGCACCAGCCGTGGTACAGAATGAGCTTCCCGCCTCGCGACTGGAAGGCTTTCAGATTCGGATCGGTGGCGTTCAGGATCGGGCCCAGTTTCTCGTCGGCCAGCTTCACGTCCTTGTCGTAGTTGAAGGTCTTGTAGTCCCAGGCCGGGTCCTCAAACAGCATGTTGCGGAAAAGCTGGGTGCCGAAGAAGAACTGGAGGCTCTTCTCGCGGTCAGCGCCAGTGACCCACGGCGTCCAGCCGCCGCCACCAGTCTCCGCGCCGGGCACGAAGCCAGGGAAGATGGACTCGCCCTTGGAATTCTTCGGGCCTTCGTAGATTTTCTTCAGCGCGGCCACTTGCGGCGCGGTCAGGCAGCTATCGGACTCGGCGCCCTGGCATAACAGCGTGGACGGATCGAAGCGGCACTGCCGCGGATCGTCGATGACATTGTCGGTGAGGCCGTCTTTCGCGTCGCAGGCGGCCAGCGCCCACGCTTCAATCGCCTTCATTTTCGCCGGCGGGATGAAGCTGGCCGGATCAGCCAGCAGCGCCTGCTGGTCCCAGACGAAGCCTACAGCGATATGCGTGAAGTAGTTGGCCGGCGCTCCGGAGATGATGCCGTCGTAATCCGCGGGATACCGCTGCGCTTCCATCAGCGCCTGGCGTCCGCCGTTGGAGCAACTGGCGAAGTAAGACCGCGTGGGCGGCTTTCCGTAAAAGGCCGCGACAATGGCCTTGCCCTTTTCGGTCATCTCGTGAATGGCGCGATGGCCGTAGTCGATCAGTTTCTCGCGATGCCCCAGCGCCCACGCGGCATCGTTTCCGGAGTGCCCGGTGTCCGTTGTCACCCCGGCATATCCGCGCCTGAGCGAAGCGGCCAGAGCGCCGTACGACAGCGACCCGGCGAAGCCTCCGTTGCCGATGCCTTGAAACTTCTCGTTCCAGCCGGATGCCGGCATCCAGACTTCGAACTGGATGTTGGAATCGGGGGTCGGCTTGATCGTGCCGGCCACACGGCAGAACGCGGGCATGTCCCGCAGCGCGGTCTTTGCGGAAGGCGGAGTGAACGGCCCGGCGGAGACGGATTCCGCGGCCGCGATCGTGGTGTTCGGCAGCGTTAGGCCGGAAAGGCTCTCACAAGTGGCGGTGGTGGTTGGAGCGGCGGCCAGCAAGACCGTGGAAAGCGCAAGGAGGACGAGCGGTTTCATCGTGCTTTGAATTTTATCCAAAAATCGGGGAGAGTCTGTGACTCCTATTCCGTCACCTCCAGCCGCTGATTGGCTTTCACGTTGATTAGCGTCTGCTTCTTGCCCGACGGCCATTCGATCTCCAACTTGTCGGCCGCTTTGGCCGCGCCCAGCCCGAAGTGCAGCCGGAAATCCGAGTGCGACATGAAGGTGGACCCGGAGCGAACCTCCTGCGCGAACTTGCGGCCGGCGGTGTAGAGCGTGACTCGCGCGCCGATGGCATCGCGGTTGGACTTCGTGCCAGTGAGCCGGAGGGACAGGTAGTTCTGCGCGTTGCCGCCTTCGTTGATCAGCAGGCTGGGAGGCTGGTTCATGTTGGTGACGACGATGTCGAGATCGCCGTCATTGTCCAGATCCCCGACGGCGACGCCGCGGCTGGAGTGCTCCTCGGCTACGGCTCCTGCGGCCGCGGTGACGTCTCGAAAGCGGCCCGTCCCCAGGTTACGCAGCAGGACGCGGCGCTGATAGTAGCTCTCGCCTTTCATCCCCGGGTAGACGTGCCCGTTAACCCAGAAGATGTCGGGCCAACCGTCGTTGTCGAAATCGAGGAAGGCCGCGCCCCAGCCCAGGTACTGGCGGTGGCTGCCCATTCCGGCGGGCACGGTGACCTCTTCGAAGCTGCCGTCGCCGCGGTTCCGGTAGAGGTTGGGCGTGTCGTCGATGAAATTGGTTTTAACCAGGTCGAGCAAGCCATCGCCGTTGTAATCGCCGGCCGAGGTGCCCATGCCGGCCTGCTCCCGCCCGTCGTCGGAGTAGGCGACGCCCGCCTCTACGCCGGTGTCGGTGAAGGTCCCGTCGCCGTTGTTGCGATACAGGATGCTGGCCTGCGAATCCACGGCGACGTAGATGTCGGGGAGCCCATCGTGGTCGTAGTCGATCGTGGTGACCGAAAGCGAGTAGCGTTCGCCGGGCTTGGTGATGCCAGTGGCCGCAGAGACGTCGGTGAATTTGATCTTTCCCGGCGTAGAGTCGTTGCGGAACAGGCGGTTGATGCCGCCCTTCAGCCCGCGCGGGCCGCACATGACGGGCTCGTTTTTCCACTTGCAGGCGTTGGGGGAAGCGGGCGTCGGCGTGCGCTCCTTGTCAAATTGGACGTAGTTGGCGACGAACAGGTCGAGCTTCGCGTCCTTATTGAAATCGAGGAACGCGCAGCCCGTGGCCCAGCGGACTTCCTTCGTCGCCAGGCCGGCGGATTCGGTGACGTCCTCAAACTTGCCCTTGCCGGTGTTGCGGTAGAGCGCATCGTGGCCCCAGTAGGTGACGTAGAGGTCGGCGAATCCGTCGTTATCGAAGTCGCCGGCGCAGACGCCCTGGCCCCACCCGGACCGGACGAGGCCGGCCTCGCGGGTGACGTCGGTGAACGTGCCGTCGCGGTTGTTGCGGTACAGGTGATTGGTCGGCTCTTCGCCGTTGGGGAAGCCTTCCAGGCGGCTGGCGTTGACGACGAAGATGTCCAGCCAGCCGTCGTTGTCGTAATCGATCAAGGCGACGCCGGTGCCGAGCGTCTCGACGATGTAGTTCTTGCGGACGTCGCTGCCGCAGTAGGTGATGTCTTTGAGCCCGGCCTGTGCGGCGCGGTCGACGAAGCGGACATCGGCGGCGAACAGAGTGGCGGCAAGCGAAAGAGCAAGAATCGGGCGCATTTGCTTTTTCCAGAGTGACACAGGCATTCCTGCCTGTGTCGGCAGAGGCCGGCTTTCGCTCGTGGCGGACACAGGCGAGAACGCCTGTGTCACTCCACAAAAATATTGATGCCGTCGCGGATCACATTCGGAATCAGACGCGTATTGAAGTTGTCGTCGAGCAGCAGAATGCCCAGCGTGTGCGGACCGCTCACCAGGCGGCGCGTGTCGAAGTCCAGGTCGAAGCCGATATTGGGGCAGGCTTTGACGTCGGGGAGCGCCGCGCAGACCTCCGGCCGCGGCCGTCCGATCGGAACCACGCCGTAGCTGATACCGTCGATCACCAGCGTCGCGCTGAGAATCTGGCCGCCTGGAACATAAGCGTACCCGGCGATGTGCACCGTCCCGCCCAACCGGTCGTTGTGCTTGGGCGCGGTAAGGGCGCCCGTGATGGTCCCCAGCGGCTCGTTCTTCACCTGGATGGTCACCGGCGTCTCCGGAATCAGCGTGAAGCGCCCGGTTTCGTCCTGCGCGCGAACTTGCAGGGAATGCGCGCCGTTAGAAAGCGGCGCCGCGCCGGTCAGGGTGTCCAGAACGTAAGAGAAGCCGATGTTCGGGCAGTTGAGCGGGCGCGGATCCAGCGTGTCGCAGACATCGCGGCGCTGAAGTCCGTACTGCGGGAAGACGCCGTAGTTGATGCCGTCGATCAGCACATCGATCGCCACGATCCGCAGGTCGTTGGCCGCCGCCCACCCGGTGATGGCGACATCGCCGGAGACCGTCGCGCCGTCGGCCGGCGTGTCGATCTTGCCGAACGGCAGGCGCGTGCGGCCGGGTTCGGTCCGAAAAGCAACCGGCGAATCGGGGAACGCTGAAAACGCTCCCCGAGCGTTGCGAAGTCGGATTTGTACCGTGTGGCTCCCGGCAGGCAAACCGAGCGTGGAGAGATTGAGATTGCTGCTGAACCCGACGAACGGGCAGCCGGGAACATTCTGCGTGGCGCAAAAATCCGGCCGCAACTGGTTGAAGCCGGTGAGGCCGCGCCTCACGCCGTCGATCAGAATATCCATCTGGACGATGCGGGACTCCTGATCCCAAGCGACGCCGCGCACGGTCAGGATATCGTTGACCACTGCGTCCGCGTCCGGAGAATCCAGCCGCCCCTGCGGGATGGAGGAGAATCCGAAGGGCGGCTCCAGCAGGACGTTGCGCGCGTTTTCGAGCGTGCCCTGATTGGTGTGGGTGGTGACGGACTGGGCAAACAACTCGTGGCCGTTGGAAATTCCGACGGTGGGCGTGGACTGCGAGCAGCCGGCGATAGGCACGCCGCCCGTGAGGTTCTTATTGCCCGCGCCGTATTGCAAAAGGATGCGGCCGTCCTCGAACAGCGTGGCGGAAAAGTTGACGGGCTCGGGCGCGGGTCCGCCGGCCAGGGGGCCGGGGGAGACGGCGGTCTCGGCGGCCCAGCGGAAGCTGATGGAGTCCGGGCTGGGCCGGCTCATGTAGACGTTCTCGCCGGGTTGGGCCGTGCCGTTAGTGCGGAGGCTCATCCACATCGGCGCGATCGCGTTGAAGTTTCGCAGCGCCGCGACGTCCGTGCACGCGGTGCCGGCCGGAAGCTCAAAGGCAATCAGGCCGTTGGCTAACAGGAAAGCCGACGCGTACTTCTTGTCGAAAAACGGGAACGCGAAGGGTAAGTCCACGCGGCGGAAACTGTTGAGCGCGCCGCGAAGGTTGAGCGGCGTGTCCGAGCCGGTGCGGAAGGCGGGGGCCTGCAACGCCGCCGAATAGGGCGAGGAAGTGGGAACGTTGGCCTCGACGAGGCGCGTGCCGGAGCCGCTGTCGGCGTCGACGTAGTAGGCGCTGATGGAATCCCCCGGCGAGAGAGAGAGCCCGTTGTCGGACTTCAACACCGGGACGGCGAGGCTGGTCGGAATGGACCCGGAGTAGATCGCGCCGGACTTGCGCAGGATCAGATCCTCGACATCGCCCGAGCTGGAAGTGAGCTGGATGCGCACGCTGGGAGTGGTCAGGTTCGAATCCTGAAGTGCGACGCGCACTATCTCGCCGGCGACGAAGTTGGATTCGTAAAACCGCAGGACGCCGGCCGGGGAAGGCGCTTCGAAGGACGGGACGATGTGCACCGACGAGATGCCCGCCACCTGGGCCAGCACCCCTAATCCGCGCCGGGCGAAGGCGGCCCAAAGCTGCTGCTGGCTGGCGCCGTTGAAGTCCACGCGGTCGGCCAGCAGTATGGCGTCGCGCATGTCGATCATAGTGGGGGCGGGCGGCGAGAGCTTCATCGCATCCAGCACCAGCAGGCGGACGCGCCGCCGGCCTTCCTTCCCGCCGAACTGTTTGATGAGCGCGGCGCGGGCTTCCCACAACGCCTCCACCCAGATCTCGCCGTCGGCGTGCACCTCGGGGAAGGCGATGACGTGCCCGAGGTTGGCGAACGTGAGCGGATTGATGGCCGGGTCGGTGGAATAAGGACGCGTGCGTACACCGCCGGTTCCCCAGGTCTGGTCAAAATATTCGCCCACGGCGTAATGTCCGTCGGCGGGAGCGCCTTCAGGAGCCAGAAACTCCAGCGCGAAGAAGTCGCTCCAGGCCTCGCCCATCGCCCCGCCGTGCAGTCCGGAAAGCTGGCGCACCAGGCGGGTGCTGACGCCGTGCGTGTACTCGTGCAGCATCACGAAGGAGTCGAGCGATCCGTCGGTGAAGAATCGCGGCAACTCGGACTGGCTGATGAACATCGCCACCATGGACTGCGCCCCATCCTCGCCACCGCGGCGCGTGGTGTAGAAGGCGTTGCTGAAATCGGCGAAGGAGATATCGGCGGCGCCGAACTGCGAGTAGGCGTAGATGGGGTCGCCGCCCACGCCGCCGCGGCCCAGGTTGTCGGCCTGATAGTTGCCCGCCGCTTCGTTGAATCCGATGGAGTAGAAAAGGTCGTGGGCGCGATTCATCCAGTAAAAGAGATTGGTGGTGATGGCATCCTGGAAGGCCAGCGGATTGGGCGCGTTCTCGCCAAGCTCTAGCGGGAAACTGAAGTCGCGGTTGGCGGAAACCGTGCGCGGCGGGTCCACGAAGAAGTCGGCTAAATGGTTGGTGCCGGCGATGACGTTGTTGCCGGCGGTCTCGCCCGCCGATACCCAGCCGCGCGGCGAGGCCTGCGGGTCGCCCAGGAAGGACTGGACGCTGCGGGCGGCGACGGGAGGCGCGTCGGATACGCGGACGCCCCAGACCGCTTTGGGCTGCGGGCTTTCGCGCTCGAACACCAGGCCGCGCGGCGCGGCCGGATTCTGGAACCATGTGGCGGACTCCTTGGACAGGATGGCGCCGGAAGCGTCGTCCACCACGACGTCGAAGCTGGATACGCGGTCTTCGTCCCGCACGCTGAATACCCAGGCCGCGCGCAGCATGCCGTTGACGCCGTACCAGACCAGCCGGCCGTCGATGTCGTCGCCGAGGGAGACGCGGGCGAAGCGGACGCCCTTCGAGGCGGAAAGCGGAAACGGAGCGAAGCGCTCGGCCGCGGCCGGGTTCACAGCTTCCACCGCTTGCCGGACGGCTCTGAGCGAAGCGAGGTCGCCAGGGACGGAGAAGCCGGCGGCCGGCTGGGGAAACAGCGCGCCTCCGGAGTTCAGGACGCGGCCGTCGCGATCGATGTTGACCACCCAGCCGGCATTGTACACGTCGAGTCCGCCGAACTGCTGGCCGTAGACGAAGTGCGTGACGCCGTTGTGGGCGGTCGTGTACTCCTTCACCAGGTACGCGCCGGACACGTCGTCCGGGGTGAGATTCAAGTCGGCGGCGGAGGCGGCAAGCTGCGCCGAAGCGATGGCGCGCGGAGCTTCACGGCTTTCCGCCGTAAGGAAGCCGTCCGGATTAAATGAGTGTTTGCGAAATTGTGTGTCCTGGGAAAAGGCGAGAAACGACAACCCAAGGATCAAAAGTGCGGGTTTTTTCACGGGACCCCCTGAAAAATAGGACAACTCAGGGAAGTATAAGAGGAGGCAGGAGGGATTGCAATATGGAGTGAGAAATACCCAGAAACTTCGCATGCCAAGCCTGGTCAACGGTTCAGGCCGCCTAAACATTGGGAAAGCACGATAACCGAGGCGGTAGGCAGATTCGCATACTGGTTTTTCGGGCTGGAATAGCGGACG
>JACXTT010003595.1_pt1 | contig 23693 bp, 17 predicted proteins | sample 9270951 | NCBI WGS metagenome assembly JACXTT01 (sample SAMN15532306, study PRJNA645909) | rock metagenome | isolation source: weathered quartz diorite | place: Puerto Rico | collected 2017-06-21
CGTTACGCACTACCAAGCGCACGCCGAACGCACTCCCCTCTCGCACTAATGGGGGCGTAATAAATTTCTCCAACGACACCTCGGGTTGCTGTCCAGAAGGAGGAATGACCGGAAAAATTTTCACCCCCATGCGTCGCGCAAGCGCTATGTGCTGCTTAGCGACTCCTTCAGTTTCATTACCATCGGTAATCAACAACAGCCGTTTTTCCGCCTCTTCGGGATACAAGGCCAACGCGCGCTCCAACACCCTGGCGATGTTCGTCCCGCCAGTCTCATTCGCCACGGCTTTTTGCAGCTTGTCAGCGGTGACCGCTACGCCACTCGGCGCGCCTGGTGGAACAATCAGTGAGGAATCCGCAGCAAAAGACAACACAGAGAATTCATCTGTCGGCTCCAGCGTTTTCATAAGTCGCGCAATATACTCTTGGGTCCATGCGCGCCCTTCGGCCGAGATGCTGTCGGAGACGTCAGCGGCGGCCACCAGTGCGAGTTTATGCTCCGAGAGAATGGTCTGGGTATGAAGCCCAGCGAGTGCGGCAATAATCAGGAGCGCAGCCACCGACCGTAGTAGACCAGCCAGACTCATCACCAATCGCTGTGGCTGCCAGATGAGTGGGAGCCATAAGAGCGGAACGAGCGCCAACAGCCATAACCAGTCCGGCGTAATAAACGTATAAGTCGCACCGGCAAGATCGTATGTCATGACACCCTCATCCGTCGGTAACGTCGCAGAGCATACAGCCATTCGAGCAAGAGCAGCGCCGCGGCGCCAAAATATAACCAACGACCAAACTCTTCGGGTACGGTCTGCACCAATTCTTGCGGTGGGCGCGTCTCAACGAGCGGTGGAGGGATCGCAACATCTTCGTCCCGGCGGCCAATGTCAGATTCGTCATCGTCAAATAGATTTGCGTACAAGGTTGCATGATAACGGCTGCCGGCAATATGGTATTCGCCTACCTGCTCAACTTCCACTGCGCCGCTCTCTACCGGCATCGCCTCGCCGGAGGGAGGAGAGAAACGTGGGGAATCATTCGCCGCTTCAGCAGGCAAAAAGAAGGTCTCACCGGCAGCTATCACCAATGGAGCCTCCGGATCAGGCGGCAGCAACCAACGCAACGTATTCAAAAAAAGCAATAATAAGGTCAAATTATCAGAATTCGTCAAGTTGCCTTTGCCCAAGTCAAAGGCGAGACACACCACTCGGTGCCCATCTTTCTCGCCGGTCAGTGCGAGCGGAACTTCGCCAGCTTGCGTACGGGAAGAAATCAAAACCTGAGCCCAGGACGGGAGCGCTAACACGCGCGCCTTTTTGAGCGGAAGCGCTTCAACGTAGCGAAGATTCTGTAAAATCTCGTGCCCCTCACGCCAATCGAGAATACTCAACCCGGCCGCTTCGGTCACGACCGGGAACAGCGGATTCTCTGGCGGAGGAAACACATACAAACTGTTTGCCAAGACAGTGGGACCGGGAACAAATTGGTGGAATAGGACCACATCTTGCGGACTCAACAGCGCCTCAGAGAACGTTTCGGGCGCTATCACCTTCAACGCCAAACCGGGAATGGAATGGCTCACATGCTCCAACTCTTCTTGCAGCCCTTTCACGGGCGACACCACCACCAAGCGTCGCTGATTCCGTTCCGCCACCCAGGCCAGCGCTTGATTATCCACAGCTAACGCATCATCTGGATCGATCCGCGCCACTAACTTGCCGGGACCATCAAATCCTTTCACAGAGAACGACACCACATCCCGAGCTGGCAACGTGAATTCACGTCGGAAGATAGATTTATCATTCAGCAGTACGGTCAAGACGCCGTTCTTTTGGCGATACGCGTAATTGTGCACCAGCACGTACGCCTGCGCTTGGGCATAGTTCTGAAAAGGGTTCTGGTAGAGATGCAGCGCGGCGATGGCCATATTGTCGTCAGTCTTGCCGACCCGATGATATACGAGCTCTCTCACTTGCTCTTCCGGCAACGCTATCGCGCTTTTCGGCAAATCGGTAAACACATGCACTTTGGCCTGTCGCCCCTCACGGTCGCGCTGCGCGAGCGCAAGTTCCACACCAAGTGTGAGATTCGCTCCCGTATCAAGCGGGCGCAGGGTTTCCAACAAATGCAAAACCGTGCGGTGATCTGTCGTGAACCCACTCACAAGCTGCGGGCGCGTCGTCACCGTGATGAGCATCACCTCATCAAGCAATCCCAGCGACTTAACAATTTGCTTGGCTTGATCGAGCGCCAACTCAAAACGCCGGGTCCGGCCTTCTCGCGCCTGCATACTGGCCGACACGTCAAAAACCAAAATGCGCCGGTCCCCGCGGGTCTCCGTGACAGTCCGGGACTGAAAAGGATGCAGCAGTCCCCCCACTAACAACACCAACAGGAGAGCCTGTAGAAAAAAGAGAATACTAGGGAGAAACCGGCGGATGCGCAGCGTGTCTTCTTTCACTTCCAGCCAGAACAGAAGCGCCGGCACTTCGATGCGCGTGCGGAAACGTTCGCGCAAATAGATCAGGACAAGAATGCCCAGCACGGAAAAGAATGGCAAAGCCGCTGGATTCAGAATCCCCATACGTGCGTACTCGTTCATCCTAGCGTAAAGTTAATACTCCCGCTTTCGGTAGATCTTCCGTCATGACCGTCGTCAAATTGCTTGCCGTCGAAAGACGCACATACGCGATCTGATGCCGATGACAGAACTGTTGGAGCGCCGCGGCGTGCGCCTGTTGTGCTTCGAGATAGCGTTGCAGATTTGTCGACGATAACGAGATCCAGCGTTCTCGATGATTTTCAACATCAAACAGCTTCCCGCGACGGAACAGTCGTTGCGGTTCTAACTCGGCAGCGCCCATCACATGCAGCGCTTTCACTTCATAGCCGCGCACGCGAAGCAGCAAAAACGCTGCCTCGTACTGGGCAGGCTCAGTGAGAAAGTCGGAAATGAGAAGCGCAACCCCGGGCTCTCTGGCCTGTTCGACATAGACGCGCGTCGCTTCGCGGAGATAGGTCTTCCCTGTTGGAGACAACGCCTCCAAGAACGCTACGGCGCGAAGGAAATGGCTACGATGGCGCACCACAGGCAGCGCCACAAAGGGACGCTGACCCTTTTCGGGCGAAGACAGGGCAACAATCCGTAACGCATCGCTATTCAGTAGGATCACGTATGAAAACGCCGCGAGCAGGTCAACAGCAAAGGCGAACTTGCGGTCAATTTCTGGGGCGCCCATCGACGCGCTCGTATCGAGAAAGACGTGGTAAGGAATTTCTCGTTCGGCGGTAAACGTCTTCACCATCAATTGGTCGAGCCGGCCGACAGCATTCCAATCTACATAGCGAAAATCATCTCCGGGCGCATATTCTTTATAGGATTCAAATTCAATGCCCCAGGGCTGACTTGACCGCGGAATAGGCGTTTCCCCGGGACGTTGGCCGCGCGCGGAACGCACGCGCACACGAAGCCGATCTAATCGCTTGAGGAACTCCGGCTTGGTGATGCTGACATGGACAGGTTCTTTGGTCATCGCCGCAGTTTCCGCGCTGACTGCAGGATTTTTGAGACGATAACGTGGGGATCGATCCCTTCGGCCTCAGCGGCAAAGTTCAATACAAAACGATGATTCAAAGCCGGAGCCGCCACCCGATCGACATCCTCATAGCTGACATTCACACGTCCATCGAGCAGCGCCACAACTTTGGAGCCCAGCATAATCGCTTGCCCGCCGCGTGGGCTCGAACCGAAACTGACATATTTGTTGACATAGTCTTCTTTCGCAAGCTGCACGCGGGCAGGATCCGGGGTATTCACATATTTGGCGGCGCCGGGGATCGTCCCATGAATCACCGCCGCCACGTATTCCTCGATATGCGGCGCCACCATCACTTCGCGGACGAGTTGGCGCAACGCCTGAATTTTTTCCGGCGCCTCCTGATGGGCGAACACCGGCTCCAACTCCGGTGCGGCTGTGGTCGTGGTTGAGCTAATAATGCGTTGAACCTCCTGGTGGGTGGGATAGGTCAGACGCACTTTAAAGAAGAACCGATCCAGCTGGGCTTCAGGCAGCGGATAGGTCCCTTCCATTTCAATAGGATTCAGCGTCGCCAACACAAAGAAGGGCGGCGGCAGGCGATACGTCGTGCCAGCCACAGTAACCTGGAGCTCTGCCATCGCTTCGAGAAGGGCGGCTTGAGTCTTCGGCGTGGAGCGATTGACTTCATCTGCCAACAAAATGTGAGAAAAAATGGGGCCTTCGACGAAAACAAATTCACGCCGCCCATCTTCCCGATCCATCACCATGCGTGTGCCGGTGACATCCGCCGGCATCAAGTCGACTGTGAATTGAATCCGATTGAAACTGAGGTTGAGGACCTCGGCCAACGAACGGACGATGAGCGTCTTGCCCGTGCCAGGAACCCCTTCGATCAATACATGTCCGCCGGCGAAAAACGCAATGAGGATATTCTCGATCATCTCCTCATGACCGATCACCGCTTTTGCCACTTCTTTTTGAATGTTGCGAAAGGTTGCTTGAAACTCGGCAATAGCACGGTCGGCTGTACTCACTGTGATTCTCCACGAGAAAATAAATGTTTGACAATTTCTTCGTATTCAGGGGGCACCTGCGACTTGCGAATGGCGTCGTCGAGCGATTGTCGTTGACTTAAGCTTTTCGTTGACTTCTCAATCACGCCGCCTTCATCTTTCTCAACATCTTCAAGCGGCTGTTCACCAGTAATCCGCTCGTGCGTGGCGTCGAGCGCGAGTTGAAAAGAATGCGAACCACTACCGAGTTCCACTTGACTCCCGAACAGCCGCGGGTCTGTCCCGCTCCCAGCGCCGGCGCCGCCCTCTCCAGATTCTCCACCCCGTCCAGGCTGCTGCGGACTATCGGGTTGGAATTGCCCGCGAGCGTTTTTGCGGTCGAGGCGCGCACGATCAAGCTGTTGAATCCCGCTTCCTTGAGCTGGCGCTTGCCCGGTGCCGCCATTCTCAACCGACCCGCTACTACCTTTCTCTTCATTGCCTTGGCCCTTGCCGCGCCCAACCGTTTGTTGTTCTTTCTCATTAGGCGGCGTCTTACCCTCCATGGCAAAGGCCGGTTTCTTCTGTGTCGGGGAATCACTAGGACGGGCCGCGAGTCTCTTCTCTTCGGTAGGCGCATCTTCTGGTTTCTTCTCTTGCTCTTTCAGGTCTAACCCTCTAAGCGCCTCGCGGATTTTTTTTCGCAGCTCCTCAGGTAAAGAAGCGAAGGAGCGCGCCTCCTCCGAGGGCGTCTCTTTGCCCTTTTCTGCTTGACGCTCCTTCCCATTAGCTTGCGGAGGAGCAGGTTGTTTATCTCCAAAAAGACTACCATCACCCCAATGGTCCGGGGCATTTGGCAAAAGAGACATTCGTTCATCCACCAACTGATTCAGACGATCAGGCAGTTGAGCTAACACATTTTGCAGATTCTCAAGAGAAAAAGGATCAGACCTATAGGCAGAAGACAACATTGGCGTAGAAGCGACAAGGAACACCAATATCAACGCTGCAAGAAAGGGGAGAAAACTCCAGGGTATACGGCTAGGCGCTATCTTTTTCACTTCCCAGTCAGGAAGATGATTCATGTTGTCGACCAAGAGCTGCGACCACAAGAAAGAAGGCGGTTCCTTGCCAATCACGCCAGCACTCAGCTGTGCCACCAAAGTGGATAGACGGTCTTTCAGGCCGGCGGCTGCATCAATTTGACGAGCGGAGGTCGTCATATCAGACCAATCAACAACACTACGTCGCAAAAAAAACAGGAACAGGAAAGCAAGAAGCGCAAGGACCGGCCAGGCAGCAAGCGTAAATCCCCAAGCCGGGAGAAGGAAGGCGCCAAGAATAAGCAGAGCGCTCCCGAGAGAAAGCGCAATGCCGAGCCGATAGAGATGATGTTGAAAGGTGTAGAGGTTAAATCGCGTCCGTACTCTTCGCAGTCGCTCTTCAATCTCCGCCAAGGCTAGTCGTTCTTCCGTACCTGGTATTCCGACCATGGGTATTTCCTTTCTCGACTTCTTGTAAAGGAGAAAGCGACCACAACATAATCGAGAGCCCTGCTGCGGTCAACTCAAAAATTAAGAAAAACTTTTCGCTTTGACAAAGACGTGCGAACAGATCATCTATTGGCCAAGAGACGTGGATAGATGTTCATAGGGTAGGACATGTTTGCTTCTGTCGCTAGACTAGTTTGGGACATATACAATCTCTTCCTGAGAGCACCCTAGATCGCTAATCTCAGTTATGCAACCAAGTCAAGGAACTCAGCCGGGTGCATAACATTCTTGATAAAAGTATACCCAGTGCTCCGTGGATTCCGGCTTGCGCCGGAATGTTCACGCATCTGCGATGCACCCTTGAACATGAAAAGAGTACGAACTCTTTACCCCTCACCCTAACCCTCTCCTCCAAGGGGCGAGGGGATTTTCGCCGGAATGACGGTTCTGCTTTGCTCGTCATTCCGGGCAAGGCCGCAGGCCGCGACCCAGAATCCAGGATTTGGTTAGGCGCCTCACTCAGCCAAGAAAGCACCGCAATGTCTCGACGGGTCTTTCCCGGTTGTGTCGCTATCCAGTACAGTACGATTACCTATGGATGTCACAGTTATCGGCTATGGTTCGCTCATGAGCGGCACGGGATTGTCGTCATCCGGCGCACTGGACGTCAAAAAGGCGCACATTGTCGCACTAGAGAATTGTCAACGCGGCTTCGCCAAATTATCAAGCTACGGCGACCGATTCGCGATGGATATTGTCGCATCAGCCTGGCCCCTCACTGGGCGAGTCCAATCTCCAGAATTACCAGCAACGAACGATATCGAGGCGCTTGCACTCACAGTTCCGCTTGCGGACGCCTGTCGTCTGGCCAAACGCGAGGGCTACAATCCCGCTATCATGCAACGACTTGCAGAAATCGCCCAGATGCATGGAAGCGGGGTCGCTGAGTTTCTTGGGCGCCTCCATGCGGAAGTCGAGCACGATATCGTCACCTATCGCCGCCGCCTCTTCGATCTGACAGGGTTTACCTCTCCTCATTATATTCCGCATCCTGTGCGGTTGGCCGATGAAACGTATGCCGTTATTTTCTTAGCCCCGGGAACAGAAGGGACAGGCTCAGACGAGATTATTTCCATACGGGCGCAGACAGGCATTCTTACGCCAATGAGCGCGCGCGAAGCCTGGCGACGAAAGCAGAACGAAGATCAATTTGTCTATTTTGTCTTCTGTCTGCTAGGCGGTGTTCATGGGATCGGCATGCAAGACGTGCTCGCAACAATTCCGGAAGAAGCGCTTCTGGCAGAGGCGCTCAGGCAGCGACTCAGACAGGCGATTGCGATAGAAAGAGAACTCTTTCTCACGACTACCAGGCTCTCTGTGGAACAGTACCAAGCTGCGTTCGGTGATCCTGTTGCAGCGCTCGAACGGAGCGGGCTAGAGGGTTTCTGGAAAAATCAGTAGGCTGACAGCACTTCGCTCATGCGCCCCGCCGTGCGTGCATTCGAAGAGCGAGCCGCAAGAAAACAAAGCGCAGAGGATAGACGATGAGCTTCTTTTCCGTTTCGATTGGCAAAGAGATGCTGCGATTCACCGCAGCGCACTTCATCGCTTTTCACGGTTTCCGTGAGCCGCTCCATGGCCATACGTACCAAGCGCAAATCACAGTCAGCGGCCCAGTCGGCGCCGATGGATATGTCGTCGATTTCCTCGTACTAAAAAAGATTGCAGAAGAAGAATGCGCTCAACTCCACTTTCGTACGCTTCTGCCGCGAGCAAGCGACTGCCTCGCTATTGAAGAGCAGGGCGAAGAGGTCGCCGTCCACTGCGAAGATGGCGCGCGATTTCTCTTTCCTCGTCAGGATGTTTGCTTGCTGCCGATCGTGCACTCCTCTTCTGAAGAGATCGCTCGTTACTTGCTTGCACGGCTCCGTGAACGTTTACGGGGGGCGCGAGGAAATAGCATTCAAACGCTCGAAGTATTGATCGAGGATATTCCTGGGCAGATAGCGACATGCAAAGAGGATTTTTGAGGAAAAAAATCCTCCTCGCGCTGCTAACGCTTAGCTACGCTGGCGGTTGTAACGCTTCTCTCCCCGAGCCGGAGTCTCCTGCCGCACAGCTCTATCAGAAGCGTTGCTCCGTCTGTCACCGCTTGTACGCCCCTAGCTTGCTAACCAACGAGATGTGGCAATTCATGATGGGACGGATGGACGTCGAAATGCAACGGCGCAGCATGCCTTTACCGACCCCCCAGGAACGAGCTGCTATTTTAGAGTATCTGCAGAAGCACGCGAGCAACGCAGCTGGATAACCTATGGCAGATAGCAGATAGCCCGCGCACTTCGTGCGCTCTATGGCCCGCTCCCTGTGGTCGCTCTATGGCATATGGCCGATGTCAGAGCTATCTGCCATAGAACGAGCGCAGCGAGTGAGCCATCTGCCATAGAACGAGCGCAGCGAACGAGCTATCTGCTATTCCCTCCCCCGTTTCAAATCGTAGCAATCATACGCTGGGGGCAATTCTAGCGTACCCATCGCCTGCTTCTGCAAACGAATGAGATACCCGGTGAGGGCAGGCTTGCATTGCTGATTGTCCAAGCAATCCAGAAAAGGCGCTGCATTATCAGTCATGGCGCGCTGGAGTGTCTGCAAAACCAATTGTGCGTCAACACGGTCAGGATCGACACGCGGCGTAGACGTTGGCGTTGCAGCCGCTGTCGTCTGAGATTCTCTTGCCGCCGGAGCTGTCGCAACTGAAGATGAGGACGAACTTGATCCAAATACTGAGTTGGAACTGCCAGGAATGAACTGACCAACCGACCCTAGCACTTGCTGTTGCTGTTGAACCGTACACCCTCCACTCACCAGCAATAAACAACCAGTGAGTACGCTTCCCCAACGTCCCCCAATTTTCATTACATCCCCTTCCGCAGCGCTTGAATATCTTCAATCTCTTTAGGAATCGCCTTTGTGAGCACTTCATGTCCGTTAGCGGTCACTAGGACGTCATCTTCAATGCGCACCCCGATGCCGCGAAAACGGGCGTCGACCCCTTCGGCGTCTTCGGCGATATAGATCCCAGGCTCGACGGTCAGCACCATCCCCGGTTCCAGCACGCGGGATTCATCACCAAGTTTATATTTCCCTACGTCATGCACATCCATCCCCAACCAGTGGCTGGTGCGGTGCATATAAAATTTTCGATGTTCCCCTTTTTCAACGATCTCTTTGGTCTCGCCGCTGAGGAGGCCGAACCCGCGTAGACCATCAACCAAAATCTCCGTCGCTCGCATATGCACGTCGTCGAACCGCACGCCGGGGCGAATCATCGCGATCGCTTCTTTCTGCGACGTTAAGACCAACGAATAGATATCACGCTGGACCGGCAAGAATTGCGCCCCCACCGGAAAGGTGCGGGTCACGTCAGAGCAGTAACAAGAAAACTCGGCAGCTGCATCGATCAATAACAAGTCTCCGTCCTGCATCTGGCGGGTATTTTCGATGTAATGGAGAATGGTCGCATTGGCTCCAGACGCCACAATGGAAGGATATGCAGGACCCTGCGCCCCCAGCCGACGGAATTGAAACTCCAGGAGCGCTTCAATTTCGTACTCGTACATCCCGGGTCGCGTTTGCGCCATGGCGGCCTGATGAGCAGCAGTCGACGCGGTAATCGCACGCTGCATCAATCCGAGTTCTCCCTCGGACTTAAAAAGACGCAACTCATGTAAAGTTTCTCCCGGATCAATAAGCGAGACTGGACCGCGCCCATTTCGGGGCCGCATCATGCGCGCACGGTTCATGAGGTCGAGCACCTTGGCGTTCATACGCTCGTCTCGGCCAAGGTTGTAATAGACCTTTTCTGTGGTCGCCAAATGCTGCGGAAGAATTTCGTCAAGCTTATCGATAGTGTAGGCGGCGTCTGCGCCAAAAATTTCCAGCGCCCCCTCGGCGCCAAACCGTCGGCCCGTCCACACTTCTTTTTCTTTATCACGGGGGCGGACGAACAAGATGAACCGTTCTTTCTCATGCTGCGGGGAAAGAAGGCAAAGCGCTTCAGGTTCTGGAAAACCAGTGAGATAATAAAAATCACTGTCCTGGCGGTAGCGATAGCCAGTGTCGTTTGAGCGGATCGATTCAGGCGCCGCCGGAAAAATCGCAATCCCTTCGCCCATCGCCGCCACAAAGGCTTCCCGCCGCGCCGCATAGATGCCGGGATGATATTCCATGCCGTTCCCCTTTCTTCCTAATAGTGTACCGGTTACTCTTTCAGTTCTCTCTAACAATGCCCAGGGAACGGGCGCACTATATGGCGCCAAAACGGTCCTATCCAGAGGCATAGCCAAAAGGGCAACCTGGAAGGCTTTTTCGTTCGCAACTGCAAAAGTGATATCATTTGAAAGAAGCTTTCAATAGTCGGGCTAAGGATTTCACACTGGATCGCATCCTCTTATCGCAAAGGCATACGAATGAGATCTGTTGCGCTACACTATCACGCTCCTCCTGAAGACGCCGTTACGCTTGCCCCATTGTCGCCTGGGAAAGCGCGACGGAGAAAGATCTCCAAAGCACTCGCGCACGCACCTACGGCTCATCGCCTCTTCTCGGCCTTGCTGCTGCTTGGCGCCCCTGGTCTCGGTGCATACGCCTATTTTGTAGAACCTTCTTGGTTGAGAGTCCGACGACTCACGATCCCCATCAAGGGCTTACCGCTCAATCTCGATGGCTTGCGTATCGTCCACCTTAGTGATCTCCATTTCGGCTCGAGTGTTCCTCGGCGGCTGCTACAACACGCCATCGAGACCGCCCAGGCGCTACAGCCAGATCTGATCGTCCTCACGGGCGACTATGTGGATACTCGGCCAGACAACGTGGACGACCTGACTGTATTGTTGCAGCCGCTGCAGGCGAGCAGCGGCGTCTTCGCGGTGTTAGGCAATCATGATTACGCGGTCAACTACCCAGGCGATGTCGGGCTCCCGGGAGTCGAATCCCTCGTTATTGCCGCACTCGAACGCGCGCAGGTCACTGTGTTGCGGAACGAATGGCAATTCATCGGTGGAGGAAAGCACCCGCTCGCCCTGCTCGGCATCGACGAAATACAAAGCGGTCGCGCACGAGTGAGGCCGCTGCACGACATTCCTGCCACAGCGCCCCGTCTCGTCCTCTGTCACAATCCAGACATCGCTCCGTTCTTACCTGACAACAGCGTTGACTTGTTGCTTTGCGGGCACACCCACGGAGGACAAGTGCGCATTCCGCCATTTCCTCCCCTATTCACCGCCACGGTCAATCGGCAATTCTGGGGCGGGCTCTCGCCCTTCGGTCGAGGTCATATCTTCGTCAACCGTGGGATTGGATACACATGGCGAGTGCGACTCGGTTCTCGACCAGAATGTGTCTTGATAACGTTAACTGGAGTGAAGGAGTAGTCTGAGCGGGCTCCGGGGGGAGCCCGCCCGATGTCACTTCTCCAACGCTACGTTGAAGATTGGACGCAAGAGGGATAACTCTCTTAGTTCTCCGATTTGCCGTTTCCTATCTTCCCTATAGTTCGGAGCCCCATTAGGGGCGTGAGCACGTAATTTTAAGCGCGCCTCTTAGCGTTCGGCCAGTGTGGCTGTCCGTGCTGCCGCTTCCTCCAGCTGCATGAGGCGTGCGGCCAAGGTCGCATTCTGTTGCTCCAGCGCAGCTTTCAACGCCACAATCTCCTGCTGCTGTCGCGCCTGCACCTGCTCGTGCTGCACCTTCATCGCAGCCAGTTGCTGTTGCTGTCGTTGCACTTCATTTAATAACAACGAGGTGAGTTCATCATACCGCACGCCTTCTATTTCCCCTTTGGCGTTGCGCGTCACTAGCTCGGGGTAGACCTTCGCCACTTCTTCCGCGATCAGCCCATACTGCAGCGGACCCTGGGGTAACTGTTTGTAATGAAACGCAACGGGCTGGAGCTGCTGCAGCTTTCTCCCCTGTTCTCCCAGCGGCTCAATATCCTGCTTATAGCGCGCCGAGGAGACTAAAGCCCCCAGCTGCCCATTGCTATCGATCAAGACGGTGTTACCTACTATGGGCGTGCTACTTACGCCAGCAATAAACGCCCGGGTTTGCTCTTCTCCAAGGCGCAATGTATTCGATTCAGTCTCCTCCCCCTGGTTGCCTAGATAGATGTTCTGATCCCCGCTCACCAGTTTACTGCCCGCCCAGTGGCCGACGGCGAGGTTCTTATGGCCCGTGGTGGTGGCGTCAAGCGCCCCGACGCCGAGAGCGGTATTCTCGAATCCTATAGTGTTGGCCACGAGCGCCCACGTTCCGCTGGCGGTGTTCGAATTGCCAATGGTGTTGCGGTAGAGCGCCTCAGCGCCGCTGGCGGTGTTGAAGCCTCCGGTGGTGTTGTGGGAGAGCGCCCAGGCGCCGGTGGCGGTATTGAGAAGACCAGTGGTGTTGCGGAAGAGGGCGCGGACGCCGGTGGCGGTGTTGGCGCCGACGGTAAAGGGGGCGAAGACAAGCCCCACGGCGTGTTGCAACCCTCCGGGGGTTTGCGGCACAAAATTATCGATGAAGGCCCCGGTCGCGCCATTGTAGCGCGCGACGCCGCTAAGCTCCCCCGCCACGTAGAGGTTGCCATCCGGCCCGAATACCAACTGATTGGGAAAAGACAGCCCGCCTCCAGAGGCGAAGACATCCATAAAGGCTCCGGTCGTCCCGTTGTAACGGAGCACCTGGTTTGTCTGACTATTGACGTAGAGATTCCCATCTGGGCCAAAAATCTCCCCCGTCGCCAAACCGAGGCCGCCACCCGAGGCAAACACATTGATGAAGGCTCCAGTCGACCCGTTGTAGCGACGCACTGAGCTCAGGCTGGCCACGTAGAGGTTACCATCAGGCCCGAATAGGAGGGCAAGGGGAGCGCTCACGGAGGCCACGAAGGTGTCAATGAAGGCTCCAGTACTTCCGTTGAAGCGGAGGATATTTGAGTTACCACCTGTCACGTAGAGGTTCCCGTCGGGGCCGAATGTCAAGCCATGGGCAGAGACCAATCCCCCTGTCCCATTGGGGATAAAGGTCTTAACGAAGGCCCCAGTCTGTCCTGAGAACTGTGTAACATTGCGGCTGAGTTCTCCAGCCACATAGAGGTCCCCGTCAGGGCCAAACGCGAGCGCGACGGGGCCAGCCATCTGACTGCTTGAAGCAAAGACGCCCTGAAACGCTCCGGTGGTAGCGTCATAGCGCAAAATTTTGCCGGAGTCATAGTCTCCTACCAGTAAGGTGCCTGCCGTTGCTAGCCCTTGCCAGTGAAAAAACAGACCAAGAACCACTCCTCCCACAACAAAGCAATTTAGGAGGAATCGCGTGAATGTTTTCATAGCCTTTTCCTTTTGTGGTGTTACGATTCCAAACTCGTTTAATAAATCTTCTCTTGTGGCCTCGTGATGTCAAACTCGTTCCATCAGCGCCTCCTTTTTGGCGATCGGAGTCAAGGGAATGGCCGGGGGCCGCCCTCTCGTCGGTAGCTTACACTTGCCTGCCTTGTCCGCTTGGCAGAGCGCCTGGATTTCTTGTGTCGTGAGGCCCGATTGAACATCTGCCCCTTGTCAATCAGGTCCCCAAATTTGCCGCAGTCGCCCATCCCGCCGGACGTGAAGGAGGCGTCGGTCATCGGACCAGGGTCCCCGCCGCACTCGCCACGAACTGCCCGTTTACATACAGGTGCAATATCAACCCAGCAAACGTCCCGGCCATATGGGCCCAGGTCCGCTGCGAGAAGGTAAATGGAAGGAAGACATAGATAGGCTAGAATGGTTCATGGCATTCTCCCGTTACAGAACCAGTGAAGCAGAGCGCCGCTCATAGAGGGGCGGTTGCTAAATGAGGCTCCCTTGAAGAGAGCGTTAGAACTGTTCTTCTTTATTCACTTACTTTTGTCCCTGGACGTACTTCTTCTGTCGTCCAACAACACATGAGGCGCTGTATCAAGAGTGAAAGCCCTTACGGTATTAGTACCCCCCAACCGTGTATCCTCCTATCGGCTCTCTTAAGCTCAAAGCTAAAGACTAACTTTTGAGAAAGATCCTTGGGGCCCTCTTCTCCTCGTTTGAAAATGCCCTCTACGTTATCTCATCTCTACCACTTATCCGAAACGCCCTTAACTTGGCTATACTAAACCTGGAACGAAAGCGCAAGTGATAAGGAGAATTTTGGAGTAAGAATCACTAGCGGTGTTATTTCGGAGCGCGACAGAATCGCTACCGCTGTTAAAGGAGCCGAAAGTGTGGGTTAAGAGCGCGTCCTTAGGACGAAGGAATTGCTTCGAAGGGGGAAGTTTTCACAATCCAGACGTGTACCGTCAGCGGCGCGATCGGCTCAAAGTTGAGGCGGCAGCACCAGATGGTAGTCATTGAAAGCAGGTTCTCTTATCAAGAAAGGAGGGAGGAAAGAGCGTAGCGCAGCAAAGTATTTGATCAAAGTAGCGGCAAAAGGACGGGCATGGTTACCCTGTCTTGGACAGGCAAGTCAGTGGCGCGGCCAGGAGATCGCGCCACCGCCGAAGTCATGTCGCTCTGAGCGAAGCAAAGAATCTCAGTACGAGACCCTTCACTTCGTCCGAGTTGACAACTCTGGTCTGCCAATCACTTGTTGTCTGATTTCACCTGACGCGCCGGGTAACGAGCGCACGGGTCGTGTTTGCGGAGCAGGGCTTCCGATTGCAATGATCTTGGCAATCGAAGGCACGCCGTCGGTATTAACGATGAACAGCATATAGTGCCCTGGCGGCGCCAGATTGGCGCTGACCGGCGCGGACACAGTGAGGCTGCCCGAGCCTGGCGTAAAGTCCAGACTGAGAAAGCGCTGATTCTGATCGAACGCATGCGTCACGGACGGCAGGCGAATTAAGCTGACTTTCGCTATACTCGCGGCATTCGGAGTCTGCACGACAAATGTGTCGCTATAGTTAAGCGTCAAAGGTACGGCGTTGATAACTGGCCGGGGTCCTTTGAAAAGATAAGGCGGGAAATAGATCTCTGATTCTGTGTGATTGCCAACGGCTCCGCCTCCTTGGCCTCCTCCAGCGGTGAGCACCCGTCCGTCAGGTAATAAGAGCGCTGTGGAATGATAGCCTCGGATAGACTGCGCCGAAGGCAAGAGCGTCCAGGTTTCGCTTACAGGATTCCACAGCTCCGCCGCAAACACGGGCCGTGATTCATTGTCAAATCCCTCCCCGGCGACACCCCCAATAACCAGGATGGAGCCATCCGGCAATAAGGCGCCGTTGAGGTGGCGACGAGCGAAGTTCATGGAAGCCACCGTGCGCCACGCGGGGTTAGCATCGTTAAGATTGATCACTTCAGCAGTCGCCGTCTCATCATCATTCGTATCTCCGTCCGCAGGATCTCCACCCCCGGCGATCAGAATTTTTCCTGGCTCGTACATCGCTGCTGTCCCATAGCTACGCACCACCCTCCAGTGAGTTAGTGGTCCTGCGGTCCAATTCCCTCCATTGGCAGTATCCAAGAACCAGGAGTCCGGATCAGGTCCTGCTTTGAAAACTCTGCCGTCGGGCGCAACAAACATGCGCGGATACAAATCTATACCAAGCGCCTGGCCATTGACGCTCTGGGCTTGAGCGTTGACAAGATCACGCCAGGTTTGGGTCGCTGGTTGCCAGACCTGAGAAAGGAGGTTTTTCGTATACGCCACGTCTGTAGTCCCAGATGTCACCAGGACCTCCCCGTTTGCCAAGGTGGTGTTGGTCGGGTACCAGCGTCCAGCATTCATGGCAGACAGCTTCGTCCACGTATTCGTGTCCGCCTGGTACAAACTCGCACTTACCAAACCAAGACCATCAAACGCATAGGCTCCATGCGCGTGGACTCCACCTGTCACAAGCAACTGGCCGTCCGCGAGAAAGGAATGGCCGGAGCAGAACAGATCATCGGTATTCACGGCTGGGGTCCGCAACTCCTCCGTTGTTGGATCCCAAAGTCGGCTGTTGCCCAGTCGATCCCAGAACATGACGTTCCCCGTAGGCAGCAAATGCATGTGCACGGCGACGATGGGCCAATACCGGACGCCATCCCAATGACCAACCAACCGACTGTGCTCGTCATCAAAAATCGTGACTAATGACTGCGCGGGGCTAATCACGCTGGAAGGAGTCACGGCAGTCTCTCCAATGAGTGGACGTTGCCCACCCGGTCGAGGAAGCGGAGGCGCGGAGGTTTTATTGAGATCTTGTAAAGATACAAAAAATGTCTTGTCGCCCTCTTCCTGGGCGTTGTTGATAATAGGGATAGTGAAGGATTTTCTCGTCTCTGTAGGGAAAAAAGTGAGCGCTTGTGATAGTCCCCTCGCATACGATTGGCTCTGTGCTTGACTGTTGCTCGAGCAGGGCGTCCCGAGGTAATCCAATCCGCTCTTCGCCGTGTCGTCGGTTGTGCAGTATCCCACCTGCACTGTGTCGGCAAGATTGCCAACCCGATCAATCGTGAGCACCGCTGACCGTCCAGTTTCTTCTACTCTCGTAGTGACCGACTCCAAAGACAGGAGACTCTGGGTGCTGCTCAGGAATTGAGCGCTGATATTATCGAGATCTGCATGAGCCGATTCTCCCCCCGAGCGCGCCCCGAAGTGAAGACGGCCTCGGTACGGGAGCAAACCAGGGATCTTCAAATTGTTTACAACGGTGACTGGCTTGCCGTCCTTCGGCGTCAGGATCACCGAGACGTCAGAGAACCCGCCTCCAGGTCTCGCAATGATGCGGGCATGAATCCACAGCCCTACAGCGAGATCGACCACGTTCATGAGGTCCACTTGCGTGAGCAGCTCTTTATTGAAATGCACGGAGAGACTATCGCTGAACCCATAACGAATGACATCGTCGCTGCCAATATCTGCAGGGTATTTGTCGAAAGCAGGATTTTTATAGATGTCAAACCCGATGCCCAGAGAGCCAGTGAAATTCGGCTCCTCAGGGGCATAGAGTGGATACTGAGGCGTCACTCCTGGCATGGGATATATTGCAGCATTGAGCAGGGCGGCTCCGAAGCCGTCGGCGCGACCCATCCACGGTGTGACGGCGTTGCCAGGCGTCAGTCGAAAGTCAAAGTCAATGACGATCACATCGGCGGCAAGATTAGTAGTCGGAAAAGTAATGGTATTCGAAGAAGGTGGCGACGGTTGCGGAACGGCCGACACAAGACGGAGGAAATTACCCGTACCTGTCGGACCGCCCGGCAAGACTGCTGGTCCTGGCGGATTATTGCTCTGGATTGAGACGTAGGAGGTTCCTTTTCCGAGGACATCAAAATCCTGGAGTAGTGGCGATGCGAAAGCGTTCTGATGAAGTCCTCCCATCAACTCGATGAAGACAAGGACGTACAACATTAGACGAATCAGGGTGGGAAAAGACGAGAAGTAGGTAAATTGGGCGCTGCCAGACTGATAGCTGGCGTCCGGGCATTCTCTTTGTCTCTGGGGTTCCTGAGCGAAACATTCTTGCAGGAAGAAAAACAGGGTCATTTTGTTCATTACAGCCTCTACAATAATTTTACGGGGTCGTGGTTGAGCATGTCAAATGAGGATACATTGTAAAGTAAAAGATCCAAAACGACTCGGGAAATCTCCTTTCTCTTAGGTTTCTCTCGGCTTTACCCGGACAACCAAAGATGCGTAACATTGACGCCTTTGGGTAGCATGCGCTCTGCGCACGAAAAGAACGGCAGAGAAGAAGGGCGTGCGTTGCATGCACGCCCCTACTGCTTTCTCCCGTTTAGGCTACGCCAAAAGGCGCTTCATCACCTTACGTCATCGCGGAATCAACGGCAACATCACATATGAAGGTCTGATTTCGTCGTGGAAGACACGTTGCAACGCGGGCTCCAGACGACTGGCCTCACTGCTCGTTTCGCCAGTCTGCGGGTTACGGTCGAAGCGGGGAAAGTTAGAGCTGGCAATCTCAAGGCGAATACGATGGCCCGCTTTAAACAGATTGCTTGTTGCCCACAGATCAATCGTATATTCGTACACCTCGCCAGCCTTGAGCAATGTAGCTTTGCTGCGCGACTCGCGATAACGACCACGAATGATTCCATCTGTTAAATTACGAGCATAGCCATCAGGGTGTACGTCTACCAGCTTGGCGGTAAAGTCGGCGTCAACCGCGCTTGTCGCAGCATACAACGTCACGGTAATTGGTCCGGTCACCTCCACATCACGGTCGAGCACAGGAGTGGTATACACTAACACATCAGGTCGTTCTTCGATGAGCCGCTGATCAAAAGCGCCGCCAGGCACGGCCGCCGGCCAGCAACACAGCCCGCCGCCGCGGGTCGGCACAGGATTACGCGGATCGGCTACATAGACATCCGCCGGTTCGGCGCCCGGGGCCTTCTGGCTCAGCAGACCATCGCCTCTCAGGCTGTTCGCTTTGCCGTTGCTATGGAAGAAATACTTCGTGTATTGGGTGCGGGCGAGCGGCCATTCATTTTCCGTGCGCCAGCGGTTTTCTCCCATGACAAAAATCCGCACCGGCGGCTCTTCAAGTACGCCATTCTGTTTGCCTTTCAACCAGCGATCGAACCAGCGGATGTGCATGCCGTCCAAATCCATGGCCAGAGCAGTGGTCGATAGCCCGTAATTCACTTCTCCGGAGACATTGCTCAGCGGCAGGGTATGGAACCAGGGGCCCAGAATCAGCTTCTGCCCTTGTCGCGCCTCCGGTGTTGCGCCCTGCTCGCGCATGCCGAGATAGTTGCGAATCGTTCCGCCCAAAAAGATATCGTACCACCCGCCGACATTGCAGGCCGGGACCTGTATCTTACTATGCTGGTCTTCAATGTTGACCTGCCGCCAATAATCATCGTTATCAGGATGGGCCAACCAATCGTAGAAGTATGACGCCGCCTCGCCAAAGAGCGGAAAATCTTTGAGCGGCGCGTAGCGGAACCATTGGCACATGTCGTCGACGCCTTGCAGCAGCTTTCCCAACTGTTCCCCTAATTCAGGTTGAGTCTTCATTAAACGTTGATACGTATCAGGCGCCAAGAAAGTCATTGTCCAACTTTCGTTAAATCCTAGAGCAAAGGCGCCGCCCTGATAGGTCCACCCTTCATGGTAGTCAGAGGCCGTAATCAATGGAAAGATCGCCTTCAGATGCGGCGGTCGGCTAATTGCGGCCAGCCATTGCGTCGCGCCCACATAGGAAGCGCCATACATACCCACATTCCCATCGGACCACGGCTGAGCAGCGCACCATTCCACCGTGTCGTATCCATCAAGAATGTCGTCCGTAAAAGTATAAAATGTTCCTTCTGAGGCGTATCTGCCGCGTGAATCCTGAATGACCACGACGTACCCGTCGCCGACAACGCGCATCACATCCAACATGAGGAACCCGACAGTGGTCAGATTTTTATTGTACGGGGTGCGCTGCAAAATGACCGGATATTTTCCTGGGGCGGCAGGACGAAACACATCAGCCCGTAAGACCGTCCCGTCTCGCATCGGCGTCGGAACATTTTTCTCGATGACAATAATAGGTTCTCCCATATCCCCTCCTGACAGCTGAACATGGATTGATTCTTGGTGTTCTGCTGAGATTTCCATTTTTTTGCAAGGGCAGTAGGAGACGCCAAGCGGAGTCGCCTCTTCATCGCGTGCCCTCTGTAATAAAACGCGCTATGATCCTGCTGCCGCGACACATGGGGGGGAAGCTTTGCGCCATTACATAAGGAGGAACGACATGGCTTACGAATATCTACTGCTCGAACAAGACGCTGGCGTCGTCACCTTGACTTTGAACCGACCAGAAAAGCAGAATGCTCTTTCACAAGGATTGATGGCCGAGTTACGCGACGCGTTTGACGCGATAGACAAGGACCCACAGGTGCGAGTCGTACTTATCACAGGCGCTGGGCGGGCGTTTTCCAGCGGCTTTGACCTAAGCCCTAAAGAATTGGCCGCCGACGCCCCTAAGGACGAAGCGGATTGGAGTCGCCTCATTCGCAGCAATTTTGACACTCTCATGCGCATTTGGAACTTACGTCAGCCGGTGATCGCTGCAGTAAACGGTCCAGCTATCGCTGCTGGCTCTAATCTAGCGCTCATTTGCGACATTACTATCGCGGCGGACACCGCGTCGTTTGGCGAACCAGAGATTCGTCATTTCGCCTTGTCTCCCTTGCTCTTGCTGCCGTATCTCGCGAACAACAGCAAAGCCATGCACTACCTCTATTACAGCGGCGACACCATTAGCGCCGACGAAGCGCTCAAACTGGGGCTCGTCAGTAAGGTCACGCCCTTGGATCAACTGCTGCCCGAGGCGCAACGGATCGCGCAGCGGATTGCCCAAGTCCCTGCGTATCCCGTGCAGATCACTAAACGCAGCATCAAAGCCGCCTACGAAATGATGGGCTTTAAAAATGCGATGGAAGTGCATCGCGCCAACGACGCCCTGGTAATTGATTCCTCACAAATTGAAGAGAAGCGGCAACTCATGCGTGTGCTTATGGAGAACGGTCTGCGGGCCTTTCTTGAACTGCGTGATGGTCCGTTTCGAGAGTAAAGGCCCTTGTCGGTATAATAACGAAGGAAGGAAAAGTGAGTCATGGCGCAAAACGGTCCGTTTGATCCGTCAGACAATATTATCGATCTCGCCAAGTTTCGCGCGCGTTGGCAATCGAATCCGGGGCTTGGCAATTTCTTGGGAGGAAATTTTTTTAAGAAGATCCTCTTACCTCTTTTGCTTGCGATAGTCGGTCTCAAGCTCGTGATCTTTTTGTGCTTTGTGTACGTGCGCCCCAACGAGTACGGCATCAAAGTGGTGCGCGTGCCGGTGTTTGGTTCCCGCGGGGTGCATAAAGACGTCTATAACGCCGGATTTCACTTCGTGCTCAAGCCGTTCGACTGCGAGGGCATGTATCTCTTTCCCAAAGATCTACAAGTGCTTGATCTCACTGGCGCGCGCGAGGAAGCGGCGCGAGAGGCCACTATCAGCAAACCGGCGCATATTCAGACCTCGGACGGCTTCTTTGTCGATGTTGACGCAAGCATCATGTATAAGATCACTGATCCTTATCTCGTGTTTACCCATTTGGGCGCGGGGCGCGCCTTCGAAACCAATGGGCTCATGCCCAAAGCTGAACCGGCGCTGAAACAAACGCTGGGGGAACTGACGACTGAAGAGTTTTATAATAGTCCGGCTCGTTCGGCCAAGGCGGAGCTGGCGCAGACGCTCCTGAATCAAGACCTCGCAAACTATGGGCTTCAAGTGGACCATATCCTCGTGCGATACTTTCGCTATACGGAAGAGATCCAAAAGAATATCGAAGAGAAAAAGTTAAAAGATCAATTAGTATTCAAAAACCAAGCCGAAGCCCGCGCGGCCACCGAAGGCGCCAAGCTCAAGAAAATGATCCAAGAGGGCCAGGCGACCGTGGATATTAAACTGCAAGAAGGTCGCGCCTACATTACCACCAAGGACGCTGAGCGTGACTTGTATGTGCGGAAACAACGCGCAGAAGCTGATTTGCTGGTGAAATTGGCCGACGCCAAGAAGACGCAACTCCGTAATGAAGCCTTACAAGGCTCCGGGTCTGATCGTATGGTGGGGCTCAAGATGGCGGAAGTCTACAAAGGCTTGGAGTTGCTCGTGTTGCCGAGTGACGGCGCCAATGGGGTGAATCCGTTAAATCTCGAACAAACGATAAAGTTATTTGAGGGGAAGAAGTAACAGATTACCCTCGGAGAAATCATCATGAAAACTTTGTCAATAATTATCCTTGCGATGCTCTTTGGCGCGTTCCTCTTCTCTCCGCACACCACCGGCCCGACCGAGGTGGGCGTGCGCACGGTCAAATGGGCGCTGTTCGGCAAAAAAGGAGTGCAAAGCGAAGTGTATCAACCTGGCGGCGTCTACTTCTTTCCTGCAGTCCTGAATGACTGGCATGTCTTTGACACGAGATTGCAAAATATGGAGATGACGCACGATCCGACACGCGGCGACCGACGGATACGCGACGATCTGTTATTTAAAACGATCGACGGCAATGACATCAGTTTAGATGTTATCATCGCCTATCGTATTGATCCGGACAAAGCGCCCTTTATCCTGCAGCACGTCGCCAGTAATGATTTCGAACTCAAAGATAATGTCGTGCGCACCGTCGCGCGTAGCCGTTCTCGTGATATCTTTGGCGAACTCAAAACCGAGGAATTTTATATTTCTGATAAGCGTGATGAGAAAGCCGAGCGCGTGAAGACGACGCTCAATGAAATGTTGGGCCCCTACGGCGTGATCGTCGAACGAGTATCAACAAAAGACTATCGTTTTAATCCGGCCTATCAGAAAGCGATCGAAGATAAGAAAATTGCCGAGCAAGTCGCTGAACAAAATAAGGCCGCGACTAAGGCGGCTGAAGAGGAGTATCTCAAGAAGCTGGAAGACGCCAAAGGCGAAGTCAACAAAATGGTCGCTGAAGCCGACGGTCGGTTCCGCCAGGCGCAGATCGAAGCCGACGCCTATTACCAGCAGCAACAGCGCATCGCTTCAGCCATCGAAGCGGAGGGCGTCGCGGAAGCAAAAGGCATCACCGAACTTAACAAAGCGCTTGCAGGCAGCGGCGGCGAGGTCATGGTCAAATTGAAACTTGCAGAAGCACTAGAAGGAAAAAAGATCGTCCTCCTGCCGCTCTCTGGCTCTGGGATGGACATCAAAACCACGGATATCAATAGACTGCTCGAAACGTACGGACTGCGCAGCCTTGTGTCTCGCAACACCGCCACAGAGTAGGCATTAGGTAGTGACGCAGTTAGGTCTTTGTAGGGGCGCAGCATGCTGCGCCCCTACGGAAAACGTGATGTAATTGCGAGACAGGAATCAAAGGTAAAGAAGCTGCACTATTCTTCAGGGCGTAGCTATGGTCGTCGGCGCGCCAACGCCAGACGGGACGCAACTTTTTCACGGAGGCCAACAGTCAATGCTGGCAAGGGCTGAACAAATTGCAAACCGAGGCCAATGACGTGCCGGTCCCGCTTTACGACGCGCACGACCTCCAGTAACAGTTGCCGAGCTTCCACTTCGTCCAGAAAAAACTCTCCATCGAAGCGAGCACTGGTCGGCGGCGGCAAGAGCAGAGAAAAACGAATATCCATGGTGGCAAAGATCCCGTTAGCGCTCAGGTTGTGAATAACGGCAGGAATGCGTTCTCCCGAGCCGCTGATGAGCTGCAAGGGCAACTCAGCGGAACACCGCACCTCGCGCCGTTTCTCGGCCACGAATCCAGGCGCCGGTGACGAAAGCACTGTGACCTTTTCTGTATCGCTCGTTTCCATAACTCCTCCAGGGACACAATGAATATATCACATATTGCGCTCTTCGCGTGGCGCTATAGAAACGCTAGAGCAAGATGCGGGGTGGCAGAGGGACAAGAGAGAACGGCGTGCGGTCTCCTCGCCCCTTGGGAGCTTTGCCCAAAAAGTCAAAACGGCTACTACCGGTTGTTGGGTGTGTAGTACGGGAGCCCGACCCCTTGTGTAGGAGCCCTTTCCGCTTCCGATTCCCTCGCCCCTTGGGGGCAGGGCCAGCGCACGAAGACCTGAGGAAGGACAGGAACTTAGGGCGTAAAGACCGTTGGCGCTGCAACGCGCTTTGTCTACGCCGCGAATTTCCTGGCGTTA
>JACXTT010003596.1_pt1 | contig 23685 bp, 23 predicted proteins | sample 9270951 | NCBI WGS metagenome assembly JACXTT01 (sample SAMN15532306, study PRJNA645909) | rock metagenome | isolation source: weathered quartz diorite | place: Puerto Rico | collected 2017-06-21
AGCGCTGGTTCGAGCGCCAGGATTTGATCGATGGTCATCCTTGAGACTCCCCCGAGCGTCATTGCTCAGCTGAAGAGTCTACAAAATCCTGGTGATTTGAGTCAAGGTGCGCTGTCCAACTAATTGGACAGCGCCACTTTTTAAGCTGGGTAAGGACCGTTGTCGTAAGTCGTTATTCGTCGGTCCCGAACCGTGTCGAAACTTTGCCCATTTTTAAAAGTGGCGCTGTCCAACTAAGCACCTCGCGCAGAGTTTCGGATGGCTCCCGGACGGACCAAACGGGTCCGTCACGTATAACATTCCGAAAAGAAAAGGAAGAAAACCTGACCCATTGCTCATCGGCTCGTGAGTACCTGCGTATCACGCGGTGGGTGTATGTAAAACTCGCGCGCAAAGCCACTCATTTGGAAATATGAGGTGAACTGTTAAGATGGGCATGTTCCGCGCGGAACATTGGGAGAATGGATATCCGACTTATCGCGGCAACGTCTTGTCTGACAGGATGACTCCCTCCACGTGCGGCAACCGACTGATGCCGCGCGCCGCCTCGTGCAGGGCATCCGTATCCTGCTCGGGCGCATTCAGAAAGACGCGCCGCTCCTGGAGGGTGAACCGCACCGAACGAAACGCGGCTTTGCTTTTCAGAAACGTGCGAATTGCCTCCGTCAATTCCCGTTCCGTCTCGACCCCGGCATCCACCTGCGGCAAGCCAAACATGGGCAAAGTGACCGAGACCGGCAACTTGTTCACCTGGGTCGGCGGCGATTCTTTCGCTTGTACACTCAAGAGGCCCGGCGCGGACGGGATCGGCAGCGGCTCGACTGGCAACTTCGGCGGCACGCGGTCCGGTAGGATCAGCGGCGGCACGTCGACCTTCAACGGCCTCGGTGCCGGCTCCACCAATTCGTTCACGAATAGCCTGCTGCGCACCTCCGCCAACTCGATCATCGTCCGCACGCACAGCTCGGCGCGAAACGCCACCTCCGCCGACGGCACCGGGCCCCAAATCTCCGCGACCCGGTCGGTCACGATGACGCCGATGTTGAACGCCGCCAGGTCCGGATCGGTCGCGAGCAACAGGCGCGCCTGCATCGTCTGACGCTGGTCGCGCGCCGGGTCGCCGCCGATGCGCGGCACCGACTGCTGCGCGGATACAACGGAGCTTGACAAAGTCAGCAACACCACCGAACATACGCGGCTATACATGAACGACACCGAATTAGCGGCATCCGTGACGGGACCGTGAAAAATTCTCGGAGGCAAGGACGTGACATCAGCCTCCCTTGTAAATCTTGCCAGATGCACGCCGAAAGGAAACCGCGCCGAGCCCTTTTCCGCCGATTTCCACGGCTCGACTGGGTAAGCTGTGCGTGCGATAGCGTTTGTCACGGCCCACACGCGCGCAAATCGAAGGCGGAAGGCGAAAAACGGTAATGAACGCGAGCGGTCCTGGTGCAACCCGGCAAATCTGCATTCAGAAGGAGGGATACCCCCTGCACGAGTTGGCAAAAGGTCGGAAGAGGCTCCGTAACCTATATCCCAGCAATCACATCGGATCACGATCCAGTTTGCCAACCGGACGAGGCAAGGGGATTGGCCTGCTGCGTGTGGGTGTATTGGCTACAGGCGCAAGGCAAGTCCTCCGGACGCCGGTATACTGTACGTAACCAAGCGAGGTAGTCACATGCTTGACGACATGCCGCGCGAAGACGTGCTCGCGGTCATCGACCGGATGGTCGAAGAGCTACTCGACGCCGCCAAGCTCGCGCAGCCGCCGGTCGATGTCATCGCGCTGGCGCAGCAGCATCTCGACATGGTCGTCGTGCTCGATCAACGCCAGCCGCAGCGCGGACGGGCGCAGCGCACCCTCGGCAAGAAGCAAATCTACCTGCGGCCGGAGCCGCGCGAGGAACGGCACCAGTGGACCGTCGCCCACGAGATCGGCGAGCATCTGAAGAGCGAGTTGCTGACGCGGCTGCACATCGAGCCGGCGCAAGCCCGCGCGATGGCTGGTGAATCGCTGGCGAACCTGTTTGCCTACCGCTTGCTGGTGCCGAGCTGCTGGTTCAATGACGACGCGAAAACACATGGGTATGATTTGCTGGCGCTGAAGAAGCGCTACGCGACATCGAGCCATGAGGTGCTGGCATGGCGTTTTCTCGACTTGCCGGAATCGTGCGTCGTGACGATCCTTGACAACGAGCGCATCACGCGGCGGCGCTCGAACGCGTGGCCGACGAAACGCAAGCTGCTGCCCGCGGAGGACGAATGCTGGCACTACGTGACGCAGCACGGCAAGACGAAGGTGGTTCGCGACGACGAGTGGACGGTGACGGGCTGGCCGGTCCACGAGCTGGAATGGAAACGCGAGATTCTGCGGAGCGTGCGAATGGAATGAGCAATCGCTGAACTCAACGCTTGGGCAGGACCTTGTTCAACTCACTCTCCAGCAACGACCGCCCCAGGGCAGAAGTCAGCGATTCCAGCACGTGCGGGTCGATGCGCGGATGGTCCAGCGTGCCGCCGATCGGGATGCGCAAAATCTGCTTGGCCTGCGCCGGCGTCAATCGAGCGGCGGCGGCGAGTTGCGCCGGGATCGGCGTTTCCACCACGATCGCCAGGCTGCCATCGAGGCCGACCGCGCCGGACGATTTCATGGCGAACTCACCGACGGTCAATTCCAGGTTCGTGTGATGAATTTTGCCTTGCAGCAGGTGGAACGGCACCCGGCATTCCTTGACGACGCCGGTCGGCGGCGTGATCTGCAACAGAGCGCTCACCTCGCGCACAATCGCGTTTGGTCCGACCTTGGCGTGATGCAGGACCAGCGTCCCTTTCAGCTCGCCCTCGGTCGGCGCCGACAGCGGGAGTCGGCCGCCTTCCAGCGTGAGCGAGATCGAGCCCTCCGCCTGGGCGACGTTGGCCATCACCGGTATGGCATGGCCGAGCGCCCCGGCGCACATCGGTGGCGTGAGCTTGGCCTTCTCGATCAACGGGCCGGAGAGAAGGATCAACTCCATCGGCACAGGCTCGAGCTTGAGATTCGGCTGCAAACGCAGTTTCCCGCCGTTGAGAGTGGTCTCGACTGGATAGAACTGTAGCCAGCCTTGCTGCAAGACCGCCTTCATCTGCGCAGGCCCGACCTCGCAACCGTGCGCCTTGAGCGACTTCCAGTGCAGCCCAGCCTCTCCTTTCAGGTCACGGAAGCTCAGGGAAGAAGCGATATCCGCCGAGGCGTCGCGCGGATAAAGCGGCCCCAATACCCGGAACGTGCGCGATTCCTTGCCCGCGATCTGTACGTCCTTGCCCAGGAACGGTTGCAGAAGTGGCTCTAGCTTTTCGAGATCGTAGGTCATGACGCCGGCAAGGTCGAGATCCCGCGTCGTGCTGATGTTCGCAATTTTACCGTGCCCATTAGCGCCGAGCACCGCGGTAGCTAGATTCAGTCGTTCCAGATCGAACACATCCGTGGCCCAGTCGTAAACGCCGCGGCCGACCAAACGCATCTCGGCTTCCTGCCAGATTGGGCGCGCCACAGGACCGTAGATCAGGTTATGCAGCGTTACCTTGAAATCGGCGGCGATTCGCTCCTCACTCGACTGTAGATCGAGTCGGCCGACGATCGTTCCAGCCATCGGCGCAGCGGGGTTCGTGCGGGGATCGTGGCTCCATTGGCGCAGTCGGGCAACATCGGCGACAAGGTCTGCCGAACCAGACAGCGCCATCGTGGCGGGCTGCAGCGACAAATGGTCGGCGTCGATCCGGACGGCGGAACTCGTCAGCTTCAACCTGGCGAGATCGACCCGGCCGGTGTTCACATCCCAACGTCCGGCCGCTTCCGCATTCATGGTCGGTTCCAAGATCCACAGGCTCGAGCCGATGCAGCGGCAGTTGGTCGCCAACAATTTCGCCGACGTGAACTCGATCGCTTGCCGAGACGGACACGCCTGCAAATGCAGGTCCGCCTGACCGGCAAACTGCCAGTCGTCCAGCCGGGTCGTCCAGCTTTTCACGCGCTGGCTCCAGCGCGTCAGGTCTCCCTCGACGCGCAGGCCGAGTGTGCCCCACGGTCCCGCATCGAGATCGTGAATCGGCTCGGTCAACTTCATGCCGATGCGATCCTTGTCGAGATCGACGGCTAGATCGGCGCTGTCGATACGGGGACGGCCAGCGTTGTCAACCTGGCCGCGCGCCGCCCATTTCGCGACGACCTCTTTTTCTTGCCACGGCTGACTCGTGAGCCACGACACGTTCACGTCCTTGCCCTGGGCGTTGCCGTGCATGACGAAGTCGCGCTCAGACCGACGCACGCTGAGGGAGGCGTTGATTTTGCCAGCCAGCTTGAGATCCCCCAGGTCGAGGAGTTGTCCGAGCGAATCGGCAAACTGGCGCAGGTCGGCATCGGCGCGGAGCGTGAATTGATCTTCCTGCTGCAAAGCTTCGACACGCAGGAACCGTGCGGAACAGTTGAGATGATCGATGCCGGGCATGCCTCGGTGCAAATTGCGGACCTGAAAGTCAAGCGTGATCGGCTCGATCCAGGTCACCAACTTCTGTCCCTTGATGCCGCGCACGTCCGAGGTGTGAAGATGGCCCTGCCAGACAATGTCGCCGTCCTTCTCCTGGCTTTTGCATTTCACGTTCAACCGTCCATTGAGCAGCTGCATGTCGAGGTGGGTGTGCAGCGTCCTGGGCAAGCGTTGGGCAAGAGTGGTAAGGCTCAGGTCCGCGTCGAGGTCGAAGGCCGGTTGGGCCAGCGCGTCGCGCCACTCGGCGTCGAAGTCGAGCGTCCCCTGAACCGTCAGCTTGCCAAAATCGCTCTCGAGCTCCGCGCGTTGGACAATCAGCTTGTGGTCTTCCAAGCGCATCATGACCGGGGCGCGAAGGCGTTCGACATAGAGATGATCCACCAGCGCGTGGGAGGCGAAGAAGACGTGATTGCCGAACACCTCGCCGGCAATCTCGACGTGCGGCTTGCCGGCCCGCATGTCCGCGTTCAACTGGAAGTGTCCCTGCAAGGAACCATTGAACTCGGCGCCGGCGTGATAACGGCGTGCGATCAGGCCGACGAGTGGGGCGGGAAACGAAGTAAAGCGCGCCTTGATGGAGGCCTTGGCGTTCGGCTCCCCGAAATGGTGCAGCTGCATTTCGGCCTTGAGCGCGCCCGCCTCGGCGCCGTCGTTGGTCACCCCTTGCAAGGTCGCTTGCACGATCCGGCCTTCATCGTCGCGGATCAGCGCGCTTGCGGTGATCGCCTTGGTAGTCCAGGTCTTCTGCGTCTGGACATCGTGAACCTTCAGTGTCGCATTCGTGATCTCCAGACGCACCTGGGGGACACTCCAGGCAGCGGGCTCCGGGGCCGCATGTGCATCGACCGAAGGTCGGCGCGGCCTTGCCAACGCCTTTTCGATGTTCGACGTCGTCCAGTCGAACTTCCAATCGACGACCGCCTGGTCGATCCGAAACGAGCCGAGATCGTCACGCTCCACGAGCAACGTGAGCAGAGAGCGATCGCTTTCTATCTTGGCGATGTGCACGATCGGCTGACCATCGGCATCCAGAATCTCAACGTGATAGAGACGGATCGGCGAGAACCAGCCGAGGGAAGCGCTGCCGACACGGACACTTCCGTTGAATTGCTGACTCGCCTTGCCGCATATCCAGGCAACAAGCGGCGTCCAGGCGGCAATCATCGGCGCCGCCCAGACCAACACGAGTAGCCCGCACAACGTGAGCAGGATGCGCAGTCCCCAGCGCCGCGGCGGGGGCGGCGATGACATCGTGTCTGCCGACATGACCGACCTCGAATCGAATGACCAGATTCTCTCTCATCATTCATGTCGGCAGGCCAGCGTCGATCCGACCGGTCGGTACGCACTCGCAGCGCCAGAAATGTTCGCGATGGGAACGGTCGTAACGAACAGACCGAGAAAGACGTGACGCGGAGTCACATTGCCGTCCCGGATCCCAGCGCCGGAATATTTACAATTCGTTTCTTTTTTCTTTGGCGATTCGGGGCGCGCGCCGTTATAACAGTTGAGGATTGATGCACATTCTGGCGTCATGGGGTCGCGGTTGCTGGGGGGTAACAGTTCCGGCGATATGTGTCGCGCGGAGCTGGCCGCGACCCCTGTTTTTCAACGCCGATCAACCGCCGACGGCAACCTTCACGCTGCTCTTCGCGCCGTCTCGGTTGCCCAGCGCTGGTGCAGGAACTGCGTCAGTCCCGCGCCGAATTGAATCTCGATGATCTCGTCATCGATCTCCGCGCCGAAGTGGCGCACCAGCGAATCCTTCACGCTCAGTTGCTCGTCAAGTTCCTCGCGATAGACGACATGGGCGTCTCCCTGCGCTTCGGCCAGGGCGGCAAGCCCTTCGGCCAAATCGGGCCAATCCCACGGAGAATATTGCGTACCAGGGAATAGCGACGTCAGCACTTCGCCGATGCGTTGACCGAGTTGATGGCGCGAGGGGAGGACGTAGAAGGTGGCCATTTTCCGGAATCCTTTCACGAAAAAAGCGTGTAGGACTGGAATCGACCAGGCGCAACCGGCAATTTGGATGAACCGCGCGTTCCGAGAACTTGAGTGCCTTGCCTTTTCGGCGCCAAGCGCACAAACGGCACACCTTGCCACGGCAACGATCACAACGACGCCTGGCGCAGTGCTTCCACCAGAGCATCCATTTGATGAGGCAAGATGGTGCGTACATCGAGAACGAGTTTGCCGTCGCGCAAGCGCCCCATCACCGCCGGCGTGCCCAGACGCAGCCGCTGCGCGAGATCGGCATCGCCCACGGCGCTAGCCTTCACCTCGACGACCCACGTCTTCATCTGCTGATCCGGCAACGACCCACCGCCGACATAGGCGACGTCCTCGGCGGTGTCGATCGAAGCGAGCTTCTCGATTGTCCGCAAGCGCTTGGCGAGCGTCGCTGCGCGCTTCTTCAAGTCGTCAATCGGCAGACCCAGCAGCCGCAAGACTGGAATCTCGCGCAGGGCGGCTTCCTCGTTCAGGTAGATGCGCAAGGTCGCCTCCAACGCTGCCAGCGTCATCTTGTCGCAGCGGAAAGCGCGCATCAACGGGTCTTTCTCGATGCGTTCGATGCACTCTTTTCTGCCGGCAAGGATGCCCGCTTGCGGACCGCCGAGCAGCTTGTCGCCGCTGCAGAGCACCAAATCGGCGCCGGCGTCGATGCTGGCCCTGGCAATCGGCTCCCCGGTGAAGCCGAAGCGGTTGAAATCGAGCAAGGCGCCGGAGCCGATGTCGTCGATCACGGGCAATTGATACTTCTTGCCGAGCGACACCAGGTCCGCGGTGGAGACCGATTCGGTGAAGCCGCTGACGCGGTAGTTGCTGGTGTGAACCTGCATGAAGGCGGCGGTCTGGATGGTGATGGCTTTCTCGTAGTCGCTCAGGCGCGTGATGTTGGTGGTGCCGACCTCGCGCAAGGTCGCGCCCGAGACCCCCATGATCTCCGGAATGCGAAAGCTGCCGCCGATCTCGATGAGTTGGCCGCGCGAGACGATGACCTCGCGTCCCTGGGCCAGCGCCCGCAGGGCGATGACGGTGGCGGCGGCGTTGTTGTTGACGACGGTGGCCGACTCGGCGCCGGTAAGGCGGCGCACCCACTCGCGGATCGGATTCTGCCGCGACGAGCGCTTGCCGCTGTCGAGATCGAGTTCGAGATTGAGATACCCGCGTGCCGCCTCATAAGCGGCGACGGCGGCTTCCTCGGCAATCGGGGCCCGGCCCAGGTTCGTGTGCAGCACGATGCCGGTGGCGTTGATGACGCTGCGCAAACGCGGCTTCAAGTCGCGCTGCAAGCGCGTTTCGACATTGGCTGCGATGGTTTCCAGCGTTCCGTTCGTTGTGTGGCCTTGCGCGAGCAAGGCCCGCGCGTCCGCTAGCTCGGCGCGGATCGCCTCGACGATCACATCGTGAGCGTGCTGCGGTGCCAGCGCCGCGATGCGCGGCACTTGCAGGATGTCGGTCACCGCGGGCAGATTGCGGAAGGGGTTGTCGCTGGTCTTCATGTGTCCATTTCCGTCGAAAGCATGTCGTCTGGGTGTTTGTCATTCTACGGCAATTTCCGTCAAACTTACCATGCCCAACATCCATAGAATCACCAACACAAGCTCCCTTCGTTCGGTCGTCGGTTACCAGGAGGAGTATCACCATGCGCTGGATGATCGCGTCAATATTCTTGATCGGAACGGTTCAACCCATGGCATTGGCCCAAGCCAAAACGAAGCCCGACTACCCACCCACCAAAACCGACAACGTCGCCGACATCCTCCACGGCGTCAAGATCGTCGATCCGTATCGCTGGCTCGAAGACGGCAATAGCGATGCCACCAAGGCCTGGGTCGAGGAGCAGAACAAGCTTACCCAATCGATCCTCGGCAGCGTGCCGGGCCGCGAGAGAATTCGCAAACGGCTCGGCAGTCTGCTCGAAATCGGCAGTCTCAGCACCCCCGTCCCTAAGAAGGGCCGTTACTTTTTCACCAAGCGCGAAGGCACGCAGAACCAGGCGGTGCTCTTCGTCCGCGACGGCGTCAACGGCAAGGACCGCGTCTTGCTCGACATCAACCAACTCGCCAAGGATGGCACCGTCGCCCTTGATTGGTACTTCCCCAGCAAGGACGGCAAGCTGCTCGCGTACGGCCTATCGAAGGACGGCAGCGAACAATCGACGCTCCACATTCGCAATGTCGATACCGGCAAGGATCTCCCCGACAAGATCGAACGCACGCGCGCCTGCTCGCTCGCCTGGCAACCGGACAACGAAGGATTCTACTATACCTGCTACCCAGCCGTCGGCAGCGTGCCCAAGGGGAAGGAGAATTACTATCGCCACGTCTACTATCATTTCCTCGGCGCCGAAACCGAAAAAGACCACAAAGTCTTTGGCGACGGCCGCGATCCCGAAGATTGGCCGTCGATCGCCATGTCGCCCGATGGCCGGTGGCTGGCGGTCAACGTCCATCAGGGCTGGGCGAAATCGGAAGTCTACGTGACCGGCCTACAGGATAATCCGCCGCATTTTTACCCGCTCGCGGAGAAAACCAACGCGCTCTTCGACGTCATCGTGCGCAACGATCGCTTCTACATCCACACCAACGACGGCGCGCCGCGCTATCGCCTTTTCGAACTGGATCCGAAGCTGCCTGGCAAGAAATGGGCCGACAAGACCACTTGGAAAGAGATCATCCCGCAGGGCGAAGACAAGCTCGAAGGCGTCGTCCCCGTCGGCGATCATCTCGTCGCTGAATACATGCACGATGCGACCAATCAACTGCGCCTGCTCGATCGCGCCGGCAAACCCGTCGAGAACGTCAAGCTGCCGACGCTCGGCACCATCGCGGGCCTCGGCGCGGAATGGGACGGCGACGAGCTGTTCTACGGCTTCCAGTCGTTCGCCGTGAGCCCGAGCATCTATCGCCTCGATCTCAAGACGCGCAAGCAAGAGCTGTGGGGCCGCGTCGAGACGCCGACCAAGCCGGATGATTATGTTACCGAACAGGTGAAGTACAAGTCAAAGGACGGGACCGAGGTGCCGATGTTCCTGACGTATAAGAAAGGCGTCAAGAAGGACGGCACGAACCCGACGCTCCTGTACGGCTACGGCGGGTTCAACATCAGCCTGACGCCGACGTTCGCGACGACGCGCTTCCTTTTCCTTGAGAAGGGGGGCGTACTCGCGATCGCCAATCTGCGCGGCGGCGGCGAGTACGGCGAGGACTGGCATCGCGCCGGCATGTTGGACAAGAAGCAAAACACCTTCGACGACTTCATTGCCGCCGCCGAATGGCTCGTCGCCAACAAGATCACGAACAAGGAAAAACTCGCTATCCAGGGAGGCTCCAACGGCGGCTTGCTCATGGGCGCTGTCACCACGCAACGGCCTGAGCTCTTCAAGGCCGTCGTCTGCCAGGTCCCGCTGCTCGACATGACGCGCTACCACAAGTTCCTCATCGCTCGGCTCTGGATGCCTGAGTACGGCAACCCCGACAAGGAAAAAGACTTTCAGTGGATTTATGCCTATTCGCCGTATCAGAAAGTGCAGTCCGGTACGCCCTACCCCGCCATGCTGATCACTACGGCGGCCTCGGACAGCCGCGTCGATCCCCTGCACGCCCGCAAGATGGCGGCGCGCCTGCAGGCGGCGTCAATCTCGGCCGCCCCGATCCTCCTCCGCCAGGAGACACGCGCCGGCCACGGCGCCGGCAAGCCGCGCGGCATGATCCTCGACGAGCAGACGGACGTCTGGAGTTTCTTGTTTTCACAACTGGGTGTGCAATAACCCCGCTTGGCGTGTAGCGCTCGCATCGTGCCATGCGAGTGCTAAACGTAAACCAGGAGTGACCATGTCCGACTGGTCCCCCCTCGATCTGCCGCTCACCGACCCGCGGCATCCGTTTCACATCGAGCACATGGAGATGGCGCTCGACGAAGCGCAAGCCGCCGCGGACGAGGACGAAGTGCCGATCGGCTGCGTCATCGTCTCCCTGGAAAAAGGGCTGCTAGCCCGCGCCCACAATCAGCGTGAAATGTTGAAGGATCCGACCGGCCATGCTGAAATGGTCGCCATCACGCAAGCGTCGGCGGCGCTGCAATCGTGGCGGCTAGAGAACTGCATCATCTACGTCACGCTGGAGCCATGCCCGATGTGCGCTGGCGCGATCGTGCTCGCTCGGTTGCCGATGGTTGTGTACGGCGCCGCCGATCCGAAGGCCGGCGCATGCGATACGCTTTACCGCATCACCAGCGATCCGCGCCTTAACCATCGCTCCCAGGTCGTCAGCGGTGTGCGCGCCGAACGTTGCGCGGCGATCCTGTCCGACTTCTTCGCGGCCAAACGCAAGCTCGGCAAGAGCTGACCGTGCGGACGGTATCGATTCTGACGCCGACAGATTTCAGGCCGCACGCGGTTTGCGAAAAATCGGGCATTGGCCCTTCAAGTCGCCGCATCGGTCGTGATACACTGACGAGTGAATTTGCCCCTTGCCGCCGACCAACTGGGGAATGCACCATGAAAAATATGCTGTTCGCTTTCACGACATCGCTGCTTGTATTTGCAGGGGCGCACGCCCAAGCGCCCTACAAGGTCTACACGTATCCGAAGCTCCCGGCCCGCGATTCGCTGGAGCGGATGAACCTGACGCTCGCCTGGAGTGCGCGCGTCACTGTCGATGGGCAGCGCGACGGCGTCTTCAGCGTGCAGGTCATCCCCGGCAAGCCGAGCCAAGTCGTGGTGCAAACCTACAAAGGCGCCGTCTTTCTCTATGACGGCGACACCGGCGATCTGGTCTGGAAGACGACGAGCGTCGGCACCCCCTACTGGACCCCGCAAGCGGCTGCGTTCAATTCGCACTCCATCTTCGTGACGCGCCGCAACATGCTCCACGTCCTCAATCGCTTCGACGGCACGCAGCGTGTTTTCACCTATAACCCGTTCACCAAACAATTCAGCTTTGGCTACGAGTTGTCGTTCACCCCCAATGCGCCGCTGCTCGCCGACGAAGAAGTCCTTTATGTGCCCATGGGCAACCGGCTGCACACTTTTCTCATGCCTGACTACGATTCCATCGACAAGGCATTGAAGCGGGCCCGCGAGCTGCGCACGAAAGAAGGCAAGGGCGCCGAAGCCAGTGATGCTCCAACGGGCCCGGATTCATTCCCGCCCCTGTTTTACTGGGGTTATGGCCTGGCGGATCAACTCACGACCTCCGCGCCCCTGCCCTTCGGCGCGCAAGTGTGCATCCTGACGACCGACGGCGCGCTCACCTCGGTCAAACGATATGAAGTGGGTCCGCGCGAGGAGTTCTTCCAGTTCAAGGCAAAGGGGCAATCACCCGCCGCCGCGGGGCAGCATCTGCACATGGCGTATCTCGCTTCCGACGACTTCAATCTTTACGCCGTCGATATGCGGAGCGGCAAACTCAGTTGGCGCTATGTTAGCGGCGCGCCGATCACGCAGAAGCCCGAAGTCAACGACCGCGACGTTTTCATCGCCCCCGAGCGCGGTGGACTGCGCCGCATCGACCGCGAGACCGGCCGCGAAGTGTGGATCAACCGAGATACCAGCCGCTTTCTCGCCGCCAATGATAACTTCGTCTACGCTCTTGATCGCGTTGGCAAGTTCTTCATTCTCGATGCCCGCCGCGGCGCCACGCTGTCCAAGCTCGACCTGACCGACTGGGCAATCCCTGTGCCCAACGAATGGACCGACCGCGTTTATCTCGCCGCCAACGACGGGCAGATCATGTGCCTGCGCCATCGCGACTTGACCAAATCGCTGCAAATGAAAACGCTGGAAGCGCCGAAGCTCAAGGAAGAGAAGAAGCCCATGGAGGAAAAGAAAGAGGAGAAAAAGGAAGAGAAAAAAGACGACAAAGACAAGGATAAGGACAAGGATAAAGACAAGGACAAAGCGGCCGCTAAGCTCGGATTGCTACCGACGTCGCCGCGCGTCATCGAAATCGCGGCGCGAGACGACGCGACCGCGTCCTGTGCGAGAAAGGCATTCTTGCGCACCATCGGCAAGCAGGAGTGTCTGCATTCATCTTCTAACGTCGCCTAACACGTTGAACGGCCACGGCGGCGGCAAAACTCACGGCGCCGCCACCACGAATTCACTCAACGGCAACGCAATCGCCTCGCCCGTCTCGGCGCTGCGGGCGACCGCTTCCGTGAACTCCATGTACGCGACGCCCGCCTCGAACGTCGTGAACTCGATCGTGCCGTTGCCGCGGATCGCGGCAATGAAATCCGCCTCGACCGTCCAGCCTCGCGCCAGCAGTGCGGGAATCGCGATCTCGTCCAGCTCCGCCAGTCGCCCAGGCAGATGGCCTTGGCGTTTGCTCGCGCCGCGGATGCGGTCGGTCAGCAAGTCGTAGCACAACACGCCGTCGCTGCCGAAGAGGTGAATGCTTGCCGTCTGTCCGAACGGGATGACGCCGCTGAAGTGATAAGTCGCCCGCGCGCCGTTCGCCAGCACGGCGAGCACCTGCACGCTGTCGGGGGTGCCGACGCTGCGCTGCACGCCGCTCTGCGGATCGATGCGCGTGGCGACGTGGGCGTGAACCTGCGCTTGCACCAGCACCGGGGGCGCGACCCAGCGCATGAGCGTCTCGTGGACGATGCCGAGCGTCAGCATGTTGTAGCCCGACAGTGTCGCGTCTTGCCGCCAGGAGAGCGGCGCGTCGGCGTCGGCCAGCGGCGCATTGAAGTTGCACACGTGTACCTCGCGCAGCTCTCCGAGATAACCCTCATCAGTAAGTCCCTTCATTACGTCGTGCCCTTTCAAGCCGAACGGGCTCGGCACAACTTGCGTGACGAGCCGAGTGTGCTGCCGAGCAATCGTGAGCATGTGATGTGCCTCAGCGGCGTTCATGGCGAGGCGTGCTTCCGTGAGCACATGCTTGCCCGCTTGCAGCGCCGCCACCGTGATGGGAGCATGCAGGTACGGCCAGGTACCGATGACGACGGCGTCGAGATCGGGATCGGCCACGAGTTGCTCCCAGGCACCATAGGTTCGCGGCACGTGGAACTCGCGGGCAATCGCTTGCGTCGATTCGGGTCGGCGATTGCAGACGGCCGCCAGCTCGACGCCGTCGACGGCGCGAAGCCCGGGGATATGCCGCAGACGCGTGTTGGCGCCGGCGCCAATCAGGCCGATGCGGATGGGTTTGGTCATGCCGTCATTATATAGCCCGCCATTTGTGGCGGGCCGAACGCCGTGCCTGCCCGCCATGAATGGCGGGCTATATAATACGAGTAAGCGCGGATTCGATGTTCTCCCGTCACCTCACCTGAGGGAGTCACGCATGTCATCCCCGGCCGCCTCTCCCCACGTCAACGGCGTCGCCGCGGCGAAGCGCCGCCCCGTAACCGTGCCCGATTTTCTGTCCGCCAGGTCGCGCGGCGTGCGCCTGACCATGCTGACCGCCTACGATTACACGCTGGCCCGGCTGCTCGACGACGCCGGCGTGGATTCCATTCTCGTCGGCGATTCGCTCGGCATGGTCATGCAAGGTGAGCCGCACTCGCTGCGCGTCACGCTCGAGGAGATGATCTATCACACGAAGCTGGTCGCGCACGGCATTCGCACCAGTCTGCTCGTGGCGGATCTGCCCTTCATGAGCTACCAGCTCAGCCCGCAGCAAGCGCTGGAGAGCGCAGGCCGGCTCGTCAAGGAGGGAGGAACTCACGCCGTCAAGCTCGAAGGCGGCCAGCGCAGCGCTCCCGCGGTCGCTGCCATCGCCGGCGCCGACATTCCGGTCATGGGGCACATCGGCCTGACGCCGCAGTCGGTGCATCGGCTCGGCGGGTTCCGCGTCCAGCGCGACGCCGCCAAGCTGCTCGACGACGCCCTCGCCATCGAGCAGGCCGGCGCGTTCGCGCTCGTCGTCGAATGCGTCCCCGCCGACCTCGCCGAGCAGATTCGCGTGTCGGTCAAGATACCCACGATCGGCATCGGCGCCGGCACCGGCTGCGATGGGCAGGTCCTGGTTACCCACGACATGCTCGGCCTATTCACCGACCTGCGGCCACGCTTCGTCAAGCAATACGGCGACGTCGGCGCGTCGATCGTGGAATCGGTCGCGCAATATTGCCGCGAGGTGCGCGAGGGACAATTCCCGGGACCGGAGCATTCGTTTCGGTCGTGATGGCGCCGCCGCGCGCGGGCTGGCGCGTGCCGAATACAAGGGAGCCATTCATTTCTGGCAACATTGATCCAAGCGCAACGGTGTCCACGAACCGTGGACTTGTCTGCGGAATGTTTATTGGGGCGAGCATTCTCCTGTTCGCCGGCAGCTTGACTCAAGGATGTGTCTACACTGACAAAGATAAAGAAGGCGAGGCGCGACCGCCGAACCGGAAACTGTCTTGCAACGCCAGTTCGATACGGACCGGTCTCCGCAAGCAACGTGGCAAATCGGCGCTTGACATCCCGCGCCAAGGTGAAACAATAAGAATCAACCATCCCCATCACCTCCCGGGGCGAGGGCCATCATGAATCGCAAAGCCTTGATCGTCGAAGATGAACAGGAACTCGGCCTGATCCTGGCGGAGCACCTGCGCCATTGGGGCTTCGAGCCGACCATCCTCCTCGAAGGCAAGGACGTTGTCGATTGGGTGCGCAAGCATCGACCGTCCGTCATTTTGCTCGACCTGATGTTGCCGGACATCGACGGTTATTCCATTTGCGAAACGCTCAAACTCGACCGCGAGACGAACCTGATTCCGGTCATCATGACGACGCAGCTCATGGGCGAGGACGACAAGATCCACGGTCTGCAAGTCGGGGCAAACACGTATCTCGTCAAGCCGTTGACAGCCGACGCGGTCAACCGGGCCATTCAGGACGCCCTCAACTGGCTCGAAGACCTCAGGACCAACGGCACCCAGGGAGAGATTCGCTTCCATCTGCAAAGCGACGTCCACTATCTCGAAGAGCTCAACCACCTGCTCGGCTCGCTGTTCCTCTTCAGCGGCCTGACGCAGGCGCAAGTCAAGCAGCTGACGACTGCCGTGCGCGAGCTGGGCACCAACGCCATCGAATGGGGCCACCAGCGCAATATCGATCGCATCGTCACCATCGATTATCGCATCGACCCGCAAAAAATCACCATCGATATCAAGGATACCGGCCCCGGCTTCAATCCCAAAAACATGGCCCACGCCGCCTATCCTGAAGACCCCATCAGCCACATGATGGTCCGCGAAACGCTCGGCATCCGCGATGGCGGCTTCGGCATCCTGATGTCGCGCGGGCTGGTCGATGAAATGAGCTACAACGACAAGGGCAACGAAGTGAAGCTCATCAAGTATTTTGCGGGCCCCGTCCCCTTGCGAACCGACGACGGCCGCATTGTCGCCACACCCCGCTAGACAAGCCGAGAGCCGCACGTTTCGCGTTTGGAACTCCACGGCTTACCGCTTGGCATTCACCTGGCGCCATGCGCGCGCTAAACGAAGACCGGATCAATGATGGGCATGCCCGTGGCCATGATCGTGCCCGGGCGCCGGCGGATCGAAATGAATATCGCCCGGCGTCCAGTGCAAGACACTTTGCAGCCAGCCGCAGATCAGCGCCGTTCCTCCCAGCATACTGACGTAGCCGAGCTGCCACCAGAAGTTGGGCAGCGTGACGAAGCCGAGGCAGTCGCACGGCCGGGCATCGAGCCGCGACCAGACGATGGCAGTCACCAGGATGAGCAGGAGCGCCGGCGCCCAGCCACCGATCGCCAGCACGTGGCGCGTCTTCTTGGCGTTGACGCCGCCGAGCCACCAGGCGGCCCAGATTATCCACCATAGCCAATGAAACCCAAGCGACGCCAGTTGCGACAGCAACACCACGAGCGTCTTGAACAGAATCGTCAGCGTCAGCCAGATGCTCGGTTCGGTTTCCATCGTCAGGTTCCTGCGCGGATAAGTGATCTTCACAGGAACCATAGGAGTCGGACAGGCGAATGGCAATCGGCGCTCTACCGGCGGTATTCGGATCCATCAAAATTCAGCGGAGTCTGACCGCGCTTCATGCGGTCGAGATTGGGGTTTCGCGCACCGTAGCCGTCGCGCCAAAGTTGATCGAGTTCCGTGTCCTCGCGTCCGGACGCACAACCGGTAAGGTTGCCGCAGAGTATCAGAAATAACGCGCAGAAAATCCATCGGGCCATGAGCCTCTCCTCCGTAAGAGTTTTTTCCTCCGCTCCATCGGCATTCGACGGCAATCGGATATACCAATTCCGTAGGAAAACAAAAGCCGGACCGGAGTTGCCATGCCTATATTCGGCGCCCACATGTCGATAGCCGGCGGTTGCCATAACGCCACCCCCCCCCCCCACGCACACGACTTCGACACCGTGCAGCTCTTCACCAAGAATAACAACCAGTGGAACGCTCCAGAGCTAACGGCTGACCACGTCAAATTGTTTCGCGACATGCTCAAGACCACCAGGCTGAAATTCCTGACAGCGCATGATTCGTATCTCATCAACCTCGCCTCACCCGACGAGACGCTCTATCGCCGGTCGATCGATGCATTTGTCGTCGAAGTCCAGCGTGCCGAAGCGCTTGGCTTGGCGTATCTCGTCATGCACCCTGGCACGCCGACCGACGGCGACGACGCGGCCGGCCTGACGCGCATCATTGCTGCCCTCGACGAGATTCACCAGCGCCATCCCAGCGCTCGCGTCAAGATCTTGCTCGAAACGACGGCCGGCCAGGGCAAGAGCCTCGGTTGGCGCTTCGAGCATCTCGCCGCGATACTCGACGCGGTCAAGGAATCGAAGCGGCTCGGCGTCTGCCTCGACACCTGTCATGTTTTCGCGGCCGGCTATCCGCTGGCCCCAGCCGCCGATTATGATGCGACCATGAAGTCGTTCGACCGCCTGATCGGCTTTTCGCGTATCAAGGTCTTTCACATGAACGACAGCAAGAAGCCGCTCGGCAGCCGGGTCGATCGGCACGAACACATCGGCCAGGGGCATCTCGGCCTGGAGCCGTTTCGGCTGCTTGTCAACGATCCGCGCTTCGAGAAAACGCCCATGATCATGGAGACGCCCAAGGAAGGCCCCAACGACGAGGATATGGATGTGGTAAATCTTGACACGCTGCGCGGCATGGTGGGCAAAAAGAAGTGAGGCCGCTCAAGTGACCTCCCCGCCGCGTCGATAAGGTAGGCAGGTTAGAGCCTTCGCAAGTGAAACCGCTGGCCCAGGACGAGGCCGGCGGCGCCGTCGAGAGGATGCGCAGCGTCCGTTCCAGGACGAGAACGGCGCCTGCGAACCCCGCCTCTCGGAAGATGCCGCCAACATCCCCCGGTTGGCTGCATCCCATCGGCAGGCGGTTGCTTCGATCTTTGAACGGGCTTCGACCCGCCGGACATCCTCCAACGAGACTCCCCCCGAAGGTCCATCCCCACGCGGCCCCCAGAGCCCCGACGGATCGACGCAATCGCCGTGAGCCGCCGAACGCAACCCGCGTCTCGGCGGCATTTTTTTTGGAAGTCAGGGATCAGGAATCAGGAGTCATGGGTCAGTAGTCAGCGGCTGACGCGCGGCGTACAGTATTGGGGGAAGAGGTCAGTTCTGATTTCTGACCCCTGACTCCTCACCCTTGACCTCTGGCGAGAAATTCATGGAACTGCAAAAGATTCACGCCCGTGAAATTCTGGACAGCCGCGGCAACCCGACCCTCGAAGTTGATGCCGTTCTTGTCGACGGCGCCGTCGGCCGCGCCGCGGTACCTTCCGGCGCCAGTACGGGCGCTTACGAAGCCTGCGAGCTGCGTGATGGCGACAAGAAGCGCTATCTCGGCAAAGGCGTTCTGCGCGCGGTCAAGAACGTCAACGACGTCATCGCCCCCAAACTGCTCGGCATGAGCGCGGCCAATCAGATCGACATCGACCGCGCCATGATCGACCTCGACGGCACGCCGAACAAGGCCAACCTCGGCGCCAACGCCATCCTCGGCGTCTCGCTCGCCGTCGCCCATGCCGCGGCCCGCGCGTCTGGTTTGCCGCTCTATCGCTACCTGGGCGGCACCAATGCGAAAGTGCTACCCGTGCCGATGATGAACGTTCTCAACGGCGGCAAACATGCCGACAGCACCGTCGACTTCCAGGAGTTCATGATCCAGCCGGTCGGCGCCTCGACCTTCCGCGAGGCGCTGCGCATGGGGGCCGAGGTCTTTCACAACCTCAAGAAAGTGCTGCACGATCGCCATCTCAACACGGCGGTCGGCGATGAAGGCGGCTTCGCGCCCGATTTGAAGTCCGCCGACGAAGCCCTCGAAATCCTCGCCAAGGCCATCGAATCCGCCGGCTACAAGCTCGGCGATCAGGTCGCCTTCGCGCTCGATCCGGCCACCACCGAACTCTTTGAAGAAGCCAAGCACAAGGGCAAGGTCGGCTACTGTTTCTTCAAGAGCAATCCAGACAAGATTGCCTCCAGCGATGAGATGATCGACTTATGGAAGGGCTTGTGCGCCAAATGGCCGATACGCTCCATTGAGGACGGCCTGGCCGAGGACGACTGGGCCGGCTGGCAGAAATTGACGCGCGAACTCGGCGGCAAGGTGCAGCTTGTCGGGGACGACCTGTTCGTCACCAACGTGAAGCGCTTGCAAGAAGGCATCGACAAGAAAGCAGGCAACGCCATCCTCATCAAGGTCAACCAGATCGGCACCCTGACCGAGACACTCGACGCGATCGAATTGGGCCGACGCTACGGCTTCAACTCGATCATCAGCCATCGCAGCGGCGAGACCGAGGACGCGACGATCGCCGACATCGCCGTCGCCACCAACGCCGGCCAGATCAAGACCGGCTCGGCGAGCCGCACCGATCGGATCGCCAAGTACAACCAGTTGCTGCGCATCGAGGAAGACCTGGGCGACCGGGCGCGGTACGGACTGTCTTGATTCGTTTAGCGCCCGCGCGGCGCCATGCGGGCGCTAGACGAATTTTTGGGGACAACATGCTGCAAGACCTGCGCGACTACTGGCTCCCCTTGATGCTCTTTACGGTCGCGACGTTCGTTGCGGCGGCGCTTTTGCTTCTCGTTGCCGCGATGCCATTCGTCGCCGAGTATTTCGTCATCAACAATGACTTGCTCAGTCTGTTCGCCGGCGACGCGGTGGTGCGCCGCTCGTCCATCGCCGGCGCCATCGGCCTGATCGTGACGGCGTTCGTGTTCTTTCGGCCCCGCGCGGCGGCGCCGAACGCAAACTCAACCGCGCGCTCTCCGAAGGCGGGCGGCTAAACGAAAGCGACCATGTCCTGGCTCGTCGATAATGCGACCACGCTCTCCATCCTGCTCGGCCTGATCGCCGCGGCACTGGTGATGATCTGGCGGACCAACCGCCAGAACAAGTATCTGGGCTATGCGGCCGGCACGATCGCCTTGATCGGGCTGATCTGGCTGCTCGTGCTGGTTGTACCCTCGGATCGCAAGCAACTGAGAAGCAACGTCGATGCGATGGCCGAGGCGGTAGTCGCAGGCAAGGTTGACGACCTGTTCAAGCACATCGCCAACGATTTCCGCTACGAGTTCGGCGGCCAGAAAATGACACGCGATTATCTGTACGAGGCGGCCCGACAATCCATCAAGCGCGGCCAGGTCGGCAGCATCGGCATCTCGCAGTTCACCTATGAGAAGGTATCGCGCGCCGACAGGAGCGCGCGGGTCAAGTTCAAGGTCACGCCGTTTGATGCCGCCGGTGGGCCGATGCCGCCGTTCGTGACGCAGGCTGATTTCGTCCTCGAAGGCGAGCAATGGAAGCTGAAGACTGTTGAGTTTTACAAATCGTTCGTCAATACGAACGAGAAGATCGGCATACCAGGGCTGTGAATTTGCGCTTGCGACTAGACCTTCCATTCCCAGGCCTTCATCTTCGCCAGCATCACCGCGTCGGTCAGGTTGAAGTGCAGCGGCGTCACGGTGATGTAGCCTTCGCGCAGGGCGGTCTCGTCGGTGTCGGGGTGCGGCTCCGGGCAGCCGAAGTCCGGGCCGCTCCAGAAGTACAGCCGGCCGCGCGGATCGATGCGGCGATCGTACTTCTCCTGATACGGGGCGACATTCTGCGGCACCACGCGGATGCCGAGGACCGGAGTCTTGTCGAGATTCGGGATGTTGACGTTGAAGAGGCTGCCACGACTCAAGGGATGCCGGATGAGTTGTTCGATGACCCCACGGGCATACTCGGCGGCTTTGGGGAAGTTGGGCGGCTGCGGCTTGGTGGTGACGAGCGAGACGGCGATGCTGGTACACTGGAAGAACGAGCCTTCGACGGCCGCCGCCACCGTTCCCGAATAGAGCACATTGATCCCCGCGTTCGAGCCGGCGTTGAGCCCGCTGACGATCAGATCGGGCGGTGCCTTCAGCAATTCGAGCAGCGCCAGCTTGACGCAATCGGCCGGCCGGCCTTCCACGGCCCAGCCCATCGGCAATTGATTCTCGTCCACGACCTCCTGCGTGATGAGCGGCGTCAACAGCGTGATTGAATGCCCGACGGCGCTTTGTTCGCCCGCCGGCGCGACCACGGTGACGTCGCCGAGCTTCCGCAATTCCTGCCGCATCGCCCTCATGCCGGGAGCGTAGACGCCGTCGTCGTTGGTCAAAAGGATTCGCATCAATGTCCTCGATTGGCGACGCTTCGCAGAGCACCGACGCAACTGCTGCTGCGAAGCGTCGCTACATCATCTTATTCCTGCATCTACTTGCGGCCCGGCAAGTGGTAGTGCCCGCGACTGCGTCCATCGGGATCAGGGACAAACACGACTTTGACGTATCGGCCATGGAGCGTTTGCCCCATCCATCATCGAACACGCATTTTGCGACGGGAATCACACCGACCAATCTTCAATGATCAGGCCAGGAACCCGGCTAAAATCGACGCGATTGCGCGTCAGCACGGTCAACTGATTCGTCAAGGCAATACCAGCAATCTTCAAGTCCAGGGTGCCGACGCCCAAGCGTGCCGCTCGAAGTTGCTGGAACTGACTCTCGCTGACGGCGTCAAACGGCACGAGCGGAAAGAGCCGAAACATCTCCTCGGCCGCGACCAGATGGGCATATGCCTGGACGTGTTTGGGGCCGAACAACTGACGCGCAACGACGGCGAGCCGGCCGCGCATCGTTTCCTCGATATTGATCGGACAAATCGCCACGGCATCCGCGGGCTGCCGGGCGAGTCGTTGCATCAACACCGGGTGCTTGTGCTGGAACAGCGTCAAGTGGTCGGTGTCGAAGAGGAACTGGGGCATGCGTCCTCCTGCAACGTTTGTTCGATATCCTCACGGCGCTGCCGAGCCAACTCCTCGACGAATTCCGTTTCCAATGGATCGTTGGGATCGAGATGGCCGGGAAAGGCGAGCAGTGGGTTCGGACCGGGTACATCGATCGGCACGAGTTGGCCCGAAGCAAACCAATCGTTGAGCATGGCACGCACCTGGTCAATCGCTTCGTCGCGAGTCGTAGCCAGCGCGCACAGTTCGGGCAAGCCCAGGACTCGAGCCGAGAACTGCCCCGACGGTTCGGCACGGGCGACGATCCATTGGCGGATGCTGCCGTTTTGATTAGACATAGCGTATCCTCTCCATCGCTATCGTAGCGTGAAAGCGTTGTTGATGGTAGGGCGACGGGAGAGCCAAAGTGCCGCCTGTCACGCCGGGCGTTTTTTCTTGATGAGCTTCATGATTTCGGGAACCAACTCGGTCGGCACCATCAACAGCATTTCGCCATTGTCGTTGCCGGCTTCGATTTCTGCGGCGGTTTCTTCGTCGCTGAGATTGTCGTGATGCTCAGCCAGCTTGCGGATTTTCTCTTCGGTCCAGCCTTTCGGCAGGCGTTGTTTACTGACGGCTTTCTTCATCGCATCCCTTTCTAGCTCAACGCCACTTGGAGTAAAGAATCGCTCCCATGAATTTCGCCGGCCGGAAAGCAATAGAAGAGTTGATGGGTAACCAGGATTGCTATGGCCGCAGACCTCACGTCGAATTGGCCAACATCTGCGACTCTATGCCCCACGGTATTCCTCGAAATGTCTGCGTGCAGGTCCTGCGGTTCAAAACTCGCAAAGTACACAGTTTCAAGATAGGCGAGGAACCTTTTCGGAAGAAAGAGGCAATAGTCGCGATCCACGTTTGCTTTCACAGCTGACGCGGCAAGGTTTTTCGCCGTGGGCTTCACCGTCTCGCCGGATGCAAAGTAATTGGAACGAAGAAGGCCTTCAATTCGCGAATAGAGCAGCCCAGAACAACTAATCGGATCATCGGCGAGAAATCGCTCGACTGCTTTTTCCAAAATCCCAAGATGTCCACCAAACGCACGGTGCCGTCGCCAAGACTCCAGAAAGCCGGACGCCTTCCTTTTTACCTCTATTACAATGTCGCTGACCATATCGTCGATTGGCCAGCCTTGTCGGATGAAAGCAATCATTTTGAGGACAGTTGCGTGGTCAAGGCCGATAAATGGAAACCACTTTTCCGCAAACAACCTGTCCCATTCGGCCTCAAGAATTGCAAACTTCTCTTGGAAGGTCAGATAGGCGTAAAGGTGACCTAATGTCGCTTTGATGTCAAAAGTTCGAGGAGAGGGATGCGGGCCGATCGGAGCGAGATCAAAAAAAAATCCCTTTCGCCAACCACGGGAGAATATGACCATGACACCCGCCTCGGCCGGAATCTCCACCCCCTGGAAATCCATCGCAAGAATATCAACGATGTCGTTCGGCCCGACCGGCATGCCTGGCGTCACGTTTCGACTTGGGCGAACTTTCATCACAAATTTCAATTCGTTGATGTAGACCATCGCCTTGTTGTCGGGCTTAATAATGACGAGCATATGGTCGATCTGGGACTGAATTGGCCATTGACCGTTCGGAAGTCGAAACAGAATATGGTCAGGAAGACCTTCCAAGCGAGCGACGAAATCTTGGCCGTCTTCGGAAGAATAAAAACCTGTCCCCTGGACATTGACGTTTTCGTCCTTCCGAGCGGCCGTCATCGCGTAACCGCAAGGAGGCATTTCCAATTGGATTTCGTAACGCATGAAGTAACTTCTCAATAACCCTGAAGAGTGGCGCAGCTGAAGGCGGGGGTTGTTGCTATGCTATGAGGCATGGCGAATGGACTCCCGCTACTTCCGGATATTCCGCTTGATCAGCGGACGCC
>JACXTT010003597.1_pt1 | contig 23684 bp, 16 predicted proteins | sample 9270951 | NCBI WGS metagenome assembly JACXTT01 (sample SAMN15532306, study PRJNA645909) | rock metagenome | isolation source: weathered quartz diorite | place: Puerto Rico | collected 2017-06-21
CAGCTGGTCCAGCTCGGCGGCCGCGGCGTCATCGTGATCACGCGCCCGCGCGCCGGCGCTGGCGCCGTCTCCGGCCCGTCCTGCGGCTCGCGCGCCACCGCCTCCATCACCCGCGACTTGATCGCGGGGCTGGGCTCGGCCGCCGGCGACGACGCGGCGAGCCCGATCACGGCGGTCGAGAAGTCGGCCAGCGCGCGCTCGCACTCGGGGCAACCTTCGGCGAGATGGCGCTCGATGATGCGCCGATCCTGCTCACCCAGGCTGCCCAGGGCGAGGCCCGCGCACAGCTCGAGATGCTCGTCGCGGTGAGTGCTCACGCCCATTCCTCCTCGGGCAGCAGCTGCTTGAGCCGCATCAGCCCCTGCCTCGTCCATGACTTCACCGTGCCGAGCGGCGCCTGCAGGCGTTCGGCGATCTCGCTCTGCGACAGCCCTTCGAAATAGGCGATCTCCAGCACCTGGCGCTGCTGCGGCGCCAGCTCGCCCAACGCCGCGCGAACGCGCGTCCCGAGCTGGCCCATCATCGAATCCGCGGCGGGGTCGGGTGGAGTCTCACGCGGCGCCGCGTCGACGTGGGTCTCGGCGCGGCGGCGCGAGCCCAAGCTCCGATAGAGATCGAGCGCCCGCGAGCGCGCCATGGTCAGGAGCCACGCCGCCACCGGCCCGCGCCTCGAGTCGTACGACGCGGCGCTCTTCCACACCTGCACCCAAGCCTGCTGCACGGCGTCCTCGGCGTCGGCGGGGCTCCGCAGGATGCGCAGCGCCACGGAATAGATCAACGAGCCGTAGCGATCATAGAGATCGGAGAGGGCGCTCGCGTCCCCGCCGCGCATGCGCCGCAGGCAGCGAAGATCGTCTTCCTGCTGGCTCATGGGCGCGGCCGATCCTCCTCGACGGTTCTCGTCTTCTCTACGGGCGCCGGGGCGGATCGGACGAGCCAGGTCGTCATTCGGCCGCGACGTCGGAATCGCGATCGCGGTAGCGGACGCGAATGCCGGGGCTGAGCCCCACCTCGAGCAGCACGTCGCGCGGGCGCAAGCTCCCGAGACTCAGGCGCTTCTGGACGTCGGAGAGCTCGAACAGCGCCTTGACCGCAATGGTCGAGATGCGGCTCTCGGCCAGCGTGGCCAGCAGGGCTTCGCGGTCGGCGGGCGGGATCTCGATCTCCATCGTGCAATGGATGGTGAACTTGGGCGGCAGCGCCAGGTCGAGATCCAGGCCGTGGACCGAATAGCCTGCCTTCTTGATGGCCGGCAGGAGCCGATTGACGTCGTCGGCCATGCCGCGCGCCACGTCGCCGCCCACATCGCCCATCTTTCCCAGATGGCTGGCAGCCTCGCCGAGCGCCTCGCTGGCCTGACCACTCACGTTCTTCGCGGCCGCCGCGAGGTCCTTGAGTGTGTCCTTCATGAGAATCCTCCTGGAAAGGGGCTGAGCTTACGCCGCGCGCCGCGATTGGCAACCCCCTTCGCAGGAGACTCGCCGGCAATTCAGCCACTCGAATCATCGCCGCAGGCTCGTGCTAGCATGCGCGGCAATGATCTCGAGAGTCCGACGCCCTCGATCCTTCGCGCTCTGCCTCGCCACTGCGCTGACCGCGCTGCTCGGCGCCTCTGCGGCGTCCGCCTGCAGCCAGTGCATGTGCGGCGCACCCTTCCCCGCCGACGTCCTGGGCGGCACCGTGCCGATGCAGGTGCGTTTCGGGTTCGAGGATCGCTATCTGTCCAAATCGAACGCCCTCGACGACCAGCCCGGCCAGGAGAACGAGCACGAGCATCGTGTCGCCGGCTTCGCGCTGTGGCGTCCCGACGGGCGAGTCGCGCTGCTCGTGCGTCTGCCGTACAGCGTGAAGGAGCTGGTCGAGCGGCCGGCCGCCGGCGGCGAGGACCGGCGCACGGCGCAAGGCCTGAGCGATCTCGAAGCCCAGGCCTTGTTGCAGTTGGCGCGGCTCGGCGGACCGGGCGACGCCTGGCTCGCAGTGATCGTGGGCGGCACCGCGCCCACCGGATCGGACGACCTGCGCGCGCCGGATGGCGAGCGGCTCGACTCGCACCTGCAGCCTGGCATCGGCGCGTGGAGCGGCACGCTCGGCGCTCACGCCGCGCTGCGCGCCCCGATCGGCGTGATCGACGCGAGCGTGCTCGATCGCTACAGCGGCGTCAGCTCTCATGGCTACCGCTACGGCAACGCGCTGCTATACAACGGCGGCTACGCGAGCCCCGAGCGGTCGGGGATGCAGCTTCTGCTGCAGGTGAACGGCCGCGGCTCGGCTCGCGATCGCCTCGAGGACGGCACGCTCGGAGCGAACACCGGCGGCTCGGTGGTCTACTTCGCCCCCGGCCTGCGCTGGAGCGGCTCGCTCGGCGTCACCCTCGAAGGCGCGGTGCAGATTCCCGTGATCGAGTCCTTGAACGGAGACCAGGACGAGCACGCGACGGGACGGCTGGCGATGTCGATCGGACGCTGATCCTCAGGAGGACTCGTGAACCCGACCCGCAACGATCAGAAGGAATCGCTCCGCAAGCAGATGGCCGACCTGCTCAACGCCAGCCTGGTCGAGCTCATCGACCTCGGCCTCCAGGCCAAGCAGGCGCATTGGAACGTCAAGGGTCCGAGCTTCATCGCGCTCCACGAGCTGTTCGACAAGGTAGAGGAAGAAGTCGCGGACGCGGCCGACAGCGTGGCCGAGCGGGCGGTCGCGCTCGGCGGCGTGGCGACCGGGACGGTACAGCTCATCGACGAGCGCTCGGAGCTGACGCCTTATTCGCTCAAGCTGAAGGGCGGGCAGCAGCACGTGAAGGCGTTGTCGATGGCGATCGCCACCTGCGCCACGCGCGTGCGCGCCTCGATCGCGACCGCCGCCGACGCCGGCGACCAGGTGACCGCGGACGTGTTCACCGGAGTGGCGCGTACGCTCGACAAGTACCTGTGGTTCGTCGAGTCCCACGCCGGCGCGAAGGACTGACATCGGGTCGGGTCGAGCACTGGTTGCGCGGGAAGGACACGCGTCGCTTCGCATCCTGCTCGGCGCGCTAAGCCTCGACGGCCTTCCCGTCCATCCTGGCGGCGGCCGTCTGCGGATTGTCCTTCCCGCGCAACCAGCGCTCGACCCGATCCGAGGCGACGCGGACGCCTGTATTCGGGCCCGCTTGCATCCCTCGCCCGCGCAGCGCATCCTGTGCGCCGTCCGCGTCGCGGACGCGTCGTTAGGGGTGGTCGGTCGAGAACGACCGGCCTGAGAGCAAACCCTTCGAACCTGAACTGGGTCATTCCAGCGTAGGGAAACGGCGAAGACAAGCGAGCTCTCCGGTTGCCTTCGAGCCGTCCCTTCGCGGACGGCTCTTTCGCTTGCGCTCGCGCGCGAAAGGCCACCGCGGGGAACGCGATGTTCAGTCATAGCCTCGTCGACTGGGGCCTCGTCGCCGCTTATTTCGCATTCTTGCTCGTGGTGTGGCTGCGCCAGGCGGGCCGCCCGAGCGACGCCGCGGACTACCTGGTCGCGGGTCGGCGCGTGACGCTGCCGGCGCTGGTCGCGACGTTGGTCGCGACGTGGTACGGCGGGATCCTCGGCGTCGGCGAGTACTCGTACCGCTACGGCGTCGCCAACTGGCTCGTGTTCGGCGTGCCCTACTACGTCGGGGCGCTGCTGTTCGCCTGGCTGTTCGCGCGTCGCGCGCGCAGCGCCGCGCTCTACACCCTGCCCGATCTGCTCGATCGCCAGTACGGGCGCGTGCCGGCCGTGCTCGGCGCGCTGGCGGTGTTCGTGGTCTCGGCGCCGGCGGCCTACGTGCTGATGCTGGGGACGCTGTTCGCGGCGATGATCCACGCGCCGCTCGTGCCGTGCGTGCTCGCGGCCGCGGTGTTCTCGCTGTTCTACATCGCCAAGGGCGGCATGCGAGCGGTGGTGTTCAGCGACCAGGTGCAGTTCCTCCTCATGTACCTGGGCATGGCGGTGATGGTGGTGTTCGCGGTGGCGCGGCTGGGCGGGCTCTCGTTCCTGCGCGCTCACTTGCCCGCTTCGCACTGGACCTGGAACGGTGGCAATCCCGCCGCCGCGATCCTGGTCTGGTACTTCATCGCGCTCTCGACGCTGGTCGATCCGGGCTTCTGGCAGCGCGCCTACGCCGCGCGTGATCCGAAGGTGGCGCGGCGCGCGGTGCTGTGGTCGGTCGCGTTCTGGATCCTGTTCGACTTCATGACCACCACCACCGGGCTCTACGCGCGCGCCGCGCTGCCGCACCTCGCGCAGCCGGTCGACGCCTACCCCGCGCTGGCGCAGCGCATCCTGCCGCCGCTCGCGATGGGGCTGTTCTACGTCGGCATGATCGCGACGGTGATGAGCACGATCGACTCTTACGGGTTCATCGCCGCCGGCACCATCGGGCGCGACTTCATCTGGCGACTGCGTGGCGAGCGCGGCGAGGAACGGGTCGCCTTCTATTCCAAGATCGGCCTCTGGGTCGCGTGTCTGTTCGCCGCCGTGCTCGCGCTCGCCGATCCGAGCGTGATCGGGCTGTGGCACGACCTCGGCTCGATCACCATGCCGGTGCTGCTGCTGCCGGTGGGCACGGCATTGCTCGGGCGCGGTGCGCTGACGTCGCGCTGGACCTCGGTCTCGATGGTCCTTTCGTTCCTGGTGTCGCTGATCTGGGGACTCGTGAAGACGACCCAGCCGGACGGATCGGCGCGCTATCCATGGTCGATCGAGCCGATCTACGTCGGCCTCGGGTCGTCGCTGCTGATCTATCTCGTCGGTTGGTCGTGGGAATCGTCGCGGCGCCGCGCCGTCAAGGCGCAGCCGCTGGAAGGAGAACGCATCGGATGATCGCACTCGCATGCTGGGCGGCCCTGGCGCTCGCCACGTCGGGCGCCGTGGGAGATTCGACCGACACCTTGCGCAAGATCGTGCCGATTCCGGGAGTGGTCGTGAGCACGACCCGCCTCGAGGCTGCGAGCCCTTACGCGCGCTCGACGCTGGATCGCGACGCGATCACTCGGACCAACTGGGGCCAAGACACACCGATGGCGTTGGCGACGCTCCCGGGCGCCTACGCCTACTCCGATGCCGGCAACGGCATCGGCTACTCGTACCTGTTCATCCGCGGGTTCCCCCAGGAGCGCATCAGCGTCCTGATCAACGGCGTGCCCCTCAACGATCCCGAGTCGCACGAGGTCTATTGGATCGACCACCCCGATCTGCTCGCCTCCACGGCCGAGGCCCAAGTCCAGCGCGGGATCGGCTCCGCGCTGTATGGCGCCGCATCGGTGGGCGGTAGCGTCGACGTCGAGACCGTGCCCACGGCCGCCGCGCCCGGCTTCCGCGCCGCTACGGCTTACGGCTCCTACGGCACGCGGCGCTGGATGCTCGAGGGACAGTCGGGCCCGCTGGCCGCGGGATGGTCGTTGTACGGCCGCTACTCGCGCATCCAGTCCGATGGCTACCGCGATCAATCGGACACCGAGCTGTGGTCCTACGCGTTGTCCGCCCAACGGGGGGCGAAGACTCAGTGGTGGCGCATCAATCTCTATGGTGGGCCGGAGGAGACGCACCTCGCCTACCTGGGAATCCCGCAGCCGTATCTCGATGGGGCGATCACCGGCGACGCCGATCGCGACCGCCGCTTCAATCCGCTCACCTACCCCGGTGAGCGCGACCACTTCTTCGAACCGCATTACGAGGTGATTCACACCTGGGCGCCTTCGGAGCGCGCCAAAGTGACGCAGACTCTGTTCTACTTCGACGGCCGCGGCTACTACGACGAGCAGCGCTTTGGGCAGAGCCTCACCGACTATCGACTGTCGCCGTGGACCACCAGCGACTCGACGCTGTTCTCGCGCGGCCATTACGCCCAGGACCCGAGCGGCGCGCTGACCCAGGACGGCTCGGGACGATTCTCGGTCGTGAGCTTCGACGGGGTGCGCAAGCGGTTCATCGCCGATCGCCACTTCGGCTGGGTGCCACGCGCTCAGCTGCGCGCCGGACACAGCACCGTCACGGTCGGCGGCGAGATCCGCGCGCACGACGGGCATCACGTCGGGACGGTGATCTCGGGCAGCGGCCTTCCGCCCGGGACGGAGGCGGACCACGCCTACTACGACTACCACCCGCGCACGCTCGCTGCGGGCCTGTTCATGCGCGACGAGTGGGCCCCGAGCGGAGCCTGGGCCTGGACGCTGGACCTCGCGTGGCGTCACGAGGGCTACTTCATGCGCGACGACCGCTTCGACGGCGTGCGCTTCGATCAGAGCTACGACTTCTTCCTGCCGCGGTTGGGCGCGCGCTGGAACGCAGGCGGCAAGCTCAGCCTCTTCGCGGCGGCCGGGCACTCGCGTCGCGAGCCGGCCTTCCGCGATCTGTTCGACGGCGAAGGCGTGGGGAACGCGGCGCTGATCGTGAACGGCAAGCCGCTGGTCCAGCCGGAGCAGCTGGACGACTACGAGCTGGGCGTCGACTGGTTGGGGCTGCACGACACCGCGAAGATCGCCCGGCTCGAAGCGAATCTCTTCCGCATGGACTTCCGCGACGAGCTGGTCTACGCGGGCCAGTTCAACACCGATCTCGGCTACCCGATCATCGGCAACGCCGCGCGCTCGATTCATCAAGGGATCGAGCTCTCGGCCTCATGGCTGATGGACCGTCCCGAGGTGTCGCGCGCTTTCTCGGCCAGCCCGGCGACGTCGTACCTCGGCCAGCCATTCACCATGGCGATCTCCGCCAACGCCACGCTCAGCGACAACCACTTCGTCCACTACACCGAGCACTACGGCCCGACCGCGGCCGACGACGTGAGCTACGACGGCAAGGCGATCGGCTTCTTCCCCGCCGTGATGAGCAACGTCGACGTGCGCGGCGGATGGCGCGGCGCGACCCTCGGCCTCACGACCCAGGTCGCGGGCCGCATCTACCTCGACAACACCGAATCGAAAGACGCCAGCATCGGGCCACGCGCGGTGCTGGACCTCGACGGCGGCTACCGCTTGCCGCTCTCGGGCGGCGGCGCGGCGACGTTCGGCGTCCGCGTCTTCAACCTGCTCGATCGCCGCTACTCGACGACCGGTTACATGGATTACGACGCCTTGGGTAATCTGGTGCCTCAGTTCATCCCCGCGGCGACGCGCCACTGGTTGGGCGAGCTGCGAGTCGAATTCTGATCCGAGATCCGATTTGATTCCCGACAACCTTCACCTTGGGCCGATCCCGATCCACTGGTTCGGCATCTTCCTGGCGCTCGCCATGCTGGGCGCGGGCTGGGCGGCGAGCCGCGAATTCGCGCGCCGCGGTCGCGACGGCAAGGTGGCGTGGGATGCGGTGGTGATCGGCTCGATCGGCGGGCTCGTGGGCGCGCGGCTGTGGGTGATCGTCGAGAGCTGGACCGCGTTTCTCGACGATCCCTTCCACTTCGTCTTCTCGGGCGGCGGCCTGGCCTGGTACGGCGGGCTGGCCGGCGGCGCGCTGGCGCTGACGTTGTTCTTCCGGCGCCGCTCGATCCCCTGGCTCGAGGGCGCCGACACCGTGGCGCCGGCGCTCGCGCTCGGGCATGCGATCGGCCGGATCGGATGCCAGGTGTCCGGTGACGGCGACTGGGGCAGCGTGACCAAGCTGCCCTGGGGCATGACCTACCCGTACGCGGTCGTGGGCTGGAACTACCCGCCCGGGGTGAAGGTCCATCCCACGCCGATCTACGAGATGATCGCCTACCTCGCGATCTTCGCGCTGCTGTGGCGCACGCGACATCGCCACGAGCCGAGCGGTCTGCAATTCGGACGCTACCTGGCGCTCGCCGGGCTGGCGCGCTTCCTGGTCGAGTTCGTGCGCATCAATCCGCGCGTCGCGCTGGGCCTGAGCGTGGCGCAGTTCGTCAGCCTGGCGCTGATCGTGATCGGGATCGGCTTGCTGGTGGGGCGGCGGGCGCCGGCGCCGGCTCGCGGCTAGCCAAAAGGGCTGCTGGCGGCGACGTTCCGGCAGGAGCTCCGCAGTGCGCCGAAGGCTTGTGGCGCAGCCGGGCCTTCGCCCGGCTGCCCTACTGAGGATCCTTCAAGCTACGGAAGAAGCGTCATCTTCTTTTGATCTCGGAACGCGCCGGCGGTCAAACGATACAGATAGAGGCCCGGCCGGATGCCTCTCCCGGACTCATCGGTTCGATCCCAATCGACGCTGTAATACCCCGCCACATAGCTCTTCTCCGACACGACCTTCACCCTTCGTCCCGCCAGATCGAAGATCTCGAGCTTCACTTTGGTTGCGACGGGCAACTCGAACTGGATCGTCGTTGTCCGCGAGAAGGGATTTGGTCGATTCTGCTCCAACGCGAATCGTGTGGGCAGCTTGGCCGCCTGCAATTGCGCTGGGCTCGTCACCGTCGTATAGACACCCCGGCTCACCAAGAACAGATCACGAATCTCGCCAGTGGGGACCGGTGTCGCAGCGAATCCCATCGTGACCGTGTCGCCCGGCGCCAGGGTGGTCGTCGAACCGTCCGCTCCGACGAGAGCGCTCGTGACGGTTCCGAGCCGGGAGTGACGCGCCGCTCTGAGTGGAAGCGACTGCGGTGTCGGCGTTGTCGCCGCCGGTTCAATTCGGCCGAGGAACGTCAAGTGATGCTGTCCAACGAACACGACGCGGACCTTCCCGCTCCCAAGCGAGTCGAAATAGGCCTCGTCTGAGAATTCGCGGGGGTAGTAATGCTTCACCGTCCTCCAGCCGCCGTTGCCGTCCGGCCGCTGGTAGAGGATCCCGGTCTGCTGCAGCACGGCTTGATCCGTCGCCGACGCGGGCAGGGCGCTCCCGGCTCGCATCGCGTCCGCCCCAGGGTCGTAACGGATCTGCGTTTGTTTGGGATCACCCTCGCCTCCTCCCGAGCAATTCAAGCAGAAGTCTTGAGTTTGACTGATCCCGAATGCTCCTGGAGCCGAGGAAGTCATGTCCACCAGGAGTGTCTCCCCGGGACTTCCCCAGTAGCCTTGCCCGATTCCCGAAAAGAGCTGGGTGATGTCCGTGCCGTCACTCTTGAGCACGCGTGCCGCCGGAACCCGGCTGCCAAGCATCATCCGGCCCTCGATCGAATAGGTCCGCGAACCCGATGGATGGTCGATCGCAAGCAGCGCCGTCTGATCCAGAGTCGTCAGCTCCTGCTCGTTCTCGCGTACTCGAAGTTGATAGTTCCCTCCAACCGGCGCCAGATCGCCCCTTACCCTGTAGTAGTCGGTACCCTCTCCGCCGGTCAGCGAACGCCCGAGAATGGAATTCTCCATCTGCCACCCGGTCGACGTCCGGGAATCGACCATCGGGCAGCCTCCCGCGAGCAGCTCCACGTCGTAGAGAACGACCTTTTGATCCACGCCTCCCGAAGGGTCCTTCACTCGATAGGTGATGTAGTATTTCGAGCCAATCGGAGTCGGATCGGGCCAAGTCAGCAAGCCGCTCGAACTCAACGACGCTCCGGGGGGTAGATAGACCGCCTCGAACGTGAGCGGCTCACCATCCGCATCGGTGGCGGATAGCCAGAAGTTGACCGGTGTGTGCTCCTGGATCAGGGCATCCGAGGCGTTCGTCAGGTGTGGAGGATGGTTGTAGCCAATCTGGGAGACGCGGATGTCATCATTCCCGGAGCTGTCGACCAGAAATGCCGCCCTCGTATTGTCGAACGACCACCGCGGGCTATGCGGGTTGAGACCAGGCCCATAGAAAAGCACTTCGCTCTCTCCGACGGTCGTATCTCGCGCAACGATCCTGGACACCGTTTGCCCAATACCGCCGCAGTTTGGAGGGGCCCAAGAATCTTCGGCAACGATTCGGCCATTTCCCGAGGGCAGGTCGAAATTCGATGCGCTCGGTATCAGTTGACCCTTGTTGATCTCCGCCCCGCCGTTGCTCGATACGGCGTAAAGCGTCGTTCCGGAGTTGAAGTAGATGTACTGACCATCTGGCGACCAGCGAGGCGAGAAAAAGCTGGAACTCCGGGTGAGCAGGACGACGTCGCCCGTCCCGTCGAGGTTGACCCTCCTGAGTTGCCAACTAGGCCCGCCGCTCAGGTATCGCCAATAAACCAGCTGTTGGCCATTCGGGGAAAACGCGGGAAAGTTTTCATGGTCCTGGGACGATGCGAGGCGCCTCAGCTCACCGGTCACCGTGTTGTAGAGAAGCACGTCGCAGTTCGTGCTGGTGGACTCTTGCGCGAATGCGACCCAGTCACCCCGCGGCGACCAGGTGGCGTACGCCTGGCTGTGAGCTTGCGGAGGGCTGACCAACATCCGGCTTCCCGACTGCGTGACGGCCTTCACGCGTAGTTCGCCAAAGGTTCCGCCAGGCGTCACGTTACGCGTGAAAACCAGCGAGTCGCCTTGCGGACTCCACGCAGGAAGATTCAGAAAAGTGCCATCCCTAAAGCTCACGACGGGATTCGGCGTCATATACGTCCCCGTACGCAGGCCCACGTTCAGGCGATACGGAATGACCCTTCCCGGGTCGACCGACTCCGTGAGTTGACTGGTCGTGATGACCACCAACGCCGCCTTGTTCGTCAGCCCGAAATTCGGAACGACCAATTCGGCCACGCCCCAACCAGCGGCCGGCAGATCCAACCCTACGGGTCCAACGACTCCGGTTGCCCATTCTGGGTGCTTCCACAGGGAGTCCCCGGCAGCGGGTTGATTGTTGTAAGTTGCCGCGGACACCGTAACTCGGACGCCCGAGCAGGTCCCTTCAGGAATTACTCGAACGACCAAGTTTCGATCTGCAGAAGCGAGGCCTGGATCACTCCGCAGTACCCAATAGTCGGACCCAAAACGCTCCATGCTCAGAGAATGAACCTTGGCTCCCCCCACAGGCCCCGCGACCGACAAATCTCGCTCGACTTGGGCCAACGTGACCGTGGCTTCGTTCGGAATGACGACGCTGTCTGGGGCCACGGGGTCATTGTTCTTCCAATTCCCTACATCCCGTATCGGGTCGAATCCGAATTGGGGAGGGAACCCATACTGTCCTTGAGCTAGGTTGAACCTGTCCACGTACTGGGCAATGCGCCAATTGTGAAGCACTCGATGAAACCGTTCGCTTCCGCTCAAACCGTTCAGGTAAGACTTCGACGCAAGATCGCACTCTCCGCACTCGGGCGACGCCAGCCGCGATGCAAGATCAACCAAGTCATGAGTCGACGCTTTGGACCATCGCCAGATGAGGTCGTCGCTGAGCGTTGCGCTCGTCGTGTCTATGCCCCTGAATTGATACACCAGGTAGGCGGCGAGACTTCGCCACGCTTGATAATTGCTACCCCCGGGGATATTGGTTTGTAGAATGATGTTCCTCGTGTACGGCACATCAAATCTCGGCGGTGCGAGTCTTTCTCCATCAATCGCCTCAGCACAGAGTGAGGCCAGTTCATCCTCGGGACTCCCCGTGTGCGTGACACTATAATTCACGACGTGCTGGAATTCGTGGTCGAAGTTCCAATTCTGGAGCTGATCCGCTCCGGTCCATCGCGTGGCGTCATTCAGATCACCGACCTGACTCGGTCTTGGGCCCGGTATCATAATTGAGTTGCCGTGAAGCACGGCGCTGCCCGTGTGACCGGTAGAGAGATCTTCGGTCTGGTCATCTAGAAAAACCGAAGGTGTCTGGCCATTGCCCGTGCTGTCGTCACCAACGAAGCTGCCGAATCCAGGGTCGTTCTGAAACGGCGGCACGTAGATGTACGTATCTACGTGCTTGCGGTCGTCGACAAGATTTACAGAGTCTGGCTGATTAACAATATATCCGACCAATGAGTCAGGACTGGAGATATACAGACTAAAGCGGGTCCCCCGTAGGCTACTTGGGTGATTAAGGTAGTCGTAGGCCAAGCGGATATCAGTCCGAGCGAATCCGAAGGGGTTCGAGTTTTGCTCGCAAATGGTCAATCCGAATCGATCGAGGTCGGTTTGAGTGCTGCCCCCGTAGTATCCATCCAAGGGCCGGCTGAAGAGAGTCCGATAGTTGTCACTCCAGAGAAACTCGAGGTCCCGGTTCGCGCGAATGCTTAGATTCGGCAACACCTTGTAGGCGTTGAAGTGAAGTGCTGTAATTGTCTCTGTGCTCGACACGCTTGCGTCGCCGGGCAGCGACACGCCAGTCCCGCCCGCGCTACTTCGGCTTGGAGTGTTGGCCAATGCGGGAATGCAAAGGGAGAGGACAAACAGACGGAGTGAAGCGCCGCGGTCCATAGCGACCCTCCTCACCTGAACACCCTGCGCCTCCAACCGCAGCCGGGCTTGGGGTCACCCGTGGGTCGGGGGCGTAGGTATTCGGAGGTCGGCAATGCTCTTGCCGGGGCCACCCCTCGTCAAGCACAATCGGAAGTCGGACAGGACTAACGATCATGCGACTGTCGCGCGGGGGCGCGTCCCTCGCCTTCTTCATGAGCGCTTTGGCCGTTCTAGCGAGGCCGGCAGCGGCATTGCCCCCGGGTCGAGCGTGGGCGACCTGGGAGAACCTCGCTCATCCGCGGTTGATCCAATCGGGCACCCCGCGCCTCGAAGTGGATTCCACCGGCAACCCGATCATGTTCATCGCCTCTCGTTGGGATACATCCTCGGGTGGACCCGAGTGGACGGTGTTCAAGTGGAATGAAGATGGATGGCAGCCATACCTATTGACGGGCCTACCCGCTGATTACTTTCCAGATCCAGTCCTTTCCCTGGATGGTAGGCATTACCTGATGTGGATCTCGCTCTTCCCGAATGGACCGGTTACGGATCTGTGGCCTCTTCTCTTCGCCCCGATCTATCCGACCTTTTCCATGCCGGAGACGACTTTGATCACGCTCGACCAAACCTCCGAATACGGCGGTGCGGTGTCCCTGAAGCGCCGATGGGTCGTCCGGAGCCAACAGATCTACCCATTCTCGAGGCCGATCGATACGCGTTTCATTGTGCGAACCGTCTACTCGGATACAGGCAATATTTGGCACGAGCTCCCTCAGTTGGGTGTGGACGAGTTCATGTGCACGATTGCCCCCATTTCCGACTACTCCGCGATGGTTGTTTATGGCGATGTCAACGGGCTGCGCTGGGCCCGGGTGGACGGTGAGCAGTGGACCGAGCAAGGCGTCATCGACCCGCGGGGTGGGCTCCACCCTAGGCTCAGAGTCAGCCCTTCGGGCGCTCTCTGGCTGCTTTGGACATCGGGACTCCACCGGAAGGTCTACTTCGCGCAGTACAGGAACGGTTCGTGGCAGGCGCCGGATAGCACTATCGGGATTCATCCGGGGGGACAGACCTTCGCCTCGGCCTGGTGCGACATCAGTCGCGACCCAGGCGAGAAGCCCGTAATCGCCTGGATCGATCAGGGGTTTGGGTACACGTACCGAGACATAGCTTCGATCGCATTCCCCACCGAATCTGGCTGGAGCCCGGGCGAAGAGGTGCCTGGTTCCGATGGGCCTTTTGGTACACCACGGATCACACGCGATCGGAACGGGGACACCTGGGTCGCGTGGCGGCTCAAGAGTGTCGGGTTGGCTCGGTTCAATCACACCTACGTGTCGGCGACCGCGTCGCCGCCGGTCGTAACCAGCGCGGGTCGAAACCGGGTCGTGAGTTGGACCCTCTCTGGGCCAGCGCCCGAGAGTTGGTGGGCGGTCCTCCGCGCCCGCAACGACGGACCCTTCGAGCAGGTCGCTCGCGTCGAGGCCAATAGCGATCTGCTTTTGAGCTGGGCCGACGCTTCGCCTCCGGCCGGCGTCCTCCGCTATCGCATCCGCCGCGAGAGCGTCGACTCGCGCTATCGCTGGGAGAGCGAGGATGGGTTCTGGCCGCCCAAGAGCCAACGCGGGCTGATGCTCGCTCAGGGCGCGAGTGCGTCTGCTGCCGCGGGCGACCTCGAGCTGAGCGGCGCGGATACCGGCGCATTCGAGATCAAGGTCTACGATCTCCAGGGTCGCGTCGTATTGACGCAACAAGGGCGATCGACCGGCACGGGCCGCGATCCGATCCACCTCGACTTCGGGGCGCGCACCGAATCGCTCCCCAACGGCATCTACTTCGCCTCGGTCCATGACGCGAGCGGTCGCACCACGAACCCACTCAAGCTCGTCATCCTTCGCTAGCTAGGGCTCGAGCACCAGCACGCGCCGCGACGCGCGCAGGGCGCCGCTCTCGACCCTGATCCAGTAGAGGCCGGAGCGCACGCGGAGGCCCGCGCGATCGCGCAGGTCCCAGCTCGCTCGCACTGCCTCGCCTCCCGCGCCGCGACCCAAATCACGGACGCGACGGCCGGAGAGATCGACGACCTCGATCCGCCAGCTCGCGCCGCGCGGAGCGGTGAAGGAGATGGCGAGCGCCGCACGCGCCGGATTGGGGCCGATCTTGAGATCGCTGGCGGCGGACTGTTCGCCCACCGACACGGTGCCGAGCCGGTACCAGTAGGTGGTCTCGTCACGATGGTAGAAACTGAGCAGCGTATCGGCCACGACGTTCTGTCCGGTCGAGTTGGGATGCGTTCCGTCGCTCTGGTACTCGTCGCAGCGCCACGTCAGTCCGTCGCTGCGCGGGTTGAGACCATCGGCCCACAGATACGGCCCCCAAGTGATCCACGGCGCCTGGACCGTGCCTTTCGCGGGGTCCCAGTTGAGGCTGTCGACGCCCGCGGCCTGAGCGGCGATCAGCCACTTCACCGCGAAGCCCGACTCGTATGCGTAGGGCTCGGGATTGAGCGTGCTGGTGGCGTAGCCGGCGTAGATCCGACTCGCGAGGTAGCAGGCGCGAACGTTGGGCAGCTTCTGATGGATGATGCGAACGATCGCCGCCAGGTCGCGTTGCAAGGTCTCGGCGCTGGCCGGGAACGGGCCGGTCGGCGTGCGCTCGGCTTCCTTGAGCCACACCACCTGCGCCTGGAGCGGCGAGGAGTGCTTCGCGCGCAGCCGCGTGTAGACCGTGTCCCAGTAGGGCGCGCTGGCTCGATCGATGTCCTGCGCCGCCTGCCCGCCTTCGGCGCAATCGATCGGCTCGACTTCCGCGCGTCGCTGCGGATCGGCGACCGACTTGGGCACGAAGGCGCTGAACTCCTGAGTGCAATTGCTCATCCCGATCGAGATCAGGACGATGCGTCCGCTCGCGCTCGGATGGCCAAGCGTGTCGAGCGGAACGATCTGGCTCGCGACTTGGAGGCCGGCCGCTTCGTGGGCGGGCGGTCGGGCGTTGACGCCGCCGGTGTAGAGACCGCCTTCGAAGCCCTGGTACGTGCCCGAGCCCAGATCGATCAGCGGGATGCTACCGATCGACGTTCCGGCGCAGTTGGCCGCGAGCGCGGGGCGCGGTAGCGCGAGGGTGAGCAGCGCCGCGACGAGGAGTGAGCTTTTCACGATGATCTCCGGTCCAAGTCGAAGCGGCCTCGAAAATGATACCTCGCCCGGCGCATCACGGCGCCGAACAATTTGCGTCCCGAGCTGCTTCTGGGCCAGCGCGAGCTGGGCCTCGAGCGAAGCCAGGACCTTCTCCACCCTGCGCTTCCGCAAGCAGCTGGAGTAAGTTCCGGCGATGGCCTTCTACCCCGAGGGCGCCGCGCCGCCGGACACGCTGAGCACGCCACGCTTGGGGCTGCGCCCTTTGTCCACGCCGGACGTCGAGCTCGACTACGCCGCCGTGATGTCGGATCCCGCGGCGCTCCGCCGCTGGAGCCAGTCGAGCTGGCCGGCCGACGACTTCACCCTGGAGCAGAACCTCGAAGATCTTGCCCGCCACGAGCGCGAGCATCGCGAGCGCGTCGCGTTCACCTACACGGTCTCGAGCCCGGACGGGACGCGCTGCCTGGGCTGCGTCTACTTCACGCCGGTGCGCGACGACGCGGCCGGCGCTTGCGCGGGCGCCGCACAGCCGGTGCAGATCGGGTTCTGGGTGCGCGCCGCGGAGGTCGGCGCCGAGCTGGATCGCCATCTGCTCGAATCGCTGCGCGCCTGGCTCAGGCAGGCGTGGGCGTTCGACGCCGCGGTGTTCGTCATCAGCGCACAGGACGAGCGCCAGGTGGCGTTCTTGGGCGAAATGCTGGCGCCCGGCGCGGCGTTGACGCTGAGCGACGGGCGCGCGTGCTGGGTGTTCGCGGAGCGGATCGAGCGACCCGACGCGCCGGCCGGGTGACATGACTCGGGGCACGTGCGAACCTGCCGACCATCCACCCAGGAGAAGCGCCATGGCCTACGACGAAGCACTCGCGACCCGCATTCGCGGGCAGCTCGGAAAGAAGAAAGGACTAGTCGAGAAGAAGATGTTCGGAGGGCTGGCGTTCCTACTGAACGGCAACATGTGCTGCGGCGTCAGCCGCGAGGAGATGATCGTGCGCCTCGACCCCGAAGCCACGGCCCAGGCCCTGAAGAAACCGCACGTGCGCCTGTTCGAGGTCGGCGGGCGCTCGATGAAGGGATGGATCCTGGTCGCACCGGCCGGGATAGCGACCGATGCGGCGCTGGCGAAGTGGATCGAAACCGCCGTGAGCTACGCGGGCGCGCTGCCGCCCAAGTGATCGAGCGCTCTCAGGGGCTCCCGGTTCCGCCGCCTTCGGGCGGCGCGCCCGCCACTTCGTCCTTCGGCGCGACGGCGCCGCGCACGCGCCCGAAGAAGCGCTTCACTCCCGCCCAGATGGCCAGGATCAACAGGATGAAGGCCTTCTTGAGCGCGAGCGCCAGGCCGAGGAGCAGCTTCCACGACGCGGCCAGGAATCCGGTCTTCATCGCGACCGCGCCCACGCCCCCCAGCACCAGCGCGCTCAAGCCGAAGGCCGCGATCTTGTCGCCCTTCACGAAGTCGGCGTACTGATGGCCTTGCTTGAAACGGAACCCGCTCAGCACCGACTCGAACTGCGGCGTGGCGGTCGCGTACTGATCGGGGCTCAGAACGAGATCGACGTCCATGGTGCCGCGCCGGCCGAGGATGCGGACCGAATGATTGACACTCAGCGTCCCGGTGCTGGACTGGCCGCGAATCGCCCAGGTGAGGTTGTGCGAGGTCGAGTCGTAGTAGGGCGTGCGCTCCCAGCCCATGATTGTGAGCGTCTCCCAGCCTCGTTTCTTGCGCTCCTCGTTCGCATGCTCGGTTCCCTTGCGCAGGCTCTCCAGCAGCGCAGTGGCGTCGATCTTGTCCTTCTCGTCGTCCTTGACGAAGCCGATGTCGTTGAAGGTGAAGATCGCGAACCACGTTGCCGACGTGTCGTTCGGGACCAGCGCGCCGAGCTCGCGGCCGGAGACCAGGTTCTGCGACAGCTCGAGCAGTTTCCTGGTGCCTTCCTTGCCGGTGAATTCGTAGCCTTCCGGCACCTGGATCTCGGCCAGATCGCCGAGCTGCGCCAGAACCGGGCCTCTCTGCCACGGAATGGGGTTGGGATGTTGCGAAGCAACCGGTGTGACCGAGGCGAGCAGCGCGAGCGCGGTCAGCGCGAGCGGCGCGGCGAAACGGCGGCCGAGGATTCCCATGGTTCCCTCCTGGGATCGTCCGTGATTGAGCGGCGGCATTCTCTCCCTCGCACGTCGAGGGCTCAAGCGCAAAGGCGTCGGTGGCTCGGGCTCGCTCCTCGGCCGGCCGGCCCGCGCGCCGATCGCTCCTTCACCCGATGAATCATCTCCAGCTCGAAGGACTGCTGTTCTGGTTCCCGGCCTTCGTGCTGAGCACGACCTTCCACGAAGCCGCCCACGCGTGGGTCGCATTGCGTGGCGGCGATCCGACCGCCTATCGCGGCGGCCAGGTGACGTTGTCGCCGCTCCCCCACATCCGGCGCGAGCCGATCGGCATGTTGCTGTTGCCGCTGATCACGGCGATGGCCAACGGCTGGGCGATCGGCTGGGCGAGCGCGCCGTTCGATCCGGAGTGGGCCGCGCGCCATCCGAAGCGCGCCGCGTTGATGGCGGGCGCCGGTCCGGCCGCCAACCTGGTGCTGGCCCTGGCCGCGCTGCTGATCATCAAGCTCGGGCTGGTGGTGGGACTGTTCGAGCACGCGCCGGCTGGCTTTCACTTCTGGGCGGAGCTGGTGGTCCCGGCACTGGCGCACGGCGGCAGCGAGTGGGTCGCCTTCGCGGCGCGCGCGCTGTCGGTGATGTTGTCGATCAACGTGCTGCTCGCCGTCTTCAATCTCGTGCCGCTGCCGCCGCTCGACGGCTCGAGCCTGATCGACATCGTTCTGCCGCCGCGGATGGCGGGCATGATGCGGCGACTCGGGCCGGTCGGATCGGTGCTCGGGTTGGTGCTGGCGTGGCGAGTGTTCCCGCTGCTCATCCCGCCGATCCAGCACGTCGTCGAGGTGTTGGTCGGCGGCTGAGCGTGGCCTGGGCTCGGCGATCACGCGCGAGCCGCGCCGCCAGTGCGGTGAGCGGCACCGCGGGTCGGTGTGGGTCCACGAAGCGCGCTGCCCCGCGCGGGGTGCCGGAAGGCGCGCCGCGCCAGACTTCGACCGCGATCGATCGATGCGTGATGGTGTGGCGCACGACGCGGCCGGCGGGTTCGAGCCGCGCGCACAGGCCCAGGGCTCGCACCGCGTCGCTCAACGCACGGCGCGCCGTGGCTCGAGTCGAAAGATCCACGCCCGGCGGCTCCCACAAACCTTCGAGCAGCGCTCCTTCGCGGCGCGTCATCAACACGCGACCCCGGCGCTCGAGCAGCACGACCGCGCGGCGCAGGCGCTCGGTCGGGCGCCGTGGGGCGACCCGCGGAAAGGCCTCGGGCCGGCCCAGCGCATGGGCGCGACACCAGGCCCGGACCGGGCAGGCCGCGCACATCGGCTGCCGCGGCGTGCAGACCATCGCCCCCAGCTCCATCAAGGCCTGGTTCCATTCCCCGGCTCCCCGCATCGGAATCAAACGTTCGGCCAGCGCCCACAGCCGGCGCGCGTCCGCGGCGTTGCGAACCGAGACCGGCCAGGCGAACCAACGCGCCAGGACGCGGGCGACATTGCCGTCAAGCACCGCCCGGGGCTGGTCGAAAGCAATTGAGAGCACGGCGCCCAAGGTGTAGCGGCCGACGCCTGGGAGCCGCGCCAAGGTCTCGGGGTCGCTCGGGACCCGACCACCATGCTGGCGCGCCACGACGCGCGCGGCGGCGTGCAGGTGCCGAGCGCGACGGTAGTAGCCGAGACCCGACCAGGCGGCGAGCACCTGCGGCAGGCGGGCCGCGGCGAGCGCGCTCACGGTCGGGAAGCGCCGCAGGAATGCGGCGTAGAATGGAAGGGCCGTCGCGACCTGGGTCTGCTGGAGCATCACCTCCGAGACCCAGATGCGATAGGGATCGCGGGTGGCGCGCCATGGCAGGTCGCGACGATGACGGCGGTACCAGGCGAGCAGCGGACGTCGCCGGACGAGGAGCTCACGGGGCATGGGGTCCAATGAAGGCATCCGAGCCGATTTCGAGCGGCTGGTCAAGCACCCCGAGTCGACGTTCGATCTGGCCCGCGCGGCGCTCCTGATCGCCGCCGAGTCGAATCCCAACGTCGACGTCGACGGCAACCTGCACACGCTCGACAGCTGGGCCGCGCAGCTGCGCGCGCACCTCCAGCCCGACTGGAACAACCTCCAAAAGCTCGCGCGCCTCCGCAATTTCGTGTTCGAGGTGCTGCGCTTCCGCGGCGACCAGGAGGACTACTACAGCCCCAGCAATTCGATGCTCAACGAGGTGATGGAGCGCCGACTCGGCATCCCGCTCACGTTGAGCATCGTGTTCATGGAGCTGGGCTGGCGCGTCGGCATTCCCTTCGAGGGCGTCGGCTTCCCCGGGCACTTCCTGGTGCGCCTGACCGGCGAACCGCGCGACCTGCTGCTCGATCCTTATCGCGACGGCATGTCGGTGCACGAAGAGGACTGTCACCGCATGCTGCGCGAGATCTCGGGCGGCAAGCTCGAGCTGCGCGATGATCATCTCCACTCGATCAGCAAGCACGACATGATCGCGCGGCTGTTGCTGAATCTGAAGGGCGCGTACCTGCGCGCCGAGGACGACGCCGGCGCCTTGGCCGCGGTGGAGCGGCTGCTGGTGCTGCGACCCGAGGACGTCGACGAAGTGCGGGACCGCGGTCTGTTGCTCTATCGCCTGCGCCGCTACGGTCCCGCGCTGCGCGATCTCGAGCGCTACCTGGGCGCTCGGCCGGAGGCGCCGGACAAGGAATCGCTCGACGTCCACCTGAGGAATCTGCGCCGCCTGATCTCGAGCCTGAACTGACGCGCGAGGGTCCTGCTAGACTCCCCGGCGCCATGATCGGGACCACGCTGGCGGAGCGCTACCGCGTCGATGCCCTGCTGGGACGGGGCGGCATGGGCTCGGTCTATCGCGCCCACGACCTGACGCTGGGTCGCGACGTGGCCATCAAGGTGGTCGAGGGCAACCTCGACTCCGAGATCCGCCGACGCCTGCTCCACGAGGCGCGCTCGGCGGCGGCGCTCAACCACCCGCACATCGTCGCGGTGCACGACGCGGGCGAGGCCGCGCGCGAGCCGTTCGTGGTCATGGAGCTGGTGCCGGGTGGGAGTCTGCGTCATCGCGCCGGGCTCACGCCCGCCCAGATCGTGGCCATCGCGCGCCAACTGTGCGACGCGCTCGAGCACGCGCACGAGAAGGGCATCGTTCACCGCGACCTGAAGCCCGAGAACGTCCTGGTGCTGGATGACGGCGGCGAGATGGAGGTCAAGCTCGCCGATCTGGGCTTGGCCTTCACCAATCGCGACACGCGGCTCACGCAGAGCGGGATGTTGATGGGGACCGCAGCCTACATGGCGCCCGAGCAGGCGCTGGGGGTCGCGGTCGACGGCCGCGCCGATCTCTACGCGCTCGGCGCGCTGCTCTACGAGCTGCTCACGGGTCGGCCGCCGTTCCCGGGCGACGATCCGATCGCCGTGGTGTCGCAGCACCTGCATGCGCCGGTGGTGCCGGCCAGCACGCATCGGCCCGATCTGCCGCCCGCACTCGACGCCCTGATCCTCAAGCTGTTGGCCAAGCGCCCCGAGGATCGCTTCGCGCACGCGCGCGACGTGGGGGCGGCGCTGAGCGCGATCTCTCTGACATCAGCGGCGGCGGGCCCGAGCGCGGCCCCGAGCACCGACTCGGTGCGCCTGCTCGATCAGCTGGCGCGTGGGCGCCTGGTGGGACGCACCGCGGAGCTGGCGCAGCTGCGCGAGTTCTGGTCGCGCGCCGAGCGCGGCCAGGGCCACCTGGCGCTGATCTCGGGCGAGCCGGGCGTGGGCAAGACGCGACTCGCGCGCGAGCTGGCGGTGTTCGCGCGGCTCCAGGGCGCCTGGGTGCTGCAGGGCGGCTGCTACGAGTTCGAAGCCACGACGCCGTATCTGCCGTTCGTCGAGGCGCTGCGCGGCTGGGTGCGCGGGCGCGACGCCGAGAAGTTGCGCGCGGCGCTCGGCAGCATGGCCCCGGAGCTGGCCAAGCTGGCACCGGAGATCGAATCGAAGCTCGGCCCGCTCCCTCCCAACCCGGCGCTGTCGCCGGCGGAGGAGCGCCTGCGACTCTTCGATCACGTGGTCCGCTTCCTCACCGCGCTGGCCGACGAGCGCGGCCTGCTGCTGGTGCTCGACGACCTGCACTGGGCCGATCACGGCACGCTGGCGCTGCTGCACTACCTGCTGCGCCAGACCAAGGAGAGTCGGCTGATGGTGCTCGGGATGTATCGCGAGGCCGAGCTGGATCGCGCGCATCCGCTGCAGAAGTCGCTGGTCGAATGGAACCGCGAACGCCTCGCCACGCGCGTGCCGCTCTCGCGGCTCTCGCTCGCCGACACCGCGTCGATGCTGGCGGTGATGTTCGGCCAGGAGACGGTGAGCCCCGACTTCGCCGAAGCGCTGCATCGCGAGACCGAGGGCAATCCGTTCTTCGTCGAGGAAGTGGTGAAGGCGCTGATCGAGCAGGGCCAGATCTATCGAGCCGGCGGCGAGTGGCAGCGCCACGACGTGGGCGAGCTGGCGATTCCGCAGAGCATCAAGGCCGCGGTCAGCCGGCGCCTGGAGCGGCTGACGCCCGCCTGCACCGAGGTGCTCCAGACCGCGGCCGCGCTGGGCAAGGTGTTCGAGTTCCAGGAGCTGATGGCCGCCACCGCCGTGGCCGAGAGCCCGCTCCTCGACGCGCTCGACGAGGCCAGCGCATCGCAGCTGATCCGGGTCGAGAGCGGCGAGAATTTCGCCTTCACCCACGACAAGATCCGCGAGGTGCTGCACGAGGAGCTGAATCCGATCCGCCAGCGGCGCCTGCACCAGCGGATCGGCGAGAGCCTGGAGAAGCTCTATGCAACGCAGCTCGACGAGCACGTCGAGGATCTGGCCTATCACTTCGCGCGCAGCGCCGCGCTCCAGAAGGGCCTGGACTACTCCAAGCGCGCCGCCGAGCAGGCGTCGCGCATCTACGCCCACCGCGAAGCGCTCGACTTCTACGGCCGCGCGCGCGAGTGCGCCGAGGAGCTGGAGCTGCCGGTGGAGATGGCGGAGATCGAAGAGCACATGGGCGACGTGTGCCGCGCGACCGGCGAGTCGAAGCCCGCCGTCGACCATTACGAGCGCGCGGCGGCGCTCCACGGCGATCCGCAGCGCCGGCTCTCGGTCGAGACCAAGATCGGCGAGGTCTACGGTCAGATCGGGGATCCGCGCGGCCTGCCCATTCTCGAGAAGGTGCGGGCCGGCTTGAACGCGGAGCAGCGACCGGTCGACATGGCGCGCACGCTCGCCGTCCTGGGCCGCTACCATCACTATCGCGCCCACCATCGCAAGGCGCTCGAGTTCCTAGAGGAGGCGCGCGTCCTGGCCGAGGGCCGCGACGCGAATCTCACCGCGTTGATCTACTCCTTCCTTGCGGGCGCATATCAGCACCTGACCGACTTCGCCAAGAGCGACGAATGGGCGCGCCGGCTCCTCGAGCTGGGCGAGGCGCATCACGATTTGTCGATCTTCGCGGTCGGTTACGAATTCCTCGCCGAGAACTGCACCGGCCGCGGCCATTGGGCCCAGGCGCTCGAGTACGCCGGCAAGGATCGTGAGCTCGGTGAGAAGGCGGGCTCGCAAGAGCGCATCGCCTGGGCCGAATTCGCGTCGTGTTTCGCGCTCGGCGGACGAGGCGATCTCGAAGCGACGATCGAACGCGCCAATGCGGCGGCGGCGCGCGCGGAGCGCATCGGCGAGACGCGCGTGGCGATGTTCATACGGTTGGTTCTGGCTCTCGCTCACATCGACCTCGGCCACGAGGCTGGGGCTGAGGCCGAAGCACTGCTCCGCAGTGCCGTGGAGCTCCGGCTGGTCCACCTGCAGGGCGAGGCGTACCTGGCTTTGGCGCGCGCCGAGATGGTCCACCAGCGTTGGGACGAGGCCCTGCGCCATCTCGCGGCGGGTCGGGCGGCGTTCGAGGGCACGGACGCGCGCATGGTGCCGCTGCGCGCCAGCCCCGCGTATGCGGAAGCGCTGGTGCGGCTCGGGCGCTGGGACGAAGCGGACGCAGCCATCGACGACGCCGAGGAGCGCGCCCGGGTGGCGCAATCGGATCACTATGCCGCGCTCGCGACGTACATGCGCGGCCTGTGGACCGAGCACGAGGATCGCGCCGGCGCGATCGCGCTGCTCGATCGAGCCATCGCCGACCTCGAGCGAGTCGAGAGCCGGCTCGATCAAGCGCGCGCGCTGCTCGACCGCGGCGCGATGCGGCAGCGGGCCGGCGACGAGAACGGCGCCCGCGCCGACTTCCAGCGCGCAGCCGAGC
>JACXTT010003598.1_pt1 | contig 23670 bp, 18 predicted proteins | sample 9270951 | NCBI WGS metagenome assembly JACXTT01 (sample SAMN15532306, study PRJNA645909) | rock metagenome | isolation source: weathered quartz diorite | place: Puerto Rico | collected 2017-06-21
AGGTACTCAAGGACCTCACTCACAGAGACGACGTCCCCATACTTGGCGCTGATATCAAAGACGTTAGCTTCGTGTGGTTCCCGCGCCCGGTCGCCGATCGCTTCGAGCGGTATGATCGGACGAAAGCCATGATTGAGTGCATCCATTACTGTAGCGCGGACGCAGCCGCTGGTGGTGCAGCCTGTGACGATGAGGGTGTCAACTCCTTTCATCGTCAACGTCGAGCCGAGATAAGTGCCGAAAAAGCCTGAGGCGTATTTCTTTACGATGACGAGATCTTCTGGATTACGGTTGAGGCGAGGATCGAGTTCGACGAGTTCACTGCCAAGTGTGAGCAAGCGTAGCGAGGGCACTTTCTCCGGCCACAGCCCAGCGTCGTCCTGACGGTGCGGATCATAGCCCACGACTGTGAATATGATCGGGAGGCTTTTTTTTCTCGCTGCCGCGATCAATGTGTTTGTCGCCGCGACTTCAGCGTCGAGCTGACCTGCGAGCGGCGATAGTTCCGGTTTGGTGAAGCCAATTTGAAAATCAATCACTACCAGGGCTGGGCGTTTGCCATAGCCGAGTTTGTGGCCAAACTGGGCGCGTTCATAGATGGCGTGTTTGTCTTCAGCCTGCGGCACAATTCCCTCCTCTTGTGAGTTCCAAGGCCCCATTGAAAGATCTGATGCATCCCTATCATGGCCCACGCCTTCTGCTCAACTGCGGGCTTCCTATAATGCGTAGTTTCGTCTTTGTAGGGGCGTAGCATGCTACGCCCCTACGGAAAACGTGGCGCTATCGTGAGGTAGGGAATCAAAGGCAAGTCTTCTGCGGCGCCCGGCGCACTCATGAAAATATCACTAACAGTTTCGATCCTGGATATGGCGTATCAGCTGGAATAGAGGCTAATAGGAAAGGAACGATGCTTGCCGCCGTTTGGCAGTATGGGCAGCGCAAAGAAAAACCGCGTTAACGATCAGGTGAGTAGAAGCGTCCGACTGTCTCCTAGAGCTCCTTAACCTCAAGGCTGGACGACTCCCTGGCGGGAAGAGGAAAGCGGACAGTGAAACAGCTGCCTTTCCCTACCTCGCTAGAGACCTCGACTCTGCCGCCATGCGCTTCGACCAGCGCCTTGACAATGAATAATCCCAGCCCTGTCCCTTCGCGATGGCGCGTCGCTGCCGTGCGACGATAGCGCTGAAAGAGTAAAGGTAGTTCTTCAGGCGCAATGCCACACCCTTCATCCGTTAACGAAACGACAATTTCATGATCGGTCCACGTGGTGCTCATCGTGACTTGTCCCCGTTCGGCGGTGAACTTCAACGCGTTGTGAAGGAGATTGGTGAACACGCGCTCGAGCGCAAGCGGATCGCCTTCCAACGGTGGGAGGTCTTGAGCAAGCCTGATATTGAGGGTGAGATCTCGCCGTAAAGCTTCGGCTTCGTAGCGTTGCCCCACGCGGAGAATGAGCACATTCATGTCAAGTTCGCGTTTATTCACCGTGAGATGTCCGGACTCCGACCGTGAATAGTCTAAGTAGTTTGCCACCAACGAGTGAACCAACATGGCGTTGCTCTGCAAGCGTTCTAAGAAGTGCAGCTCCTCGGTTGATGCGCGTCCATTCGCTTCTTCCATGAGAATTTCGGTGCATCCGAGGATAACGCCTAGCGGGTTTTTGATGTCATGAGTGAGCATGGCGAGAAAGTTGGCTCGCTCTTGTTCCAGCTCTTGGGTGCGCACCTCTAGTAATTCTTCTACCCGTAGCAGAGTGCGTTGCCGCCGCGCGTTGTGGCAGAGATCGACCAGATATTTGGCGTCAAATGGCTTATGGACGTACCCGTCCGCCCCCTGCCGAATGAAGCGCGTAGCAAGTTCTGGAGTCTCGTCACTGGTAACCATGATAGCGACGGACTGAGATCCCAGACGTTTGATTTGAGGCAGCAATTCGTCGCCGTTCATGTCGGGGAGGTAGTAATCCACAATGACGATTTCGGGCTCGAACTGCTGAAACAGCTGCAATCCCATCTCGCCATTTGAGGCAGTGTAGACATGATATCCATGCGCTTCAAAGATGCGACGAAATTGTTTTGCTTGCGCCGTGCTGTCTTCAACGATCAAGACTTTGAGGGTCGCTTGGGGTTGTTCGCCCGCCAATAATTTCCGGACTATGGTTTGTAAGACGGAAGCTTTATAAGGACAGGCAAGGAAAGCGTTCGCGCCGAGATCTGAGGTCACCTCTTCGGCGTCAGCGCCCGAAAATGTCGCCGACGTGACCAAAATTGGGACGTTATTCAACGGCTGGTAGTCTGGCGAGCGTAACAGGCGGCAGAACCGCCAACCGTCAATGCCAGGCATGTGCAGGTCAGTGACAATAATGTCAACCTTTTCGCATGAATTGAGAGCGAGCAACGCCTCTTCGACATTTTGACAGGAGAAGACTTTTATTCCGTCTTTCTGGAGAACCGTTGAGGCGAGGCGGAGTTGGACCGGATCGTCATTGACAACAATAGCATTGAGCTGCCGATTGTTCATGTTCACCAATTACTCTCTTTCCTGGGTCAATCCCAGGTCTAACGTGGCTTCTGCGACGTTTACGCAGCTTCCTTCTCTTTCAACGAGAGCAGGACCGGGGTCAGTCGCCCAAGTTCCTGTTCAAGTGTGGCAAGCGCCATGGCGGCGCAGGTCAAGTCTTGTTGACGGCCCATCTTTTCCAACACGAAACTTGCCTCGGTTGCTTTGTCAGCCGCGAAATTGCTGACAGAACCCTTCAAGGTGTGGGCTGCGTGTTGGAGTGCTTGTGCATCTCCAGCTGTGATGGCGTGGCCGATTTCCTCGACCATATGGGGACATTCGTCCAGAAAGAGCTCCGCCATCTCTTGCAAGAGTTCAAGATCTCCCTCGACACGATCAAGTGCTTTTGACAAATCAAAAACGCTTGCGTCCATGGTCGAAGAATCGATGCCGGAATCGTTGCTAAAATTATTCATCACGTACCTCCAAGCAAGGCTGCGACATGGGTGCTTTACCGACATGTCAGATAATGTTCTTTTGACGCCTCTAGGTTGCTCTTTGTGAGATTGTATCGGCGCCTCTGCGAGAAACTGCATTCGCTTTGCCGTTCCTTTGGTGAACTACAAGCGCCCTTCTCGAGTCCTCTCACCGCGACCGAACCCAGCGCCGTTGCCGCTTTCACTACAACATTTCAGCAGGACTGAGGAGGAAGCCATCGGGCAAGGACTGATTTGAGTTCTGTCGGGTTGATAGGTTTGGTCAAATAGTCATCCATCCCTACAGCAAGGCAGCGCTCTCGATCTCCGGTAATAGCGTTAGCAGTCAGCGCAATAATTGGCGTATGCGCTAAGGCCAACGGATGAAGGCTGAAGGGCTCATGGTGGGTTGTGATCAAACGATCCGATTGCTGCGCTGCTTCAGCCGTTTGTTTGCCGCTTTCCTGTGCGCGGATGATCCGGGTCGCTTCAAAGCCATCGAGTTCCGGCATTTGGCAGTCCATCAAAATCGCGGCGTAGGCTTGACGGCCTAGGAGCGCGAGGGCTTCGTAGCCATTGCCGGCAATATCCACTTCGTAGCCGAATTTTTTCAAGAGACGAGCGGCGAGCTTTTGGTTAATCGGATTGTCTTCGACAAGGAGGAGGCGCGAGGCAATCGAGGTCGAAGGTTCCTCTGCAGAATATACGAATTCTTCTGTAGACTGCAGAAGAGCGTCGAGTTGTGGTGGTGGGGGGGGCGTGAGACGGGCCTTTACCTGATCGCATTGCAGCTCTAACGGAATGGTGAACCAAAACGTACTGCCTTGTCCCGGAATACTCTCGACGCCAATGTGACCACTCATCAATTCGACGAGGTGCTTACTGATCGCCAGTCCCAACCCCGTGCCTCCATATTTGCGGGTCGTCGAAGAATCAAGCTGAGAGAACGATTTGAATAACCGATCTCGTTGATCTTCCGGAATACCGATGCCGGTGTCACGGACAGAAAAGCGAAGGTTCAAAGTTCTAGGTTCAAAGTTCAAGGTTGCAGAAGATGGCGGTTGAGCTTGAACATTGAGTGTTAAACATTGAACGTTGAGAACAATTTCGCCGTGCTCGGTGAACTTGACCGCGTTCGCGATAAGCTTAGTGAGAACTTGCCGTAACCAGTAGGGATCTCCGCGAAAAGTAGTACAACATTCCGAGGCTATTTCAGAGCGTAATGTTAATCCTTTCTGGTTTGTTTGCGGAAGAAAGAGCGCCAAGGTTTGGTCGAGCACTTCAGGAAGAGAAAAAGAGGTCTGTTCTAGTTCCAGTGTGCCGGCCTCAATTTTAGAAAAATTGAGGAGGTCATTGACCAGACTCAACAGCGTTTGCGCCGAATGGTGAGCAAGTTTGGTGTATTCTTGTTGTTCGGGTGTTTGGGTGGTCATTGTTAGAAGAGTCGCCATGCCAAGAATGCCATTCAGGGGTGTGCGGAGTTCGTGACTGACAGTAGCAAGGAATTCAGACTTGGCTTGATTCGCCGCCTCGGCCCTCTTTTGCGCCTGGCGTAATTCCTCCTCCATGCGCAAACGTTCAGTGAGATTCACCCCATAGCCGCGCACCAAAGCGGCGTGAGGAACCGGGAAAAACGTCCATTCATAACTCTGGCCGTTGCGTGTGACCAAAACCCCAGCGCGGCTGGAGCCGGAGTGCAGACACTCGTGCACGATGTTGACAACTTGCGACGGCAAGATCGCTGGGAACACCGACTTATCAAAACCGAACTGACTGATTAATTCCATCATGATGGGATTGGCGTACACTAAGGTGGCGCTCTCATCCAATTCAACGATAGGGTTCGGGCTTTCTTCAGGAATCGATGTCAACCGCTGGAGTTCTTCCTCCAGGCGACGTTGTGGAATGACGTCACGCCATGTGACAATGACGTGTTGATCATGAGACTGTGTGAAAGGGGCGCAGCGGCACTCTACGGGATGCAGCGCGCCGTTGCGCGTCCGAATCAACGTTTGTGGCGTGGAGATAGGCAGATTGTTGCGCAGGACATAGGCTACCGGACAGCATGCTGGCTCACTTACCTCAGCGGGGAAGACGCAGTCGATGAGCTCATGTAAGGACTGCCCAATCCAGGCCGGTTCTCCCCATCCCAAGAGATTCTCTGCTTCGCTATTGAGTGCAACGATCCGCCCAAGAGCATCCAAGACGCCCGCCGCGACTGGAAGCGCGGAGAGGAATGCTCGCGTCTCGCTCGTAAGCGTGCGCGCAAAGGGCTTCGGCGGGGAAAGCTGCAGGTCTTCTCTAGAGGTCATGATCGATTATGCAGACTCTTTGAAGTAATCAGCCAAACGAACAGGAATCGCGTTTGCTGCAAGCGGCCGGAGGATCATTGTTGCCGCTTCTGCTCCTTCTTGATGTGAAAGGTTTACGATCCGAGGAGTGGGATAGGGACTCCCATTTTGGTCAGCAACAATCAGGACCGTCGGCTTTTGGGATTCGGCCGAATCTGTGGCGAACACAAACCCGCGCTCTTTGGTGTTCAATTCTATGCCAGTGCCGATGGGATATACACCAAGAGCACGGATGAACGAGTGGACTTGCTGATCAGCGAAACCCCCATTTTGGCCTAGCCGATACAGGCATCGTAGAGCTTGGGTGGGGAGATGGGAGGCGCGTCCCCTATGGCCGCTCACAAGCTCATCATACACATTGACCAGCCCGACAATCTGACTCAGGGGAGAAATGGCGTCGGCGGTGAGCCCTCCTGGAAAGCCGGACCCATCGGCGCGTTCGTGATGCTCCAAGACGATGCGCAGGACTTCTCGATCTCTGTCTTTGCTGTCGGCAAGCATGGTGAGGCCAAGGCGAGGGTGCTGATCCAGTAATTTTTGCGCTTGTGGACTATAGGTCTCTAATTTACGGAGTAAATTGCGCGGCAACCGGGTCTTGCCGATATCATGGAGCAGTGCGCCGGCCCCAAGGGTTTTGAGCTGTGAGGTGGACAGTTCTTGCTCCGCGCCCAGTAGGAGCGATAAGACGCAGACGTCGACTGCATGCGTTACGAGATTGCTCTCGAAGTGCTGCATCTGCGACAACATGAGGGTCGCTTGGGGATGGGCAAGCAGGCCATCAAGGATCTTTGTCGCCGCCTGTTTAAGCACCGGGGTATCGATGGGCTTTCCTACTTTGACGCCCTCAAAAATGCCTTGTGTGATAGCGAGGGCTTCATTCCGCACCGCTCGTGCAGCGGGCATGTTTTCAGCGAGGTCCTTCAAGGGGTCAGGAACGGCTGTGAAAGGAGAGGATAAGGCAGGAACCTCAGGCGCTTGGCTGTTTGACGCGTTTTCCGAGGCCGTCGACTGAGAAGTCTCTGTTTCTACATCATCTCCTTGTTCTAGATCGATGATGACTTCCCGTACGCCAGCCTCTCTGAGTTTCGTAATGTCCGCCGGATCTTGGACGAGCCATTGATGCTTGAAAAATGAGGTTTGCCACCACGATTTGTCGAGGCCAACCAGGTACATGCCTGGTCTGAGCTGATCGATGGGAATGCGTTTCGTCATACTCTGCCGTTCCGAGATGAAATACGGAAAATTGCACTCTGGTGCTTGGTCAGGTCGCTGCCTGAGCCGACCGCTCTTCCTGTTTGAGCACCCATCGCTGGAGCACGAGTCTCAAAAGATCTGGTTTAATAGGTTTAGAAATATAATCGTTCATGCCAGCCGCGAGACAGCGTTCTTGATCGCCTTGCAGAGCATTGGCCGTCATCGCGATGATGGGAAGATGCGATACTGCAGAAGGCTGGGTGCGGCAAGGTGAATCAAACGTGGAAAGGCGAGTTTCCGCTTGGCGATGTGTTTCACGCTCGCGAATAACTCTTGTCGCTTCAAAGCCGTCCATTTCCGGCATTTGGCAATCCATGAGCACCGCGGCGTAGGCGATATGTTCGACGGTGGCAATTGCCTCGAGTCCATTGGCCGCCACGTCCGCTCGATAGCCCATTTTTTCGAGAAGCCGCACGGCTAGTTTCTGGTTGACCACGTTATCTTCGACTACCAAGATGGGAGGACGATTGCGAACTTGTTCTTCTTCTACCGTATGACGTGTGACCAGAGGCGCCGATAAATGCTCTGGGGAAGAAACGTAGCCTATGATGGTTGTGAGGCACCCCCATAAATGCATCTGTCGCACAGGTTTAGTGAGATATCCATCGAGCCCTGCCTCACGCGCACGTTGCCCATCTCCCCGCTGGCCGGCGGAGGTAAGCAATAACAGTTTCGTCTGAGCTAACGAGGGGTCGGCTTTGATCAAACGACTCAGTTCGAGACCGTCCATCAGCGGCATCATGAAGTCGAGCAAGGCAATATCGTAGCAACGCCCATGAGCAACTGCGCGACGCAACAAAGCTAACGCTTGGGATCCGTCTGAAGCCTCATCTGAGGTGACGCCCCAGGCTGCCAGTTGTTGACGAAAAATATGCCGATTTGTTTTGTTATCGTCGACAATTAAGGCGTGAAGTCCGGTGAGGTCGGTGCGGGCTGTGGCTTTGACGAGGTCGGATGATTGCCGTTCGAAGCAGACCGAGAACCAAAACGTACTGCCTTTTCCCGTTTCGCTTATCACCCCGATTTCGCCGCCCATGATTTCAGTCAGTTTTTTACAAATGGCTAAGCCCAAACCAGTGCCGCCATATTTCCGCGTGGTGGAGGTGTCAACCTGTGAGAACGATTGGAAGAGGCGATCACGTCGGTCTGCGGGAATCCCAATCCCGGTGTCCGTCACAGAAAAGTACAAAAGGCTTGAGGTCGAAGACGACTGATCGGTAGATGCAGGCGGCGCCGTACTTTCTTGTCGCAAGGATTCTGGACGATTCGTCTGGACCTCGACTAGCACTTCCCCCTGCGACGTAAATTTCACGGCATTCCCTAGCAAGTTGATGAGAATCTGACGTACACGCCCGGGATCGCCCCGCAATAAAGTGGGCGCGTCGGTATGGATGAGGCATCCCAACTCAATGCCTTTGTGAGCGGCTTGACTGCTGAAGAGATCAACAGCTTCCTCCACGGCTGTACGGAGATCAAAGTCGATCATCTCCAATTCCAGTTTGCCCGCCTCGATCTTGGAAAAGTCGAGGATGTCGTTGATAATCGTGAGCAACGCCTCGCCGGAATTGCGCACGATATCGGCGTACTCTCGTTGTTCGGATGTGAGCGGAGTATCGAGGAGAAGCCCAGTCATGCCGATGACGCCATTCATTGGGGTGCGAATTTCGTGGCTCATCGTCGCCAAAAAGTCACTCTTGGCGCGAGCAGCGTCTTCTGCACGTTGTTTGGCGAGCTCAAGTTCTTCGATGAGTAAAGTGAGTTGGATAGCATTATCTTCTTGAGCGCTTTTGGCTAATTCGAGATCGTTCGCATAACGAGCCAATTCTTCTTCCACTTTTTTTGTCTCGGTTGTATCCATCAGGATGCCGTCCCATAGGATATCGCCGTTCGGCTGTCGCTCAGGACGTGAGGCGCATTGCATCCATTTTTCTTGTCCCTCGACCACAAAACGCCCTTCCCATTGCCACGATTCAAGGGTTTGTGCAGAGTGGGCGACGGATTGTTCAAAGCCAGGCTGATCATCTGGATGGATGAGCGCGATGAGAGTAGCAGCGTCGTTCTGAATGTCTTCAGGTCCAATGGCAAAGATTTGCCGACAACTTGGACTCACATAAGGAAAGCTCACCGAGCCATTAGGATGGAGGAGAAATTGATAGATCACTCCTCGCGGCATATTTGTCGCCATGCGGTGAAATCGCGCTTCACTGGCTCGCAGCGCGGCTTGGGTAGTGTTGAGATTTTTAACCGCGATGACGACGAAGCCAAACGAGAAAATGAGCAAGAGGATAAAGGCTTGGCTGAGCGGATTCCAAGGCGACATGACCGAAGCGACAGAAGCGCCTTGTTGGGCGCCGTACACAGCAGAGACAGAGCAAAGAAAAAAAAGTGTAAGGCCACGGAGCACCCCCTTCGGTAAGGGTAAGCAAGGGCAAACACTCCTCTTGCTTACAGTTAGCCTTTTTGCTGCTCTCCACTTGTGCATGCGCTTTTTTCTGCCTCCATCCATCAAAACGAGAAGAACATCAGGGTTCCTACATGACTACTCGTCTACATCTATGTTCTTCTCCTCTGCTGAGAAATCGGCTGATAGCAGAAAAACTTTCACGACGAAGGCTCTTTTAGTTGCAATCGCGCAAGTTGGATTCTATTTTGGAAGCATCCGCCTGAGCGCCGAAAGGAGGCAAAAATGAAAAAATCCCTTATGGTGGTGGCAATGCTAGGTTTGCTCTTGTTGCCTGGTGCAGGTTGGACTGCTGAAGAAATGCAGCAAACGCAGCCTCTTCAACCAGTTCAGCCCGAACCGACGCTGGGGTCAGAGTTTGCCAAAGGAGTCACTGCCCCTGTAATTAATCTTTTTTACTTTCCCTTGAAACTCGTGGTGGGAATTGTGGGCGCTGAGCTTGGCGGCATCAGCGGCTGGGCGACAGGCGGCGACGAGCGGGCTGCTGAAGGGATCTGGCGACCGATGACTGGAGGAACGTATTTCATTACGCCGCAGATAATTGAAGGAGGATGGCCGCTCCTGCCGTTTGACGGCGGACCGTATACCCAGCCGGCAGAGCCTGCGGCGCCCATCGAGCCCATGTATAGGTAACTCCCGTCAGACTTCAATCCCAGGAGTTGCCCCTTATGCAGAAAACTAAACAAGCAGATACATAGTAGTGGTGCAGTTTCCTTGCCTGTGCTTCTCTGCTTCACGATTACACAACGTTTTCCGTAGGGGCGTAGCATGCTACGCCCCTACAAAGACCAAACTACACTCCCACCGATACATGCCTTCGCTTGACAGGGCAGCTGAAGAGCGTTAAAAAATCCTGACCTTTTAATCTGGCCCAGAGAGGTTAGAAAGGGTGCGTGTGACAAACAACTCTCTTGACATAAGCAAAAATGACCACCATAGCCCCCTCGTATTGGCGAGGGGGCTTTTTTTTGTCATAGAGGGACAACGGTGATGCGCACGGTCCTTGATCGAACAGCGATTCAACGGGCGCTCTCGCGCATTGCCCACGAGATCTTGGAAAAAAATCAAGGATCGGAACAACTCGCTCTTGTGGGCATTCACACGCGCGGCGTGTTCTTGTCGCGTCGCCTGGCGGCAACGATCAAAGAAATTGAAGGAAAAGATATTCCGTGTGGAGAGATTGACATCACCCTCTATCGGGACGACGTGGGGCGCAGCCGGGGATATCCGGAAGTGCGAGGTACGAAGATCCCTTTTAGCGTCGACGACGTGCGCATCGTGCTGGTCGACGACGTGCTCTACACGGGCCGCACCGTACGGGCGGCCTTGGATGCGGTGATCGACTTCGGACGCCCATATAACATTCAGTTAGCAGTACTAGTGGATCGCGGCCATCGGGAATTGCCCATCCGGGCTGATTATGTAGGAAAGAATTTACCGACCGCACGCGACGAGCGCGTTTCTGTACGGCTGGTCGAGTGTGACGGCGCGGATGACGTCATCATCGAGTAGGGGGCGACCGTGACATTTACACATCGCCATCTTCTGGGCGTGGAAGGGCTCTCCAAAGACGATCTCTTGTTCCTCTTGGAGACGGCTGAATCGTTCCGCGAAATTTCGGAACGCGAAGTGAAAAAGGTGCCGACCTTACGCGGGAAGACCGTGGTGAATTTGTTCTATGAATCGAGTACGCGCACGCGCACGTCATTTGAAATCGCTGCGAAACGCTTGTCCGCGGACGCCGTCAACATTTCGGCTTCAACCAGCAGCGCCACAAAAGGGGAAACGCTCGTCGATACTGCTCGTAACCTAGTGGCGATGCGACCATCCGCCATTGTGATTCGCCATCCCGCGTCCGGCGCGCCACACCTTTTGGCTCGATTGATGGACTGTCCTGTGATTAATGCTGGAGATGGGACCCATGAGCATCCCACGCAAGCCTTGCTCGACGCCCTAACTATACGAGAACGAAAGGGCGCTATTGCCGGGCTCACGATTGCCATCGTGGGCGACATTTTGCACAGTCGAGTCGCGCGTTCGGACACGCTGGCTTTGACGACGCTCGGCGCCAACGTCCGTTTGGTAGGGCCCCCCACCTTGCTGCCGTTTGAGTGCGCCCAATGGGGGGTAGAGCGGTTCACAGACCTGCGTTTAGGGTTAGCCGGCGCGGATGTCGTTATGGCCTTGCGTCTTCAACGCGAGCGTCAGGACCGCAATTTTCTCCCGAGCACGGACGGATACGCGCGCCACTTCTGCCTCACGTCTGCCGCTTTGGCGCATGCAAAGCCCGATGTATTGGTGATGCATCCGGGGCCGATGAACCGCGGTGTTGAGATCTCCTCGGAAGTAGCGGATGGTCCCCACTCAGTCATCCTCACCCAAGTGACCAACGGTGTGGCTGTACGTATGGCGATTTTGTATCTACTGATTGCTCAAGGGAAAGAGATGCAGGAGGAGTCTAGCGCTTCGGTTAAAGAAGTGCGCATGACGAAGCGGCGAGCTGCAAGCCGATGATGACAGATTGGCGAACGCGGATTGTAGAATGAAACACAACAAGAATCACTCGAAAAAAAGTAGTCGGCATTCAGTAGCCAGCAGAAGGACAAAGAACGAAAAAGGCAAAGGAACAAAAACTCATGCTGACTATTGGCTACTGACTACTGGCTACTTTCTTGAAATATGAAAATTGTCGTTCACAGTGGAACAGTGATCGATCCTGCGAACAACCGCGCAGCGGCGCTGGATATTCTTATTGAAGACGGGCAGATCCGTGCGGTGGAGAAACCGGGAAGTTTCTTGACCGTTGGAGACGCGGGCTTTGACGCGACGGGAATGATCGTAACGCCGGGCTTCATCGACATGCATGTGCATCTTCGTGAACCGGGTTTTGAATATAAAGAGACAGTATTGACAGGAACTCAGTCCGCCGTTGCTGGAGGATTCACAACCGTTGCCTGTATGGCGAATACGAACCCAACCAATGACAACGGTTCTGTTACTCGTTACATCATCGAGAAAGCTCAGGCCGCAAATCTGGCGCGGGTATTGCCCATTGGCGCGCTCTCAAAGGGGCTGAAAGGTGAGTCGCTAGCGGACATCGGGGAGATGGTCGAGGCTGGAGTCATCGCGATCTCTGATGATGGCCGTCCGGTGATGGATAGTAACCTTATGCGGCGCGCGCTTGAGTATTGTTCCATGTTCAACGTGCCTATCAGCGTGCATGAAGAAGACCTGCATCTCGCAGCCGGAGGAGTGATGAATGAAGGTCCGACCTCGCTCCGTCTCGGTCTGAAAGGCATTCCCAACGCGGCGGAAGAGGTGATGGTGGCGCGGGATATCATGCTGGCGCGCTTGACCGGCGGACGGTTGCACATCGCGCACCTGAGCACCCGCGGTGCGGTGGCGCTGGTGCGACAAGCCAAAGCTGAAGGATTGCCGGTGACCGCGGAAGCGGCGCCGCACCATTTCACGCTGACAGAGGAAGTCGTCGCTGGTTATAATACTAACGCGAAAATGGCGCCGCCGCTCCGCCTGTTGGACGATGTTGACGCGATTAAGGAAGGATTACAGGACGGAACAATCGATGCTATTGCGACAGACCACGCGCCGCATCATCATGATGAAAAAGAAGTTGAATTTGATCAAGCGGCCAATGGCATTGTCGGATTAGAAACGGCGCTGCCTTTGACTTTGCGCTTAGTGAACGAAGGGGTCCTCTCTCTGAGTGAGGCGGTGCGAAAATTAACCATCAATCCTGCTCGTATTTTGGGTCTGCCGTACGGCGCGCTCTCGGTCGGGGCTCCTGCGGACATAGTGATTTTTTCTCCGATGCGTGCGTGGAAAGTAGAGCCGAAACAACTGCGCTCAAAAAGCAAGAACACGCCGTTTGGCGGATGGGAGCTGATGGGAAGCGTAGCGCTCACCATGGTGGCGGGCCGGTTCGTGTACGATGAACGAACTTAGCAGATGGCGGATGGCCCGCGCGCAGAGCGCGCTCTATGGCAGATGGCAAATGGCTCGTTCGCTGCACTCACTCTATGGCGGACACCTTGTCTTACCCATACCCTATAAAGCGAGCGCAGCGAGCGGGCTATCGAGCGAAGCGGGCTATAAAGCGACCGTAGGGAGCGAGCTATTCGCCGAAGGCGAAATTGTATGAAAGCACTTCTTGCCCTAGCAGACGGAACAGTATTCACCGGGACCTCTTTTGGCGCCGAAGGCGAGGCGATAGGTGAAGTTGTCTTCAATACCTCGCTCTCCGGTTATCAGGAAATCCTGACGGACCCGTCGTACAAAGGGCAGATTGTGACGATGACGTACCCAGAGATTGGCAACGTCGGCGTCAATGCGGAAGATATTGAATCTCGACCGTTCGTTGAAGGTTTCATTGTAAAGGAGTATTGGGAGCGACAAAGCAACTGGCGAGCTCAGCAAAGTCTTGGCTCTTATCTCAAAACGCATGGCGTTGTTGGCATTCAGGGAATCGATACCCGTGCGTTGGTGCGTCACTTGCGCGACTATGGCGCGCAGGAGGGTATTATTTCGACAATCGATCTCGACCCTCAACGGCTGGCGGCCAAAGCCAAGGCCGCGCCTGGTCTGATTGGTCGCGACCTCGTTCAAGAAGTAACATGCACGGAAGCCTATGACTGGACCCAAGGGCTGTGGGAATTAGGAAAAGGCTACAGAGAAAAAGGTTCCACGTTCCACGTTCCACGTTCCACGTCTGACGGACAACATGTAACACGCAACACGCAAGAGTTCTTCGTTGTTGCCTACGACTACGGCATCAAGTTCAATATCCTGCGGAACCTTGTAGAAGCGGGTTGTCGGGTGCGAGTTGTACCTGCGCAGACGCCGGCGCAAGAAGTGCTCGCACTCGAACCTGACGGCGTGTTTTTGTCGAACGGACCGGGCGACCCCGACGCTGTGCCGTACGCACGAGAAAACGTGGCGGCCTTGATCGGCAAGACCCCAATTTTCGGCATTTGCCTCGGCCATCAAATTATAGGGTTGGCGCTCGGGGGAAACACCTACAAACTCAAATTTGGACATCACGGCGGCAATCATCCAGTAATGGACCTGGCGACGCAGAAAGTAGAGATCACCGCACAGAACCATGGGTTTTGTGTGGACGTTGACTCGCTGCAGGGCCGGGCGGAGCTTACCCATATCAATCTAAACGACAAGACAGTGGAAGGGCTGGCTCATAAAAACTACCCGCTTTTTTCGGTTCAATATCATCCGGAGTCTTCACCTGGGCCCCATGACGCCAATTATCTTTTTCGTCGGTTTATTGACTTGATGGAACGCTCGAAGAGAGGGTAGTAGTTTCTGAGCCGAGAACGTCACACGCATCGCATAACCCAGACAATACGCAACACGCACCATGCCAAAACGCACAGACATTCACTCAATTCTCCTTATTGGTTCAGGGCCGATCGTGATCGGTCAAGCGTGTGAGTTTGATTATTCCGGGACGCAAGCTTGTAAGGCGCTCAAAGAAGAAGGATATCGAGTTGTCCTTGTGAACTCGAATCCAGCGACCATTATGACCGATCCCAACTTTGCGGACCGGACCTACATCGAGCCGCTGACGGTAGACGTGCTCGAAAAAATCATTTCCCAAGAGCGTCCCGATGCGTTGCTGCCCACGATCGGCGGACAAACCGGATTGAATTTGGCTCTCGAACTCGCAGAAGCCGGGGTCCTCGATAAATATCAGGTGGAGCTGATTGGCGCGAAGTTGCCCGCGATCAAAAAAGCGGAGGATCGCAATCTCTTCAAAGAAGCGATGGAGCGGATCGGGCTCGATCTGCCGCGCAGCGGATACGCCTACTCCTTGCAAGACGCAGAAGTCATTCTCCAGCAATTAGGGCTGCCGTTAATCGTGCGACCTTCGCGTACATTGGGCGGCATGGGCGGCGGGATCGTCACTTCGCTTGAGGAATTTCGCTCTGTTGTCTCATGGGGGCTCACTGCATCGCCAACTCACGAAGTGCTGATCGAGGAGTCGATTGCTGGATGGAAAGAGTTTGAGCTAGAAGTGATGCGCGACGGAAAAGACAACGTCGTCATCATCTGTTCAATCGAAAATCTTGACCCAATGGGCGTGCACACGGGTGACTCTATTACGGTCGCCCCGGCGCAGACGCTGACGGACAAAGAGTACCAGATCATGCGGGACGCCGCGCTGCGCATTATTCGTGAAATTGGCGTCGACACCGGCGGATCCAACATTCAATTCGCCGTGCATCCTGACACGGGGCGCATGGTCATCATCGAAATGAACCCGCGCGTGTCGCGATCGTCGGCCTTGGCAAGCAAAGCGACCGGATTCCCCATTGCGAAAATTGCCGCCAAGCTGGCAGTGGGCTACACGCTCGACGAGATTCCTAACGACATCACCCGCGAAACTCCCGCCTCGTTTGAGCCGACTATTGATTATGTCGTGGTGAAAATTCCTCGTTTCACCTTCGACAAGTTTCCACAAACGCAAGATTCTCTCGGACCCCAGATGAAGTCGGTCGGGGAAGCCATGGCGATTGGCCGCACGTTCAAGGAATCGCTCCAGAAAGCGTTGCGGTCCTTGGAGATCGGCAGTTACGGCTTCGAAGAAAAAGTGTGGCGCTCGGAAGATGAGGAAGAAGTCGGAAATCGCCAAGCGTTGAGCAGCAATCAGGAAAGAGCAAAGCTAGAGGAACAGTTGCGCAGGCCTAATGCTGAACGTTTATGGTACGTAGCTGATGCGTTGCGCCAGGGGATCAGTGTTGCTGAATTATATCAACTTACCAAAATTGACCCGTGGTTTTTAGAAAATATCGATCAGATCGTGCAATTCGAGAAAACCTTGCGCGCTTTAGATTTCGCTCGTCTCACACCGGAAATTTTGCTTGAAGCAAAGCAAATGGGGTTTTCCGATGTGCGGTTGGCGCGGTTGCTAGGCTGTGGCGAAGCGGAGATTCGCGGCTGCCGAGAGCAATGGAAAATCCTGCCAGTGTACAAAACTGTAGACACTTGTGCGGCGGAGTTCGTTGCTCACACTCCCTATCTCTACTCCACGTATGAGCAAGAAGATGAAGCGCAACCAACGGCGCGCCAGAAGATTGTCATTCTGGGCGGCGGACCCAATCGCATCGGTCAAGGCATTGAGTTTGATTATTGCTGCGTGCACGCCGCTTTCGCGCTGAAAGAAGATGGGTTCGAGACCATCATGGTCAACTGTAACCCCGAGACGGTGAGCACGGATTACGACACGTCGGACAAACTGTACTTCGAGCCGCTTACGCTAGAAGATGTGCTGAGTATCGTCAAAGAAGAAAAGCCATTCGGCGTCATCGTACAGTTTGGCGGGCAAACGCCGTTGCGGCTCGCTATGGCCCTTGAGCATGCGGGCGTGCCTATTCTTGGCACCTCACCCGATTCGATCGACCGGGCCGAGGACCGCGAGCGTTTCAAAGAAGTGCTCGATAAACTCAGACTGCGTCAGCCGTCGAGCGGCGCCGCGCGTTCGCCGGCTGACGCAATCCATATCGCCGCCGAGATCGGCTATCCCGTGCTGGTGCGACCGTCGTATGTCTTGGGCGGGCGCGCCATGCAGATAGTCTACGAAGAAGAACGGTTACGACGATACATGCGAGAAGCGGTGTTGGCCTCGCCAGAACATCCTGTCCTTATTGATAAGTTTCTTGACGACGCGACCGAAGTCGATGTCGATGCTGTCAGCGACGAACATGAGGTGGTGATTGGCGGCATCATGGAGCATATCGAGTTAGCGGGGGTGCACTCAGGCGACAGCGCATGCTCGTTGCCGCCGCGCGGGCTCTCCCCGGCTGTGCAAGATGAGATTCGTCGTCAAACTGTGGCTCTGGCGCGGGAATTACAGGTTGTCGGATTGATGAACGTACAGTTTGCCGTTCAAGGCGGCGTGGTGTATGTACTCGAGGTGAACCCGCGCGCCTCACGCACGGTGCCCTTTGTGAGCAAAGCGATTGGCGCGCCGCTGGCGAAAATTGCCGCGCGAGTAATGGCGGGCAAGACGCTCCAGGAAATCGGGTTTACAAAGGAAATCATCCCCACTCATATAAGCGTGAAAGAGGCGGTTTTTCCGTTTATCAAGTTCCCTGGCGTGGACACCGTGCTCGGCCCGGAAATGAAATCAACGGGAGAGGTCATGGGTATTGATATGTCGTTTCCCTTGGCGTTTGCCAAGTCACAGATTGCTGCCGGGACCTTGCTGCCTGTCCAAGGGGCGGCGTTGTTGAGTGTACGAGACGCCGACAAAACAGCAACGCTACCGATCGCTCGTCGGCTGGTAGAGAATGGGTTTTCGTTGATTGCGACACAGGGAACCGCGAATTTCCTGAGAAATGCCGGGATTGCGGTGGAGTCCGTCAACAAAGTAGCAGAAGGATCACCGCATGTGGTGGACGCCATCCGCGATGGGAAGGTGTCGTTAGTGATCAATACGATTGATGGCGCCCGCTCAATCGAAGACTCGTTTTCGATTCGCCGCTCCGCGTTGGAGTGCCGCGTGCCTTATGCCACGACGATCGCCGGGGCCGGGGCTGTAGCGGAAGGGATTGCGCAACTCCGCTGCGGGCTGTTGAATGTGCGCCCCTTGCAGGAGTATCATCAACCGAACAAAAGGACTGAGTGATGAGTGCTGAGGACTAGAGCCAATTGCGGATGAGTTTACCCCCGATTGTTTGTCGGACGCCCCTCACCCTATCCCTCTCCTCGGCGGGGGAGAGGGCAGCAGGAGCGGAGCGAGTGCGGGTGAGGGGAATCTGATGAGAGGAATCCAAACGAAAACTGTTCTAAGTAAAAAATAGCTTTGGCGTCTAGTCCTCAGTCCTAGGGCTTCAGCAGCACCATGAACGACTATCCCCCACCGTCTTTTGATGCGCACTCAACTTCGGCGCGATCCCCTCGTCCGTTTCAACCGCCTTTGAAAAAACCGGTCCAGTATGTGAAAGGGGTCGGACCAAAGCGGGCCGAGCAGTTAGCAAGACTTGGCATTGCGACGGTTGAAGACCTGCTGTATCACATTCCGTTCCGTTATCAGGACCGCCGAGAAATCCGTAAAATTGCCCAGTTGGTTGGGGGAGAAGAAGGCGCTACGGTCGGCCAGCTAGTGCGCATGGGGCGACGATTTGTGACGCGGACTCGACGCTGGGTGCTCGAAGGCGTGGTGCGTGATGAGACCGGATTCCTCTTTCTCCGATGGTATAACCAGCACCGCTACTTCGAGCAGAAATATCAACTTGGGCAACGTGTCTTGCTCTTTGGCAAGGTGGAAGTCGGACTGAAGGGCGGGGTCTGGATGATCCACCCAGACATGGAGTTAGTAGAGGAAGAAGAAGAGACCGCTCGTATTCTCGCCATTTACAATAAGACGACCGAGATGACCGTCGGTTCAATGCGCCGCATTGTGCATGGTGCTGTGCTTGAAAATGTTGATCTCGTTCCCAATGGAGTGCCGGAGGAGGTTCGCGAGCGGCTTGGGCTCATGGACCTCAGCGCGGCCCTCCGTTCTTTGCATCTACCTTCGCTGGAAGAGAATGTTGCTGCGCTCAATAACGCTGCCTCGTTGGCGCATCGCACCGTCGTTTTTGACGAACTCTTTTATTTGCAGCTAGGGATGGCGCTGCGCCGACGCAACATGGTGAAAGAAGACGGTCTCTCGATCGTCCCTGGGCCGCTCGTGCGGCAGGTCCATGAGATATTGCCGTTTCATTTGACGCGGGCGCAAGAGCGGGTGCTCGAAGTAATCTTTCGAGATATGGCCGCGCCGCATCCTATGAATCGGCTTGTGCAAGGCGATGTCGGTTCCGGCAAAACGATTGTCGCCTTCTGTGCTGCGTTAGCCGCACTGGACAGCGGTTATCAAGTGGCGTTCATGGCCCCGACGGAACTGTTGGCGGAACAGCACTTCCGCACCCTGACACCGCTCGCCGAAAAACTAGGCGTATCGATTGCCTTGTTAACCGGGGATCTGAAGCCGCAACAGAAGCGCGAGGTCTACAACCTTTTGGAACAAGGGAAGGTAGAGATTACGGTCGGCACCCATGCGTTGATTCAGGACAACGTGCGCTTTCATCGGCTTGGTCTTGCCATTGTTGACGAACAACATCGCTTCGGCGTGATGCAACGCGCCGCTCTGAAAAAACTTGGCGCCAATCCGGACATGCTGCTCATGACGGCGACGCCCATTCCGCGCACGCTGTCGTTAACGATTTATGGTGATCTGGATGTCTCCGCTATCGACGAACTGCCGCCAGGGCGCAAACCGGTGACGACCCACGTTTTTCATGAAGGGGAACGGCAAAAAGCCTATCAAGCGGTCAAAATGCAAATCGACAGAGGACATCAGGCGTACATTGTTTACCCGTTAGTGGAAGAGTCCGAGAAGATGGAGCTAAAAGCAGCGACCAGTATGGCCGACCAGTTGTCGAAGACTTTTTTCAAGGACTATTCGATTGGCCTTGTGCATGGACGCATGAAAGGCGAAGAAAAAGATGAGGTCATGCGTCGCTTCAAAGCGGGCGAACATCAGTTGCTCGTGTCAACAACTGTCATTGAAGTTGGCATTGATGTACCTAACGCTACGGTGATGCTTATCGAACATGCCGAGCGGTTTGGGCTCGCACAGCTTCATCAGTTGCGCGGGCGAGTAGGGCGGGGGCAGGCTGAGTCCTTCTGTTTCTTGTTAGCGCAGTATAGCCCTGCCGATGAATCGATCCGTCGCTTGCGAGTAATGGTGGAAACGAATGACGGCTTCAAAATTGCCGAGGCTGATCTGATGTTCCGCGGCCCTGGTGAATTTCTCGGCACCCGACAGTCCGGTCTCCCAGATTTCCGCGTCGCCAACATTGTGCGTGACAGCCGCATTTTGGAGATCGCCCGCGAAGAGGCTGACGCCTGGTTGGCGAAAGATCCGGACCTGACCTCGCCGGCTTCGCGCCGGCTCCGCTCTCTTCTCGAAGACCGCTGGGCCGGACGGTTGGAGTTGGCGCGGGTAGGGTAAGTTTCATGCTTGAAGTACAGAATAAACTTGTACTTGATCGTTTCAAAAGGTTGCTGTCGGAACGAAGGGTGCCGGTCCAGAGCCTCATCCTGTTTGGCTCACGAGCGCGAGGGGACGCTGATGCGGAGTCAGATTACGATGTGTTGGTCGTAGTGGATCAGCTTGATCGTCAACTTCGTACGACTATTAGCCGTTGTGCTTGGGAGGCTGGGTTTGAAGACTGTCTTCTTATTGTTCCAGTCGCTGTTACGAAAGAAGAAATTGAACAGGGTCCGTTCCGCTCCTCCCTATTGATGCAAGTGATCCGTGACGAAGGCGTTCTACTATGAACGCTGAAGACATCCGCCAGCTTGTTAAAGGGAGGATAGAGCAAGCAGTTGAAAGTTTGGCGGACGCAAAGACGCTTTTGACAGCCGGACGGGGCGGGCGTTCTATCGTGAACCGTTCGTATTACGCCATGTTCTACTGTATATTGGCGCTCTTACAAACGATCAACTGGCGCTCGGTCCCTGGCAAAATCTTATGAACTCTTGAGCGACGCTAGCGAAATTTCGGCATCACTTTTTCCGCAAAGCGGCGGAGCGAAGCCCACACCTCTTCTCGAGGAAGGCCGCCGAGGTCGGTGTACACCCAATAGTGCGTGTGGCCGACTGCTTCTTTAGCTTCGGCGAGGCGGTCGATACATTCTGCGACGTCTCCACAGATGGCCAGGGTCTTGCGGGCGTGGTCAAAATCAATGCGTTCAAGAAACTTTTTGACTCCAGCAAACGCCTTGAACTGCGGCGTATTCTCGTAATCCTTCGCTTCAACTAGAGTGGAGACAAAATGAAGGTAGCGCAGATAGTGTTTTTCCCACACCTCCTTGGCCTGAGCGGACGAGGTTCCCACATAACAATGGTTCCCCGTGGAAATCGAGACCTGGGCAGGATCATATCCAGCCTCACGCAGCCGATCGCGATAGAGCTGCACAAACGGCGTAAATTGACCAACCGGCGCGAGCACGGACGCGAGCATGATGTTGTAGCCATGGGCGGTGGCGAACTCGTAGGATTCTGGCGTTGGACCAGCGCCGATCCAGATCGGTGGTCTGGGCCGTTGCACCGGACGGGGAAGCACTGACAGGTTCGGCAGGCTGCGATAACGTCCTTCGTAGGCGAGTGTGTCTTGCGTCCAGGCTTTGTCGATAATCTCAATGCCTTCGGCGAAGAGTTCACGGCTCTCATTCATCGAACGACCGAAGCCATCGTAACTGGTTTTCTGAAATCCCCGGCTGACGCCGAAGTCGAGCCGTCCGCCGCTGAGCACGTCAACCATAGCGTAGTCCTCGGCAAGACGGACAGGATCGTGGAGCGGTAACAACACCACCGCCGTGCCGATGCGTAATCTAGAGGTCCTCTGGGCCACAGAGGAGGCGAAGATTTGCGGAGACGGGCACAGGTAGTTGCAGAAGTGATGTTCTCCTAACCAAACCGAATCGAAACCAAGTTCTTCTGCGTAGGCGATTTCATCAAGGAGAAAACGATAATACTCCTGAGCGGAGCAATCTTCAGGATAATAGTCAAACAGCGTCAGTAGGCCGAAATTCATACGTGTCTCCCTTCAGTGTTCTGGTGTTGCGGCAGCCAAGAATTGCTGGTCAACTGGGACCTTCATCCCAGTAGCGAGCGCATTTGTTTGATGGGCCATTCCCACGACGGCTAAAAGTTCTTGATATTGAGCCGGAGTCATGCCTTTGGCGGAAGCCGCTGCCGTATGTGAGTAGATGCAATAATCGCACTTGTTGGTGATCGACACCGCAATATAAATTAGTTCCTTGGTGAGAGCGTCAAGCGCGCCAGGTTGCATGACCTCTTGCAACGTCTTCCAGGTGCGCTTCAGGATCTCGGGATGGTTCGCGAGCGCTTTCCAGAAATTGTTGACATCGTGGACGTTGCGGATTTGCTGAATGTCATCGAAAACAGCTTTGACCTCCGGCGACGCAGTTTCATACTCGATGAGGGGTACAGTAGACATTGACGCCTCCAAGCTGAGAATTTGTTTCCGATCATGCCAGACTGTCGTCTATTGCCTAGGGCAGTCGCGCGAGAGTGGGGCGGGAAGACGTTGCCGCCATTGGCCTCCCTTCCTGCTCTGGAGACATACTGTTACGATACCGCAGCCATCGATTCGCTCAGTCCCTGGACGTGAGGCGCCAATGGATCAACCTCGCGCCTCATGCGGTATGGCTTGTGGCAATGCTGTTCGCTCCTGTATGGGCTCAGGCACGACCATGAAATAAAAGACCAGAAAAGAGAGCAGGGCGACGCTGGCTGCAACCAAGAACGGCAGAGCCCAATTGCCAGAGCCAGAAACGAAAAATCCGGCGCTTATGGGGCCGAAGATTCCAGCGAAATTTCCTGCACAGTTCATGACGCCAGAGATGACGCCAACCTGGTGAGGATTCAATTCCCGTGGCATAGACCAAAAGCCGCCACCTGTCGCGTTCGCGAGAAACAGATAAAGAGTGAGGCACGCGATCGACACTCCCGCCCAGGGTACGAGCGCTGTTGCGACGAGAAAGGGCACTGCTGCGGCCAGGCAGAGGGCTGGTCCGCGCGCACGAGCAACCCGAGTACTGAATCCGCGATGTAACAGCGCGTCGGAGAGAACGCCGCCGCTGATGAGCCCGGCAAAACTCGCGAAGGTGGGAATCATGCCAATCCAGCCCATCGCCTGCATGGAAAAGCCACGGGCCTTCACCATGTACGTTGGCAACCAGAATACAATCATCCATAAACCGTAGACCAAACAGAGGTAGGCCAGAGAAAGCCACAGCACTTGTGGCTCTTTAAGAACTTGCCAAAAAGACAGGGAAACGGAGGCGTCTGTCTGCGTGGCGCGTCCGGCTTCAATGTGGCGCAATTCTTCTGCAGTAATTTTTGGATGCGTTGCTGGAGTGTTTGCTGCATAGCGCAGCCATGCGATGAGCCAGAGGCCGCCGAGCGCGGCGTTGAAATAAAAAGCTGTCGGCCACGAGTACGTCAGCACAAGCCAGGTTGTGATGGGGTAGGAGAGCGTTTGTCCAATATATACGCCAGAGAGGCTCAGCGTTTGCGCGCGGCTGAATTCGGCGCGGGGAATCCACCGCGAATTGAGTGATGCATAGGAAGGAAAGGTCATGGACTCGAACAGACCGACACAAAAGCGGATTGCGAGCAGCAGCGCAAATGAAATGGCCCCGAGCGGCGTTAACGCTGTAAACAACGAGAAGCCGACACAGGCCCAGGCGATAATACGCTTCGCGCCCCAAAGATCGGCCAGGGCTCCGCCAGGAATTTGCAGAAGGCCGTACCCCGCGAGAAACGTGGAAAAGATGACGCCAAAGCGCGCTTCATCCCAGCCTAGTGACGCCATCATGACTGGAGCGGCAACCGAGATGTTCACTCGATCGGCATAATTAATAGCGCTGCCGCTAGCGAGCAACCCGACGAGTTTATAGCGAACAGGCCAAGCCATGTGTCCCCTCCTTAGCAGCCTGGTCAACCGACGGGCGGGATTGTAGCTCAATGTTTGACGTTGAGCTATCCGTACGCCGCGAGCAGAACGAGGTTGTCAACCTTATGC
>JACXTT010003599.1_pt1 | contig 23670 bp, 17 predicted proteins | sample 9270951 | NCBI WGS metagenome assembly JACXTT01 (sample SAMN15532306, study PRJNA645909) | rock metagenome | isolation source: weathered quartz diorite | place: Puerto Rico | collected 2017-06-21
AGTCCGGCGAAGGCGGCCGAGTTCGCTGCGGTATATGCCAAGTCGCTGGCGCAAAGGTATCAGCGGCCCCGAGGCCTGGGAAGCGACGGCAAGGTGAGCGAGGACGCGCCACCGGCTGACGCCTGGAGAACGTTGCGCGGGCACCATGGCTGGCTGACCGAGGAAGGCCCGGTGGTGATCGAAGTTCGCGGAGATCAGATCCTGATCAGCGAGAGTCTGGACGAAGACACGACCAAGCGTGCGATAGCGGACTTCTGGGGCGGGATTGTGGATTAGGCAAGGTCAGAGGTTGGAGGTCAGATTGCAGAGGTAAAACCAGTGGATCAGTCAGCACTGCTAGAATCGCAAGGTTCTCACCTCTGCAATCTGACCTCTAACCTCTGACCTCTGACCTCTGACCTTGCATTCGTCTTGTATAATCAGCAGTTCCGCAGTCATTCCCAACCCAATCAGGAGAGGGCTTGCAGCAAGCAGAGATTGGCATCATCGGCGGCAGTGGCCTGTACCACATGCCCGGTTTCAGCGATGTGCGGGAGGTCCAGCAGGAGACCCCCTTCGGTGCTCCCTCCGATGCCTACATTCTTGGCACACTGGAGGGACGCAATGTGGCATTCCTCGCGCGTCACGCCCGTGGACACAAACTTCTGCCGACGGAGCTTAATTTTCGCGCCAATATCTACGGATTCAAGCAACTAGGCGTCGAGCGCATCGTGTCGGTGTCGGCGGTGGGGTCGCTGAAGGAAGAGCATAAGCCGCTCGATTTTGTCATCCCCGATCAGTTCTTCGACCGTACGCGGCACAGGGTAGATACTTTCTTCGGCGAAGGCCTTGTCGCACATGTTGGCTTCGGCGATCCGGTGTGCGCCGAGATGGCGCGCGTGGTCGAGAGTGCCTGCAAGAGCGTGGGAGTGAATGCGAAGCGTGGTGGAACGTACGTCTGCATGGAAGGGCCGCAGTTTTCGACCAAAGCCGAGTCAAACGTGTATCGCGGTTGGGGCGCGGACGTGATCGGCATGACCAATCTCCAGGAAGCCAAACTGGCGCGCGAGGCGGAGATTTGCTACGTCACGGTCGCGATGGTGACGGACTACGACTGCTGGCATCCACACCATGATTCGGTGACGGTGGAGCAGATTATTTCGGTGCTGGTGAAAAACGCGGAGAACGCGGCCAAGGTGGTGAAAGCCACGGTGGCTGGCCTGCCGAAGGCGCGTTCGTGCAAGTGCGGATCGTCGGTGGCTCATGCAATTTTGACGGAACGAGACAAGATTCCCGCAGCGACAAAAGAGAAGCTGAGATTGATTGTGGGAAAGTACCTGGAGTAGTCGTTGGTCGCTAGTCGTTGGTCGTTCGCGAAGCCTTGCTGCTTTCTGACAGCCATCACCAACAAGCTGCCTTTACAAAGCGACCAGCGACTAACGACTCCTGGAGACTCATGAGCATTCTCGTAGTTGGTTCTGTCGCGTTTGACACCATTGCCACGCCCTCCGGCCGCGTGGAGGACATTCTGGGTGGAGCGGCCACGTATTTCGCTCTCGCTGCGAGTTACTTCACAGAAGTGCGGTTGGTCGCGGTGGTCGGCGAGGACTTCACCGCCGAGCATGAAGCCGTCTTGAAGAATCACGGCATAGACACCCGCGGAATCGAGCGTGCCAAAGGCAAGACCTTTCGCTGGGGCGGACAGTATCTCGACAGCCTGAACGAAGCCAAGACGGACTTCACCGAACTGAACGTGTTCGAGAAGTTTCAGCCGAGGATCCCAAAAGAGTACGCGGATACCCAGTTCCTCTTCCTGGCGAATATCCATCCCACGCTACAGGCGGCTGTGCGCCTGGAAATGGATGGCGTGCGTCTGACCGGTGGCGACACCATGAATTTCTGGATCAAGGGGACTCCGAAAGAACTGGCGGAGATGTTGAAGCTGGTGAACGTGCTCCTGATCAACGACACGGAAGTCAGAATGCTCGGGGGCGAGAAGAACCTGCTCCGGGCATCGAGGAAGGTGTTGGCAATGGGACCGGAGGCACTGGTGGTGAAGCACGGCGAGTATGGAGCTACTATCTTTTTCCGTGAAGGCGCGTTTGGCATTGGCCGACATCCCTTCCGCGCTCCCGCGCTTCCTATCGAAGAAGTAAAGGATCCGACGGGTGCCGGCGATTCCTTCGGCGGGGGGTTCATGGGGTACATTGCGTCGCAGGGCGAGATCAATCGCGAGGTGCTCAAACGCGCCTTGTTTTACGGTGGCGTGATGGGGTCGTTCGCGGTGGAAGAGTTCGGCACGGAGCGCTTGCAGAACCTGACTCGCGAAGAGATTGATGCGCGCTTTCAGGTGTTTCGCGAGCTGACACACCTGGAATGAAGTCAGAAGTAAGAAGTCAGATTGCAGAAGTAAAACCTCTTCTGGTCGTCGCGGCCTTACTTCTGCAGTCTGACTTCTTACTTCTGCAATCATCCCGTGAGCACGCCGACCCAACGCACCTTCGACTCCGATCTCAAGCTGGTAGCGGCGATTGCTTCGGCGGTGTCGTTGCTCTCATTCCTCTACTACTTCCAGCGCGGAGAGATTCTGCTCTACGGCGATGCGGTTGCGCACATCAATATCGCGCGCCGGGTCTTCGATTCCCAAACTCCGGGGCTGTTGCAGTTGGGCACGGTTTGGCTACCGCTGCCTCACCTGCTAATGATTCCGTTTCTGGTCTCCGACTGGATGTGGCGAACCGGGGTCGGCGGATCTATTCCCTCGATGATTGCGTACGTCTTGGGCGTGATGGGAATTTTCCGGCTCACGCTGGGCCTCTTGGAGGCCGACGAACGTACGCAATCCAAGGCGCGTGTTGGGGCTTGGCTGGCGGCGTTGGTTTACGCAGGGAATCCAAACTTGATCTACTTGCAAACCACGGCTATGACGGAGGCTGTGTACCTGGCGTTTTTCATCTGGGCTGTGGTCTTCTTTGCCGAATTTCTGGTTCAGCAGGCTTCGGGCCCTGTGGGCCTGACTGGGGCCGAGACTCTGTCCTACACAAAGGCGCTCCGCCGCTGCGCGCTATGTTTGGCCGGGGCCGAAGTCACGCGTTATGACGGGTGGTTTCTTGCGGCCGTAGTTGGAACGGCCATGCTTTTCCTGCTCCGGCGCCGGTGGAACGAACGCGCATTCCGAGGAGGGGCGCTGAAGTTTATTGTGGGCATCGCAGTCGTGCCGCTGTTGTGGCTGGGATACAACGCAGCAGTCTATGGAAATCCGCTGGAATTCGCCAACGGGCCGCATTCGGCCAAGGCGATCGAGAGAAGGACGGCGCAGCCAGTATATCCGGCCCATCCCGGAGCGGGGAACGCTCTCACGGCGGCGAGTTACATTCTCAAGTCTGCCGAGCTGAACATGGCGGAGGGGAACTGGGGAAGGATTTGGGTTGGGATTGCGCTGGCTGGGCTGGTGCTGACCGGGGCGAGAGTCAGAGCCTATGGTGCAACCTTGCTTTTGTGGGTTCCAATGCTGTTTTACGCGCTTTCGATTGCCTATGGTGGTGTGCCTTTGTTCCTGCCGGCGTGGTGGCCGTTTACGTGGTACAACTTGCGCTATGGATTGCAGTTGCTGCCGCTTTTCGCGGTATCGGCGGCGTTAGTTGTTTGTATGGTATCGGCAAGCGCAGCCCCTGAAGGGACTGTCCATAGGTGGCTGGAGCCATCGCTGAAGCGATGGCCTGAGAGGAATCTGTTACTCCGGGTTGGTTGCGCAGGCGCATTGGTTCTCGTTGCGCTATGCTATGCATTCGTCTGGCGCGCGCAGCCACTCTGCTTCAAGGAAGCCTGGGTAAACTCGCGAACCAAGCTGGCGCTGGAGTCGTCGGTGGCACATGTGGTCGCTTCGTTGCCCAGCAACTCCCAGTATCTGATGTATGTGGGAGATCACGTCGGAGTCTTTCAGCAGGCGGGTGTGCCTTTACGGCAAGTGATCAACGAAGGGAATCACCGGCCGTGGAAGAGGCCAACTGATGCGGAGGGGCTGTGGGAACGGGCTTTGGCCGAGCCCGCGAAGTACGCAGACTTTGTAATAACCTATGACGGCGACCAGGTTGACCAAGCGCTGGAAAAGAAGGGCCTCACGCTGGTATCGGAAATTCACACCTCGGGGCAGCCGCATGCCCGTATCTACGCGGCTCGGGCCGCCCTGAATCAATCGCGTTAACGTTCGGCGCACAAGTCAAAGAGAGCAGGGCTCGCGGCGGTGTTAGAATCCGCTCAAAATCAGTTTTTGCCCATGCCAAGTTTTCATTCCATGATGGACCCGCTATTCGCAGAGATGGGGCGGGTACTCTCTTCGTCGATCGTTCGGCTGCTGGTGGCGGCCATCCTGGGCGGGATCATCGGACTGGAGCGGCAATTGCGCCACAAGCCCGCGGGGCTGCGCACGAACATGTTCATATGCTTCGGTGCGGCCATGTTCACGATCCTTTCGCGACAATTGGCCGGTACGGAGGCTGACAGCGCCCGGATCGCGGCACAGATCATCCCGGGGATTGGCTTTATCGGTGCCGGCTCGATTCTGCATTCCCGAGGGTCGGTGACCGGATTGACCACGGCGGCAACTCTCTTCGTAGTGGCGTCGGTAGGTATGGCCGTTGGCGGCGGGTTGTTCATCACCGCCGTGTTTGCGACGACCTTGATTCTCGTCGCCCTTGCTGTGCTGGGGAATCTGGAGGGCCGCTTCTCGTTGAAGACAACTATCACTACGTTTGAGGCGACGGGCGCCAACGCGGATGCGATGCTGCGTGAAGTGAATCGCATCCTGGAAAACGAGAAGCTCACCATGCACAACGTTCATCTCGCCTCGATGGACGGTCAATCGCGCCTGGTCTTTGGCGTGGATTGCGGACGTGAAGAACGAAACGTCCTGACTCTACGATTGCATGAATCGAACGTGTTCGCGAGCGTGGCGACCGTCGGCACCACGGAACACGAATGAAATCTCTTTCCGGCACGTCGATTCCTTTTACCAAAACTTCAGCCTGTGGCAATGACTTCCTCATCGTTGAGGGCGCTGCGGTCAGCGACCGCTTGGTTGTGATGAGTCGCAGGTTGTGCGACCGTCACAATGGGATTGGCGCCGATGGCGTGGAGTGGCTGTTTCCGGATGCGGGCGCGGACGCACGGGCACTGCTCTTTAACGCCGACGGCTCGGAGGCAGAGGTTTCGGGCAACGGTACTCGCTGCGTAGCGGCGTATCTGTGCGCGCAACGCAACAAGACAGAAGTAGTTGTTTTGACCGGCGCAGGCCCGAAAACCTGCCGCCTCACTGGACAACAGGGTGCCACCTTCGAGTTCGAAGCCGATATGGGTGAGCCGGTGCTGGCGGGAGAGTTGGCGATCGAAACGATGTGGGTGCGAGCGGCCGGGACCAAAGTGTCGATGGGAAATCCACACTTTGTAGTCTTCGTAGATGGATTTCAGGAAGGCTGGCAGCGGCAAGCTGCTCTGATCGCGACCCAACCGGCGTTTCCCCAGGGCACGAATGTGGAATATGTGGCTTTGCGCGGGCCGAATGAAATCGAAATCCGACTTTTCGAGCGGGGCGCGGGTGAGACGTTATCCTCCGGCACGGGTTCTTGCGCCGCGGCGGTGGCCGCGATTGCCAGCCGGCGAGCTGCGTCTCCGGTGAATGTCATCGCTCCCGGAGGAACACAGACCGTGCGCTGGGAAGGCCGCGTTTACTTGCGCGGCCCTGCGACGCTAATCGGCGAGGGAGAATTCTTCATTTAAGATCGGATCATGTCCTCGAACTCCCAGCGTTCGCGAATCAAACCGCCGGTATTACGCGCGGGAGACAAGGTCGGCATCGCTGCGCCTGCCTCCAACATTAAACGCGAATTGCTCGATCGTGGCTGCGAAACGCTGCGGCGCCTGGGATACGCGCCGTTTTATTTCGATTCGATCCTGGAACAGGATTTGTATTTTGCCGGGTCCGTGGAACGCAGGGCACGGGAACTCGAAGAAATGTTTTTGCGCGACGACATCCGGGCGATTGTCTGCGCCCGCGGCGGCTATGGGTCGAACTATTTGTTGAACGCGGTTGATCTACGGAAAATCGCAGCGCATCCCAAGGTTTTCATCGGTTACAGCGACCTCACATGCCTGCTGACCTGGTTTGCGGATACAGCGAACTTTGTGACGTTTCACGGGCCGATGGTCACGAAAGACTTTGCGAACGACGACGGTGTGGACCTGGCGTCGTGGAAGGCGGCAGTCGGCGGTACGACGGATTGGGAGGTTGGAGTTGATTCGGGCGCTAGAGCGCTGGCACTTGGAGAAGCAGAAGGGATCCTCTACGGCGGCTGTCTGTCGATACTGGTGGCGTCCCTGGGCACGAAGTGCGAGATTCGGACAGCAGGCGCGATCTTGTTCTTGGAGGACGTTACGGCCAAGCCCTTCCAGATTGATCGCATGCTCATGCAGTTGAAGCTAGCTGGAAAGTTTACCGACGTGCGTGGCATTGTCTTTGGCGAAATGCTGGATTGCCGGCAGAGCGTCGACCAGGCCTACTCGCTCGAAGAGGTAGTTACACGAGTGATTGGGGATCTCAAGGTTCCGGTGGCGTTCGGGCTGAGGTCTGGGCATGTCTCGCGGGGGAATATCACGCTGCCGATTGGCGTGCGGGTGCGATTGGAAGTCGGCGACGAGGTCAAGCTGCGCATTCTGGAGTCGGCAACCGAAAAGCCTTGACCACAGCGGACACGGGGGTCACGGAGAACGGCAGGGCCGAGCACTAAGGTCTGAAATGACAGGCAATTCACGACACATCCATCTGATCGGTATCTGCGGCACCGCCATGGCGTCATTGGCGGGGATGCTCAAGGAGCGCGGCTTCCGCGTCACCGGTTCCGATGCAGCGGCCTATCCGCCCATGTCAACTTTTCTAGAGTCTTTGGGCGTGCCCGCGTCGCAGCCGTTTGCGGAGGCGAATCTGAATCCGCGGCCCGACGTGGTCGTCGTGGGGAACGCCATCTCGCGGGGCAACCCGGAACTGGAGTACGTGCTCGACGAGCGCATTCCGTTTCGTTCGCTGCCGCAGATTGTGCACGATCAGTTTCTGGTAGGCAAGGAAGTGCTGGTGGTGGCAGGCACTCACGGCAAAACCACCACCACGTCCATGTTGGCGTGGATTTTCCAGACGGCGGGTTTGAGCCCGTCATTTCTCATCGGCGGGATTGCCGAGAACTTCGCAAGCAGCTTCAGGCTCAGCGAAGGACGCTACTTCATCCTGGAAGGCGACGAGTACGACACTGCGTTTTTCGACAAGGGTCCGAAATTCTTGCACTATTTTCCGGATGCGGTCATCTTGACTTCGGTAGAGTTTGACCACGCCGACATCTACAAGGATCTCGACGCAGTGGAGACCGCGTTCAAGCGGCTGCTGAATCTGGTGCCGCGGCGGGGAAGGATTATCGGATTCGATACCGGCGAGAGCGTGCAGCGCTGCTTGCAGCGGGCGCTCTGTCCGGTGGAGCGCTACGGTTCCTCGAGCGGAGCGACATGGCAAATTGCGAACCTGAAGATGACGGCTGACCGAACCTCATGGACAATTCTGTGTGAGGGAAAGGCGTGGGCCGAGTTCGACTTTCCGCTGGCGGGGGAATACAACGCCTGGAACGCGACAGCGGCCGCAGCGCTGGCGGCGGACTATGGAATCCCGAAGGAAGTCATCGGCGAAGCGCTGCAGACTTTTCAGAGCGTAAAGCGGCGTCTGGAAGTAAGAGCGCAAGTCAACGGGATCACGATCATCGACGACTTCGCGCATCATCCCACGGCGATCGAGCAGACACTTCGGGCATTGCGGATGCGGTATCCAGCCGGGCGTTTGTGGGCGGTGCTCGAGCCACGGTCGAATACCATGCGGCGCAACGTACTCCAGGAGGCGCTCGCAAACAGCCTGGCTCTTGCGGATGACGTGATCGTGGCGAATGTATTCAAGTCAGAGGCAATTCCGGAGGCAGAGCGTCTGGACCTGAGTCGCGTGGTGGAAGAGATCCAGAAACGTGGCCGAAGAGCCCAGATTCTCGCGGACGCCGACACCATTGTCAGCGCGATTGCGCCCGAGTTACGCGCTGGCGATGTGGTTGCCATCCTCTCCAATGGCGGTTTCGGAGGCATCTATGAGAAGCTACCGGAGCGGTTGCGCAAACGGCAGGATACGGGTGTTGCAAACGCTTTTGGAAACGCAGAAGCAACGCCCTGATACAAATTCATTCTTCTAACTCTTGATTTCGTGGCGGCTCCTAGGGAGACATGTTCCGTACCATCCTCATGCTGGCGTTCTGGGCGGGAGCTCTGCCGATCGCGGCATTGGTTGGATTTCCATGGACCTATCTCACTAAAGACGTCAGATTCCTGTACCGCATGTGCATGTGGGCGGCCGGAACAGGAGTGCGAATTGCCGGTGTCCGGGTGCGGATCCTGGGGCTGGACAGAATTGATCCGGAGCGCAGCTATATCTTCATGTCCAATCACATTTCGAATCTTGACCCGCCCATTACACTGCCGCTGATCCCGCGGAGAACCTCCGTCATGGTCAAGAAAGAACTGTTCAGCTATCCGATTCTGGGCAAGATCATGCTGATTGGCTCGCTAGTGCCGGTGGATCGCGGAAATCGGGACGCCGGAATCTCCGCCGTACGCGAAGCCGTCAAGGCGATTCAGCAAGGACTCAACATGACGATCTACATCGAAGGAAAACGCTCCTTCGATGGCCGCCTGCTGCCCTTCAAGAAAGGCCCGTTCTACCTAGCGGAAGAGTGCAAAGTGCCGGTGGTGCCAATCACAATCTCGGGTACACAGGAAGTCATGCCGAAAGCCCGGTTTGCGATTCAGCCGGGGACGGTGACGGTGCGATTCCACAATCCGATCGAGCCTGAGCAATTCGGCGACCGCGATTGCCTGATGGCAAAGGTGCGGGAAGTGATCAACGGTGGATTACCAGAGGAGTTGCGAAACTGACGTCTGCACCGGAATTTAGTAGGATGCTGAGTTGCGAGGTGGCGTGATGCGGAGTTATTCCCGTTTACTTCTCCCGGTGTTAATGGCGTTTGCTGCCATAACTCTTGTTCAAGCCTCAGATCTCAAGTCAGTCGAAAAGCAGGCGAAGATGGAGTATTTCGGCAAGAATCTGCTGATGAGTCGCCCCTACTTGAACAACAAGCTCAGATTCAACCCTGCTGGCGAGTTAGTGGGGAGCTCTGAGCAGGGAACGTGGACGATGCATGGGATCGCGCACGTGGATGATGTGGAAATAAAACCGAATCTCGTTCGGCTGCGGGCCACGCGGGAGGTGATCGTCCTTCGTACCGAGGATGGGAAGCTCGGCCTCCAACCGATCCTGTTGACCAAGCACATGGAGGTCGAACTGGAACCCTCGGGATCCATAGCAACGCTCGATGATGTTAAGCAGACAGTGGCCCACGTGTTTCATGAAGAAAACCTTGGCCGGAAGATCAATGAATACTGGCAAGGAAAAGTGAAGATCACAGGCGTCAACCCGCGCACCGGACAGTTGGCCATGGAGGGCGGCGGAGATGGGATCAACGGATATCTCGGAGGCAATCGCCCGGTCTATTTTCCGGGCGGCAAAATCGAGCCACCCAAGCCAATCCACAAGGAAGGGGCGAACTACACTAAAGCGGCCTCCGTGAAGAGAACCCAGGGCAAGACCTTCATCATGGTAGTAGTTAACGAAAATGGATATCCCGAGATCATCCACCTCTTGAAAGATCTCGGAGATGATCTCGATACCCAGACTTTGGCGGCCACGTCTCAGTGGCGCTATCGCCCGGCGACCAAAGACGGGCAGCCGGTGGCTGCGGTCACGAGGGTGAACTGGGAAGCGGTGACTTATTGAAGGTCCTTGGAAGTTGGCCCGCGATTCGATCGGAATTGCCTCATGGCCAAGGTGTGGAGTGTGATTAACCGAGGTCGTCGCAAGAGTTGAGAGAGTAGCCGGTAGGCATCACGAAGAATTATTCACACTCAACTGCGCATTAAGGTTTCCAGTCCAAACAATAGGCTGAGAAGTGATTTGGTCGCAACACGTCAAATCTCACATGAAGTGGCACGATCGATTGGCCAAACGTGAGATCAAACTTGGCTTCGGCACCCGGGACGATCTCCCGAAGTTCTGCTTCCCGCTGCTCCACCGGAATGTCGCCTTCACCGTAGAAGACCCCGCGCAGTCTGTATCCACGGAGTGTGTACATAGGTGTATCGTGCCGTGTTCGGAGGACCAGATGAAACGCGTTCAGGTGGTTTTCCACCGACAACGACGCAATCGGACTCGACTCCAGGCGCAACACTTCATAGGATGGTTTCGGACGACCGTAGACATCCACCACTCCATGAACACGGTGCTTTAGTGGTCCGACACCACGATCGCCAACATGAGTCCGATAGTCGTTGTAACAGAAGAAAATTGCGCCACCGATGTAGTCCCGGGAGCGAATGACCGCGTCATGGGATCGAAGGATGTCAATCCGGTGCCCGTCGCCTTCGGGACGGTCTTCGGTGCAGGCGCAATATCCGTACTCTGAAATCACCACCGGCTTGGCTGGAAATGCCGCGTGCAGATCGTCCAAATGCCTGGCCACCGCCTCGGGAGGGCCTTCTGCCCAGCTCCCGAAGTATTCGTTGGTTTCGATGAAATCCATAAGCCTGGCCACGTCACGTTCCGGGGTCTTGTCCAACGAGTTTGAAGCGTAAGAGCAGAGCCGGCCCGGGTCGAGTCGTTTCGCTTCCTCCAACATGCGCTTGGCGAATTGATAGGCCGCAGGATTTTGCCCGTAGATTTCATTGCACAACCCCCATACCACAACTGAAGGATGGTTCCGGTCGCGCGTGATCATCTCCTGCAACTGCTCCAGACCGTTTTGCATGATGTCGACATCGGGTTCGGCTCCCATGCCTTGGAACGTGTCATACCCCCAAGCCGGGACCTCGGTCTGCATCAGAATGCCGTGACGATCGCAGTAGTCAAGCACGCGCCTGTCCTGCGGCCAATGGACGCGCGTGAAAACGCAGTTCAGATGTTTCATATCGCCATGGTCATGCTTGATCCACTCTTCTGGCTCCGCCATGCCAAATTCCGGATTGCTTCCTGCCATCCGTTCCACACCCATCAGCCGGACATGCTCTCCGTTCAAGTGGAACTCTCCGTCCTTGACTTCCAGCTTCCGCACTCCGAACGTCGTCGTCAACTGGTGTGATTCGCGCTCATCGGCGATTGAGAATTCAAGCCGATAAAGGTGTGGATGGTCAAAATGCCAGAACTTTGCATGGGGCAGGGACGCATGAAGGAGCACATTCTGTACCGCACCTGGTTGGATCGAGACACTCGAACTCTCTGAACTGGTCAAGACCACCAGCCCGGTCTCTTCATCGCAGACCTGGAACGAGGCTCGTCCTCTCCAAAGTTTCGAACCGGTATTTCGAGCGTATGCGGTGATCGTGAGTTTTCCTTCGCCAGCGGCGAGATCGGGAACGGCTTCAACATCGACGCGCTCGATAAAAGTTTTTGGCGTGACGAGCAAGTGGACCGGCCGATAGATTCCGCCATCGTGGGCCCAATCGCTGGAACGTCCTCGCGGCAGCATGTGATCGTTGAAGGCACTGTCCACACGCACGGCAACCGTGTTCGGCCCGCCCCAGCGAAGGAACGGCGTGATGTCGAGGGTAAAAGCCGTGTACCCCTTGCGGGCATGTTCTCCTGCTAGCTGGCCATCGATCCACACCGTGGCGGTATGGAATACAGCTTCGAATTCGATCCGCACCGCCGAATGCTGCCAGACGATGGGAACATCGAAGGTCCGTCGATACCAGGCGACGCCGCGATAATCGGCAGACGCCGACTCAATTTGCCAGGTATGCGGCACATCGACACTGTGCCAATCACTAGTGGAATCGCCAGCCTCGTACCAGTGTTGCTCCGAACCGGCAGCCGTTGGATCGGCGCGAAACCGCCACTCGCCACACAGGCTGACCGTCTTGTTTGAGGATAACTGCGGTTTCTCTTCCCCGGCAGACAGAGCAGTCGCGCCTAAGGCGCTGGCAGCCAAGGTTCCGGCATTGGTCAGGAATTTGCGTCGAGAAGTCACTAGAATTTTTAGTGCATGGTCACGGACGGATGCTAGTTAAGCAGACCGCAAGCAAATGTTTCAAACAAAATTAGTTTTTCGCCGCTGATCGCAATCACTGGTGGTCGCGGGACGGAACCTAGCAAGCGCAGCGCCTCAACTCCGATCCGAAAACTTTCTTACCGCCTTGGCAATTTCCGGGAGCCTGGAATACGCCGCGGAGCACTTCAACCACAACTTGAAGTCGATGGCAGGTGCCCCACTGATCATCTTGCCCGGGGGAACGTCGTGCGGGACCCCGCTCTGGGCGATGGCGATCACTCCGTCGCCAATCTTGCAGTGGCCGGCGACTCCGACTTGTCCGGCGAGGACGACGTTGTTTCCAACGTCCGTGGTGCCGGCTAGGCCGACCTGGGCGCAGAGCAGGGTGTCCTGGCCAACCGTGCAGCTGTGGCCGACATGAACCATGTTGTCGAGCTTGGCGCCGCGCGCAATGCGCGTCTCGCCGATGCTGGCACGGTCGATACACGTGTTGGCTTGTACCTCAATATCATTTTCCAGGACAGCGGTGCCGGACTGAACAATCTTGTGCCAGTGACCGGCGTCGTCCTTGGCGAAGCCGAAGCCGTCGGAGCCGACGACCACGCCGTTCTGCAGCAGGACACTGTCTCCGAGCTGGCAAAATTCGCGCACCACGGCATGAGCGTGCGCGAAGAAATTGTGACCGATCTTGGCGCCGCGATAAATCACGACGTGGGGGAGCAGTACGGCGTTGTCGCCGATTTCGACGCCTTCATCGACTACGACGTAGGGGCCAAGGTGGGCATTCTTTCCAATCCTGGCCGTGGGATGAACGACGGCGGTGGGATGCACACCGGGTCCATACTGCGGCGGCTGGTAAAAGAGTTCCAGCGCTTTCGCCCAGGCGAGGTAAGGGTTCTTGCTCCGCAACATGGCCGAGGGGATAGCAGGGAAGTCCTCGGCGACAATTACGGCGGATGCCTTAGTGGTCTTCGCCGTCGCCGCATATTTCGCGTTGGCGACGAAAGTCAGTTGTCCGGGTCCGGCCTGCTCGATACCGGCAAGGCTGGCGATTTCAGTGTCGGGCGAGCCGTTTTCCAGGCGGACGTTGAGGGCGGCAGTGATGTCGGCAAGTTTCATGGTGGGTCTCGGGGAATTGTAAAGGATCGGGTCTCAGGGGACAGGTCTCAGGTCTTAGGTGTTAGGTCTCAGGAAAAGCAGACCGGTTGCGCAGGCATCTCCCGGCGTACACGTCTAAAAAGCCTTTAACTGCGGAGTTCACGAAGGATTCGCAAAGGACGCCAAGAAAGGCACTTGATGTCAATCGGTTTTCCTGAGACCTGAGACCTGAGACCTGACACCTAAGACCTGCTTTTTCACTGCTCGAACAACGTGACTTGCCGCGTATCCGGAGGACCCTTGCGACGGCGCCGGGCCGCGCCGATGACGGCGATAATCGTGACCGAGGTCAGCGACGCCCGCGGCACAAAAACGCGTTGCGTGTTCGAGCGCAGGTCGGGAGGGTTGATGAGGAATCCCTCGGCGGGGTTCTGGGCGAGGTCGTTGGGCATAATGCCCTCGATGACTTCGTTGTCCTTGAACTTGAGGCGCACCCACAGTCCTTCAGTTCGCGGCCGTGTGGTAAAGGTCTTCCGGCTCATCACCTCAGAATCGGAAAACTCGCGGACAAAGTAGACGGCCTTGATGTCGCGGAGGTCGACCGCTACGACGTTGCCCGAGGTATTGAGCAACTCCAGCTTGCCTTAGACCACGAAGTTTGCCGGCGACACGTAGCCGCTGATGCAGTCGCGGTCGACCTTCCGAACAATGACTTTCTTGTGTGTCGAGGGCATGTGGGCCGACACTTTCAAAATCCGCGCGGGGAGCGGAGTCCGCTGGGCAAGTTGAAAGGTTCAAGAGGGATTCTCGCACTTTTCGGCTGAATTGGGCGAGTTTGTCCGTTCACAGTAGCCAAACGGTAAACCTTTGTGTTATTTTCTGTAGCTTGCCGTCATTCAGGGCTCACTATATAACTCTAATGTCTAGAGAGAGTTAGATTCTGCTGGCGGGGCAGTGTCACCAGGCCGCATGCGCCCGCTTGTGGAAATCTTGTGGATAACGCCCCGCTCCAGCCACGGCACGGCGACTAGGAAGGCATGGCCGATTACATCTACACCCTGGAGACCCGGCTCGCGCCGGACCAGCAAAAAGGTGTCACCTTGGTACAGGAAGCCGCCAAAGCGGCGGAGATGAACCTTTACCTGACCGGTGGCGCCATTCGCGACATCATCACCGGCTTCCCAATCCGTGACCTGGACTTCACGGTCCAGGGCAATGCGCTCAGGCTGCAAAAAGACCTGGAGAGGGCCGGCGCCGTCGTCGGCGATGCCGACGACGAAACTAAGGCTCTCCTCCTGACGCTGCCCGCCGGCGTGCGCGCCGAAATCGCTATGGCGCGATCGGAACGCTACGAAAAGACCGGCAAACCCCCACAAATTGCGCCCGCCACCATCATCGAGGACCTGCGCCGGCGCGATTTCACCGTCAATGCGATGGCCCTCTCACTCAACGAGGGATCGCGCGGCCTCCTGATGGATCCATTCAACGGCGCGGCCGACATTGAGGCCAAACTGCTGCGTGTGTTGCACAACTACGCGTTCCTCGAAGACCCGTCGCGGCTGATCCGTGCGACCCGTTTCGCAGCCCGTTTCCATTGGCCGCTGGAGGAACGAACACAGCAGCGTTACGAGGCCGCCAAGGAAAATGGCTACATTGAGTACATCCGAAATGCGGCAATCGGACATGAGATTGAGCAGTTAGCCTATGAAGACGATCCGATCAACATCCTGAAGGCGTACGAAAAAGAGGGATGGCTGAAGGTGCTCAACGCACACTGGAGTTCAGTCAAAGTGGACAACAGCGGGCTGAGCACGCTGATGAAAACTCGTCAGCAGATGAATGAGCTCGGTTATACACCCGATGTCGCCCCCGCCGTCCTCCATTTCCTAACAGCGCGCCTTGGCGACAAGGATGTTGCCGACATCCGCAAAGCGATTCCGCGCAAGGATCTGGTTGAGGCCTGGAAAGATCTTGAGGACAACGCGAAAGAACTGGCAAAGCGGTTGTCTGGCAAAGAAGCGGCGACGCCATCACGGACCTGGCAGTTGTTGTCGTCGGCTCGGCCGGAGATGATTCTGTTTCTGGCGGTCACCGCGCGCCAGCAAGCGGTTATCCAGAAGATCAAGAACTTCTTTACCAAGTGGCGTCAAGTACAGCAGAAGATTCCTTTGCCGGAAATGACCGAACTGCATATCACTCAGCAGCTGCCGTCGTATCCCAAGATCGCCAATGATGTTTTCCTGCTTCTGCTCGACGGGAAACTTCGCTCGCGGACGGAGACTCTGAAATATCTGAAACCGCTGGCGCCACCCCCCCCGCCGCCACCACCACCCCCACCAGCGAAGCGGGGACGAGCGAAGGCTGCGGCGGCTGCCGCGGCTCTGGCTCCCGCCAAACCCGGAGTCAAGGGCAAGGGAAAGGCGGCAGTAGCAGCAGCACCGGCAGCGCCAGTTCCCGCCGCCGCAAAGCCGGAAGCCGCCCAGAAATCGGCCGTCGTCGTCAAAGGGAAAGCAGACAAAGCACCAGCCAAGAGATCGGCGAGCAGCCCGGCCAAGCCAGCAGCAAAGCTGAAGAGCAAACTCAAGGGCAAGAGAAAGCGATAGCGAACCGGCCGCGCCCAGCCTCGCAGCCGATAGAATAGAAACCAGATTGGTGTTCCGACCAGGTCCTGTTCCTTCATGAGCTCCCAATTCGTTCATCTGCACTTGCATACCGACTACTCGCTGCTTGACGGCGCTTGCGACGTCGAAAAGCTTGTCCATCGAGTCAAAGAGCTGGGGATGCCGGCTGTGGCCATGACCGACCACGGCAATATTTTTGGCGCCGTGCACTTCGTCAATGCCGCTCACAAGGAAGGTGTCAAGCCAATCGTCGGATGCGAGCTCTACGTATGCAAAAAGGACGATCACAACATCGAGCGCACGCCGCCAGAAGGTGACACCTACAACCACCTCTTGGTGCTGGCTGAGAACGAAGAAGGCTATCGCAACCTGGTTAAGATCACATCGGAAGCGTCACTGCACGGGTTCTATTACAAACCGCGTGTCAGCAAGAATTTTTTGGCAGAGCACTGCAAGGGATTAATCGGCCTTTCCGGCTGCCTCAAAGGTGAAGTGGCCGAGCACCTGATGGAGAACAATTACGATGCCGCACACCAGGCGGCTGGATTCTATCGCGATCTTTTCGGTAGAGAGAATTTCTTTATCGAGATTCAGGATCAGGGACTGGAACAAGAGCACCGCATCCGTTCCGGGCTGCTGCAGTTAGAAAAAGACCTCGCGCTGCCGCTCGTTGCTACCAACGACAGCCACTACTTGTGCGAAGAAGACGCCCACGCGCAGGATGTGATGGTGTGCATTCAGACCGGCAAGTCCATCCAGGACACGAACCGGATGAAATTCGAGGGCACGCAGTTTTTCGTCAAGAGCCATGACGAAATGTACCGCGTGTTCAAGGACACTCCTCACGCGATCACGAGGACGTTGGACATTGCTGAGCGCTGCAGTCTCCGCCTTGAAAAAGTTCCGACTCCGTTCCCGCACTTCGAGGTTCCCTCAGGATTCACGCTCGACAGTTATTTTGAGCACGTTACACGCGAAGGTTTTGCCCGACGCATGGAAGTTTTGCGCGGACTTTCTGTGCAAGGGCGGTTGAAGCATCCGCTGTCTGACTACGAGCAGCGTCTGGCGCGCGAACTCGGCATCATCCAGCAGATGAAGTTTTCCGGCTACTTCCTGATCGTGTGGGACTTTATCCGCTACGCAAAGGAACGCAGCATTCCCGTGGGACCGGGTCGCGGATCGGCGGCAGGCGCGCTGGTGGCGTATTCGCTGGGTATCACCGACATCGATCCGCTGCAGCACGCGCTGCTGTTCGAACGCTTTCTCAACCCGGAGCGCATTTCGATGCCCGACATTGACATCGATTTCTGTATGAACGGGCGCGACGAGGTGATCAAGTACGTCACCGAAAAATATGGCCGCGAGAACGTGGCGCAAATCATCACATTCGGCACTATGGCGGCGAAGGCAGCGATCAAAGACGTGGGCCGTGCGATGGACATGCCGTACACCGACGTGGATCGCATCGCCAAGATGGTTCCCACCACACTCAACATCAAGTTGGACGACGCTATCAAAGAATCGGCGCAAATGCAGGAGGCCTACGACAAGGATCCGCAAGTGCGGCGGTTGCTTGACACCGCTCGAAAACTGGAAGGGCTGGTGCGCAACTCAGGGGTCCATGCTGCGGGCGTAGTGATCTCGCCGCGTCCATTGATCGAGCTGGTTCCTCTGCACAAGACCAAGAACGACGAAATAGTCACCGCCTTCGATATGGTGGCCATCGAAAAGATGGGCCTACTCAAGATGGACTTCCTTGGCCTGACTACGCTGACCATCCTCGACGACACGCTGAAGTTGATCGCCCAAACGCAAGCGAAAGACGAGGGCGGGGGCGCCCGCGCCACACTTACCACGCTAGACGACATCCCGCTCGAAGACCAGGAGACCTACGAGAAGGTCTTCCATCGCGGATTGACGTCGGGTGTATTTCAGTTTGAATCGCATGGCATGCGCGACGTGCTGCGCCGATACCAGCCCAATTCGATCGAAGATCTCACCGCCTTGAATGCGCTCTACCGGCCGGGACCGATTCAGGGCGGGATGATTGATGACTTCGTCGAGCGCAAACACGGCCGCAGAAGAGTTGAGTATGAACTGCCCGAGCTGAAAGAAATTCTCGAGGAAACGCTGGGTGTCATCGTTTATCAGGAGCAGGTGATGCAGATTGCCAACCGCCTGGCGGGCTATTCCCTGGGCGACGCCGATCTCCTGCGCCGGGCCATGGGAAAGAAGAAGCCCGAAGAAATGGCGGCCCAGCGCGAGCGTTTCGTGCAGGGCGCAGTGAAGAACGGGTATCCGCCCCGCAAGATCGAGAAAATCTTTGACCTGATGGCGCAGTTCGCCGGCTACGGCTTCAACAAGTCGCACTCGGCGGCCTATGCGCTACTCGCTTATCACACCGCCTATTTGAAGACGCACTATCCGTTCGAGTTCATGGCAGCGCTCTTGACCTCCGTCACCGGCAGCACCGACGACGTGGTGAAATACATCAACGAATGTCGTGAGATGGGAATTGCCGTCGAGCCGCCGGGCATCAATGTGAGCGATGCCAACTTCACGCCGCACGGGCCCGCGATCCGATTCGGGCTGGCAGCGGTAAAGAATGTAGGCAGCAACGCGATCGAGTCGATTGTCGCGGCGCGCAAGAAGCTCGGCCGGAATTTCCGGTCGCTGTTTGAGTTCTGCGAGGAAGTTGATCTTCGGCTATTGAATAAACGCGTGCTCGAGTCGCTGATCAAAAGTGGCGCCATGGATTCTTTGGGCCGGCGGGCGCCTCTCATGCAGGCGCTCGACAAAGCCATCGACCGCGCTCAGAAATCGCAGCGCGACGCCGAATCTGGCCAGCACGGCCTGTTCGGTGTATTTGCCGACGAGTCCGCACCACACGACAATAACTCTCTCCCGGAAACTCCCGACTGGGACGAGCACACCCGCCTGGCGGCCGAAAAGGAGATTCTCGGATTTTTCATTACCGGACATCCCCTGGAGAAATACAAAGACAAGCTGCTCGACTTGAGCGCACTTTCTACCGAGGACATCAACGGCATGAAGCGTTCCACCGGCAAGGATGAAAACATCACCACTGCTGGTCTGATTACGAACCTGCGTGTCGCCAAGTCGAAGAGGGGCGAACTGTGGGCGCAGGGCGCTCTGGAAGACATGTCCGGGAAGGTGGAGTTGCTGGTGTTTCCCGAAGCCTTCAGGAAACTTGGCGAAAAAGCGAAATTGGAAGTCCCTGTCCTGATCCGCGGCGGCGTGCGCGTTGAAGACGGCGCGAACGCCAAGCTGACGGTCAACGACATCATCCCGCTCGATGAAGCTAAGGTCCCTCTGCCCAAAGCCATCCGCATACGCATTCCGGCGGAAAGCACTTCCGAAGGCACGGTGGGTGCCCTCCACGCCCTGTTCCACGAGCGGCAGGGTGAGGCTAAAGTGCTGTTCGACATAGAACGACAGGGCGATTTCATGGTGGTGATGGAAGCCGAAGGCTATAATGTGATGCCGGACCGGAATTTCATTGGCCGCGTGGAAGAGCTGTGCGGGCGCGGAAGCGTGCGCGTTATCAATTGATCCCTACCCGTTAACAGGTTCGGCGAGTGAATCGAGCGAAAATAACCCGAGCGGAACAATCTGGGGACAGCGCCGGGAATCCCGCCATACTCGGGACCGAGTTCTTGCTCGCGATTGTGGAAGCGCATAGCGTCCGCGGGAATGGGAACATCGTTACGATGGATTCAGGACTCAAAGCGCAACAGGAACTGGAAAAAATCGAGCAGCAGATCGAACGCCTGCAGGCGCTGCAAGGCCAGAACGAAGAAACCCGCCGCCAGGTGCAGCAGTTGCACGATCGCGTGAACGACTTGCGGCGGGAAGTTTCGTCTCACCTGAATGCCTGGGAACGCACCGAGATGGCGCGCCATGCCCAGCGGCCCTACACCCTCGACTACGTAGAGCGCATGTTCACCGACTGGAGCGAGATTCACGGTGATCGCGCCTTCGCCGACGATCCGGCCATCGTCTGTGGTATGGCGCGCTTCCATGGAGAAGAAGTCCTCGTGGTCGGCCATCAAAAGGCCCGCGACACCAAGCAGAAGGTTTATCGCAATTTCGGTATGCCTAACCCGGAAGGCTACCGCAAGGCTCTGCGCGCCATGCAGATCGCAGCCAAGTTTCGCCGGCCGATCTTTACCTTCGTCGATACGCCCGGGGCCTATCCCGGACTGGGCGCGGAAGAGCGGGGGCAGGCCGAAGCCATCGCCTACAACCTGCGCGAGATGGTGCGGCTCGAGGTTCCGATCATTGTTACGATCACCGGTGAAGGTGGCAGTGGTGGCGCGCTGGCGATCGCTGTAGGTGACCGTGTCCTGATGATGGAGAACTCGATCTACTCGGTGATTTCGCCCGAGGGATGCGCGTCCATCATGTGGCGCGATGCAACCAAGCGCGACATCGCGGCTGCGGCGATGAAGATTACACCCAAGGATCTAAGCGAACTCGGCATTATTGACGGCATCGTGCCCGAGCCTCCGGGCGGCGCGCATTCCGACCATGCTCTGGCGTCGGAGCTGCTTGACGGCGTGCTCCAGGAGCGACTCGCAGAGTTAAAACGACTGCCAGTAAGCGACCTTCTCAACTCCCGCTACGCGAAGTTCAGGAACATGGCCCAGTTCTTCCAGGCGGAAGGGTAGTCCGGTCTTACCACTTCGGAACGCAGCAGTTCGCTAGCCTCCCCACGGGCGTATAATAAAGGGTTTTCGCCCCTTCATTCCGCGAAACCGCCAGGCGAAATAGTTTGCCGGGCCACGATCAGAAAGGTACTGGGGATGGCCACAACCGATGTCGTGCCTCAGGCGTCAACTGGCCAACCGGGGCATAAGCGTGTCGTCAACGACATGAGTATTCAGGTTGCGACCGTGAACGGTTCTGGGTCGCAGAGTTCCAACACCGTCCTGCTGCGCAGCATTTTCCAGATGGGCGTGCCGGTTTCGGGAAAAAATCTGTTTCCATCGAACATCGCCGGGCTGCCTACCTGGTTCACGATCCGCGCCAACAAAGACGGCTATATCGCGCGCAAGAAAGAGATCGACCTTCTGGTGGCGATGAATGCGGAGACGGCTCAGGAAGACACGAAGTCGCTGGTCCCTGGCGCCTCCGTGCTTTATGACGAACCGCTCGCGCTCAATAAACTGCGCGATGACTTGATCTTCTACTCCGTTCCCTACGACAAGCTGGTGGCACCCGTCTGCCCGGAAGCGAAGCTGCGCAAGTTGGTCAAGAACATGATCTACGTCGGGGTCGTGGCGCATCTGCTCGAAATCGATCTGACCGAAGTGGAGAAGGCAATTCGCAAACAGTTTGCGAAAAAAGTAAAAGCCGCCAACCTCAACCTGGCCGCAGTCAAGGCTGGTTACGACTACGCGGCTGCAAATCTCACCAAGCGCGATCCCTTTGTGATCGCGCGCATGGACAAGACTCAGGGCAAGATCATCATTGACGGCAATTCCGCCGCCGCCCTGGGTTGCATGTTTGCCGGCTGCACGGTCGTTACCTGGTATCCGATTACACCGTCATCGTCGCTGGTTGAAACGATGATCGAGTACATGAAGGAGCATCGCATCGGGCCCGACGGCAAAGCGACCTTTGCGATCGTGCAAGCCGAGGACGAGCTCGCGGCCGTGGGCATGGTGATTGGCGCCGCCTGGGCCGGAGCGCGCTCGATGACTGCGACAGCTGGGCCGGGCATCTCGCTGATGGCGGAGTTCACCGGGCTGGCTTACTACGTTGAGATTCCTGCCGTCATCTGGGATATTCAGCGCGTGGGGCCGTCCACCGGCCTGCCCACGCGCACTTCGCAGGGCGATGTGCTGTCCACGGCATTCCTGAGCCACGGCGATACCAAACACATTCTGCTCTTTCCATGTTCGCCCGAGGAGTGCTTCACGCTGGCGCAGGATGCATTCGAGCTGGCGGAGCAATTTCAAACGCCAGTGTTCGTCATGTCGGATCTTGACCTGGGGATGAACAACTGGATGGCTGACCCGTTCGAATATCCCGAGAAGCCGATCAAACGCGGCAAGGTGTTGACCAAGGAAGACCTCGAAAAGCTGAGCAATTTCGCGCGCTACAGAGATGTGGATGGCGACGGCATCGGTTATCGCACGTTGCCGGGAACAGATCATCCGGCCGCGGCCTATTTCGCGCGCGGCAGCGGACACAACGAGAGGGGCCAATACAGCGAGCGCCCGGACGACTTCGAACGCAATATGGAGCGCATCAACAAGAAATTCGAAACGGCCCGGTCCTTCGTGCCGCGGCCGGAAGTGGTCGCCAATGGCAAGTCGAAGGTCGGCATCATCGCGTTTGGCACGTCGCACTGGGCCATCACCGAGAGTCGCGACCAACTGCGCAATGAATACAAAGTAGAAACAGACTATCTGCGCGTGCGTTCCTATCCCTTCACGCGCGAAGTGCACGACTTCATCGAGCAACACGAGCGCACTTATGTGGTGGAGCAGAATCGCGACGGACAGATGGCGACTCTGCTCAAGCTCGACATCAAGACTGAGCTGACGCCCCGTCTCCGTTCGATCTGCCACATCCACGGATTGCCACTCGACGCCCGTTCCGTAACCGACGAACTCATGATGATGGAGGGCAAGTAAATGGGAACCACACCCACCAGCACGCCCAAACCAAAAGTGAACCGGATTGGCCTGCAGGTCGTTGACTACCGCGGTGGCAAGACGACGCTCTGCGCCGGCTGCGGCCACAACGCCATCTCCGAACGCATCATTGACGCCTTTTACGAAATGGGCGTGCAGCCCGAGCGCGTCGCCAAGTTCAGCGGAATCGGCTGCTCCTCGAAGAGCCCAGCGTATTTCATGAACCGCTCGCACAGCTTCAACTCCGTTCACGGCCGCATGCCGTCCGTCGCCACTGGAGCGATTCTTGCCAACAAGGACCTCATAGCGCTCGGAGTCACCGGCGATGGCGACACCGTTTCGATCGGCGCTGGACAGTTCGTCCACCTCATGCGGCGCAATCTGCCCATCATCTACGTGATCGAAGACAACGGTTGTTACGGCCTGACCAAAGGACAGTTTTCCGCCACCGCCGATCTGGGATCGACCCTGAAGACCGGCATAGTGAACGACCTTCCTCCAGTGGATACCTGCATTCTGGCGATTCAGCTCGGGGCAACCATGGTGGGCCGTTCGTTTTCTGGCGACAAGAGGCAGCTGCACGCCATGCTCAAAGCTGCGATTGCGCACAAGGGGACGGTGATGCTCGACGTGGTCTCGCCGTGTGTAACCTTCAACGACCACGAGGGCTCGACCAAGTCCTACAAGTACGTGATTGACCACGAGGAACCGCTCCACGAAGTGGACTTTGTGCCGGCGTTTGAAAACATCGGTGTGGAGTACGACCCGGGTACGACGCTCGAAGTCACCATGCACGACGGCTCGCATTTGCGGCTGCGCAAACTGGAGGAGAACTACGATCCCACCGACAGGATTCAGGCCGTGACCCGCCTGATGGAGGCGCACGCGAAGGGCGAGGTTCTGACTGGAGTGTTTTACATCAATGCCAAAGCCCCGACCTTCATTGACATGTTGAACGTCACTGACCAACCGCTGGCGACTTTGCCGGAATCAGCCGTGCGGCCCAGCCGGGAAGTGCTCGAGCAGTGCATGGAAGAATTGCGCTAACCCCCGAATTACTCGACTAGAAAAAAGCAGGTCCCTGAGGGACCGGCTCGAATTTGTTAGCGATCAAGACTGTCGGATGTTAACAGCAAA
>JACXTT010003600.1_pt1 | contig 23668 bp, 21 predicted proteins | sample 9270951 | NCBI WGS metagenome assembly JACXTT01 (sample SAMN15532306, study PRJNA645909) | rock metagenome | isolation source: weathered quartz diorite | place: Puerto Rico | collected 2017-06-21
TAAGTGCAAGTCTACACCAAAACGGGCCGTTGGCTGCAAATGCGAATCTCCCGGCATGCGAATTTCCCCTTACTGTGCTGATTCAGAAGGAAATCGAGTTGCTATGCGAAGTTCTTGCCTGGCTCCTTCCCGGACCAACCGCCGGCCGGCGTCGCGGCCGCCACCCCTAGACGGCGAACCTCAGGGCCTCCCCCCGCCTGCGGCTGATCGCCAACTTCTTCAGCAGCCCGCCACAACGCGTCGTCGCCCGAAGCACAGGCCGCGTCACCGAATAGGCGGTATCAAATTGATTTCAAACTGGCGCACTATCCAAGGTTCAGCTGCCTACGGACAACCTATAGGAGCCACCAGTCGCGACAAATCAGAATTTCTGGAATTTTCGACAGGATAAAGGAACTCAAGCGTTCATCACGGCCAACGCCGTCAGATCCAAACGCCCCGTAATCTCGCAGTGAGCCATTAAGCAACGATGATCTACTCCACTATCGTCTTCTGTTATGGAATTGGCTCTCCGTCCTCCAAAATGCCGGCCATATGCATTCGTATGGCTACGCGAATCAGTTCGGCGGTTTCTTCGGGGGTAGATCCGGCAGCCACGCACCCAGGCAGATCCGGCACATGCGCGCTGTACCCGGTCTCGGTCTTCTCAAACAGAACCGCGTATCTGATTTAACCCCGCTTGCTTTAGGGTAATGTTCTGCGCCTTCGGATCCAGATCCAACGAAGGCTGGCCGCCAATGGTCACGCGGCCCTTCTTATCCGGATGCTCGTACTGACGATGGCTTCCTTCCTGGTTCAACAGACGCCACTCGTCACGCTCTGGGACAAGGAAGTGGCGACGACCTCAAGCGTTCATTGCCGCCAGCTCCGCCAGATCCATGCGCCCCGTGTAGATCGCCATGCCCAGCGCCGCATGCACGTTCATCTCCTGTAGCGCCCGCACCTCGTCCATGGTCGTGATCCCACCCGCCGCCGTGATCTCGAGCGGAGTCGCGGCGCGCAGCCGCCGGAACCACTCCAGATCGGTCCCTTGCAGCATGCCTTCCTTGTCCACGTAAGTGCACAGCACGCCCGAGCAGTACGGCTCCAGTTGACTAAGCACCTGCTCCGCCGTCAGCCCGGTCGACTCGCGCCAGCCCTTCACCACAATGCGCCCGTCCTTCGAGTCCAGCGCAATCAGCAGCCGCTGCTTGCCGACCACCTCGGTAAGCTGCGAGAGGAAAGACGTATTCACGCCCGTACCATTAAACGCCGCCGTGCCGACGATCACTTTGCAGGCGCCCTGCCGCACCAGGTTGAGGGCGCGCTCCACCGTGCGCACACCACCGCCGATGCGGCAGCACGCGCGCGATGCCAGCAGCCGCACCAGCCCGTCGTTGGCGCCGCGGCCGATCGCGGCGTCCAGGTCGATGACCTGGATTTCGGAAAACGCCGCGAATTTGCGCAGCATCTCCAGCGGCGGGTCCCCTTCCAAGGCCTTGTCGCGGCCTTGCACAAGCTGGACGACTTTGCCGTCCATCAAATCTATACAGGGAATGATCAATTAGGCCTTTCTTACCGGAATGCCGTGTTGGTCGAGATGCTCTTTGAGCTGGTTGACAGTATACGTGCCGAAATGAAAGACGGAGGCGGCCAGCGCCGCGTCGGCTTCGCCTTCAGTCAGCACGCGGACGAAATGGTCCGGCTCTCCGGCGCCGCCCGATGCGATCACCGGAATGCGCGTCGCGCGGGAAACGGCCCGCGTCAACGCGCAGTCGAAACCCTCCTGGACCCCGTCGGTGTCCATGGAGGTTAGCAAGATCTCACCCGCACCCAGTTCCTCGCCGCGCGCGGCCCACTCGATCACGTCGATGCCTTCATCGTCGCGCCCGCCTCTAGTGTAGACGTTCCACTCGCCCGGCGCGCGGCGGCGGGCGTCGATCGCCAGCACCACGGCCTGCGCCCCGAACTCGTTGCTCAGCTCGGTGATCAGTTCCGGACGCCGCACGGCCGCCGTGTTCACCGAAACCTTATCGGCGCCAGACATCAGGATTCCCCGCGCGTCCGCAACCGAGCGGATGCCGCCGCCCACCGCCAGCGGTATAAACACTCTTCGCGCCGTGCGGGCCACTACATCGGCCATCGTGTCGCGGTTGTCGGAGGACGCTGTGATGTCCAGGAACACCAGCTCGTCCGCGCCGGCCTGGTTGTAGCCGTCGGCGAGTTCCACCGGGTCGCCGGCGTCCCGCAGATTCACGAAATTGACGCCCTTCACTACGCGGCCAGCCGTGACATCGAGACAGGGGATGATTCGTTTGGCCAGCATGTCAGAGGTCGAGGAAGTTCTTCACGATGTGGAGCCCGATGGGTCCGGATTTCTCCGGGTGGAACTGCACGCCGAAGACGTTGTCCTGTTCCAGCACCGCCGTGTAGGGCACGATGTAGTTGCACGTCGCCGCCGCCATCGGGCTTTCTGGAACGTAGTAGCTGTGGGCGAAATAGACGTGCGGGCGCGGCTGCAAGCCGGCCAGCAGCTTTGACGGCCGCGCCAGGTCCAGCTCATTCCACCCCATGTGCGGGACCCGCGCCCCGGCGGGAAAGCGCCGCACCGTGCCCGGATACAAGCCCAGGCCGCAGACTTCGCTTGCCTCCTCGCTGTCGGTGAAGAGCGACTGCAAACCCAGGCAGATGCCGAGGAACGGCACACCGGCGGCGGCGCGGTCCAATAGCGTTTCGCGGACACCCAACTGGTCTAGGGCGCGCATCATCTGGCCGAAGTGTCCGACGCCGGGGAGGATGATCTTCGAAGCGGCGCGCAGGCCGTCGCTGTCCCGCACCAGTTGATAGGTGGCACCGATTTCCGCCAGCGTGTTCTGCACCGACCGGAGGTTGCCCGCTCCGTAATCGAAGATGGCGATCATAGGTTCACAGCGATCATAGGTTCACAGCGAGCATAGATTCACAGCAAGCCCTTCGTCGACGGCAACTGGTCCCTCAGCCGCTTGTCGCGCGAGCACGCGTACTTCATCGCGCGGGCGAAGCATTTGAAGATCGCTTCGATCTTGTGATGATTAGACCGCCCGTACAGCACCTTCGCATGGAGATTACCGCCGACATGATTGACGAAACCGGAAAAGAAATCCTCCACCAGTTCGGTCTGCAAGTCGCCCACCAGCCGAACCTTCACCTGGTCCTTATAGACGAGAGCGGCACGGCCGCCAAGATCGACCGCGGTCACCGCCAGCGTCTCGTCCATCGGCAGCACGAAGTAGCCGGCGCGGTTGATCCCCTTCCGGTCGCCGAGCGCTTTCGAGAAAAGCTGCCCCAGCACTATCCCCACATCCTCCACCGTATGATGCTGGTCCACGTCGAGGTCGCCCTTTGCGCGGAGCGTCAGATCGAAGCCGCCGTGTTTGGTAAACAGCTCCAGCATGTGGTCGAAAAAGCGGATGCCGGTGGAGACGTCATAGCGGCCCTTGCCTTCGATCTTCAGCTTGCCGAAGATCTGCGTCTCCTTGGTGTCGCGTTGGATCTGCGCGGTTCTCATGAGGTCAGCACGCTCTCCAGTTGGTTTATGTCTTCGAGGATGGCCCGGGCGTTCTGCTGCTGGAACAGCCGCAGAAGGTCGTCGCGCCTGGGGCTTTGCGGCGCGGCGATCCCGATGAAGGGAACGTTCGCCGACGCGGCGCAGCGGGCGTCGTCAACCGTGTCGCCCACGTACCACATCGGCCGCCCCGGTTGCAGTTCCGTGATGTGCAGCAGCCCGTCCGGCGCCGGCTTGTGCCGCGGCACGTCGCCCGCGCCGACGATCGGCGCGAAGGGAACCGTGGTGAAGCGGCGCAGCGTCAGCTCGGCTTCCCAGCGCAGCCGGCCGGTGAACACGGCCAACTGGAACAGCCCGGCGAGCCGCTCGAAGAGCCCCTCGCGCGCGATCCAGCGCTCGCGCAGGATCAGGCCGTTGGAGCCGTCGCCGTGAAATAGCTTCTGAAAGTAATCCACCACCTGGTCGTAGTCGATCTTGACGCCGCGCTCGGCGATCATGGCGTTCGAAAGGGCCCAGTCGTCGTTCCAGCCGCCGCGATTCTTCCACTCCTGGATCTCCTCGCGCGACGGGCGGTAGCCGGTGAAGTGCTCCACCGTCTGCTGGATGGTCTCGCGATAGGAATCCGAGACGTCCACCAACACGCCGTCCATGTCGAACACCAGGAGGGGTGATGCCGTGTCCATTGCGCTACCAGACCTCCTTCAGCGCCGCCAGAAACCGGCGGACCTGGTCGCGGGTGCCGACCGTGACGCGCACGCAGCCCGGAATCTCGTAGCTGCGGTCGCGCACCAACACATTCCGCGCGCGCAGCTTGTCGCGGATCTCGATCGACCGCGGGCCGGCGTGGAACAGGACGAAGTTGGCCTGGCTGGGAACATAGGCGATGCCCATCTTTTCCAGGTTCACACACAGCAGCTCGCGCGCCGCCAGCACTTCGGTCACGTAGTTCCGCACGTACTTCATATCGCGGATAGCTTCCACCACCGCCATCGCCGCCAGCGCGTTGACGCTGTACGGGGACTGCCCTTTGCGCACGTACTCGATGTTGGCCGGATGCGAAAACAGCACCCCCAGCCGCATCGCCGCCATGCCGTAGAGCTTCGAAAACGTGCGGCTGACGAAGAGGTTCGGATGCGTGTCGACCAGGCCCAGCGCGGTGACGCCGCTGAACTCGTAGTAGGCTTCGTCGACCAGAACCGCCGCCTTCCTGGCGCGCTTGAGTATCCGCTCGATCCCCAGCAGGCTCACGCCGGTGCCGGTCGGGTTGTTGGGATTGGCGATCAGTATGGCGCGCGTGCGCGGCCCGATCGCCTTCAGCACCTCTTCCAGAGGGAAATCCAACTGCTCCCCGCGGTAAGCCACTTCGATAATCTTGGCCCCGGCCACCTCCGCATAGAAACGATACATGGCATAAGCCGGCTGCAGCACGATGACATCATCGCCATTGTCGACGTAGGTGTTGACCAATACCTGGATGGCTTCATCGGTGCCATTGGTGAGCGCGAAATTCTCTTCCTTGACGCCGAAGAACGCCGCCAGCGCAGGCCGCGCCTCTGTATATTCCGGATACACGGCCAACATCTCGGGAGTCAACGCGCGCCGCAGGTGCTCCAGCACCTTGGGCGAACAGCCCACCGTGTTCTCGTTGAAGTCCAGCCGCAGCTTCCCCAGCCGCCCCGCCGTCGGGGGCGAGTATGGCGCCATCTGAAGGATGGCAGGCCGCGGCCGCGGCGCATTCTTCGGAGCCGGCGGTTTCTTAACGGCCAACCCACACCTCCGATTTCCGCGCCTCGACGGCTCGCTCACGCTCGCGGCTCGTTATGAGCTTATCGCCCAAGCCGCACCTCCACGCTCCGCGCATGCGCTTCCAACCCCTCGGCGCGAGCCAGCGTCGTGATCGCCGGAGCCAGCCGGCCCAGCGCGGCGCGATCCAGATTCTGCACGGAGATCACTTTCACGTAATCGGCAGCGGACAAGCCGCCGCGCAGCCGCGCCGCGCCCGACGTCGGCAGCACATGGTTGGGTCCTGACGCGTAATCGCCCGCCGCCTCCGGGCTGTGGGAGCCGAGGAAAACGCTGCCCGCGTGGACGACTCCGGAAAGCAGATCCGCGTCGTGCAGGCAAAGATGCTCCGGCGCGAAGCGGTTCGATATCGCCAGAGCCTCCCCCGCCGACTTCACCAGCACGATCGCGCTGTTGCGCTCGATCGCCTTGCGCGCCACCGGCGCGGTGGGAAGGATGGCGAGCTGCCGGTCGACTTCCGCGGCAACCGCGCGGGCCAAGCGCTTCGACCGCGTCAGCAGCACGGCGCACGCGTCGGTGTCGTGCTCCGCCTGCGCGAGCATGTCGCCGGCCAGGTATCGCGGGTCGCCATCGTCGGAAATGATCATCACCTCGGTGGGGCCGGCCACGAAGTCGATGCCAACCTCGCCCGCCAGCAGCTTCTTCGCGGCGGCGACGTAGATGTTGCCGGGGCCGACGATGCGGTCGGCGCGCGGCACGGTGGCGGTCCCGTAGGCGAACGCAGCGATGGCTTGCGCGCCGCCCATCTGAAAGAAATACGTGACGCCCAGCAGGTGCGCGGTTCCCAGCAGCTCCGGGACCGGCCTCGGCGCGCAGACGCAAATCCGGGGCACGCCGGCCACCTGCGCCGGCACCACGGTCATGATCAGCGTGGAGGGCAGCGGATAGCGTCCGGCCGGAATGTACGCGCCGATGCAATCCAGCGGACGCACGATTTGTCCCAGCTCAAGCCCGGGCGCGACGCGCTTGGAGAATGGCCGCGGCATCTGGAGCGTCGCGAAGGCCCGCACATTCGCCACCGCGGTTTCGACGGCGCCGCGGAACTCGGGGGACAGGCCTTTCGCCGCGGCGGCCAGCTCCTTCGCCGGCACACGCACGTCAGGCCGATCCAGCCGGTCGAATTTGCGGGCATACGCGACCAGCGCCTTGTCGCCCCGGCGTCGCACGGCGTTGAGAATGGGCCGCACCACCGCGACCGCCTGCTCCATCCGGGCGGCGCGGCGTTCCAGCAATTTGCCGATCTCGTTCGAAGGAAGGATGCGGATCATGTCACATCACGATCTTGTTCAGCGGGTATTCGACGATGCCCTGCGCTCCGGCTTTCTTAAGGCGCGGGATGATGTCGCGCACGGTGGACTCGTCGAGGATGGTGTTGACCGCCAGCCAGTTCTCGTCGCTCAGGTGCGACACTGTCGGCCGCTTCAACGCCGGCAGAACGGCGAGCACGGTCTGCAGGTTCGGCTTCTCGACGTTGAGCATCAACCCGACTTTGCCCAGCGCGTTGATGGCGCCTTCCAGCAGCATGCACAGATCTTCCAGCTTGTGCTTCTTCCAGGGGTCCTGCCAGGAATCGACATTGGCGATCAACTGGGTGTTGGATTCGAGCACCGTGTCGATGATCTTGAGCTTGTTGGCGCGCAACGAGGAGCCGGTTTCGGTCACTTCCACGATGGCGTCGGCCAGCACCGGCGGCTTTACTTCAGTAGCGCCCCAACTGAACTCGACTTTGGCCTTCACGCCGTGGGATTCCAGGTAGCGCCGCGTCGTCTGGACCAGCTCGGTGGCGATGATCTTGCCTTCCAGATCTTTGACGCTGAGGAAATTCGACGACTCGGGAACGGCCAGCACCCAGCGCACTTTGCCGAAACTCTGCTTGGCGTAGACCAGGTCGGCGATGGCTTCCACGCGCGCCTCGCTCTCCTGCACCCAGTCGCGTCCGGTCAGGCCGGCGTCCAGGATGCCGTCCTCCACGTAGCGGGCCATCTCCTGCGCCCGAATCAGCATGCACTCGATCTCCGAATCGTCGATCGCTGGAAAGTAAGATCGGCTGGACGTGGTGATGACGTATCCGGCCCGGCGGAACAGGTCGACGGTCGCGTTCTCCAGGCTGCCCTTGGGGATGCCCAGCTTGAGCTTGCTCACGCTTTGCCTCCGTAGACGGCGTCCGGGTCATACGCGCGTGGCTCGGACACCACCCACGCGCCGTTCTCCAGCCGGCGGTAGAAGCAGGACTGATACCCGTCGTGGCAGACGCCGGGCCCGATGGCTTCCACCTTGACCAGCAGCGCGTCCTTATCGCAGTCGGTGGAGATCTCTTTGACCACCAGGCGGTGGCCGCTCGATTCGCCCTTCATCCAAAGCTTGTTGCGGCTGCGGCTGTAGAAGGTGGCGAAGCCGGTCTCCACCGTTCTGCGGAAGGCTTCTTCGTTCATGAAGCCGACCATGAGGACGCGTCCGCTCTGGTGATCCTGGATCACCGCTGAGACAAGACCGCCTGATTTGTGAAAGTCTAGATCCATACGTAATAAAAAAGCCCGCCGGGAAAACTTACCGGCGGGCGACCTTTTCGAATTCAAACAGAGGAGAAAGGCTACAGGTCCGCCCGGCCGGCATGGGAGCCGTTATGGTGCAGATGATGATGCCGGGAGTGGGACGCTGCTGCTACCATGGGAAACTCCAAGTGTACCAGATCATAAGGGTAGTTGTCCTGTTCGGGTGGATTGTTTTCCCGGGGTTCGCCCAGGGTAATCAAGCATCGGATACGCAAGTATCGGAGAAGCCGGCATCGGAGAAGGCGAAGCCTCCGGAGCGGTTCAAGTTCACCTTCGAACTGCGTTCGCGCCTGGAAGGGCGCACAGGAGTCACCTTCGGACGGGATCCCGACCAGGAAAACCCGCTGTTCCGCACGCGCGTGGGCTTCGAATGGCGGCCCACCGACTGGATCAAGGTGTCGGCCACGGGACAGGATGCGCGCGCTCCCTTCTACGGCACTCCGGCGCCGGCCACTGTCCGCGACACGATGGACCTTCACGAGGGCTACATCGAGCTGTTCGGCAGCCGCAAGCTGGGCTTCGGCGCCGAGTTCGGGCGCTACCAGCTGAGCTACGGCGAAGGCCGTCTGATTGGCGTCCCGCAATGGGGCAACATCGCCCGCACTTACGACATGGGCCGCGTGTTCTACCGCTGGCCCCAACTCCGGCTGGAGTTCGTGTTCACCTCCATCGTCAAGATCCGCCCGGACGATTTCAACAAGCCGGTGCTGGGCGACCGCGTCTGGGGCACCTACAACGCCTTTCCCAAAGCCATCCGCGGCGGCGTGGTGGAAGCGTACGTTCTGCGGCACGACCAGAACGTGCCGGGCGGATTTGCCGGACCGGGAAGCCTAGGCATCAACACCTTCGGCGGACGCGCGGCAGGTCCGCTGCCGGCCGGCTTCCGCTACAGCGTGGAGTCCGCCGGCCAGACCGGGCACGTCGGGACGAAGACCCACCGCGCCGGAGCGTGGTTCTCCAACATTTCGCGGACCGTCCAACTGGGCCTTCCGCTCGACCTGGCCGTCGAGTACAAATACGCCTCGGGATCGGACGATCCGCGTGGACCGCGCAGCGGCACGTTCGACCAGCTCTACCCCGCCAGCCACGACAAGTTCGGCCACGCCGACCTGTTCGGCTGGCGCAACATCCACAACATCCGCTCGCTGGACACGCTGCACCTGACCAAGTCGCTGCTGCTGAACTTCATGTACAACAGCATCTGGTTGGATTCCCCGGCCGATTCGCTTTACAACGGGCAGGGACGCGCGATCGTGCGTTCGGCAACCGGCAAGGACGGCCGGCACGTGAGCGAGGAGGTCGACGTGTTCGGCGTCTTCCGGCATGGCCCATTCCAGATGGGCATGGGTTTCGCACAGTTGTTTCCGGGCGAGTACCTGAAGCGCGTCACGCCGGGCGTCGGAACCCGCTACTACTACATGTTCCAGAGTTGGACCCATTAAGCCGGACCCACTAGTCTAGACGGCCAAGGCCAGCGTCACCACGGCTTGCGCTTCCGCGGAGCGGCCTTCGCCGACCGGGCCGACCTTCTCATAGGTCTTGAACTTTACCGACACGCGGTCCACCGGCAGCTTCATGGTGGCGGCGAGGCTGTCGCGAATAGCGGCGCGGTAGTCCTTGAGTTTCGGACGCTCCAGGATCAAGGTGGAGTCGACGTTGACGATGCGGTAGCCGGCCGAGGCGGCAAGAGCGCAGGCGTGGGTCAGGAACTGCAAGCTGTCCGCCCCCTTCCAGCGCGGGTCGGTGTCCGGAAAGTGCATGCCGATGTCGCCCAGCGCGGCGGCGCCAAGGACGGCGTCGGTGATGGCATGCGAAAGAACGTCTGCGTCGGAATGGCCGGAAAGGCCGAATTCACAGGGGACGGTGACGCCGCCGAGGATGAGCGGGCGGCCCGGCTCGATGCGGTGGACGTCCCAGCCCAGGCCGGTGCGGATCTCAGACAACTATTTCGACGCCTCCTCTTTGGCGAACAGCCGGGCCAGTTCCATGTCGGTCGGCTTTGTGATCTTGATGTTGCGGTCGCTGCCTAACACGACGGAAACCTCGACGTCGTCCAGGCGCTCCACCAGCGAGGCTTCGTCGGTGCCGGTGAAGCTGTCGGCCTTGGCGGCGTCGAAGGCGCGGCGCAGCAGGGCGTAGCGGAAGACCTGCGGGGTCTGCGCCAGCACCAGGCGGTCGCGCGGAATGGTGGCGCGGATGCGGGCGCGGTTGGCGGTCACTTTGCTGACTTGTTTCACCGTGTCCACCGGGACGATGCCGACGATGGCCGCGCCGGAATCGGCGGCTTCCTGGAAGACCTTGGCGATGGTTTCGGGATCGATGAACGGGCGAACAGCGTCGTGGACCGCCACCAGGTCGGCTTTCGGATCCACGGTGGCGAGCGCATTCTCCACCGACTGCTGGCGCGTGTCGCCGCCATCCACAACTCGTACGGGTTTGAAAAGCTTTGCGCCGCGGATGGCATCCTCCACCCATGAGCGGTCTTCCGGACGCACCGCGAGGATGATCTCGGTGACCAGGTCGGAGGCGGCGAACTTCCGGACGGTGTGAAGGAAGATGGGAGAGCCGTCCAACTGCATGAACTGCTTCCGGCTAGTACCGGTTTTCTCGGCCGAGGCTTTCCCCATGCGTGTGCCGAGGCCGGCGGCGGGCAGGATGACCGAAACTTTCATGGCAGGCTGTGAGCCTTCCTATTCTATACGTGTTCCGGTGGGGGCTGACCGCTTACTAACGTGCGCGGCTCGGTAACACCGTGCGGCTCGGACGGGGCGGCCTAGGACGATTCAACCGGCGCTTCGGCCTTCTTCGGAGCGCGCTCCTGGCGGTCGCCGACGCTGGAGCCATGGACGCGGTCGTCGAACCGGCCGAAGATCATCTTGCCGGCGGTGGTCTGGAGCACGCTGGTCACGGTGACGTCGATTGTCTTCGAGATCATCTTGCGCGCGTTATCGACCACAACCATAGTGCCGTCGTCCAGGTAGGCGACTCCCTGGTTGTACTCCTTGCCCTCTTTGAGGATGAACACGCGCATAATCTCGCCGGGCAGCACCACTGGCTTCATTGCGTTGGCCAGCTCATTGATGTTCAACACTTCCACGCCGTGAAGCTGCGCTACTTTATTGAGATTGAAATCGTTGGTAATGATTTTACAGTCGTAAACCTTAGCCAGCTCAATCAGCTTCAAGTCCACTTCGCGAACCGCCGGGAAGTCATCTTCAATAATCTGGACGTTGAGGTGCGCCATTTTCTGGACCCGCTGGAGGATGTCGAGTCCGCGCCGCCCGCGGTTGCGCTTCATAGAATCCGACGAATCGGCCACCAGTTGCAGCTCACGCAGCACGAACTGCGGGATCACGAGAACGCCGTCCAAAAATCCGGTTTCGGCGATGTCGGCGATGCGGCCGTCGATAATGACGCTGGTATCGAGGATTTTGAATTGCTTCTTCGTCGTCTTTTCGCCGCCGAAGACGCCGCCGAATGCGGCCAGATTCAACAGGTCGCCCTTAGCGGCACCGACCAGGAGTCCCACATAACTCATCCAGAGCATGAGGCATATCTGGACGAAGTGAACCGTGGATTGCGAACCTTCGGGAGCCGCCTGTCCAATCACAACGGACATCAGGAAAGCTCCGATGATACCTAAGACGCTGCCTATGGCGGCGCCGATCAGGCGTTTCAGGCTGATCTGCCTCACCCGGACTTCAAATACGATAATCAGAAGGCCAAGCAGGAGACCCCCGGCGGCAGCTGCCCATTGAGGAAACCCGAAGGGTTGAATGGCGTAAGCAGCCGCGGTAAGAACTAGTACAAAAATCAGGCGAGCTATGATGAGGTCGATCATGGGTCACCGCCGATCCGAGCCGGATGTACGGGGCCGCGCCCGGGGAAGATATAATTGCGTCGAAACTCTATCCGCGGCTAGAGTATAGCACTGAAATGCGAAAACTTCAGGTTGGCTTGATCGGAGCGGGCGGTGTCTCCCGCACTATCCACGTCCCCGGATTCATGCTCTGTCCCGATGTGCGAATTGCCATGGTCGCGGACCCTGACCAGGGCGCGGCGCAAACGCTTGCAGATTTGGCTGGCGGCGCTGAGATTCACGAGAGATTCGAGGATGTGCTGGCGCGTCCGGAAATCGACGCGGTCGTCGTAGCCACGCCCAATTATAAGCACCACGAAATAGTGCTGGCTTCGTTGGCCGCAGGAAAGCACGTGCTGTGCGAGAAGCCGCTGGCTTTGAACGCCGCTGCGGCGCGGGAGATGGCAGACCGGGGGCGGGCCTCTGGCCGGGTGCACATGACGGCTTTCACGTATCGCTACACGCCGGCGCTGCAGTATCTGGCGGCGCTGGTGCGGGCAGGCGAGTTGGGGAAGATCCGCACAGTCCGGGCGGCCTACCTGATGGCCCTGTCGAAGCATCTTCTGGGGTGGCGTTCGACGCGGGCTCAGGCGGGGTCGGGAGTGCTGGCGGACATCGGCTCGCACCTGGTGCACATGGTGCAGCTACTGGCCGGCGACCTTACTGAGCTGACTGCGTCCAAGCGGCGGTTCCGCGACGATCCGGCTTCCGATGTTGAGGACTGGATTTCGTTCCTGGCGGAGTTCGAGTCGGGGGCTTGCGGCACGTTCGAGATTTCGAGAGTATGCGCCGGGCGCGGTGCGGGTATCAGCGAAGACATCTTCATCGAGGTCTATGGGACCAAAGGGAGCGCCGTTTTCACGCTGCAGGATCCGTGGGGGCTGCGGGTAGTGGCGGGCGAGGCGGCGGAGGATCCGTCCTGCGTTCTGGAGCGCCGGGACGTGCCGGCGGAGTACCTGAAGATCGGCGGGTCGACGCGGGATGTGAAAGCTCACGATCCGCGGTGGGGCTACCGATATGACCAGGCGTGGCAGTTTGTGGAAAGCGTGAGAGCGGGAGAAGTGCGGGCTCCGTCGCTGGAGGACGGGGCGCGATGTCAGGCGGTGCTGGAGGCGACGCTGGCTTCGTGCGAGTCGCGAAGCTGGGTGAGGGTGTGAGGATTGCGAAACTGGCGGCGCTTGGCTGCGCCGTGTTCCTGGGCGGTTGCGCACGCGAGGGCCCGCCGCGGCCTCGAGTGAAGTTTGCGGTTCCGGCGGGCGTCGACGGGAACGCGCTTACGCTGGCGGCACGCGAATGGGGCGTGGTCTCTGGAGCGAGTCCGGAGATCTCCGAGCTGCCTTACGCGACGCTGCGGGAGCGGGTGCAGCAGGACGTGGAGCGCCGCGGCGGCGCGTATGACGTGGTCATGATCGACGATGCATGGTTCCCTCGGCTGATACGCGGCGGGAACCTAGCGGCGCTGCCGTGGGTGCCGGAGGACGACTTTATTCCGGCATGCCTGGCGGTGAGCCGGCAGCCGTACGCGACGGGCACATTCTACGCCGCACCCTATGCCGGCAACACGCAGATGCTGTTCTACCGGCGAGACCTTTTCCTGGAGTACGGGCTTGCGCCGCCGCGAACGTGGAAAGAAGTGCTGGCTGCCGCGAAGAAGATCGGGCCCGGAGAGAAGATTTCGGGATTTGTGGCGGGGGCGTCGGCCGCGGATTTTATGCCACTGTTGTGGGCCTTCGGCGGCGAGGTGTTCGACGAACAAGGCCGGCCGGCGATGGCGCGGAAAGAGGGCGTGGAGGCATTGAGGTTCATGCTGGAATTGGGCAAATTGAGTCCCGCTGGTTATCCTGCATTCGAATCGGCGCAGGTGGCGGAGCAGTTTCTGGCAGGGAAGGCGGCGATGTCACTGCAGGCGGCGGCGTGGATTCCTGCGGCCGAAGAGGTGAGTCAATCGAAGGTTGTCGGGAAAGCCGAGTACGTGCCTACGCCGCCGGCGAAGAACAAGGGCGCCGGGCTGCTGTCGGCATGGCTGCTGGCCGCACCGTCAGGATCGAAGAACCAGGCCCTGGCGCTGGAGTTCATCCGGTGGGCCACGGAGACGGTGCAGATGAAGCAGGCGGCGTCGCGGGGAAATCCGCCAGCGCAGTACACGGTATTCGGCGACATCTCGCTGCGGGCGCGGTATGGATCGTACCCGGCGCAACTGGAAGCTCTGGAGCGGGCGCGGCCTCGTCCTCGAACGCCGAAATGGGATGAAATCGAGCAGGCGCTCGGCGCGGCCATCCGGGAGGCGCACGAAGCAAAGCTGCCGCCCGAGGAGGCCCTGCGCCGCGCGGCCGGCGAGATTAATGCGATTTTGGAGGCCGAGAAAACGAAATGAAGGTGAGAGTGGGATTTGCAGGAGCGGGTTACATCGCGGGAGTGCACCGGACGAACCTGGAACGGGATGAGCGGGTGGAGGTGGCGTCGATCTACGACGTCGACCGCGCGCGGGCCGGCGACCTGGCGGCGGGCAGCCTGGAGGAGATGCTGGAGCGCGTCGATGCGGTCTACGTGACCGCGCCGAACACACTGCACGCGGAGCTGGCGCTGAAAGCGGTCGCGGCGGGCAAGCACGTATTCTGCGAGAAGCCGATGTCGACGCGTATTGAGGATGCCCGGCGCGTGATGGAGGCGGCGAACGCGTCGGCGAAAGTCTTCCAGGTGGGTCATAACCGCCGGTTCGCCAAGGTCTACAAGCGGGTGAAGGAGCTGTTGACCGGACACGAGCCGCACACCGCGCACATCAAGATGAACCGCGGCGAGCTGCTGAAGCCGGTATGGACCGCCGATGAGAAAGTGACCGGCGGCTTCCTGTTCGAGACGCCGATTCACATGTTCGACATGATGCGGTTCCAGTTCGGCGAGGTGGCGTCGCTGGATGCCAGAGAGAGCCGCAAGAACGATTTCTCGATGCTGGTGGAGTTCATAAGCGGAATGCACGCGACGTTCGTAACGTCGGCCGACGCGAGCTGGTTCTTCCCGTACGAAAGGATGGAGGTGTACGGCGCATACTCAACGATCGAGACGGGCGAGATGGAGGAGATAGAGTACCGGATGGGTCTTGATGAGGAAACGGCGTCGGAGGATTTCCGCGCGGTACCGATGGAGGAGCGCCTGGGCTTTCGTGAAGAGGACCGGCTGTTTGTAGACGCGATTGTGAATGGGACTCCGGCGCCGGTGACAGCGCTGGACGGCTACCGGAGCGTGCAGATGGCGCTGGCCTGCTACCGAAGCGCATCGGAGCGGAAGAGGATCGCGCTGGAGGATTAGGCTGGTGGGATTAGGATAGAGGAATGGCGAGCGGCGGGCTGAACGGGCGGTTGACGGATCTGCGAAACGCGCTGCTGCGCCTGCACAAGACGCTACTGGACTCGGAACGCGCCCACTACGAGCACGAAGTGGAGAAGATCCGGTCGACCGGGCAGATGCTGCAACTGGTGCTGCACGACCCTTGGTTTGCGTGGCTGCGCGAGCTGAGCGGGCTGGTGGTGCTGATCGATGAAGCGATGGCGGCGGAGGAGCCCGTCACGTCGTCCGAGGCGGAGCGGCTGATCACGGAAGCACGCGCTCTGCTGATGCCGAACGAGACGGGGACCGGCTTCCGGCGCCGCTACTTCGAAGCGCTGCAGCGGGACCCGGGAAATGTGCTGGCGCACCGCGAGGCGACGAAGCTGATGCAGTCGCTGGGGTGAAGGGGGCGACCTCACGTTTGGACCCGCCTTCCATCAGCCTGTGCTGTTGTAATATGGCAAAACTATGCAGATCACGGAACTGCTGCATCGCGTTCAGGCCGGCGATCAGCAGGCCCTGCATACCGTTGTCCCGCTCGTTTACGACGAGCTGAAGAAGCTCGCGGCCGGACATTTGCGGCGCGAACGGCGGTCGCGCCCGCTGGAGACCACGGCCCTTGTTCACGAGGCGTTCCTTCGCTTGGCCGGCGGCCAGCATCCTTCTTACGAGAACCGGTCGCATTTTTACGGCATTGCCTCCCGGCTGATGCGGCAGGTGCTGGTCGACGTGGCCCGCTCGAGAGCCGCCGAGAAACGCAGCTTTCTGCGAGAAGTACGCTTGGCCGAGATACCCGACCCGAGCAGGCCGCCGGAAGAGTGCCTGATGGTCATGGACGAAGCACTGGAGCGGCTTTCGCGCACCGACCCGCTGAAAGTTCAGCTCATCGAGATGCGCTATTTTGGCGGCATGACGGCGGAGGAATCCGCCACAGTGCTGTCGATGTCGGTGCATGTCGTCCGCCGCGATCTGCGTCTGGCGCAAGCCTGGCTCCACAAGGAGATGACCAGGTGAGAGCCGGCGTCGAGGAGCTGTTTCACGAGCTGGCCGAGCTGGCTCCGGAGGAGCGTGAACGCTACTTCGCCGAACACAGCATCGGCGAGGAGACCCGCCGCGAGGTGGAAGCGCTGCTGGCGTTCGACCCCGGTTCGGGCGATTTTCTTGAGCGCGAGATCGGCGGCGCCGCCGGAGTGACCGCGGAACTTGCCCTGGCGAGGTTCGAAGAGAGAGGCGGCCGTTGCGGGCCGTACCGGTTGCTGCGCCTGATCGGCCGGGGCGGAATGGGCTCCGTCTACCTGGCCGAGCGGAGCGACGGCGAGGTCCGGCTGCAGGCCGCCGTCAAGCTGCTGAACGCCGGCGGGAGACAGCCCGGCGGCCCGCCAGCGCTTCCTTCAAGAACGCCAGATTCTCGCGAATCTTTCGCATCCCAACATCGCCCGCCTGTTGGACGCCGGCCATCGGAAAGACGGCCAACCTTACCTGGTGATGGAATACATCGATGGCAAGCCCATCGACGAATATTGCGCGGGCCTGTCCACCAGATCGAAGGTAGAGTTGCTCCTGCCAATCTGCGACGCCGTTTCCAACGCGCACGAGCACCTCGTCATCCATCGGGATCTCAAACCCGGCAACATCCTGGTGGGCGCCGACGGAATTCCGAAGCTGCTCGACTTCGGAATTGCCAAACTCATGGACGCCTCCGGCGAAGCCACGGCCACCATTGAGCGGCGGCTCACCCCGGTCTACGCCAGCCCCGAGCAGGTGAGAGGCCGGCCCGTGAGCAAGGCCACCGATATCTACTCGCTGGGGGCGATTCTTTACAAGCTCCTCACGGGCCGCGGACCGTTTCAGTTGACCGCCGGAATGACGGCCACCGAGATGGAAGCGGCGATCTGCGAAAAGGAGGCCGCCCGCCCCAGCCAGTTAGTCCCCGCGATCGACCAGGACCTGGACGCCATAACGCTGAAGGCGATGCGCAAGGAACCGGACGCGCGCTACAGCGGCGCCGCCGAACTGGGCACGGATCTCACGGCGTGGCTGGAGGGCTGCCCCGTTCGCGCGCGCCACGGCGACCATTGGTATCTGGCGTGGCGCTACATCCGCAAGCGATGGGCGCCGCTGGCCGCGGCTGCCGTCGCCGTCTGCGGGTTGGCGGCAGCTCTGGTGGCGCCCCGTCCCCAGAGCGAGGTTACCGAGAGGCGGTTCGAAACCATCCGGACGAAGAGATTGACCAGCGAGGGAAAGTCTTTCAAGGCGGCCATCTCGCCGGACGGCCGTTACATCGCTCATACGATGCTGGCGGCCGGCCAGGAATCCTTACTGGTCAGGCGCACGCAGACGCTGCAGGACGTCGAAATCGCGCCTCCGCAAGCGGTCCGTTACGCTGGTTTGACGTTCTCTCCCGATAGCCAGTCCCTCTACTACGTGAACCGCACCGCGCGAGATCCCTGGACGCTGCACCGGATACCCGCGGCGGGCGGAATTTCGCGGACACTGACGCATAATCTCGACTCCCCGGTCACGTTTTCGCCGGACGGGTCGCAAGTGGCCTTTGTGCGGGAGTCGGATACGGAGAGCGCTCTTATCGCCGCCGATCTCCGATCCTGCGCCGAGCGGAAACTCATCTCCCGCAAGCTGCCGGAAGTTCTGGATTATCCCGCGTGGTCGCCCGACGGCCGGATCATCGCCTGCACCGCTTTCGATTCGTCCATCTCGAGTTCCAAGGGGAGCGACGTGCGAATCCTCGAGGTCCAGGCAGCGGATGGGACGAACCGGGCGTTGTCGAGCCAGACCTGGGCGTTCATCCGGCAGCTCGCCTGGCTGGGCGACGGGCGCGGGCTGGTCATGAGCGCTCTCGATCAGGAAACCGGCGCCTCCCACATCTGGCACATCTCTTACCCGGGCGGCATCGGGCGAAAAGTGACGGACGGGGTGGTCAGCCAAGTGGGGGCGAGCGTTTCCGGAGACTCCCGCCAGATCGTGACGGTTGAGGAAAGGACCATCTCCAGTGTCTGGCGCTTGCGTTTGGAGCAGGCTCACGATCCGGAGCCGGTGGTGTCCGGGTCGGAACCCTCCTCGCCGGTGTGGACGCCGGACGGCCGGATTGTTTTCGAACAGCAGTTGGACGGCCGCCGAAACATATGGACCGTTGATGCGGACGGGACGAAGCAGAAACAATTGACCGTGGCGGGAAACAATTTTGACCCGACCGTCTCCAGCGACGGGAGGAAGGTCGCCTTCCTTTCGGACCGCAGCGGCGCCCCTACGATTTGGACCATGGGCTTCGACGGCGCCAACCAGGCTAAGGTGATCGAAGCGGATGGGAAAACCATCCCACGACTCTCGCCGGATGGGACGTGGATCGCATATACCGATATTGGGAACGGGCTTTGGAGCACGCTGCGGAGAGTGCCCTCAAAAGGAGGACAGCCGGCAGAGCTAAACGACCGCCTCTGGATGCGGCCGGCTATTTCGCCCGACGGGGAATGGATTGCGGGCTTCTATGCGGACTCGAAACTGAACACCCAGTCGGTGCCGGTGGCCATCGCTGTGATCTCGAGCCATGGGGGGCGGCCCTGGAAGGTGATTCCCGTCCCGCCCTCCGTTTCGGTATTGGCCGGCGTCCAGTGGAGTCCGGACGGCCGCTCGCTGAGCTATGTGGATTACCGGAAAGACGGGGTCAACATCTGGAGCCAGCCGGTACGCGGGGGCGCACCCCGGCAGGTCACGCAGTTCCATGGCGGCACGCTATTCAATTTCGATTGGTCGCGGGACGGCAGCCAGTTGGTCTTTTGCCGCGGCATCCAGACCCGCGACGTCGTGCTCATTGAAGACGCAACTCCGTCCCGGGAATAGATCGAAGCCGCGTCCGCGCCACTGGGGCCAGGCAGGGATGCCGGGACGGGTCGTGAGGGCCGTGCGGGGATTCGAGCGCGACTTTGCCCGCGTTACCCCTCTTGGAACCTATGAGACTCACGCCCCACCGACGAACGCCCGACCGGCAATCGTAACCCAGACCCCCAATCCAAAGAAAACTTTCACGCCTGAGCAAATCTTGCCCTCCAATCTCGCAGGTAGGCAGTAGCAGATCCGCGGTTTGGCGGATGAATCCCTCGAAAGGAGAAAACATGAAACTCAAGACGAAAGTCCGGGCCGGCAGGCTGGCCGGAAACCACAACACGCCGGTCCGCTAGCCGGATCAATCCAGGAAAGGAACGTCAACATGAAGCTCAAGACCAAGGTTCGGGCCGGCAGGCTGGCTTTGAACCACAACCTGGCAGTTCGCTAAACCCTCAATCGGGTCCGTGAGCGGCCTGGACAGCCGCATCACGGACTCCTCCTCGAATCCCACGCTAACTGCCTTTTCTCTGACTTATTCCCGCCTGCTGGCGGACCGCGGACGCTCCACCTCCTGGACCGTCCCGCCGCTCTAACCGTGCTCGAAGCCTGGTGCTGGCGGGCTGCCGCGCCAACACCCAACTCTGCGAAATCGGCCCGAGCGGGCGCCCTCCCGAAGCCGTCCCCATCCTGAAAGGCGCTTGTCCCGGAGGCTTTCGGAAATGTGCCGCTGCCCCTTGAAGCCATTCGCGGACACGCAGGCAGCCGTATCCAATTCGAGGCTGTGCTGAGCCTGCGAGAGCCGGGCATGAGTCGCAGCCTCAACCAGGCCCCAGAAATCGCGGCGGACTCTCTCGGGAAAGCCTGCCCTTCAGCCGGAAGAGTTTCCTCCGTCCACCAATGGCTTTCCTCCAACGGCGGGCGCGTTGAATTTTTAGCACGCCTCCGCCAGACCGTGCTGTTATAAGATGGGCAAACGCCGATGGAGATCACCGAACTCCTGCAACGCGTTCACGCGGGAGATCAGCAAGCCCTTCACAACGGTCGTACCGCTTGTTTACGACGAGTTGAAGAAGCTCGCCGCCGGACACCTCCGGCGGGAAGGGGCGCGGCCGCTCGATACCACCGCTCTGGTCCATGAGGCGTTTCTGCGGTTGGTGGGCGGGAAGCACCCCTCCTATGAAAACAGGTCGCATTTCTATGGCATTGCGTCCAGGCTGATGCGCCAGGTCCTGGTGGATCTGGCCCGCGCCAGGGCCACGCAGAAGCGAAGCGGGATGAATGAGGTGAGCCTGGACGAGATTCCGGACGTGATCCGGGAGCAGGATGAATCCATCATCGTCATGGACGACGCTCTGGAGCGGCTTACGCGCACCGATCCACTGAAAGTCCAGCTCATCGAGATGCGCTTTTTCGGTGGCATGACGGCGGAGGAATCCGCCGCCGTGCTGTCTCTCCCGGTGCACGTTATCCGCCGCGAGCTGCGTCTGGCGCAAGCCTGGCTCCACAAGGAGATGGCCGGTTGAAACCCCGCATCGAGGAACTGTTTCACGATCTGGCGGAGCTGCCTCCCGAGGCGCGCCAGCGTTACTTCGCCGAGCACTCGGTCGATACGGAAACCCGCCGCGAAGTGGAAGCGCTGCTGGCCTTCGACCCGGGCGCGGGCGCGTTCCTCGAACGCGACGTGAGTCTCGCCGCCGGCCGGGCCCTTGTCCAGCTCGAAGGAAATGCGCGGAGCTGCGGACCCTACCAGTTGCTGCGGCTGATCGGCCGGGGCGGCATGGGTCTGGTCTACCTGGCCGAGCGGAGCGATGGCGAGGTGCGTCTGAAGGCGGCTGTCAAGCTGCTGAGCATCGCTGGAGACAGCCCGGCGGCCCGGCAGCGTTTCCTCCAGGAGCGCCAGATTCTGGCCAACCTTTCCCATCCTAATATCGCCCGCCTGCTGGACGCCGGGCACAGGGAGGACGGTCAGCCTTACCTGGTGATGGAGTACATCGACGGCAAGCCCATCGATGAGTATTGCGCCTCACTGCCCATACGGTCGAAAGTCGAGTTGCTGGTACCCATCTGCGACGCCGTCTCCTACGCGCACGAGCACTTGGTCATCCATAGGGACCTCAAACCTGGCAATATTCTGGTGGGCCCGGACGGAATTCCGAAGCTGCTCGATTTCGGCATCGCCAAGCTGATGGACGCCGCGGGCGAGGTTACGGCCACGATCGAGCGGCGGCTCACGCCCGTCTACGCCAGCCCGGAGCAGGTAAGAGGCCAGCCCGTCAGGATGGCCACCGACATTTACTCGCTGGGCGCCATTCTTTGCAAGCTCCTCACCGGGCGTGGGCCGTTTCAGCAAACCAGCGGAATGACGCCCACCGAGTTGGAAGCAGCGATCTGCGGGAAGGAAGTCACGCGCCCCAGTCAACTTCTCCCCGGGATCGACCGGGACCTCGACGCCATCGCGCTCAAGGCGCTGCGCAAGGAACCGGACGAACGCTACGCCGGCGCTGCCCAGCTCGGCGCCGATTTCAGAGCGTGGCTCGAGGGGCGGCCGGTTCACGCGCGCCACGGCGACCGGTGGTATCTCGCCAAGCGCTACATCCGGAGGCATTGGGCGCCGTTGACCGCCGTCGCCATCGCCCTCTCCGGAGTGGCCGCCGGATTGGTGGTGGCCCGCCATCAGCGCGAGGCGACCGAACGGCGCTTTGAAACCACGCGGACGACGAGACTGACCAGCGCCGGTCAATCCTTCAAGGCGGAAATCTCGCCGGACGGCCGTTACATCGCGCATACCGTGTTCGCATCGGGCCAGGAATCCCTGCGGGTGAGGCAGACGGCGACGTTGCGCGACATCGAGATTGTGCCTCCGCAACCCATCCGCTACCTTGGAATCACTTTCTCTCCAGATAGCGAGACCATCTACTACGTGACCCGGCCGGGGGGCAGCGAACGGCCTGCCCTTTATCGGATTCCCGCAATGGGCGGATCGGCTCAGAAGCTGAAAGAGGGCCTCGACTCCCCCGTAACGTTTTCGCCTGACGGTACGAAATTTGCATTTGTACGCGAATCGGAAGGCGAGAGCACTCTGATAGCCGCGGATCTCCACTCCGGCAGCGAGCAGAAGCTTATCTCGCGCAAGCTGCCGAAAGTTCTGGACTATCCGGCGTGGTCGCCCGACGGGCGGATAATCGCCTGCACTGCCTTCGATTCCTCCATCGCAAGCTCCAAGGGAAGCGAGGCGCGAATTATCGAGGTCCGCGTTCAGGATCGTACCGAGAGGGCGCTATCAGGCCAGACCTGGGGATATATCAAACAGCCCGCCTGGCTTGGCGACGGGCGCGGGCTGGTGATGAGCGCGCGCGACCAGGACGCGGGCGTGTTCCATATCTGGCACGTTTCCTACCCGGGGGGCGCCGGGCGGAAAGTGACCGACGGGCTGATCAATGAAGTAGGCGCCAGTGTTTCCCGAGACTCCCGTCAGATCGTGACGGTGGAAGAAAGAACGTTCTCCGGCGTCTGGCGTCTGCGTTCGACGCCAGCCCAGTATCCGGAGCCTGTACTGTCCGGCTCAGACCCTGCGTGGCCAGTGTGGACGCCGGACGGCCGAATCGTTTTCGGTCAACTTATGAACGGCCAGCGAAACATCTGGATTATGGATGCCGACGGGACGAATCAGAAGCAATTGACGCTGGCGGGAAACAACTGGGACCCGTCCATATCCAGGGATGGCCGGATACTCGCCTACGTCTCGGACCGCAACGGCGGCCCCGCCATATGGACGATGGATATCGACGGTGGAAACCCGGCGATGGTGATCCAGGCCGATGGGACAACCATCCCTCAGCTTTCACCGGATGGGAAACGGATCGCATTCACAGCGCTGGGTTCAGGACAGTGGACAACTCTGCGGAGAGTGGCGTCAAACGGCGGGCGAACGATCGAGCTAAACGATAACCTGTGGCTGCGGCCCGCCATTTCGCCCGACGGGAAATGGATTGCGGGGTTCTATGCGGACTCGCAACTAAGCTGGCAGAAGGAGCCGTCGAGCATAGCGGTGATCTCGATCGATGGCGGACGGCCATGGAAGGTGATTCCCATCCCACCCTCCGTTTCGACAACAGCCGGCATCCGATGGAGTCCTGATGGCCGCCAGTTGACCTACGTCGATCGCCGGAAGGAAGGGGACAACATCTGGAGCCTCCAATTGAACGGCGGCGCGCCGCACCAGGTGACGCAGTTCCACGGCGGCACCCTGTTCCGTTTCGATCGGTCGCGGGACGGCAATCAGTTGGTTTTCTGCCAGGGCATTCAGGCGCGTGACGTCCTGCTCATCCAGGACGCGAAGTCTTCCCGGTGACCCTCAGACGATTGGCTTACTGGCCGCCACGGCTGGCCCGAACCTCCGGCCGAGTCAATCCTATGAAACCAAAGATGTTTCGCCGACGTTCTCGATCCTGCGGCTGGCCGGCCGGCGGTAGGGACGCCAAGGGCGAAACGATCCGTGAGCGGACTAATTTCTACTCTTCGATCTCGCAGGTAGAAGCAGTAGATCCGCAGTTGGCGGATGAATCCAATAAAAAGGAGGAAAGATGAAACTCAAGAGGAGAGTGCGGGCCGGCAGGCTGTCAGCCAACCACAAAACGGCCGTCTGCTAGCCCAAAAGGGTGTCCGGGGGTGGTCTGGACGGCCGCCCCGCGGACTCCTCCTCCGACTCGATACCGGCAACCGGCTTTTCGCGTACTTGTTCGCGCGCCCCGGCCGAACCCCCGGGCG
>JACXTT010003601.1_pt1 | contig 23667 bp, 17 predicted proteins | sample 9270951 | NCBI WGS metagenome assembly JACXTT01 (sample SAMN15532306, study PRJNA645909) | rock metagenome | isolation source: weathered quartz diorite | place: Puerto Rico | collected 2017-06-21
ATCAAGCCGGTGATCTACGGCATGCTGGCGGCATGGCTGGCCCGCGTGCCTCGCCGTTTCGCGCTGATCACCGGCCTGGGCTACGCCTTCCGCGAAAACAAGGGCAGGAACGGTCTGCGTAACGTGGCCCAGCAGTTGTACGCGCTGGCGCTCAGCCGGGCGCATACAACCTTCTTCCAGAACCCCGACGACGAGGCGCTGTTCCGCAGGTCCGAGATCCTGCCGCCCGACAAGCGCTCGTGTATCGTCAATGGCTCCGGCGTCGACGTCGCCAGCTTCCGGGTCGCACCCCTGCCCGACGACGGCCCGCGCTTTCTGCTGATCGCCCGTCTGCTGGGCGACAAGGGCGTGCGCGAGTATGCCGAGGCGGCGCGGCGGGTCCGGGCCCGTAGCGCCGGCGCGCGTTTTTGCCTGGTTGGCTGGATCGATAACAGCCCCGACGCCATCACGCAGCAGGAACTGGACGCATGGGTAGCCGACGGGACTGTCGACTTCCTCGGACGACTGTCGGACGTACGTCCGGCCATCGCCGGCTGCAACGTCTTCGTGCTGCCCTCCTACGGAGAAGGCACACCGCATTCCGTGCTTGAAGCCATGGCGATGGGCCGCCCCATCATCACCACCGATGCTCCGGGCTGCCGCGAGACGGTGGTCGATGGCGACAACGGCCGGCTGGTGCCGGTCAAGTCCGTCGACGCACTGGAGCAGGCCATGATGCAGCTGATAGGCGACTGGGAACAGGTTGTGCGCATGGGCCGGCGCTCGCGCCAGATCGCCGAGAGCAAGTACGACGTGCGCAAGATCAACGCCGCGATGCTGCGCGAGATGGGGCTCGGGTAGACGCCGCGGCGACAGGCGACACGATCACAAATTGCGCGTTCCGGAAGCGGTATTCCGAAATTCTCCTGCCAAGCTATTCGTACCTGGCAGGCTGACCGGTATCCATTCTCCCTCAATGCCTTGTCATATCCCCTTTGGAGGGTTGTTCACGGCCAACTTCTCGGAAGGTGACTTTCCCAGGGATCCAGCACCATGCCTGCGGCCCCCAAAGCGGTCATTGATGAACGAGCGCATCGGATTCTCGACCAGGTAGTGAAGCAGGACAGCAAACGCCAGGGTAAGGACAAGCAACAGCAAGGCTTGTACTGGCGCAGGCACTGCCGCAAGCTCGGGCAGCCTGCTTCTGGCGAACGAAAACAGGTATTGCGGTATGCGCTGGACCAGGTAGATGCAGTAGGAGATCTCCCCAAGAAATGCCAGCGGTGCACAGGACAGAGGACGGGTCAGCACGTCCCTCTTGTACGAGAGAAAGAAGATCAGGCATACCGCACCGGCCACGAACAGGCTGTCCGCGCCAACCTTGATGGCGAAGCCGCAGATCAGCAGCGAAACGAGCGAGCCGCCAGCCCAACCCTCAAACTGCGGCAGCGTTTCGCGCCAGCGAAAGAGCAGAACCCCGAGCAGGAACTCCGGAATGAGACGCGCAACGCCGCCGGCCAGCGACAGGTGCTCTGCCGAGGTGAGTTCGACCGCCACGAGCGCGGCCAGGGCCAGGCCGGCGACCGCGAAGATGCGGACCTGCCTGTGTCTGGGAGCCACCAGCAGGAACACCGGGAACCAGACGTAAGCAAACCATTCCGCACTGACAGACCAGGCCACATCATTCCATCCGGTCGGACCGGCATAGCGCCACGCGTTGAGCAGCAGGGCAGTCAGGATGAAACCGGAAGCCGTGTAGTCCTGCGTTCCCAGCGCGTGGGTGTGCAAGGCAAAGTCGCGGGCGATAGCGAATGCCGCGAACAGCAGCAGACATGCGATATGTACCGGATAGATGCGCGCGATGCGCGCGACAATGAACTTCCTCTTGTCGAGCGGGTGGCGATTCGAGGCACCATAGTTGTAAGTGAGGATGAATCCGCTCAGGATGAAGAAACCGTCGACGCCGAGATAGCCATGGTCGAAGAAGGTGTTGGCGCTGCCGATATCGATGAACATCGGATCTGAGCCATAGACATGAAACCAATGCCTGCACAAGACCCACAGGGCGAGAAATGCCCGCAGGCTCGTAAGGGGTTTGAACTGACCCATTCGGTGCTCCATATGGCACGAACATATACCCGTTTTCCATCATGGTAGTGCCGTGACGGGGCTGCCGCGTATCGGCCTCTAAGTCTAGAGATTATGGTTCCCTTCCATCAAAGGGATGATCGAGGCGTAGGCCTTCAGTCTACTGGGCGATGGCTGCGATCTGGCGCTCAATACAGGAGAGGCCTTTCCAGGCCAAGCTTCATTGGGGGGCTGCCACAGCCTTCAAGGCCGCTCGCCGGAGCTAAACCCAGGAACTCGGCCTGGAGCGGAGCGAAGAACTGAATCTTCGGTTCGGATCCTTGCGCGAGGGCACGGTGTCGCGTTGCAGCGTCAGGCGTGTGCGATCGCTCTCGTTCACCGTACTGCGATTCTCAATCTAGTTCGCGAGGCAATGATGAAAAATGCCATGGGCGAGTACATGCCGCCAGCCAGTGCGCCAGTCCCGATCCTTGTAGTCGTGCCTGACTCGCGGAACCCGGCATCCTGGCAGCGGCAATTGGTGGATCGCCTTTGCGCCTGCAGCCTATGTGAAACCTTTGTCTCGGATATCGGGATGTCCGATGTGAGGCGCGCAGGGCCGGCGCGATCCGGCGGTTCGGCCGAGTCCCCAGGGGCGTGCCAGTTCAAAGCAATCATCGACCTCACTGGCCGCCTCAACGCCGGGCGGCATGGGCAGGCCGTCGAGGGAATATGGAGGCTTTGTGACGGGCACGGCGTCGTGCTTGGCGACCATCGTCATGGACTCGAGACGATCGCGGCAGGCGTGGGAATCCAGTTGCACCTGGTTGCCGGCACCGACGAGGCAACCACCCTGATCGACAGCGCCGCGGCATATGCCGAACCCGGCGAGCATGTTCCGCTGGAACGATTGTGCGGTTTTGCGCAGACACTGTTGCTGTCAGCGGTACGCGAGATTTCCGTGCTTGGGGCGCTGGAGCCGCGCCGCGCATGGGAGCCGGACGGCGTGCATCCGACGTCTGCATCGCAGTTGGTGTGGAAGGCGCGAGGCGTGGGCAATCGGATCCGGAAGTTGCTAAAAGGCTTCATGGTGATCGACGAATGGATGGTAGGCGTTGTCGACATGCGGCTAAGCGAGGCGCTGCGTGCGCGGGAGCTCCCGGTACGCTGGATCGGCAATGGTGGGCCAAGCCGCTACTGGGCCGACCCGTTTGGCGTGCCTGGCTGTCAGGATGAGATTTATTGCGAGGAGTTCGATCTCAGGCAGAACATCGGCCGCATTGTCAAACTGAAGCTTGATGGATACGTCGTGCCTGAGCGGCCACAGGAGGTCGATCTCGGGCTTCCGGGGCATTTGTCATTTCCTTACCTGTTTCGTCATGACGGTGCTTTGTATTGCGTCGCCGAGTCGGGACAGAGCCGCCGTTGCGTGTTGAATCGCCTGGACGAAAGCGGGCGCTGGCAACAGGTCGTGGAGCTCCTGAACAATGTCGAAATCGCCGACCCGACGATCTTCCGGCACGGAGACTACTTCTGGCTGGCGTACACCGACGTAGCCATGGGTGCTTTCGATAATCTTTGCCTTTGCTATGCATCGGACCTGCTGGGTCCCTGGCATGCGCATCCGCAGAATCCGGTGAAGTTCGATCACTGTTCATCTCGCTCAGCAGGCTCGGTGACCAGGGATGGCGATCAGCTGCTGCGCGTGGCGCAGGTTTGCAGGAGCGGATATGGACAGGCCGTTGCCGTCAATCGCATCCTTCATTGCACGCCGGAGTTCTATCGTGAAGAGGTGATTCATGTCGTCGGTCCGGGCAACGATCGGATGAATCCGAACGGACTCCACACGATCTCCGAATGGGGCGATCGCATCCTGGTGGATGGCAAGCGATACGTGATCAACCACTGGGTGCTGAGGCGCAGGATCGCCTCGCGCATTGATCGCGCCTACCGCGCATTCGCGCTGTCCCGGGCCAGGGCGCAGGGGTAGGGCGGGCGCCGGAAGGCCGGCTGCGACTCACGGCCGTATGCGCTGCAAACGTTCGCCACGGCGCTGCCGTTGCGGCGCCGCTCGCGTGGCCCGTGACAGGAGATCTCCCTGATGCAGGGGCGCGCCCCTGCGGCCCTCAAGCCGCGCAACGTACCCGTTTCTGCGTAGCTGCTGTATCGCTGGCCACGCGCCTTCCTTGCGTGGGCGGGACGGCGTTGGCAGTCTTCATCCTTGCTCAACCCGTGCGCCCACGCTGGCCAGGTAGTCGCACTTGGCCAGTTCGATTCCGGCCTGATAGTGGACTTCCTGCCCTTGCTGTCCGCCACGCAAGCAATTCAGCAGCACCCGTACCAGGTTGGCTCCCGCCAGATGGGTAAAGGGATAGCCGCCTCCGAACCTTGGATTCATCTCCAGGAGGTACTGGCGCCCGTCACGCACGATTACATCGCAGTCAACGTTGCCGATATGCCCCAATTCGCGGCTGATGCGCGAAGCCAGGTCGCTGAAAGGCTTGCTTTCGACAGTGATTGCCCGATCCGTCTCCCCCGCCCGCATCGACAGCTTCTTGCGCACCGCAAGCCCGACCGGCTTTGCCTCGAGATCGTTGAAGATGTCGAGCCCGTACTCCTGGCCCGAGATCGCCTCCTGGACCAGCACCGGTGATTCTGGCTGCCCCATTCTTGCCAGGTTCGATTGCCGCCAGATTCGCTGGCAATAGGCATGGGCGAAACAAAGCTCCTCCAGGTTCTCGACGAAGAAGATGCCAAAACTCGCGCTGCCCCAGCGGGGCTTGACCACCAGAGGGAAGGACACCGCACCCGACGCAATGGCATGCTCGGCGCTTTCGAGGGTCGCATAGCTGCGCGGCGTGGAAACCCCGATTGACTCGGCGAACTGCGCGGTCAGGAACTTGTCCGCGCAAAGGTGAATGACCTCCTCCGACGAGATCACCGGTGTCGTGCCGACCTCGCGAAACCGGTGTGCGTGCGCGGCAAGGAGCGGAAGCTCCAGGTCATTCAGCGACAGGATCGCCGAGACCTGATGCGTCCTGCATACATCAACCAGAAAGTCGATGTAGTCATCCGCATAGAGTGCAGGCGCTACCAGGAACCTGTCGCACGCACTCGCCGCGGGCGCACCGGCATGCATGTCCACCCCAAGCACCAGGCCAGACCCGTCCAACTCCGACTTGAAATACTCCACCAGATAGCGCCTTCTACCAACGCACGTCAGCAGGACGTTCATGTTCACTCCACGTTCAAGAGAGAAGCCTGGCCATGGGAAGAGCGGAAATCGGCATAGGAACTCGTCGTCATGCCGCTTGAATCGGATTGTCCCCTCTCGGCGCGGGCGCGGGCGCGGACTCGTTGACCGCTTGTACGCCTGGACTGCCTGTGAAAGACGGCACTTCCACGTCTCCCGCCGCGTTGATGCCCTGACGGCGCATAACGGTCCCCACCGTTAGCCAGAGGATTTTCAGATCCAGCCGGAAAGAGAGGTGGTCGACGTACCAGGTGTCGAAGCGAAACTTGTCTTCCCAGCTCAGGGAGTTCCGCCCATTCACCTGTGCCCAGCCGGAGATGCCGGGACGCACCAGATGACGACGTGCCTGGTGCGGTGAGTAAAGCGGCAGGTACTTCAATGGCAAGGGGCGTGGACCAATGACACTCATGTCTCCCACCAGAACGCACCAGAACTGGGGCAGCTCATCGAGACTGGCGCGCCGCAGGAACCTGCCGAACGGCGTGAGCCTGTCATTATCCGGCAAGAGCTCGCCATCGGGGCCTCGCTCATTCGTCATGGTTCGGAACTTCAGAAACTCGAATGGCTTGCCGTCGAGGCCTGCGCGCGGTGTACGAAACAGCACCGGGCTGCCCAGATTCCAGCGCACTGCGCTTGCCAGGATCAACAACGGGATTGCCAATACAAGCAATGCCATGGTGGCGAAAACGATGTCGAACAAGCGCTTCATGTTAGATCCGTCCAGTTCGTCGCGCAGCGGAATTCATGGCCGTGCCGCGACAGGCAATGGACTTCCGCACTGGAGTCAATCTAACCAGAGCCGCGACGCTGCGTGAAGCATCAAATGTGTTCGAGGCCACGTTTCGCCGCGCCGCCGGTGATGCAAAAAGCCGTGGCCCTGCTGCGCTCGAAAGCTCGCATAGCCGTATTGCATGAGTGCACAAGCCGCCTGTGGACACCGAAAGGAATCAAAAATTGAGTGTGTGCGCGCCCGTACGGACGACACGGCTAGCCGGCTCTTAGATTGACGCATCTGGCTGGGCCGCGCGACAGGAGCAACCGCTGTGCCGCACGGCGCGGCTCCGCAAGCGCCCGGCAAATTTAATGGGAAGAGCAATAATGATCTCCTCGACGGATACGGTTATTATCGGCGCTGGCCCCTATGGCCTATCGGCTTCGGCTTACCTGACCAAGGCCGGCGTGCCCCATCAGATTCTTGGGCAACCCATGCATGCCTGGCAAAATTTCATGCCCCCCGGGATGCTGTTACGCTCGGAGCCATTTGCCTCGAACCTCTATTCGCCGTGTGGCGGCTACACGATGGAAGAGTACTGCCGCCGCAATCGTCTCGACTATCAGCCTGTTGGTATCCGCGTGCCGGTGGAACACTTCGTGGACTACGGGCTTTGGTTTCAGTCGCAGCTGGTCAGTCATCTCCGTCCGGTGGAAGTTGTCGATATGCGCCGCAAGGATGGATTCTTCCGGCTGGCTTTGGGCGACAACAGCACCCTGGTGGCGCGGCGCGTGGTATTGGCATTGGGCCTGAAGGGATTTGCGCAAACGCCTTCAGCACTACAGGGCTTGCCGAGGCCTTATGTGGTTCACTCCGGCGAGTTCGGGAGCCTGGCTTGGGCGAAGAACAAGAATGTCGTGATTGTCGGCGGGGGGCAATCGGCAATCGGGCTTGCTGCACTGATGCGCGAGATCGGCGCGCGGGTTCGCCTGCTCGTGCGCGGGGCGGATGTGAATTGGAGTGGTGAACCGCGTACCTCCCGCGGGATCATCTCAAGGCTACTCAGAGCGCGCGTCGGCCTGGGGCGCGGTTGGGACTCAAATAGCCCCAGTTCTCTGCTGACTTCCTTCCTGCTGTCCGAATACCCTGTTGTCTTCCACATGATGGATCTTCAACGTCGCAAGAGAATTCTGGAGACCGGGTGGGCACCGTCGGGTGCTTGGTGGCTGCGCAATCGTGTGGAGGGCAAGATTGATATCCTGGCTCAGACTGAGATCAGGCATGCTGAACTCAAGAATGGTCAGATGGTTCTGCAGATCGCGTCCGGGAACGAAATATCCTGCATTAGCGCCGACCATGTCGTTCTCGCTACAGGATTCAAGGTTGATTTGGCCAGACATTGCTTTATTTCCCAGGAGATCCGGAATTCGCTCTCACTCGTTAGTGGCTCGCCAAGCCTGACGGGCAACTTCGAAACCAATGTACGCGGCCTGTACGTGATCGGGCCAGCTGCCGCGTTGAGCTTCGGTCCTGCGCTGCGTTTCGTCTACGGCGCAAAATATGCGGCGCCACACTTGGCACGACACATCAGTAGATGCTTCCAAGAGGAGGCCGGGAATCGTGTCGTCCCATCACAGGCCATCCCGTCAGAACCGGTTGAGGAACATGGTGGGAGCGGCTTGCGCGGACAAAGCATTTTCCCAGCTCCCGGGAGTAATGCGGAATAGGTCAGAATTCACAACTCTGCGACCTGGTCCTGGCTGAGCGTCTGCTCGATGGCCGGGCGCAGCCGCGTGACCAGGTCCTGGCGGCGCACGTGGTCGAACATCCGCGAGATCGGGTTGGCAATGCCTGCACTTGGCATCCGGCGTTTGCAGACGTCATAAAGCCACAACACCCATGGATAAGGCCGGCCCCAATTCTCCCCTGCCAAGCTGGCGTCAACCTACGCCACGCTAGCTTTGATCGCGACGGCCGCAAATATCGGTACGCAGTTGCCGCCGGGACCATCATCGGGCTCGTCATGCACATCGTTGGCAATGGCGCCGCCTAAGTGACGAAGCGCGTGCCTGGCGTAACCGGCAAGAACCAGCCACGTGGCACCATCAGCCGCAGTATGTCAGCCAGCAAGACACCACCCTCGCAGCGCAAGACGCCGGTGCGCTCGTCGAAGTCAATAAAGTGGTCGAGATAGCGGGTAGACAACAGCGCGCCGCCGCTGTTCACGCAGCTATCGCCCTAGCTGTGCCCATTGCCAAAGGGAAGCGCGCTCGGTACACCAGCGGGCAATGCGGGCAGGCCCTTGACGCGGCTGCGCAACTCCAGCATTTTGCATTGAGAACCGAGCGCGCGCCCCCAGGAGAAGACGGTCCGCCGTGCCATCTCAGCTAGCGAGGTAAATGGTGATGGCACACAAAATGCCGACTATCAAGCTGGCACGGTCCTTTAGTGCGAACAGCACCGGATCGTCATGCACGGCTCCGCGATGCGCGCTCATCCAGACGCGGCTGATCCAGTACAGCATCAGTAAGCACAACATCCACATGATCTGGGGCTGCCGGTACAACGCCTCCACCGCCGGGCTGTTGATATAGAGTGCCAACACCAGCACACTGAGAAAGCCGGCACTGGTGCCAAGGCTTTCCAGGACGGCGAGATCGTCCAGCCGGTAGCCGCGTCCTGCCGCCCCCAGACTACCCTGGCGCTGCATGACCTGGAGCTCGGTATAGCGCTTGACCAGCGCGAGGCTGAAGAACAGAAAGACCGAGAACATCAAGAGCCAGAATGAGAGTGGCACCGATACCGCGAAAGTGCCGGCCACGATGCGAATGGTGTAAAGCCCGGCGAGTACGACTATGTCGATCAGCGCCACGCGCTTAAGTCGAAACGAGTATGCCAATGTGAGCAGGAAATAGCCGGCCAGTACCAGACGGAAATTGGGCGGCAAAAGCATGGCAGTGGCGATCGCCCCGGCCAGCAGCAACGGCACCAACACGAAGCCGGCAAGCAGCGGAAGCTGGCCAGACGCAAAGGGCCGCTGTGCCTTGCGCGGGTGCTGTCGGTCTGCTTCCAGATCCAGCATATCGTTAAGCACATAGGCGGAGGAAGCGCACAGGCTGAAGGCCAGGAAAGCCAGCATTGCTGCGCCGAGCGCCTCGACGTCGAGCAGTTGGTGTGCCGCAGCCAGAGGCACAACCAGCAGAATATTTTTCACCCATTGGTGCAATCGCAGCGCTTTCGCGACGGCACGCATCATATGCCCCTGCGGTGCGAAGGTCCTGTAGACGTCCGTAACCATGCGGGCACGTTTCTCAAGCCTCTTGGGCGCATTGACCAGCACGCCGCCACGGCTGACTGACCATACCGCCAGATCGACGCGATGGTTGCCGCAATAGTCAAAAGCTTTCACGCCAAACTTCTCGACCAGCGAATCGGCCTTGTTTCTCCCCGAAAGATTATGCGTGTCGCTGCTGGCGAGCACGCCCTCGAACAGCTTCAGATGATCGGCAATGCCGGTAGCCAGCCGGTGGTTGGACGCGGTGCACAGCCATAACTGGCGGCCTTCCCCCTTTTGGTCGGAGAGCCAATTGAGGAACTCCCGATGGACAGGCAAGGTAGCATGATTGAGGCATACGCGGCGTGCCAGTTCGGCCTTGAGAACGGCCTTGCCGCATAGCAGCCACCACGGCATGAGGAACAGGTAAAGCGGATTGCGCCTGAGCAATGCCAGGCAGCATTCCAACAGAAGGTCCCCGTGAATCAGCGTCCCGTCCATGTCGACGCAAAGTGGAATCGAAGGCAGGCTCATGGCTTTTCCCATCCAACTGATGAAGATTTTTGCTAAAACCCCAGAACTCTTCGTGAGAAAACATCCACATATGGCAGCACGCTGTCAACACCAATTGGACCAAGCGGCAAAGCATACAAAATAAACAGAAAATTCAACATCCGCGACGTTGTTTTCAAATCGGATTTCCCTGACATTGAATGAAAGACCACAACAATCAGGTTTGAAAACAGGATAAGCTGGCACCATCTGGCGTAGTCAGTTCCAAGTGCGAAAAGTGCGAACGTAGATAACGTCGCAAAGAATACAAGGTCGAGCCGCAGCGCATTGGAGCGGTAGAAGTGCGTCAAAAAGACGCAAGGCGTCAAAGCATAAAACGCCAGCACAGCGTATTGAATCAGGCTTAAATTCGTGGCGGGCTCCAATAAACCTCTCTGCCAAACCATGCTTCCCCGATCAAAGCCCGGCGGGAGCGCAGCCGCGAAACTTACATCGGAGTTACCTAAAATTGCAACCGATATCGCGCACACGGATGGAATTACGGCTGGTTTTAACAAGGCACCAGCAATATTGAAAATAGGCTTGTGCTTATTGGTGGCAACTCCAATGGCCAGCAAGACAGGCAATCCAAAAACAAATACGGCTTCATGAACCAAAACACCCAGCCCAAGCAACACGCCGGCAAGAACATTGTGTCCCTTTAACATCAAAACCAGCGAAGCCATAACCAATATCATATTTACATGATCGAAGCGTCCGGCATCGTAGGATAGCTGCATAATCCCAACCGGACTGAATACTATCAAGCATTTGATAACATCCTTCAACGTGGTGCCAAAGCGAGATTCTCTATCAAATGCTATCTTTATCAGGGCTAACCCGCCGAAAACGATTGCGAAGTCGAGCAGGATAATCATTGCAACGGCAAGAGGTTTGTTACCACCTATCGTGTGGAATATGGGATACAAGAGCGTTCCAAGCAATCCGCGCTTAACAAAACCAAAGTCAAAATAGTTTACATAATACTGAGTCAATCTCCATGACAGGAAATTGTCAAGGCTGTTATCCCGAATCGCCACCGCTATGCTCTGGGATATTCCAAACACCCAGAATGCAAAGCAAAGTTTCAGGAAGTGTTTGGACGTAAATGTTAGTATCTTCATTCTTTCTTCTCCGGCAGCTTTGTCGCCATCGCAAGTCTCCCGCGCATTCCGATTCAGGCTAGCGAAGCCAGGATGGCCCGTATGTTCGCCTTCGTACCATCGGCGAGAAATCGCGGTCGGAATGTCCCTTTTCTGGGACCTCCTACCCTGCATTGCCGCTGCTCGGCAGTCTCAATCTTGTGATCAGCCGAATTGGAGAACGGCGTCTCCGGCGTCGCAAAAAGTACCAAAGCCTTTTCGGCACGCCACGTTCGCGGAATTCGTGGACGCCGTTCGCAGAATCGGCGTTCCTCAACAACAGGCTTACGCTCCACCACCTTCGATTGCCCACGACCTTTGAGGGGAGCGTCAAAAACCTTGGGGTTGTAACTTCGAGGCAAGCCCGCATGGGCTTTCTTGATCTGGGTATGCCAGAGGCATCAGCGAAGTTTGTCAATGCGGGAGATCAACACAGGTCGGGCGGCTTTTTCCATTTCCGTCCTGGCACGCATACCCTTGACGGTCCGGGCGAGCTTGTTGGCTACTGCATCGACCACGGCATTGAAGGAACGCCGCTGGAGCAAACCGTCGAGCCAGGCGGTTCGTGCGCCTTTGATGACTAGTCTGACCTGAACTGACCAAGATGCTGGACGCCGAATGCCGTCCGCTGGCACGCTGGCACCTCCGAGATGCCAGCGTCCCCAGAGGACGTCCGAGAGCTCTCGGCTTAATCCAGGTTATTTCCTGAGGCCCGGAAAATGCTTTGTCCATGCAAAGCAGCCCCACTGTCTCCCTCGACCGGATCTGAAGGGAAGACAAAATCCCGCGCTTCCTCTTTGAAGCATCTACTGATATGTCTCGTCAATTGCGGGGCGCCATATTTTGCACCATAGACGAAGCGCATGACAGGACCAAAGCTGAGTGCCGCGGCCGGTCCAATGACATAAAGGCCGCGCACATTGGTTTCGAAGTTGCGCGTCAGTTCTGGCCAGCCGCCGACGAGGGATAGTGACTCCAGCAGCTCTCGGGAAAAGAAGGAGTGCTTCGCCATGTCAACCCCGAACCCCGTGGCGACAATAAGATGGTCAGCGGTAACGCTAGACGTTTCATTCCGGCTTGCGATCTGAAGAATTACCTGACCATTCTTGACCTCGGCATGGCTGACCTCCGTTCGAAACGAGAGATCAACCTTGCCGACCACGCGATCATGCAACCACCACGCACCCGACGGTCCGAACGAACTCTCGGCAATTCTCTTGCGCAATTGGCGATGGATCGCGCGGAAGAGAAAAGGGTACTCGGACAGCGTATATGGGTACCAACCGGCTGCAAGGCCCCCTTCCGGCTTTAGCAGCCTCGAGATGATACTGCGCGAGGCATCCGGTTCCGCATTCCAGCTCACAGCCTCACCGCGCACGAGCACGCGAACGCGAGCGCCGATTTCGTTCAGGAGTGCTGCAAGTCCGAGCGCCGACTGCCCCCCGCCGACGATGACGATATTCTTGTTCCTCGCCCATGCCAAGCTCCCGATCTCGCCCGAGTGAATCACGTAAGGCTTTGGCAGGCCTTGAAATATCGGAGGCGTGCGGTCAAATCCCTTCAGGCCTTGAGCTACGATCACGCGCCGCGCAACCAAGGAACTGCCGTCGCTCAAAGCGAGACGGAAGAATCCATCCTGCCGGCGCAATTCGACAACGTCCAGGGTGCGAAGATGACTAACGAGTTGTGACTGAAACCAGAGCCCATAGTCAACGAATGTCTCCAGCGGCAGGCGCATGCCAATCGGCGCATAGCTGATTCCGTTGCGCCGGCAATATTCCTCCAACGTGTAGCCTCCCTGCGGTGCATACAGATCGGAGGCAAATGCCTCGGAGCGCATGAGCATCCCAGGCGGCATGAAATTTCTCCAGGCGTACATTGGCTGCCCAAGAACCTGATGAGGCACGCCGGCCTCGGATAAATATGCCGAAATCGACAAGCCATAGGGGCCCGCACCGATAATGGCGGTGTCTGTTGACGAGTTCATCTTTCTTCCCATTGGATTTGTTCGCCGCTAGTCGAGTTGCGCCGGACCGTCCACTGCCTCATGATGCGGCTCCCCAGTGAGCCACTGATGCAGTAATGCTGCACAGCAGGAAGCGGGTCGCTCCAGCGAAAGTACCCATCGAAGATCCGGAAGCTGTTTGTCAGCAAGTGTCGCGGCGCTCGTTCCGCAAATGTCGAGCGCCATGCAACATGAGATGGAACTGTCACACTCGGCACGGCCGGAAGCCCTAGTTCGTATCGATACGCCGCCAATGGAATATTCACTCCGCACAGCGTTGCAATTTCCTCTTGCCAGTCCGTTCTTCCGACCGTTGGCTCAATAATCATGAATCTCTTGTGATGACTGTCCCACTTATATTCCATGCTGCCCATGCCATCGAAGTCGGCGCAATTGGCAATAGCGAGAGTCATCGGTTCGAGCGCTTCTCCTGCCTCGGGCGCGGCGATACAAATGGCGGTGCTGCCTATATCACGCGGTGAGCATAAGAGCTTGCGCCCGGTGAAAATGGCGGCTATTTTCCCGTTCTCGCCCCGATAGAACAGCGTGAAGTAGATGTTGCTCTCGGGTCCCTCTATCCACTCTTGCGCAACAATGCCGCCAGGCGTACGAAGCATGATGCCGGCATGCTTCATGGCATCGTCCAGGGAGTCGGCGCGGACCGCGCGCTCTTTGTCGCCGCTCAGTGCATAGCGCTTGTCATCGGGCTTGATGATGCAAGGAAACCGTAGCCTGGACAGAAGCGGGAGGTCGGATGTGCCATTGAGGATTTCGGTATGCGGAACTGGAAATCCGTTTTGCTCGGCGAATCGATGAAATTCTGATTTATTGCTCAGAAGCTTGACGCCTGTGTCAGGTGGCAGGCGAAAACGAAACCACTTGCCTAGTTCTGGGCGATTCTCGGAAACCGTGTGGACAGCGTCTTCGTCGGTCAAGAAAAGCACGGGGCGCTTTTCGAATCTTTTGCCCAGCGCAATCATGTCTTCGACAAAATCTTGGCCCTTGAAGCTGCGAATCACGCAGCGGCGGGCATGGCGGGACCATAGCGCTGCCTTGCTGCTGGTGGTATCCACCGCGATGATGGGCATCTTCTGGTTGGCCAGCGAGCGCACCAACCCAAGCCCGTTGAGGTCGCCACCAACGATGACTACCGCGGCGTTCTCAGTAGAGTCCGGCATTCTCAGCATGGTTGGTTTCCTTACCAGCATGTCAATTCGATCGACACGGCGCGCCAACATGGCCCTTGCCCGTCTGCTTTGCTCATGGGGTTCGGCCAGGTAGCGCCAATCTAGAACCAGCTTCCCGCGTCATCCGTACGGGCGCGCACACTCTCTTTTCAAGATCCTGTCCGGACGTTCGCGACCCCACCTCACAACAGCCGCTTTCGCCGCCTGGCTTTCAACGGACCAGGGAGCATTCAAACTTTGCAATCGGTCGCCGCGCACGGCGGCCGGAACCCATGTCGGTAGTCGAAGCCGTATCAATGATGCCGGGCATAGTGGCCGATCCATTGGCTGGCGATGGCTTCGATGTTGAAGTGCGATGCGATGTGCTGATGCCGCGCAAGCTGCTGAATGACCTGGCCTCTTCCCGATGCCAGTGCCTCGCACATGGCCGAGGCCAGTGCTTGCACATTGCCCCTGTCAACAATCCTGCCAACACCAGTCAGCACATCCGCAACCCCCGAGGCATCGGTGGCGACCACCGGACACCCGCATGCCAACGCTTCGCCCACGACCAGGGGCATGCCTTCGATCACGGAGGAGAGGACGAACAGGTCGGCCGCGTTCAGCAAAGCGGGTATGTCGTGGCGTTTGCCGAGCAGGATTGCTTTTCCAGCAAGACCCAGCCGCGCGATCTGCTGCTCCAGAGCCGCACGGTCGGGCCCTTCGCCGGCAATCATCAGTATTGCGCCGGATTTGGGGGCAACCAGGCTGAAGGCGTCCAGCAGGACTGCTTGCGCCTTGTCCGGGATCAGGCGCCCGACGTTGACGATGAGCTTATCCTCCGCGCCAATCCCGAGTGAGGCTCGGGCAGCCGCACGGATCTCGGCATCCAGGTGGTAGCGGCTCGTATCGATGCCATTCGGGATAACGATGATGCGCCCCGCCGTGACGGCGCCTAACTCAATCATGCGCCGACGGCCTTCAGTGCTGACATGGGTGGTCAGGTTGGCCCATCGGTCCGTGAGCCGGTATGCCAGCATGCGCAGCTTGCCACCCTCATAAAAGCTGTGCGCTGTGCAGATCGTAGTCGGGACCGCGCAGACAAGCGTCAACGTGCGGGCAAACAGATTCGCGTGAACCATGTGAGCGTGAATCACATCCGGACGCCACGCTTGTACAAGACTCCGCACGCGCCAGAGGGTGCTCACCATCGACTGCGGTGACTTTTTGATATCGAGACGTAGTGTCTGGATATCTTTGGGAAGGTCCACCTCGCAACCCGGCGTCAGGCTGACCACGGCAATGGCATGGCCTAACGCCGCAAATTGTCGGGCCAGCGCCGCTACCTGTTGCTCGGCGCCCCCCAGTCGCAGCCCGGTAATCAGCAGCATGATTCTCATCGGAGACACCCCTCCGGCAGGCTCGACCTGGCTCATCACCGTGCCCCTGCGAGGAGCACTATGCCAGTCTTGGTTCCCTTTGGTCACCGGCATGGACTGACACGGAAGGCAAATATCGTCACCTGCATTAATGGCGGCTTTCGCACGCGCAGCGTTGTATTCCGATTCCAAACCTTGCCGTCAGGCGAAGCGCCCATCTGTTCGCTGACACACACGTACATTGGCTTGAGCGTGAGATGCATCGCTTTATGCAGGCTGACCAGTGCGACACCAGGCCGGGGGATCCCCGATCGTCGTCGGACGCAATCGCACTGCCGCATATACAAGTGCCAGTGCGTTGACTCAGACAGCGGTCCGGGAGCCGGCAATGCCTTATCCGGTCTGGCAGTGTGGGCTGGGCAACGCCCAAGGCTACACGAGGGCGCACATCGGTGATTAGATTCAGATGCTGCATTCGACGGAGCGATCCGCGGGGCAGCACACGTCGAGCGGCACGACTGCTGCGTTCTTGCACTTGGCACGGTCATCCGTTGTGACCGACGAGATTTGGCTTCAGGGCCAATATGAGGTGATAAGCATGGAGCGTCTTCTCGACATTGTCGGAGGGGGCATTTGCGCGGCGGGCGGCGCGACGGCGCCCAGGATTACGGGAAGCAATTTTGCAAGGGATGGCGCACGGCGCGAAGCCGGATTTCGATTGCCCAGGAAAATGTTCCATGCTGACGACTGAATTTTCCCCATGGCCAAGCTTCACCTCGGGCGAGGCGGAAGCCGTGCAACGGGTGCTGCTGTCCAACAAGGTGAACTACTGGACGGGCACGGAATGCCGCGAGTTCGAGCAGGAATTCGCCGATTGGTGCGGCGCGCGTCATGCCGTGGCGCTGGCCAATGGAACGCTGGCGCTGGATGTCGCGCTCAAGGCGTTGAATATCGGTCCGGGGGACGAGGTGGTGGTGACGCCGCGCACCTTCATCGCCAGCATTTCCTGCGTAGTCAATGCGGGCGCCATTCCCGTGTTCGCCGATGTCGAGGAGGATAGCGGCAATATCTCCGCCGCGACCATCGCGCGCGTCCTGACACCCCGCACCCGCGCCCTGATATGCGTGCATCTGGCCGGGTTCCCCTGTGACATGGATCCGATCATGGCGCTGGCGCGAGCGCATGGGCTCAAGGTGATCGAAGATTGTGCCCAGGCCCATGGAGCCAGCTACAAGGGCCGTGCGGTCGGCACCATTGGCCATGTCGGCGCCTGGTCGTTCTGCCAGGACAAGATCATGACCACCGGTGGCGAGGGGGGCATGGTAACGACCGACGATCGTGAGCTTTGGTCTCGCATGTGGTCGTATAAAGATCATGGAAAGAGCTGGGAGGCCGTGTACGAGCGCGAACATACACCGGGCTTCCGCTGGTTGCATGATTCCTTCGGCACCAACTGGCGCATGACCGAGATGCAGGCAGTCATCGGCCGCATTCAGCTCAAGCGGATGGCCGAATGGACCGGGCGGCGTACGGCGAATGCCATGGCATTGGCCGAAGCCTTGAAATCGTGCGGGGCGCTGCGTTTTCCAATGCTCCCTCCCGCTATGCAGCATGCATGGTACAAGTTCTACGCCTTTGTCCGGCCGCAGGCGCTGAAGACGGGGTGGAGCAGGGACAGGATCATGGCCGAGGTCAATGCCGCGGGGGTGCCCTGCTATGCAGGGGTATGCTCGGAAGTCTACCTCGAGAAGGCGTTCGACCACACCGGCTGGCGCCCGGCCGAGGGGTTGCCGGTTACAAGGGCCTTGGGCGAAACCAGCCTGATGTTTCTGGTACATCCGACGCTGACCGAAGCAGAAGTGACAAAGACCGGGATGGTCGTCCGGGATATAGTCGGACAAGCGTCGCGCTGAGAACCTGCGCTTGGAGGCTGCAGGTGCGCAGACAGGGGTACTAGCCTCCAGGGATGCGCGATAGATGACACCATGGTTTCAGATTGTCCATATTGGCGAAGACACTCAGGCGCTGGCGCTGGCAGGGTTCATTACCGTGTGCCTGGCCTGCGCCGGATACTGGAAACGCGCGTTCCGTTGGGTTGCATCGCTCGGAGTCGGCGCGGGCCTGGTGCTGGCTGGCAAGCTGGCCTTTGAATTTTACGGCTGGTTCTTGCCATCGTTGGGGCTATACAGCATCAGCGGCCATGCCATGTTGACTGCCGCCGTCTATCCGGTGATGTGCATGCTGCTCGGATCGACCGTCGGCGAACGTGCCGCTAGATACGGGATCGTTGCCGGTCTGTGGGTGGCGCTGGTGATGGCAATCGTGCTTGTGGCTGGACGCTACCATACCCTGGCCGAAACCCTGATCGGGGCGGCGATCGGCCTGTGCGTGGCGTGGATCAATGCCAGGCCTGTGGTCAGCCTGCGGGGCCATCGCGTCTCTGTCTTGCTTGCGGCATTGCTCGCTGTGCTAGCGCTGGCTGCGTTGCCACGCATGCTTGAGCCGATCAAGGAATCGCTCTGGGCGCAAGGGGCGCGTTGGCTCGATGTGACGATGCAATGCATCAGGGACATCGATGTCGACCCTGCATCCGGGCAGACCGTGGTCAGGGTCCTGCAGTGTCCTGTCTCATTGCCCGCGAATCGGCCCCCCCGAGCTGCGCGGCCATGGTTGGAGTTGGCTGCCGGTTGAGCGTCAAGGCGGATAGCAGCGCTCCGGCGGTCCCACGCTTCTTGGCCGTCTGGAAACAGGCGCCTGGCCGGTTGCGCGCTTCCGGCTAACCCATTTGGTAAGGGCGCGTACCGCCGGACCCTGCCAGGTGAACTTGCCGAGGAGCTGCCGATACAGTGGGCCGTGGAGAATCGCCTTCAACGCTTCAGGAGATATCCCCTGGACTCGACAGCTTGGCCGGCTCCAGCTTGTTCGCCGCTTCGGTTTGCCGCAGCGAGCGCGAAGCGACCTTGCGCATTGCAAGCTGCAATGGCAGCCGGAAGTCCTCCTGCGTCTGCGCCGGCTTGGCCGCGCGGACCTCAAGCGAGCTGTATGGTGCGTATTCCGGCACGATCGCCTGCACCAGCATCTGGATCTTCAGTTCGTCGCGCGTCTCGCAGGCGGCGAAGAGCTGGGCCAGGCGGTCATGCAGATCGTCTTCTTCCATAAAAGGCTCTTGCGAACACATGATGCGCTCATGCTCGCTGGGGGTCACCGTGCCGCCGATCAGGAGTTCCTCGTAAAGTTTCTCCCCCGGGCGCAGGCCGACGAACTTGACCTCGATGTCCCCGTTCGGGTTCTTGGGGGTGCGTTCCACCAGCCCGGCCATCTCGATCATGGTCCGGGCCAGGTCCACGATCCGCACCGGCTGCCCCATGTCCAGCACGAACACCTCGCCGCCGCGGGCCATCGCGCCCGCCTGGATCACCAGCTGCGAGGCCTCGGGGATCAGCATGAAGAAGCGGATGACATCGGGGTGGGTGATCGTGATCGGCCCGCCCGCTTCAATCTGGCTGCGAAACAGGGGAACCACGGAGCCGGAAGACCCAAGCACGTTGCCGAAGCGGACCATCGCGAAAACCGTGCGGGTGCCGGGCCGTGCCGCCGCGGCCTGGAAGATCAGCTCCGCGATGCGCTTGCTCGCGCCCATCACGTTGGTGGGGCGGACGGCCTTGTCGGTCGAGATCAGCACGCAGGTCTGCACGCCGAAGCGGTCAGCCATATTGGTGATGGTGAGCGAGCCCAGCACGTTGTTGCGAATGCCCTCGGGCATGTTGCTCTCGACCAGGGGCACGTGCTTGTAGGCCGCAGCGTGATAGATGGTATCGACCTGCTGGCCCTGCATGGCGGCGGCCACGGCATTGGCGTCGCACACCGAGCCGATGCGCGCCAGCAACGGCACCTCGGGGAAGTTCCGGCGCAGATCCTGCTCCACCATGTACAGTGCCCATTCGGAATGGTCGAACAGGATCAGCTTGCGCGGCTGCTGCGTGGCAACCTGGCGGCACAGCTCGCTGCCGATGGAGCCGCCCGCGCCGGTGACCATGACGACCTTGCGGTGCGTGCACTTGGCGAACAGCGCCTCGCGCGGCGGTACGGCTGGCCGGCCAAGCAGGTCCTCAACCTTGACCTCGCGGATCGACTGCATGGTGATCTTGCGGTCCACCAGCTCCAGCAGCGTGGGCAGGGTGCGCACGCTCACGGCGTACCGGTGCAGCTTGTCCAGGATGCGCTTGCGCCGGTCCGGCGACAGCGAGGGCACCGCCAGCACCACTTCGTCGATGCCCAGCCGCTGCAGCTGCTCCCGCATGCGCGAGGTATGGAACACCGGCAGGTCGGTGAAGGTGTGGTTGTCCAGCGAAAGGTCGTCGTCGAAGAAGCACACAGCCTCATGGTCGACGCTGGCGCGCATGGCGTTGGCGAGCTGGAAGCCGGCCTCGCCGGCGCCGAAGATGCCCACACGCCGGGTCGGGCGCCCGCGGGCGCTGCGCCACAGCTCAGTGCGCCGCAGCATGGCGCGGATCAGGAAGCGCGAAATCACGACATAGGCGAAGGCGATGAACCAGTAGATCAGCAGGCCGGCGCGCGGCAGCCGGCTGTCATTCATGAGAAAGGACACGCTGTAGGTCAGCCCGACCATGGCTGCCATGCTGATGCCGGCGACCCACAGCACCTTGAGGTCGATGTAGCGCAGCACGGTCCGGTACAGACCGCTGAACGAGAACACCGGGATCGTGCACGCCGCGATGAACAACGGCGGCAGCAGGCCGTACTGCACGATCAGCTCCTGATTGCCGGAGCGCAGCAGCAGGGCCAGCGCGAAGCACAGCGGCAGGGCCAGCAAGTCGACCGTCATCATCAGCGCGATCTTCTGGCGGCGCGAGAGGGATGGCAGGCGCAGGGGGCGCGGGGCTGTCATGCCCGGAACCCCTGCAACGCCACCGCCGCGATTGTCACTGCTACCCGCATGGCCCACAGGCTCTGGCTGGCGGGAACCGCTCGATGCATCCATATCGGTGTGTCCATTGCACGGCTCTTCTGCCCGGAAGGCGCCGGCGTCAGCCTGCGACTGGCTGTGATGCCATGGGTCGCCGTGGCTTCACGCATCTCCGTGCGCCGGCGTGAATCCGCTTTCCTGCAAAGCTATCGTTTCTGCGTGGTGTGGCGCAATCGGGCTACGTGCGCTGCCGAACGTGGAATGCCGATGGACCCGGGCACGCAGAAACGGGTACGCATGCCATTGCCGCCAGCTGGTGTCGTCATCGATCGCGCCATGGCAGGCTGGCGCAGAGGGAGCACGGGGAAAGGGCGTTATTGCAGCGGCGCAGGCGCTGCAATGCGGGTACGTGCGTTGCCGCACAGGCGCTGGCGAGGGAGCGCAGAAATGGGTACGCTCCCGGGCCTGCGTGGCTGTCAGTCGCGCGGCAGAGGCGCGCTGAGGCCGCTGCTCCCTGACCCCTGGCGCCCGGCTGGTCGCGGGCCGCGCAGCAGCTGCCACAGGCAAGTCGCCGTGTCATAGAAGGTGCCGGCGCCGCGCAGGCCGGCTGCGCGCAGGTGGTGCGCAAGGTCGTGCGGCAGGGCCAACAGCAGGAACATTGCCGTCTTCAGCGGGTGCTCCGGGCCATGGTCATAGCGCCGGCAGGCCACATACAGCCGTGAGGCGTCGCTGGCGGGGCACGGCCGGCCGGCCGACACCGATGGCAGGCGCTGGTTGACTGCGCTCGGGACCATCTCGATGCGGTAGCCGAATTCCTGCACCGCGCGTCCGGCCAGTTCCAGGTCGTCGTAGCCGACGGCAAGGTGCTCGTCGAACGACAGGTTCTCGAACAGCTCGCGCGGGAACACCGCGCTGTGCAACAGCACCGAGCACAGGCGCTCGCCGCGGCGGTAGTCCAGTGTCGGGTAGCCCAGGAACGCCGGCTTGCGCGGAGCGCCGCGCCGCCCCTGGCAGACCTCGGTCCCGGTCAGGATGAGCGGCGTCGCGCAGCCGGCGGTGGCCCGCCGGAGATGGTCGTCGGCCACGGACTCGGTCATCTGCTGCAGGAAGGTTGCGCCCAGCAGGGTCTGGTCATCCAGGAACAGTACGTGCGAGCCGGTGGCCGCGCGCAGGGCGCGGTTGCGGTTGGCGGCCCTGGAGCGGCGAGGGCCTTCCAGGTAGGTGATGTCCGGATAGTCCCGGCGCATCATCTCGCGCGTGTCGTAGCCGCTGCTGTCGTCGGTGACGATGAGCTGGTGCGGCGGCATGGTGGAATCAGCGACCGATTGCAGCGTGTGCCGCAGTTGCTCGGGATGGTCGCATGTGGATATGCACACCGAAACGGTGGGCAGGAAGGAGCTTGCCGGCATGGTGACCCCTCCAATGTTCGGCAGATGGCAGACGCCTGCGCCGGCCCGTCTGGTGCGGGCGCGGCGCAGGGTCCTGAATTACAGCACCGGGCTGGCGGCCTGGAACGCGGCGTCGCCGGTGCGGGATGCAACCACCGGGCGCGCGTTGCTGCCGCGCGTGAGGCGTTCATCGCCACTGACCCACTCGAGCGTCGCACCGCGTTGCAGGGCGGCATAGACGGCCTCGCCCTTGTTGCGTACCTTCAGGCGCTGGTACAGCGTGCAGGCGTGGCTCTTGACCGTGGCCACCGAGATATTGAGCATGCGGCTGACGGTCTTGATCGGGTAGCCGCGTGCCAGCAGCACCAGCACCTCGTACTGGCGCGGTGTGATCTTCAGCATTTCGGCTTCGTCGTAGCTGGGCTCTTCCTCGACCAGCGGCGCTGCGCCGGTGGCGGCAGCCGGGGCCGACAGCGGCTGCCCCGGCCGCAGGCAGGTGAGGTCGCGCACCGCCACGGTGGTGCGTGCGGCACCGGGTGTGCCGGCGCATGCCACCAGCGACAGTTGCTCGCCTGTCAGCGCGTGCGCAGGGTTCAGCGGCAGCGGCGCGGCCGAGGCCAGCGACTGCACCGCCGGCATGGCCGAGCGCGACGCCGACGGCATGGAGCCGGTCTCGGCCGAGAACAGCAGCCCCTGCACGCCTGACACCGCCAGCCGGATGGCCGCCTCGATCACCGCCAGTGAAGCGGATTTCGGCAGGCAGCCGCATACGCCGCGTGCGCTGTCCGCGTTGGGCACATGCAATGGCAAAATGTCCGCCAGGATCAGGATGCGGTGCGGCGACAGGGCTTCGCGGGCCTGTTCGAGCTGCGGCCAGCCAGACCCCACATCGGCGGGCATGCCGAATACCAGCAGGTCGGCATTGTGGTGCCGGGCATCCAGCCTGGCGATGTCCGCGGGCGCAATGGCGGCAACCTGGGCGGACTCCTGGATGTTCTCGAGCATCTGCAGCAGCCCGAGCCGGAGCAGTGGATGCTCCTCGATCAGCAACGCATTCATTGTCTTCACTCCCCGTTACTCGGGAGCGGACTGCGGGGCGCTTTGCGTATGGAGGGGCATTGCAGGACAGCAGTCACCCGCGGCGACTGGCTGCTTGTCTGACCCCCATGCTTCCATGCTCCCGCAGTCCCGTTCTTCTGGATGGAACTTGTCGGCGGCTGGAAGGTTGACCCGAACCCGGACCCGAAAGATTCTCGCTCCTAAATCGGCTTAAATTCATCTTATGGGCTGGTTGAATGGATTGCAAGCAGACCGGTCTGGGACGAGTGGGGGTGGGAATGAAAGGACATACATAATCCTTTCAAAAATCACCCAAACGCACCGGTCCAGGTTCCGCAAACGCCGCGCTGATGCGGGGTTCGGGAGGTTTCATGGATGTGACATCCGGATTTAATTTGGTTGCAGCACTGAAACAGATAGCATTATCGACACCCCCCGTAAGTAGTGTTCTTAACCCCATCGTGGGGTATCGGTAATATATCTGTGGCGGATTGCTCCAATCATGAAACGCCGGTTTCATATGTGTTTTCGAAATAGGCCTGCCTGATTTTCAGGCAGGTCGGGCGCATGGCCTAATGCTTCTGGATGAGAGACGTCTCCCACCTCGGGATGAGCCCTGCGGCGTCGGCTGCACCGGCCTGCACCGGGCTTGCCACCGCCTGCCGGGAGGGCAGGGCGGCGGGCCCGGGGCCGGCCGGCAGGTCCGCCCGCGGAGGCGTCAGCGGGCCCAGTGGCCGGGGCGCATGACCCAGCCGTGCGGGCCG